>SDBT01004368.1_pt1 | contig 24056 bp, 30 predicted proteins | sample 2277101 | NCBI WGS metagenome assembly SDBT01 (sample SAMN10404973, study PRJNA504765) | marine sediment metagenome | isolation source: marine sediment core GS10_PC15, 103 cmbsf | place: Arctic Ocean: Southern Knipovich Ridge | collected 2010 | reverse complement strand
ATGGATTGGAACTCAACCAAATGGCAATAATATGACGTTTAATTCAATGGGTAGTGCACCAAGAAGGCGACATGCACAAACATTCGGAGCAATGCCTGATCCCTTTGCAGTCGCAGCACGACAGGATGACCCACCTGCATTTAAAATCAAACACGATGGCACAGGACAAGACACAGGTGGAGGAGGTTCAGTGACAACTACTCAAGCCAAACAAGAAGGAGTTTCAGTCCATGAGCATGACCAGACAAGAAAGAAAAAACCAATAGTAGAAAAGGAACAACTGCCAGACAGACCAACTGTCAAATCAATGGGCAGCTCAGAATCATTACTATTTCTAAAGACTAGGACCATAAACATAGGAAAATTAACATTTGAATTAAAATCAATTGCCAATGCTGATATGCCAAAAATATATGCCAGAGGAGTAGCCCTTTCCAAAATGGTCATTGAAGCAAAGAATTATGCCAGGAATAAGTTAATTTTCAATCCAAAGAATGAGGCATTTTCTATTGCTGAAATTGGCTGCCAGATTGCATATACATTAACAGAACTTCATAAATCAGTGGAGCAAGAGAACAAAGTGAATAAATTGAAACTACTAGCAGAGGTCTTCCAGAATGGTTGATGATAAGAAAATTTCCCAACTGACTATAAAGACAACAGTTGATGATGCTGATGTAGTGGCAATCTTTGATGTAAATGGTGCTGCAACAAAAGGAGTCACAAGAGCCGACTTCATAGGCTCTGCTGATTTGACAATGGAGGCAGGCTTTGATCTTATTATGGAAGGAGCATCAGCCGACGAGGGATTTATTCGTATGAAACATCTTTTTGATATTGCTTGGAGAAACGCAGCCAATGATGGAAATGTAACACTAGACGTAGGAACTGACAGTGCAGGTGCAGATACTATGAGAGTAATTAACGGTAACTTTGAAATTCAATCTGCTAACAGAATGTATGTTGATGGTGGATTTGATTCATACTTTGGTGCTGACGGTTCTAATGTAATATCCTTTCACTTGGGAGTTCATGGTGCTAGTGTTCCCAATAAAGTATTTACGATTGGTGAATTTTTTGGAGCAAAGATTGAAGAAGAAACGTCTTTTTCTGCTACTCCTAGTCCAGCATTACAAATTAAATCTAGAACGTCAGCCGATATGGCAGATGGCTTTGCCACTAGGCTTCAATTTGCAATAGAAGATACGGCAGCAGTCGAGGAAATTATAGCCTGTATTGATGCTGCTAGGTCAGCAGGAGATGATGATGCTGGCACTTTGAATTTCAAAACTGCCACTACGGCAGGAACTTTAACACAGGCTTTAGAAATAGATGAAACTCAAGATGTATTGTTATCTCAGGAACTTCACCTACTAGAAGATAAAAAAATCTACATGGATGGCACTACCAACTCGTTTGAAAATGCAGGCAATCTTTTTCGTTGGATTGTAAATGGAAATATAATGATGGATTTAGGAACGTCATTACGAATTTATGAAAGTGGAGTTGGTGAGGCACTAAGATTAACTATATTTGGTTCAAACGTTGACTATCGTGCTTTCGGTTCAAGACAGTGTCGATTTATGACAGAAGATACTGGTGGCACTATACGCAGCAGAATGACTCTGGCAGGAAATCTTGATTCAATGCGATTGACATTAAGTGGAGTAGATGTAAGTGGAATCTGTAATCTTAGATGTGATTCAGGAGCAGGCACAGATACTCTAATTCAATTAAGAGAGGCTAGTGTAACTCAAGGTTCATTTGCTTGGGATGCCTCTGCCAATATGTTCGTTTTATCTGCACCACTAACAGGTGCAGCAGTTAGACTTTCAACACTTGACAATTTTGTTGAGATTCATTCTGATGCATATATTGTAGCAACAGGAAAATTCTATTGGGATTCTGGTGGCGACACTTGGACAGATGAAGTCTCAGCAGATGTTCTCAATTTTCATATTGGCGCATTTGATTCAATACGAATGGGAACATCAGGTGTAGCAACAGGTTTTCCAACTAACGGTGTAATTAATTTACAAGATAACCAGAGTATATCCTGGAGAAATGCAGCAGACACTAATCAGAATTATATCAGATTCGATACTGACCTTTTTAAAATGTTCATTAATTCTGTTTTAGAATATCAAATGACTGCTACTGCCATGACTTTGTTTGGCAATAACATAGCACAAGCCAATGATGTCGAAATTGACGGTGACTTGAACCATGATGGTTCTGGTGTTGGATTCTTTGGAATTGCACCGACAACTCAACCGACTGCATATACACAAACATTTGCAACAGCAGACAAAACCCATGCTGCCAGAACAGCAGTTTCAATGGGAGATTTGGTGGCTACAGAAGGAACTGGATGGGGTGCAAGTTCAGAAGCCAATTTCGATAAGATTACCACAGCAGTTGATCAGTTGATAGCAGACCAAGTAGACACTGCTGCAGTAGTGAATGCACTCATTGACGACTTGCAAGCATTAGGATTAGCACTTTAGGAGGTGATAGCATGGCAAGACTACCAAATACAAAAAGGGAGATTGTAAGGAAAGCGATGAACTATATCACTGACAAGGGCATTGCTTCGAATAAGAAAATAATAGAGATGGACGACACAAGATTCTCAGCAGCATATCTAGGCACTTTGGCAGCAGGAGCAAAAACTGACATTCAGGAATTAACCAAAATGTTAAGATGGTTATTTACTGAATTTAATATCACAGCAGTTCCAGCAGCATATACTGATGCACAAGTGGATGCAATAGAAGAAGATATCAGAACACATGATGACGATCTGTAATGGCAATTGATTATCTTCTCCAGGAAGAAGGAGGACGAATTGAACTCGAACAGTCTTCTCACGGATTTCTTATCTTAGAGACATCTCCAGACAGAGGATCTGAAGGTGGTGGAGGAGGAAAGAAGGCAACTCAGAAAGGAGTTTCAATCTATGATATTGGAGAGAGACCACATTATAGAGATTGGAGACACGTAAAAGGAAAACTTCTATTCAAGGATGTCTTTGTCTCCAGAGCCAAGATTGCATTCCATAACGAGAATGTATCTAATGGTGTTTTAGTCTCTAAATTCATTAATGAAACATTTGGAAAAATTAAGGTTTCACAGAAACTATTCTCAGAGTCGAAACTACTCTTCAAACTAAGATCAGTTGTTCTTGGTGGAACACAAAGGTTCTATCTTAACGAGCAGTTTAAAAGATTGAATGAATCTATGGCCAGAAGAATTAAAATCAAGAAGATGGAAACTTTGTTCAAAATGTTCCGTGCAGTTGAGGGGTTGGACCGAGTGAAACCATTGCTTCCAGTGTTTAACGTATCTTCCAGGATAACAGAACTTAATCGAGGTGATCTCTATCCTGTATCTGCAACAATAGATCAGGAAGTAAGAGAGGTCTGGATGAGAATCCTGGACAAGCCAACTTCAACAATTGTTCAAAAAGCAGGATTGATGGGAAAAGATCGAACAGCTATCCAGGCATTCATATCAACAAAGGATCTCCCTGAAGGAGACTATATCATCCAATTCAGCTCAAACAATAAATTTACACCATTGGGAACTCAGGAGTTCAAAGTTAAAGAAACGTTGCTGATCCCAGCAGCAGCTCTTGCAGGAACAGGAACTGGTCTGGTAGTAGCAGGGACCATTTTCAAAAGAGCCAAAAGACCAGAAGATCCAGGAGGCATTACATTTGGAAGGTTAGTCTATCATACTATGATGGATGCCAAAGTAGACTCTGCCTGTAGGAAATTCCAGAATAAAGTATTCGATGTGGACGATCCAAAAATTCCACAGATACCGATTCATTTCAACTGTCGATGCTGGTATGAGCCATTCCTGCCAGAGAATTAGAAACCTTGTATAGCAACTATAGTGAGCATGGTGTGTCACACCCTATATAGCAAGGTTGTATAGCAAGGTCTCTAATTAGTTCTCTAATCATCTTATTTTTTAGAATAACTATTGGAAGTCAATTTCGAATACTTGGGTGAGGACAGAGACTATCCTGATGCTAAAACCTGGAAGGTAGAGGCAATCCATGTCACCACCACAAGAAATCAACGAAAATTTACTCAGGCAGAACTTGAAGCAGCAGGTCGTTCATTGTCTTTTAGACCATTGAACATAAACCACGATGCTAATCGACAGTTATCTTTCCCAGAAAATGCAACGTTGTTTATGGAATTTGATCCTTCCAATATGGCAGTGGTTGGAAAATTTAGGGTTCAAGACCCAGCAGTAAATGCTATGATTGAATCGGGGAGAATCAACATGGTATCTATTGAACAAATTCCAACAAAAGGAGAAGATTGCAATGAAATTCTTTGTGAACAACATGGAGTCGCTTTCATTGGAATGGCTCTCCTGGAATCAGATGTCGTGCCAGGAGATTCAAGAGCAGATATCAAGAAAGAATCATCCAGACTCTATACCTTAACAGACCTTACAGTTTCCAATGCTCAGAGAACCTGTCTGGAATGCACTGATTCCTCACCATGCCATACTTGCAAACACAAAGTTGAAGCTGGAGATGATTGTATGTCTGACCATATCAAAGAAATCAAAGGAGCTCATCCAGACATGGACCGAGATCAAGTCATGGCAATTGCATTATCCAAATGTGGATTATCAGAAAGTGTAGAATCTGCATGGTGGTGGTACAACAGGACCAATGAAAGAGGATCTCAGCAACATACAGGTTTGTTCCAATCTGAAATTCCTAAAAAGAAAAAGAAAAGAGAAGTGCAGAATGGCCAGAGAACACCAACTCCTGATAATACCTACACGACAGGAACAATTTAGTTCCTATATTGGTAAATTTATTCTTATAAAGCAATGTCTAATCAGACAAATTCTAAAAAGACTGAAGCCGATAACGGAAACGGAAACGGTAACGGAAATGGCAACGGTGGAGACAAGAAATGTCCTCCAGGAATGACCCTCAAAGATGGTCAATGCGTAGCTAACTCCGAACTCAAAAAAGAAGATACCAATGCAGGAGATACTGCATCGAAAGGAACTGGAACACTAGATTCCACATTACCACCTCCAGAAACACCATCAGTACATGACTGTCCATCAGGATCACACTGGGAAGACGAGAAAGGTTGTGTTCCAAATGGTGATGATGCAGGAGGAGTAGGTGGTGGAGGAACTGGTTCACCAGAAACCCCAGGCAAAGAAGCTATGGAAAACACCTATAAGATGATTGAACGATTGATGGCTTCTCATACACAATACAACGAGAGTTTAATTAAAGAGTTCAGAAATATCTCAGACAAACAAGTCGAAGCATTCGCAGTGCGAATGGGAGCAAAAGCATTCCAGAAAGAATCAGTAGCATTTGGCGTAAAAATGGAAGCATCCTCACAAGTGGATGATTCAGGAGTCAAATCTGTTTATGAATCATCTGTCACAAAGCCAGCAGCTTTCTTTGAAGCAGCAGCTAAAATGAAAGGTGGACTAAATGAAGGATTCATCACTTGGAATGTAAATCCAGAAGCATACTTCAATTCATTGCAAAAAGGATGGATGAACTATAATTCTGGCCATGCTCATGGAGCACTTAAAACTGAAATGAAAGGCGAAGCATTCACCATCTCAGGTGGAGATATGCCTCAGCTATTTTCAAAACAGGTTTATGTCGTTCCAGGAGGTCGAATGCGAGTTCCAATCAGACAATTCCTTGACACACAAATTATAGAGGATGCTGACAGATACAATTGGTACACTGTTGATTCATTTGCCTTTGCAGGCTCTCAAGTAGAGGGAACAGCAGAGACACAGGAAGCACAGACAATTACCAAAGTAACTGCAACTCCAGCACTAGTCCGAGCATTACAACTTGTTGATTATGCTGATATCGAGAATGCACCATTCGATTTGATCGAAGCATTCAATCGAGCAGCAGCATTAGGTTCAATCGATGCAGAAGCAACTGAAGTGTTAGATACCAGATACAATGCAATCTCAGCACCAACAAATTGGGTTGATGAAGATGGCGTGGCAATCACAGAAGATGATACACCAGCACCAGGAACAGCAACACAAGAGATGATCATACGAGCTGCAAGTCTCATCCAATCACAAGGTGGTGATACTTCACCAGGCAATCTTGTATCATTCCTTCATCCAAAATCACTAGCCGATGTAATATCAGATGTAACATCTGAATTCTGGGCTGGTAATCAAGGAGGACAAACTTCGACTCTAATGACTGCCTCAATGGGAGTATTAGAGAACCGATTTGGTATGGATATCGTTCCAACTAACCAAGTTCATGCACAAGATAACACAACCACAGATACACACAGAAATGTTATGGCAATCAAAGGTGTAATTGGTCTTGCAGTCGCAGCAGACTTGCAGATTGAAGCACAACGCAGACCTGATCTATCTGCTCTCTTCGTGGGAGCAAGACACAGATTGCAGGCAGCTATCATTGATGAAACCATGACCTGTAGAATGTCTTCAGTACAATAGGGCTTATAACCCACTTTCTTTTTTTTTATTTTATGGGAATTTATGGAACCACATATGCTGTATATGGCAAAGATGAAGATGGAAATCGTATCAAAATAGGAGAAAAAAGAAGTCTCGTTCCAACAGAATCGATGAGAGCAAGAGGCGAGACTCCATCAGGTGCTACAACTGAAGTCTTACTATCAACAGTATCTGAAGAACCAAAACCAGTCGAAGCAAAGAAAAAGCCAAAGTCTAAATCAAAGAAAAAAAGTAAGAGACGTTAGTGTCTGTTTATTCTATAACCAAGTCTCTCTGGCATACTGAGAAAATCAAAGCTCTCCAGGAGAAGAAGACGATCTCTCCAACTATGATTCAGGTGGACCTGGAAGCTTATTGTAATGACAACTGTTCATTTTGTTCATATCGGAAGGAAGATGGTTATAATACTGCTATGTTAAAGTTGATTGATGGCAAACCAAACACCGAAAACAAACCAATCGGGAAGCCATCAGCCGATTCTAGGATTCCAGAAATATTTGCAGAAGAGCTTCCAAGACAAATGGTCGAAGCTGACATTAAAGCGATTGAAATTACTGGAGGAGGAGAGCCAACTTTATGGCCAGCTTTCGACAATCTTGTACGAGCTCTCGGATCAGCTGAGAGAGAAATTGGACTTGTTACAAATGGATCTAATCTCTCAGGAGAAAGAATTGAACTCATTAGCAAGTTTTGTTTGTGGGTTAGATTCTCAATGGATTCAGCAATACCAGAAACTCATAGAAAAATCCATCGAACAGCAAATGAAGACTTTGATAGGAGACTTCAAAATCTCACTAAGCTTGGATTAATCAAAAATCCTAATCTCGTATTAGGAATTTCATTCATTGTTACTCCTGAAAATTTTAATGAAATATCAGAAGCTGCCAGGGTCTACAGTGAAATCAAGGGAGTAAATCACATTCGATTCTCCTGGATGTATGACAAAGAAGGTCATGCTGGACTATCTCAATCCAGGATTGAAGATGTAAAAATAAAATTAAGACAAGCAAAGAGACTCTTTGAGAGGGAGGATTTCAAAGTGATCTATGAGGAAGGAAGAATCGATCTCTACTCAAAACCTAATGATGACTTTGACACTTGTTTTATGCAGAGATTCGTCTGGGCGATTGGTGCAGACTGTTTAGTATATCCCTGCTGCATCATGAAGTATCATCCTAACTTTGCATTTGGAGATATCAGAAATCAAACACTAAAACAGATGATCGACACTAGTAAAAAATTCATGGACGATTTGGACCCAAAGAATTGTTTTCCATGTTGGCTAAGAAACAGAAATATATCTATTGGAAATGCAGTGGAGAAGCCTCTCCATCATAATTTTATTTAAGCTCTGCATATGTCATATTAGAGATTTTTTCAACAGATTGTCCTGGCTTCCAGAGATAACATTTCTTTGCTCTAATTCCTATCTGCATGGACCCTCCGTTTCTTTTATGATACATCATAATTCGTTTATCAACATACACTGGAATGTCATGTTCTTGGCACCAATAACAGAATACAAGATCCAAACTAGCACCTCGATCTGGTGGCTTTCCTTCAAAGACACGATCAGCATTAAATGAACTCCTGGATACAATATCTCTCCTGATTGCCATCAATGGAAACCCACTGAAAGCTACTTTGAAGCAATTTTTAGCAGGCAGTTCATCTCGTTTTATCCATTTGTATTGTCTGAGCCTTCTTTCTTTCAATGGCAGTTCCCAAGCAATATTGAGATCAAATTTATCATCCTGTTCTACATTCATGACTCCAGAAATGACTGGATAATCAAGCAGTTCAATATCTCTAATCAACTGTTCAATATGTTCTGGCATTACAATGATATCATCAGTGGCCAGAACGAGATGAGAGTATTCCAAATGTTCCAGGAACCATTTTCTCATGAATTTGTAAGCTGGATACTCATGCATGAAACGAACTAACAGCTTATCACAAGGAAGGAATTCATTCTGATACTCCACTCGTGGAATATTACTTCTCGGACATCCTCTGCCTAATAGTAGCTTTGATTTTGGCATCATTCTTTCCTCCGACTTTGTTTGTTAGCTGTCCAGGATGATTTCTATATCTCAATGTAAATTCTGGAACTAGTTTAAGTTTGACACCGTATAATTGGGTGGCTCTGAGCCAGAACTCATAGTCTTCAGAATGAGAGAAATCCTCATTAAATAATCCACAAAGTTTGAAAACATCTCTGTGTATAAGCGATGAGCTTCCATTGCCATAAAAGAAGGACCACAGATCAGATTCCACCCTCGTGGGTTCTTTGAACTCTCCTTTGAAATTTCCATTCTCATCTATGATATGGTAATGACTGTAATAAATCGATTTGTGCCAATTGTAACGATCCTGGAGTGCATATTTCATCATGGTCTCCACTGCATTGGTTTCCAGGACATCATCTGCTGAGAGCCATTTGATGAACTGACCTTTTGTATTTTCGATTCCAGTATTCAATGCTGCAGCAATTCCATAATTTTTTTCATGCTCAATAAAATGAAAGCCAATAATACCACCCTCATAGATCCTGATAATTTCTTGGGTTCCATCTGTGGAACCATCATTAACAATTAGAATCTCAGTTTCTTTGTAGGTTTGATTCAGTGCAGAATCAATGGCTTCTTTAATGTATTTCTCACCATTATACACAGGAATCACAATGCTGACTAGCATTCTTTTTATCTGTCAAATTCCATTGTATAAGGATTGATATCACTTGATGTTGGTTTCTGCTTCTATGAAACCTCACTTGATACAGTAGTAAGAGCCATCGAATCAGTTAAGGATCACGTCAGTCATATCTTCGCTATCGATGGAAAATTCGAATTCTTTGAGTCCAGCTCGGAACTATCTACTCCAGAGGTTAGAGATTATCTTAGCTCTGTCAAGAATGTCATATTGGAGGATTTCCCGAACAGAAAAGAAAACGAAAAAAGACAGAGATACCTCGACCTAGCTTATGGCTTCCAAAGCGATTATCTTCTAATCCTGGATGGAGATGAATTCATTACTTCAGACACTGACTGGGAGAAGGTCCATGCTTTCCTGGAGGAGAAATATCCTGCATCAATACTCCCAAAGATCTGGGCAGTAGAAGTCAAATCAAACTATGATTCAAATGTCAAGAAAAAGAGTACATCCATGCCAAGAATCTGGCAGAGACCATATCTAATCGAATACCTAAAAACACATAATTTTTGGAAATTCAGTGACGGGACCATCTGGAAGAGTCAACCAAACTTCCCAAGAGTGCCAGGCATCTATCTGAAAGGAAATGACAAAGCTCGAGATATAGATTACATCAAAGCAGCATTCGAGTATCAGACAAAGCTAATGACATATGAGAAGCCATTCAAAGCTGAATACAGGAAGGTGGCAAAGAACATGACTCAGAGACATGATGACACTACATTCTATGGGATTCCAATGGTATGATAAAGATGTGTGATGATTGCAAGGCATCTCATTTTGCATATGATGAGCTCACTAGTTTTGGCAAATTCAAATGTCCATGTGAATGCCATATCAAGAAGAAGAAGACCTACACTTGAAACAGATTGTCATTCTTGGATTCAATAAATCTGGATCTGTATCTCTTCAAAGATATCTTGAGAAAAAATATGCCCAGGAAATTCCAAGATTAGAATACCTCCATGATCCAACAGGTGTCAAAAAATTTGAGGCAAAATACAAAGACTGCAAGCCTGTTATTATCACAAGAGATCCATTAGAGAGACTCATCTCTATGTGGGCATATTATGGACAGAATAAATTCTATCAATTCAATGAATGGCTGCAAAGACCACCAATGACACAGACAGGACAAGGGTGGCAAAATCCTCTTGATTCAATCAGACAGGAATACCATATCAAACCATTCTTAAAATACAAGCCTAAATTATACAAATTTGAGAAGATGATTAAACTGCCAGATTTCCCTCATGAGAACAAACTGCATAGAGAAGGTTTGAGGCAGCCAGAGTCAGTCAAAGTCATATCTCGAAAAATCATCCAGGAGTATCTGAATGGGTTTTAAGTGTGGAAAATGCCTCAAAGACTGTGGAAAATCCTACCTGAAATGGCAGGCACATATGGCTCAGGAGCATGGTGAAAAGAACAAACTAAGCAAATGGACTGGTGACTATAATCAAAAGGAAGCAACCACTGCTGCTGAAGAAAAACTCAAGAGAGAAATTACAAAGTACAATTTTTATAATACTGACCGAAAGAAGCATTAGCGTGAGTAGGGTCGGCAATTTGTCGTGCTTGTGGAAATGTCCACGAAACCTCTCAATTAGTTCTCTTTAAAATAAAACCAATAATTCAGACATGGCAGTTCCATATTATGATCAAACTAAAGTTAAACTGGATCTTCGAATCACTGATACTGGAACAGACACTCAGCTAGCTCACTGGAATGATGAAGCTGAGGCTGAGATTGATGATCTATTAAATGATAAAGCTACTAAAGCCAGGAGAATAACTTCTCTCCCAATTCTTCCTTTTGCTGCAGCTTCTGTTCCAGAGTCAGTTCAGGGAGCAGCAGATGCATATGTCAAAGCTCGATACTATGAATTCACTAAAAATTTTGATATGGCAAAGTCCTGGAATGATGTCATGGATAAGAAGCTCTCCAGATACATTGAGAGATTAGCAATCAGTACTGTGATTTACTGGAGGATAGCAAGATGAATAAAAAAGCAGGTATTGGTGCAATCATACTCGCTATTATTGCAGCAATTGCAGGAGGTTCCTGGGCATTAAATATTGATTTTTCTTCTGACTCATCCACTACAATTGGTGATACTATCACAACAACTATCATCAATGATTTGATGACCAATGAAGAATTAAGAGCAATTGGAACTGACATTGCTTTGGGTTTGTTGTGCGACAGAAATCCAGAAGATCCATTGTGTGAGGGATAATGCCTTCTGAATTAAACCATGATACAATCAAGACGAAGATTGTAGCAGTTCTCAAACTAGTATCTGCATTATTCACAACAACAGCAGAAGCCAACAAGATCAGAAAAATCACTGTTGGATATCCACAAGGAAGAGCAGAGGATGATTCCATGTATCCATATATCTATATCACAAATTCGAGGAATGATGCTGAATCTGTCTCCAATCTTGGCAGCATTGTATCCGATTCACATACAGCATTAGAACATACATTCCATTATGATGTCACTGTAGTGGTGAATGAAGCAGATGCCAGAGTGGCAGAAAAGGCTCTGGATGACTTCCAGGAGTTAGTCATGGAAACACTGGAAGGAGATGTTGTCCTGGCAGGTTCTGGTTCAGGAGATGTTGATATGTCATATCCTATTAGAATCGCACACCTTGATGCTGCCAAACTTGGTGAAGGAAAGAAAGGAAGAATAATAACTTTAAGGTGCATCAAAGTAACAGGAATGTAATATGTCATTAACAGTTCTTGGTGCAATTGCAGAATTCATTGCAAATGAAAAGTTCACCCTTCAAGTTGGAACCAACTTTTATCTTTCAATAATTAATCTAAATATCCAGATTGGAAGACCTGAAGAGAGAAGAGGAACATTAGATTCAGGACCACACTATGCATTCGGTCAAGGTGACAATTTTTTCTCTGGAACTCTAACTGCAACAAAGCCTGAAATGGACGGGACAGCATGGACTACTGATACAACTCCTGCATCATTCAATGAGCTATCTCAGCTTAATTCCAATGGAGAATTAGACTCAATAAAATGGAAAATAGTGGGACAGTCAGAAGGTGGCACACTCATGACTTTTGCAGCAACAGGATGGCTCAGACAATTCTCGGTCCATAAAGGAGCAAAGGGAAAAGTTGAAGTTGATATCCTAGTGAGAGTCGAAGGAGATACAGTGAGCATCACATGATCAAATACTGTAAGAAGCATGAACGATATCATGGAGAAGACTGCATTGATTGTGTTAGAAAGAAACCATCTATTGAAGAGCAGAAAAAGACTCTTGAAGGAATTCTAAAAGAACAGAGAACTAATTTTCAGGCAGATAGAAAAAAGCAGGAGAAAAAGAATAAGAAGATCCTAAAAAGTGGAGGTGTAGTCACTCACCCATGACACTATCAGATGAAATAAACAGAATGATTGCAACGCAGATTGATTCGTTAGAAATCACATCTGCCAATCCAACTCATATCAATCATGTAATTCAAGTTAATCAATTAATCTCTCCTGATCTGGAAAGCGAAATGGGAGGAGGAGGAGCATCAGGTGGACAATCTGGCACAGATAGTATTCCACAACTAGGAGGAAAATTTGGAGTCAAGGATGCACCATTGGCTTTGAGAGCTACAGGAGGACAAGGTCTCACATCATTTGCAAGCAAATTTGCAGGTGGTGCAGCTGCTTTAGCTGGTCCTCTGGCCATTGCATTTCTAGTTCCAGCTTTGATTCCTGTTATCATTGACGAACTAACTCGTCCAGGAGGTCTCATGGATAAGAGATTCAGAATAGAAGCTGAAAAAGAATTTTTTAATGGTATGGACAGACAGACAAGACAGAACACCAGGATTGGAGATCGTCAAGTTATCATTCAACAGATACAAGGATTCAGAGCCAGTGAGGGAAATCTCAGCACAAACACACTGGATGTTATCATTCAAAATTCAGGCAGAGTTTTAGACATTGGTCTATTCGATAAGGCTAGTGGCTTGTCAGCTGGAGGACCATAATGGCAGTAACTGGAACAGCTAGTATCTTCAGAATAGATTCCAATGGTGACACTGAAAGCGATGCTGAAATAGCAAACGAAACAATTGAATTTGGAACAGGAGCAACAGATCCAGATGCAAGAAGTCATCTCTCCAGTGTAACAATAGAATACAATGAAGACACCAGTATCCATCCAAATCCTAACAGACATTTATCTCAGATTCAATCTGGCAAGCTTGGAACACAGATTGTAACATTGCGTGGCTTCTTTGATCGACCATCATCTGCTGGTGGAATTACAAAACTAATCAATTGGATGGAGAATGACAAAGCAAACACAGCTCTACCATTTGGCAGGACAGGACTCAGAGTTGATAATATGTCCCAATTGGATCTGCTTCCTACTTCGACAAAAGGCTATGTTTTGAAATCTGCACTTGTCACTGATGTGGAGGAGATGCAGAGCAGAGCAGAGTTCGTGGTGGTGCTATACAGAAATGGAGCTCTTTAATTGGTTGAGTTCACCTACCTGGTCACATTAGATCCAGATAGTTTTAATCTCGATATCACACCAGATGTTCAAAATTTAGAAGTAGTGGACTCTGGATCTGGAGAGATCAAGTCTGCCAAGATGACATTATTCTCTTTAGTTCCTCCTGGAAGATTTGTCAATGCTGCACCTGTCATTGCACAATTCATGCAGGTAAGAATCAAGATTACAGATGACAATGCAAATGACTATGAGGAGATTTTTGAAGTAGACAGAGTCAAACCAATCAAAAATGCTGGAGAAGGATATGTCGTTGATCTTGAGCTGCTTGGACAGGAACAGTGGCTTCAAAAAATATATTTTGCGAAGCAATTCAGATTTGCAGATGCTGCCTCTGTCACACGGGATATTGGTGATTTCTATAATGCTCTCAAAGGAAGTGACCAACCCACCCTGGAGGACCATGGTACATTTACTGCGACAAATAACGAACTGCCTCAATGGACAGCTAATCTTTATGAATTTGGAGTAGCAGAGATCACTTGCTATGAAGCTATGATGGAGGTCATTAATGGACTTGGATCTTCTGTAGCTGGTGGTGGAGCAGCAGATTTTTTCGAGCTCTATTTCAATACAAAATCTGGCAGCACAAGTATCATTGAATTTAATGCATTCTCTTCTGGAGGTGCACCAGATCATCCAGATGCAGGGTCCGAAATTACAATCACAGATTCCACAGCAGTAAATGAATCTCCAACAGAAGGAGGAATTGATGCAGCTACAGGATCACTTGTCATGGCTTGGGGTAAGAGAGGAGCTGGAACATTGCCTCAATCTGTCCAGGACTTTCATGGTCAATTGGAAGCTTTCTTACTCGATCCAGATTGGAAGTCAGGTGTCACATATCCAATTGGAGCAAGAGTCCAGAATGGTGGTGGACTAACTCACTACACTGCAAACACCGAAACTACAAACGAACCTGCTCATGCAGATTGGGACAACGAAGAATTCGATGATGTCCAAGGTGCAGCAAATGGATACTCAGAATGGACTGAAGGAAAAGAAAATGCCTGGCAAGGTAGTGGTTCAGATCCGAGTGGTTCCAATGAAGGATTCGGATACTATGACTCCAATATGGTAATCGATGATGGAACTGAATCGATGACATGGGCTATCAAAAGAGTGAACACAGATGCAAGTGGAGCTGGTGCTGGCCAGATACCTTCAAACTATTTCTGGAATGGAGAACTGTATCGTGGATTTAGAGTTGTACCAGATTCTGATATTGCTGCTCTCGCAGGTGACTTCGGTGATGGTTCTGGATTGGACAGATTTGGAGTGGCATTTGACCACAATATAGTCCAACACAATGGTGCACAAAATGCATCACCTAATGGAAATCTAAACTGGGATGTCATCAAAGTATCAGCAGACCAAGACAAACTTGCATTAAGAGACTTTGGAGGAGTTTTTGAATACACATTATCAACTACAACATGGGCTGAGGTATCTGATACATTCGAATCTGCTAAACACTGTTTTCATCAATATTCAGCTCATGCAAATGTAGCAGGAGTTAATTCAACGAGTGATGGAACTGGAACATATGGAGATGGTTCAGCAGTTGAAGTCACTTATTCCTACACTGTAATTGATGCAATATCAGGTGGTTTTTTCACTTCAGAAGGATATTATTCCATTGGAGCTTGGATAAATTTCTCTTTGCCATTTCCTGAGAACAGTTATCCTTCAGGATTCTCCACTGCCGATCTCTATGGAAAAAATTCCAATACAAAAAGAGAACCTGCAACCCTGGATCTTCACAATATGCATCTGGACAGAGAAGGAAACGTTGGATTCAACAATACATTCAGTGTGGACCTTGGAACACTTGAAGGAGTGCAGTTCTGGGCGAGACACAACTGGACAGATCTCTTTGGCCAAGTTCTCCAGGGTGACTTTCAATATCGATGTGCTCTCTATGATACATCAGACAACGTTGTAATCATGGATTTCGTGATTCCATTCAATAACACATGGGAATTTATCAAACTACCATTTGCTTCATTCAAACCTTACAAAGCCAGGACACCATGGAAAGGACTCGTCAACTCTGGAACGAATCTATTTTTGAAAGACATCGAGGTATTGAAGAGCTTCAGATGGCACAATATCAAATTGATTGCTATCCAATGGCAGGAAGTCTATGATGATCAGGGAAGATTCAAACCTTGGGATTCTAAAGCAATGACTGGAGCATTTGCTGGAGCAGCTACAGTCAAGCTGGCCATTGATTCATTCTGTTTTTTCAAACCATTATTGAAGATCACTCCAACAGTATCTGGCAGACTCAATCAGCCTCCTGCCATGCAATTTCCAGACATCGACAATGCAGTGCAGCTTCAGCAAATTGTAAATTCACAATTAGAATTAGAACAATTTCAACATAGAGAATATACTATAGTAACTCCTGGCAGATGTGATATCCCATATGGAGACACATTCTTTCTTACAGATTCACAGCTTGTCAATGATGATGATACCAGGACAGCAGATACAGGAGGCTCAGCCAACACAATCAGATTAGTAAATAAGAGACACGTCATGAAAATTACAAAGCCAAACAATGAAGGAGCTGGACAATTTACAAGTACATTTACAGGAATAAAGAGGTTAGTAACATAATGGTTTTTGGTGGTGCACGGGTCCGACCCACAATTGGAAAGAGAATTAAACAACAGCAAGAGAAAGATGCAAAATTACACACACTAATTCGAAGGCTAGCTTCTCCATCATCGAGCAGTCTTCTAGTATCAGCCAATGCTGGTGCTGGTCCTAATATTGGAGGAAGCTCAAATTTCCTTCCAACAGCAGGTGGTGCGATGGCAGGTTCACTTGCATTCTTGCCTCAGATAATTATTCTTGAAGATGGTGAAATGGATATCTCACCTGCAACTGGCCAAAATGCATCCAGAGTCATCATATCAGCAGAGTCAGGAACTGCTGACGATCTTCTCACTATCACTGGAAGAGTTGATCCAGGACAATTACTTAATCTACAATCTGTCGCAACTCACACAATCACCATAAAACACAATGCAGGTGGTGGAGCTGCCTGGGTAACATCGACTGCATACGTAGCAGGAGATATTGTTAGCCATAACAGTTTTCTTTATACTTGCATTCTTGCTCATACATCAGGAGCAACAGACGAGCCAGGAGTCGGTGGAACATGGGAGACTAAATGGTTCAAAGCAAATATTAGATCAGCAACAGGAGCTGATCTTGTACTAAATCCACAAGACAATATTCTTTTAATTTTTGATGCATTTGACGGTAATTGGACAAATCTGGCACCAGTCGCAGATGCTACTAGTGCAGGGTCAGAGGTTTTCACATGGACAGCAAACCATGACACAGATGGCTTTGATTTAATTATAGACAACGATGGAGACTCCAGGTTTGATTTTAGCAATGATGATGTCTTTTCGATTTATCTGGCATCGATTTTAGAATACACATTCTCAGGAGGATCGTTTTCTCTCAATACAAACTACGTTGAAATGACAGAACAAGCTGCACCAGGAACTCCTGCTGGAAATGACGTTTTTGTTTATGCCAAAGATACTGGAGGCACATCATCTCTTTGGTTCATTGATGATGCAGGAACAGAACATGATCTTGGAGTGGCAAGTGCAGGAGCAAATCTTGTTTTATCAAATCTAACTGCTGGAATGGTAGCAATTAACACCTCTCTCAAAAGCGATACAGATGGAATTGATGATTTAGGCTCTGGTAGTTTCTTCTGGGACCATCTGTTTATCAATACAATAGTCTTTGATGATGCACCTGTCAATGCTGCCGAAACTTCAATCGGTCAGGAACTTGGAAATCATGGTTTATGGTTCAACCAAACCGAAGCAGCAGATCCAATGACATGGCTGTGGGATGACGTTGAAGTTATGGGTCTCACTCCAACAGGGATTCTACAAATTCAAGGAAATGCAGGAGCAGCAGCACTTAATCTCACAAGTTCAACAAGACAAATGATTATTCAAACATTCAGTAATATTATGCTTTTTACAAATGATGCTGCACTGGCAAATCGTGCCTTTCAAATTGGAGATTTATCTTCATTAGAAGGAGAAAGATTATGGCTCACTGGAACTGGAAATCTAAATACCGAATTTCGATTCAGAACTGATCAAGCAACAACAACTCTTGAAGTAGCCAGAATTATGTTTGAAGGACATGATGATGCTGCAGGAGATGTTGACTATGGTTCCATTAGAGTTTCAGTTTTAGATCCAGCAGCAGCAAACCCTTCTGGGACAATGGCTATTAGAGTGGCAGATTCTGTTGGAGGAGAAAATGATACTTTCATCCTCCTGGATGGCTCTGCACATACTGTTAAATTATTTGAGAATCTTGTCATGCAATCAGCAGATATCGACATTGGAGGTGGTGATATCATCAACACTGGAACACTGACTCTGCCAACTGCAACTGGAATCATACTCAGCACAGCAACAGCCTGGCTAATGGATGATGGAGTCAAAGCAACTTTTAATCCAAATGCTTCAGTCGCAGGAATCAATGTCGGTCAACATTCTGGCCAACCATCTGTTCCTGTCAATGGAGACATAATCTATAATTCATCAACCAATGAAATGCAGGGTTACATCAATGGAGCATGGACTGTCTTGTCTGGAGGAGGAGGAGCAGGAGACAAAATCTCAGAAGGAGATTCCTTTGTTGAAGTTGTGGATCTTGGAACAGGACAAATTAACTTCCAAGTCGATGGAGTGGCAGTAGCATCCTGGTTTAATGCTTCTGGATTAATAGTTTCAAGTAAAGCAAGTTTCAATGCTGATGTCGTAATAGGAAATGCAGACACTGACAAAGTAACAATGACAGCACAACTGGCCTCTCATATTATTCCAGACACCCACATTGCTTATGATATTGGTCAGCCAGCTGGACCCACATTTGGACAAGGTATGAGAGGAGGATATTTTGCTGAAAGACTGGTGATTCCAGTCGGGAATGATATGTTCGATTAATCATGGCTCACCTCTTTGGCACAGGCACAGAATTCCAACTGACTGTTCCTCCTTTTACTGTTTTGAATATTTTTGGATCTTCTTTGAATCCTCAAGGTTATAACATTGGAACAAGACACGTAGCAACCCCATCTCTTGATGGAACAGTTCAGGATATGGACACAATGTCACCTCAACATCCAAATCATGAGGCGTTTTGCTGCACAACAAGATTGACAAAAGCATTTATGAACAGCAGAATTAAACCTGTCACTTTTACTTTGAAACACGAATGGAAGAGAGGTGGACCTCCTGGCACTATTTGGTTCACTGCTCAAGGAAGCTTTACCATTCCACTGAATAACTTAACTACTGGTGATCTCCTTCTGTTCACTTTTGTTGGCTGGGCAAATAATGAAATAGAATCAAATGAATCTTATGCTGTAACTGCAACAACCACAGACACCAGAGGATTATTTGACGTTGATACAGATAGATGGGATGTTATCAACGCAGAGTTCGGACCACATCAAGAGACAGCAGGCTCAGAAGGTCACATATGGATTGAAGGAAATAACTTGTGTTTTATTGATGCCTTACGAATAAAACACACGATCCTTCCTTCCTTTGCTGATATCATTACCAGCACTCCTGGCTATCTTTTTGTTGATGATTCTATATCTCCTCTTGGAAGAGGAAACGGAGTGAGACTGGCATGGACCTCAGCAGGAAACAGAGTGAATAGAAGCATACAAACTCAAGGAGGAAACTGGGCACCAGTTCTTGATCAGGGTGCAATCTGGACAGGAGCATTAATACCACCAAGGCTTCAACAGATTGGTACATTGGCTTTTACATCAAGGGCGTTGCTGCCTGACTTCTTTGGAGATTTCCAAGTTGGTGGTGGAAGAATGGATGATGGTAACGGTGGAACCTAAGGATCTCCCAGAGCCAACAAAGTGGATGAAAAAACCACTGGCCAAACATGACTGGACTGTTGATGAACAGATCAAATATTATGAAATGCGAGAGAAAATACAGGAAGCCATAGATCGTGGAGGAATGTCAAAAATGAGACAAAGAGAAGGAGGAAAGTTAATAACTCCTGATACGGAACTTGTAGACGATGAGTAAAGACGAACTCAGTCTGAATAGACTCCAACAGGAACTCAATGATATGAAGACCAATTTCGACATGATCCAGGGCAGATCCACTGGAATACTCCAGTCAGGAGCAACAATCATGCTTCAGAAATGTGCTGATAAGATCATGATTCTTCATAGCGAGAATGAGAAACTGAAAAAACAACTGGATGATGCATTGAAGCTAATCCCAAGACCCAAAGAACCACCTAAAAGCGAGACTGAAATAAGAAGAAAATAGATGGAACTACCTGAGATTATCACCTATATGATACTTCCAGCTATTGCTGGTCTATATCTTCAGCAATACAGGACTCATGGATGCCTGAAAAAATTAGAAGGCTTTGTCAAAGGCAAACATGATTAACCAATAGTTAAACTATTTTTCAACCATAAAACTATATTGCTACACTTCTGTTTTTCGACAATGACTACAATAGAAATACCCGAAAAACTTCACAAAAAACTCAAACAGAGAGCATTTGAAGACGATACAACAATGAAACTGGTATTGAAAGAGATCCTGGAGAACGAATTATCATGAATGTTCCATTAGCATTTCTGATATTTTTTGCAGGCATTATCTTCGTAATGTATAGTGCAGAAGCAGAAGAAGTCAATCTTCCATTGAAAGAACCCTATGATAGCAACCTTTGTTTCTTCACTCTAATAGATGATGACCTCGCAAGATTCGTTTGTAATTGGGATTGGTTACTTCCATCTGAAATACTCTCACAGGTAAATCAGACAGAACCACCGATTAATCCAAATGACCTGCCTATCTACACACAAGAGTTAGCAGATCAAATAGCGATACTCCTTGAAAAAGCAAAGCAAGAAGCAATAGAAGAACAGAAACGGATAGCAGAAATACCTGAACCTGAACCAGAACCACTCACCAAAGAAGAACGAGAAATCGAAGCAGCAGTAAAAACACTGGCAGAGTGTAGAACTGGACTTGGAGCCTGGGCAGCATATCAAGAAACTGAATTGATAGAGCATTATTCAGACCAAAGTAGGTGGGAATTTGCGATAAGAGACAACCTATCTCAATCACCTATCATTGGAAAAATGCTCAAAGCCATTGAAGAATGCAGGATAATGAAACGTTATGCTGACATGAATCTAATCGGTGCATACGAACTAAACAAAGTCTTGGCAGATCAAGCAGGCTTGGACTATCTAGGAAGAACAGCAGAACATCCATTGGCTCAAAAAGTAACGGACCAATCAGATGCTATGGTAGAAACTGACCCAGTGACACCTAAAGATATCGCAGATGAACGAACAGAGATGGAACAACTCAGAGACAAACTAATTGAAGAAAGAGTCTTTGAAGATCCAGATGCTGAATTCACAGGAATCAATCGTGGCTTTCAACCAGCAGGGCTTAATTGCTCAGTATTTGGACAGCCTGCACCAGTTGGATCTTATCCACCAGAAGTTTGTCCTCTATCAATGTATGATGCCCATATCCTAAAGAATTGGGAATCAATAACATATGGAGATATCAAACAACTTCAATGCAAAAACTTCCTTTACATCTATCAACATAAAATTGGCACACATGAGTTCCCAGTATGGTTGAATCATTGCGTGCCAAAGGTGCTTTTGGAATGAACCAAGTAATATCTGCAATTGTAATTGCAGCATTAATTGTTTCAATTATGGCATTCGCAGGAATGTTATACAACTTCCAAAATGATTCAATAGGATTTCATACCCATCCTACACACATCACCAAACTCCCAGAACCATTTGATGACTCAGATATCTTGAAAGTCTTAATGACACTAGAATCTGACTTGGTAGATCAAAGAGCTGAATACACCAGAGAAATTGTAATGACTAGAAAGATACTCCAGGATGCACAGATCGGCACAGGAGATCAAGCAAGAGATAAACTAGATGAGCAATCAGGCAAAGGTTCAAGTCCTGCATTGACAATTCACCTGGATGCTAGTGAGTTTATCAAAGGAGAAATCATCTGGATTTCAGGCACAGGAGAACCATTACAACCAATCCAAGCAACCATCACAGATGCAAACCTCAACAAGAGATACCCAAATGCAAGTGTAGATAAAATTGGAAATTTCAAAGTCGCATACACGACTGACTTTGAATCCCCAGTTGGAACCTATACAGTATTTGTGAAATCATCGGGCGAAACAAGTCAAATCCTATCATTCATAGTAAGATGATAGAACTCCTCTTTTTTTTTACTGCTTGTATTTTAACACCATTGTATGAGGATTATTATTGTCAAATTCAAATTTTTTTAATAGAGTCTCAAAATGAAATGAAGAACATCTGGTATCAGGAGACTGGCAATGTCACGAAAAAAGATAGTACACTCAAAGGCATTCATGCATATCTAAACAATCATGATCTCCATGTTATTTGGATCTGGAAGGACCATGATGGAGATTATTCTGCTCAAGGTTGCACAGTTCTATGGCATGAACTTCAACACGTTTTAGGAAAAACTCATAAAGAAATGTATTATTGCTCATGGATTCCAGAAGGATATTATTAGTTCCTTTATCCCAAATTTTAACAGCTGAATTATGAACATTCGCACTCGTCATTTAGGAATCCTTGTCTATGGAGGGCTCTCAGCCTTGATCATATTCAAAGGAATTGTGACTGATCCGATTCATATCCTTGGTCTTCTTGCACCCATAGTAGCTATGGTTGCAGCCGATAAAATGGAAGCAATCAAGAAAGGTCTCTCTGGCAAGAGTTCTTAATCAAATCCTGAGTATCTCTTATATCTCAGGATTACCCCAATTTTTTATGCATGAAAAAGATGCTGTCTGTGTTCAATATGCTCATGATAATTCCAATTCAGATTTCAAGCAATTCGTCCAGTCAGAATGGCCCCACAAGTGGAACAAGGACACAGTCACATACACAGTAGTGAGAGGAACAGAAGACATCGAAGGTGATGAACGCCTGGCAATCAATCTTGCAATGACCACATGGGATGCAGAGATCAAATTAAAACTAAAATGGGTTCCAGGAAACCAACGTGCAGACATTAGAGTGGAGTTTAGACCAGAAGATGAAGATGATCTATTCAAATCCAAGCCTGGAGTTCTGGCATATGCCTATTTTCCTCAGACATCCAGAGATGGAGAGATTGTATTCAATGACAAATATCACTGGGGTATGAAGGAAGATATAATCAATATAACCAACCCTGATGGTTCTGTATCAAGAGTTAAACAATACAATGTTATCCACACACTCATTCATGAAATCGGTCACTCGCTTGGGCTCGTGCATAGTGAGGGAAATACCTGTCCAAAATGCATCATGCATTGGCTTTACAACGCTCAGCTTGAACCACAGGAACTTGACATTAGTCGTATCCACAAAAAATATCCAAAGAGAAGCTGGCCTTCGTATAGATATCACCGTTTTAAAAGATGGTTATCTCTCAGAAAGGTTCGTTTTTAGACTTTAATACTTCATCTTTATTAGATTCAAACAGATTCACATATAGAAGGAATCCACTGAGAGCCTTCGAGGGAGAATCCAACTCCCTAGTCATCTCAATGACGTGGATAAATTTTAGCAATACCTTAACCTAACTAACACAATAAATATATTTATTTATTTATTTATAGAAAGGTATGACTGAAAAATTTATGGGAGTAAATTTAGATGAAGAGATCATCAAACAACTCAAAATCATAGCTGCAAGAGAAGGAATTAATCTCAAAGAGCTTCATAAACGATGGCTTGAAGAAGGAGTAAAGAAACACGGTGATGGTAATCCAGCATTTACATTAGACCAATGGCAAGACAAATCAATGATGGCAGTTCCAGCTGTATTTCGTGATATAAGATTCTGGACCTATTACATCAACAATATTGAATCAGAGAAATATTTCAGACAATTGGAGACTCAAATCTATTCTTTAAAGGAACTCCTGGACAAAAGGTGGGTAAGAGGATTTTGAAACACGACGACGAAAACTGTCCATACAAAGGATGTGCTGAGAAGTATTATGTCAAAGTGAAAGAATTTGATGATACTAAAGAGATATTTTATTTCCTGAAAAAACTTATTCGATCATCTAACAAACAAGAGTCTATTCCAATCAGTGAACTTCAAAAAATACTAGGAGAAAAA
>SDBT01004367.1_pt1 | contig 24058 bp, 20 predicted proteins | sample 2277101 | NCBI WGS metagenome assembly SDBT01 (sample SAMN10404973, study PRJNA504765) | marine sediment metagenome | isolation source: marine sediment core GS10_PC15, 103 cmbsf | place: Arctic Ocean: Southern Knipovich Ridge | collected 2010 | reverse complement strand
CTTTGCTTTCTCCAGCCCCTTTATTTCCGGCGTAAGAGGTTGTGCCCCCGTGGCGACAATGACCACATCGGCTTGATGACTCAAAATCGTCTCTTTAGTTGCTTCTTTCCCTAACTCCACTGTTACACCAGCCTTGTCTAGCTGCCCTTTGAGATACTCGGCCAGGAGGCTAATATTATGTTTGAAGGGAGCTTTATCGGCAAACAATAGCTGCCCACCTAGCTCTTGCTCCTTCTCATACAATATCACACTGTGTCCTCTTAGCGCCGCAACCCGAGCAGCTTCCATCCCACCAGGTCCTCCGCCAACAACTATGACCTTTTTGCGCTGTTCAGCTTCAGTTATAGGGTAAGGATACTCTGTCTCTCGACCACATCGGGCATTAACAGAACAACTCAATCCTGGTGCATAGCCGAAGGAACTAACCTTTATGCAATTGTAGCAAGAAATGCAAGGTGCGATATCTGCTAGTTCCCCGGCAGCCGCTTTACGTGGGAGATAGGGGTCAGCAATTAGCCCTCTTCCCAGAGCAATAAAATCAGCTTTCCCTTCACGTAACGCTGACTCTGCTACTTTAGGCACGAGTCGACCCACCGCAATTACTGGAATGGAGACTGCCTTTTTCACGGATTCAATTAGGGGAAGTAATTCTCCGTCGAACCTTGGGAACATGTGTACCACGTCCTCGAGCCCATAACCCCGGGCGCTCATGTGTATAGCATCTGCTCCGTTAGCCTCGAGGAGTTTAGCTGTCTCTATGGCATCTTGCACAGTGGTTTCTTGCTCTACCCCAAAATATTCTTTGGCTCCAAATTCGCTGACGTTAATGCGACACATCACGGGGATTCTGACCGCTTCTTTTACACCTTTCAATATCTCAAGCACGATGCGAGCCCGGTTTCTAATATCACCCCCATATTCATCAGTGCGCCTATTCCAGGCTGGAGAGAGGAAATTAGCCAGAAGATAGTGATGGCACGCGTGAATTTGCACAGCATCGAAGCCAGCTTTCTCGCAGCGTATAGCAGCATGGATAAAGCAAGTGATTACTTCTTTAATTTCATCCCTGCTGAGAGCACGGGCTGGCTCATAACCAGGGTAGGATACAGCCGAGGGGGCAACTGGCTGTAATCCCTCAGTGATTTTACTTCTGGCGGCAGCCCCGGGATGATGCATCTGGATAGCAGCCCGTGCACCATTACTCTTTATGGCTTCAGCTAGGCGGCTAAGACCAGGGATATACTTGTCATCATGAAGTGCTAGCTGCCCCGTGAATCCCCTTCCAACCGGGTGCTGAACGTAGCTGGCTTCAACAAAAGCGAGCCCCACACCACCCCTGGCACGCTCTGCATAGTAGTCTAAGAGCGTCTGAGTGACATAGCCATTTGCATCAGCATACTCGGTAATCATCGGCGACAAAACCAGGCGATTTTTAACCTCCATCGCGCCGATTTTCCCTGGCTGGAAAAGTTTATCTAGGACATCTTGATTAGAAACCATCATTTAACCATCTCCTTCACGCCATCATTTAACCATCTCCTTCACGCTGTCAAAAAATCTTCTTTGGCGGAGACTAACACCAACCATTGATTTTCTCTGTCACCTTAAGTGTTATCCCTTGAGGACTATCACGCGTTTTCGCAATTATACCATTCACAGATCCGGCTCACCCCTTCCCCACCTATATAGATATGGGGCTTCATATCCTTTAAATCTTCAAAGTACTAGTTAAACCCGCCTCTCTTAATTTAACCACTTCGTCCCGTACCGCCAATTTAACATTTACGGTTTCCGCTACCACTGAGCTATCCCCCAAAAGAAAAAGGGCTCAAAGATGCACTCATTTCAGAGTTTCTGAGCCATTTTTTTATCCCCCTTAACCACATTCTAAGGGGATTATACCACCACGTGAGACTGAACAATAAGAGATTCTGCCATCTGTAATTGTCCCATATTCTAGGGAGTATCATTTGGCACCCCCTTTTTGCCCACCAACCAAGATTGAGTAATAAGCTTAAGTGTTATCCCTTGAGGACTATCACGCGTTTTCGCAATTATACCATTCACAGGTTCGGCTTACACATTATCACACCTTGGGACATTTGTCAATTACTTTTTTGGCAATTACAACAAAACTTTTGTAAATATCTATTAACTTTTTCCTGCATCCTTGCTTTACACAGCAGGGACTCTGCATCCCTTACTGCTGCCTCGGGCTTACTGGCTTCGCTGGTGGCACTATTCTTGGCTTCCTCCGCTTTGTTTCGGTTCCCCTCCTTCCTTTGCTAACTATGCGAGCTAGAAAACGTTGCAAGCCTTGCCATCCTGACCTTTAGCCTTTTTTTTGGCACAACCCCCGTCTATCACAACTTAAATATTATTCCTTTTGAAGATCAGGAAGAATACTTTCGTAGTAATCTAACGATTCGGGGTTAATCAAAGCGTCCCTATTTAAGACTGGACGGTTATGCAGTATGTTCGTGACTGCAATTTCCACTTTCTTCATGTTGTGCGTATAAGGGATATCTGGCGCTTCAATAATTCTAGCTGGACCATGCCGTGGGGAAGCGTTTTCGCGCAGGGTTTTTCTAATCTTATCCTTCAATTCTTCTGTTAAAACACATCCTTCAGCGAGCTTGACAAAGAGGATGATACGCTGGTCACCTTTCCACTCTTGGCCTATGGCAAGGCTGTCAGCAATCTCCTCTAGCTTCTCTATTTGGTTGTATATCTCAGCTGTACCTAGGCGAACTCCCGATGGTTGCAAGACGGCATCAGAGCGACCGAAATAGGTTATTCCCCTAGTGTCACTATGAATCATAATGTAATCCCCATGACGCCATACATTCGGGTAAACGCTAAAGTAAGCTTCTCTATACTTTTCGCCATTTGGATCATTCCAGAAATAAAGTGGCATCGAAGGAGCAGGAGCTTCACAGACAAGCTCTCCCATTTGATCAAGCACAGCCTTCCCTCGTTCATCATAACAATTCGCCTTCATTCCCAAACCCCACCTCTGCAATTCACCGGCATACACAGGGAGAGTAGGATTCCCGATAGCAAAACAGCCATTAATATCTGTGCCGCCAGCAATAGAATTAAAGTGTAGGTCTTCTTTAATCGCTTCATATACATACTCAAACCCCTCATCTGAGAGGGCAGAACCAGTTTGGGATATTTCTCTCAGTGAGGATAAATCATAATCCCTACCAGGCCTGAGCCCTTGGCTCCTACAAGAGTTGATGTAACTCGCGCTGGTACCAAAGATCGTTATCTTTTCATCTTGTATTAGCTTCCACATGGCATCTGGATCGGGATAAGCTGGGTTCCCATCGTATAATACAACGGTAGCTCCTGTCGCTAGGGAACTAAGAAGCCAGTTCCACATCATCCAACTGCAGGTTGTTATATAAAAGATCTTATCCTCTCGCTTTAGATCAGTATGAAGTATTAGTTCCTTTAAATGGTTGATGAGGATCCCGCCGGCTCCCTGAACCATGCACTTCGGCTTTCCAGTTGTTCCTGAGGAAAACATAACAAATAGGGGGTGCTCAAAAGGCAACTGTTCAAATTGAATCTCGGGCTGCTCCTCCCTAGCTATGAATTGGTCATAGTACACAGAGTTGGGAATATGGCTGATATCAGGTTTTCCTCCGACATAATCAACCACAATAACCTTCTCCAATGAGGGAATCCCTCTGGCAACTTCGCTGGCATTGGTTAAAGAACTAAAGGTCTTCCCCTTATAAAAGTAGCCATCAACCGTGAATAGGACCTTTGGTTCAATTTGACAAAGGCGATCTAGGGTCGCTTGCGCGCCGAGGTCGGTTGCACAAGAAGACCATACAGCACCAATACTCGTAGCCGCCAGCATAGCGATAGCAGTATCCATCAAATTAGGCATATAAGCTGCCACACTGTCTCCAGGCTTAACTCCTATATTGCGCAGAGATTTCGCTAGACAAGCCACCGAATTATGAAGTTCTGCATAGGTCATCCTAGCCGACTTTTGAGTCTCTCCTTTGAATATAAGAGCGATACGGTCGTCCCTGTACCTCAACAGGTTCTCAGCAAAATTTAACCTAGCACCACCAAACCACCTAGCGCCGGGGAACTTGGTTAAGTCGTCAACCACCTCATCATATCTGCGAGAAGCTTTGATTTCCAAAAATTCCCACATACTCGCCCAGAAATCAGGTATCTTTTCAATTGACCAATCATATAGCTCATCATACGAATCAATCATAAGACCATGTTTTTCATTAACAAAGTCAATAAACCGACTGATGTTGGCTTGTTTCTTACGCTCCTTGGAAGGCTTCCATAGTAGGTTCCCCATAGATATCCCCTTTAAATAGGCTTAAAGTATTTAATGTCCAGTATATTTCCTTCTCGCTCTTCCTTGAATACCGCCTCAACTTTCATGCCAGCTTTTATCTCATCCAAATCCACCTCGCCAAGAAAGTGAGTAAAACCAGTGCTAGCACCATCTAGCTGGATAATACCGTAGGCAAAAGGAGGCGGCAGCACGTAAACTGATGTATAGGTTAGCAAAGTGCCCTTTGTTTTAACTTCTACCAGTTCCTCGAGCTTGCTATGACATCTAGCACACAATGAGCGTGGTGGCACAATAACAAGATTGCACTTTGGGCACCTCACTCCCATAATCCTCTTGTTATCCCGCAGCTCAATGAAAAACTTGCTTCCCAAGCGGCCAACTGAATAAGTGTAAGGCATGCTGATCCAGCCAATAGTGGTATATAGGTCTGCGCAGGGAATGATTTTTGGCTCCATTTTTTTCACCTCGTCTATTTGACTTCATAAAAACCTCTATCGGGAACCCCGACTTTCAGTTGGGGAGGAAAGCGACCTCATCCGTGTCATGGGGGTAGGATAGCTCCCTTCCCGTAAAGTCCTGACTTTAGTCGGGGTAGTTTAATCGATAATCCTAAAAAATTGAAGATCACGAAAGTTCCCTCGGCGCTCCTCCTTAGGTTTAAATACCGCCTCAACCCGCAAACCGACCCGTAGTTTTTCGGGATTGGTTTCCTCTAGCTGATGGTAAATGGTAACCGGGGCACCATCAAGATGGATAATCGCTGTAGCCACCGGGACAGGCAGCATTCCATCATTGACTGGATGCCAAAATGATTGTTCTACCACATTGTAGCTTATCACGCTACCTCCAGGACCTACCTCGATCCATTTTTCCCTACCTCCCATTCTAACATGACACCTGCCACACATCACTAAGGGGGGACACTGGAATCTTCCACATTTAGGACACTTGCTGGCATAAATCTTCTCATTGTCCTTAAGTTCTTTTAAAAACAGGGCAACGGATTCTCCATTCGGCCATCGGTAAGGTACCTTATAATGCATATTCAGTGTAATTAACTCTTCTGCGTTTTCCTGCGGCATTTTGCTCCTCCCTAATCTAGCGTCTTAGTCAATATAAATAGGTCTGTCCAGTTGCATCCTCCGTAGCCACTAACCAGAGCTTGCCTAACATCGCGGGGCACTTGGTGCTCGCCAGCATCTTCCCTAATCTGTAGAGCTGCCTCAGCTATACGTACCACACCTGAATCGCCAACAGCATTAGTACAAAGAACGCCACCGGAGGGGCAAACGGGGAACTCTCCTTCCCGAGTAGTTATCCCCTTTTCTACCAATTTCCAGCCCTCGCCTTTACCGCAAATTAAAAACTCTTCAAGCCATGCCATCTCAGCATAGGCATCTGGAGCATACATCTCAAAGACCTGAAATTCTTGGCGTGGATTGGTGATGTGATTCCTTTTATAAAGTTTAGTAGCACATCTGGTGAACGATTGCTCTAATTCGAAGCGGGGGTCATAGTCAAAAATATCAGTTCCATACTCACGGTGAGCAGTAACATAGTCCTTTACCCAAACCGGCTTATTACTAATCTTCTTTGCTCTTTCCTCACAAGCAAGCACCAAGGCACAAGCACCAACGCTAGTAGGACTCATTAAGTAAAAATTAATGGGATATATCACCATCCTCGCCTTGAGTATATCCTCTACACTGAGTTTGGTTCTTACATGAGCATAGGGGTTTCGGGATGCATTTTCAGAGGCCTTGGCACGAACCATAGCGGCGTGTTCTACTTTGGCACCACTCCTATGCATATAATCAACAGCCAGCAACGCCAATCCTCCGACGGCTCCGACGTAAAACTGCTGGTCTAAACAGGGGTCAGCAATGGTTATTATACATGAAGTTGCTGATGCTTCATCGTGTTTCTCCCATCCTATGACCAAGGCAACCTCAGATAACCCCGCGGCGACATAGGTACAGCCTGCCTTTACGGCGGCTGTACCCACCGAGCCTCCGGTATTTACTTTACAGCCTCGCTTCATAAAAGCACCATTATAATCGCTCAGCATAGCATCATTAAGGTAATGCCCCTCAAAGAAGTCCATATTGCCACTTATTACGGTATCAATGTCCTTTATCGTTAACTGGGCATCAGCCAATGCCGCAACTACCGCCTCGTTAATTAGCTCACCATCATTAACATCAGGTCTTCGTCCTGTGTGACGAGTTTGTCCGATACCAACAACAGCAACTCTTTGTGCCATTATCTATTTACCTCCTCTCTCTAATACTAGAACGCAATGCATTTGTCCACAAACACCAGAGGTGCCGTGAGCTAAAGCTACCGTGGCTCCAGGCACCTGATAATCACCGCACTTATCCTGCAACTGTAGCGCTGCTTCAGCTACCCTTGACATTCCGGCAACATTTACCGGCACACCAGAGAGTAATCCCCCACTAGGGTTAATGGGGAGTTCGCCATCCATCTGGGTTACTCCACTATCAATAAGTTGGCCACCTTGCCCCCGCCCCCAGAGACCAAGACCCTCTGACCATAGTAACTCCTGATAAGAAAACATTTCTGACAGTTCTATAACGTCGATTTCCTTACGAGGATTGGTTATACCCGCCATTTGGTAAGCCTGTTTGCTTGCTGCAACTAAAGAATCACAATTAGCTAGCTCCCTATCTCCAAGGAAATGGGCGTCATAGCAATTACCTACCCCCTTTATCCATACCGGTTTATTAGTAAGTTTCTTGGCTCTACCTTCTTTAGCTAACAAAACGGCACATGCTCCATCCGATACAGGTTTAGCGTCAAGGACGGTAATAGGAGAGGCCAACATCTGTGAGTTAACCACGTGACCTACAGTAAGATCAAGAGGAGCTTGAGCATAGGGATTATTCTTAGCGTTCCCCCTATTTTTGACTACTACCTCAGCGCATTGTTCATGGGTGATACCATATTTATCCATATATCGTCTTGCCTGCATAGCAGCACAGGAAAGGAAATCAAGTCCTAACATGCGATGATAAATATGGTCTATTCCCCAATTCTCGATAAGCTTTCCTTCAGTTATCGACTCAAAACAATGACTGACTACCAGCACAATATCGTGGTGACCAGACAGAATCTCTGCCACACCATGTAAAACTGCATAAGCTCCGTCATTAGCTATTTTTATCTCATCCCTCAGGTGAGCGCCAACGACATCGTGAACTGAAAGGCTTGAAATTGTCCTCCCTTCCCAGTGGTCTTGAGAACAAGTTACAATGCCAGTAATGCCTTCACCATTATCACTAAAAGATAAACCTGTTTCCTCAAGAATTTTATCAACCACCTCTAGAACAGCTTCGCCTGTACGCGTTTTTGCTTTGACCGCTTCATACCTTGTTTGAGCTACAGCTACAATCCCAACTGGTTCTATCATTTCCCCTTTTTAGCCTCCTTACTTTTCTGAATGCGACTTAGCTGAAAAATTCATCCATGTGCGACAAGGATTCGTCATTTTTCTTTACGGCTTCGATTTTTCCGTAGACCGCTGGCAAAAGAGAGGCTATATAGAATTTCGCGGTATTGATCTTGCGGGCATAGAAAGCCGTGTCTGGTCCGTCTTGAGCGAAGCTGTCATACGCTATCTTGGCTTGCCATATGAACATCCAGCCGAGGACTATATCACCACAAATTTCCAGGTAAGGTGTTGCCCATGAGTAGGCGAGGTAAGGGTTCTGAGAAGTCTGAGCAACAAGACGCTCCGTTATATCCCGAAGTGCGGAAACCGCCTTATCTACTTCTTCAGCATACCGCGATAGTTCACTGATTTTGGCTGCTTCTTGGACTGTCTCATTCATCTTTAACAGGAGAGTATCAAAAGCGCTGCCCCCCCTCATCACCTTACGCCCAAAAAGGTCGCTGGCCTGAATTCCATTTGTACCCTCATAGAGGGAGGTCGCCTTACAATCTCTGACGAACTGCTCTACCTTGCTTTCGCGACAATAACCATAACCACCATGAACCTGGACAGCCCAAACACACACGTCAAAGCCCTTATCGCTACAATAGGCTTTACAAATGGGTGTCAGAACCTCAAGAGTATCCTGCCACTCTTTTCTGTCATCTTCGCCACTGACTGACACCCTATCCATGCAGTATACCGTATACAGGATCAATGCCCTCATCCCCTCCGTATAAGCCTTCATCCGTAACAAGCTTCTTCTCACATCAGGATGCCTGATAATAGGCACTTGTCGAGAATTTTCTTTGCCAAACTCAGCTCCCTGCCGTCTCTGCCTTGCGTAATCCAGCGCGTGAAGGAAAGCAGTGCTCGCTTGAGCTAACCCTTGCATTCCCACAAGTACTCTTTGCTCATTCATCATAGTGAACGCAACAGTAATGCCTTTGTTTTCCGGGCCAAGAAGTTCTCCGTAGCACTTGCCGTTGTCGCCAAAATTCAAAACACAGGTTGACGAGGCTTTCATACCCATCTTATGCTCTATCTCCACGCAATTCGCATCATTGTTTTCACCCAGTGTGCCATCTTTATTAACTTTTATTTTGGGTACGATGAAACACGATAAACCGCGTGTTCCCTGAGGAGCTCCCTCCATCCGAGCCAAAACAATATTAATTATGTTTTCAGTGAGATCCTGTTCACCACCGGTTATGAATATCTTTTGCCCCACGATTGAGTATGAGCCATCAGGATTTCTTATGGCCCTGGTTTTGATAGCACTCAGATCGCTACCTGCCTCCGCCTCAGTCAAGCACATCGTCCCAGCGTATTTCCCTTGGTAAAACGGAACCATAAACCTCTGTTTTTGCGCATCGGTTCCAAAAACCTCTATTACCTTTGCCGCGGTGTGCGTTAGTCCCATATATCCGGCCAGCGAATGGTTAGCAGCAAAGAACAGCTCATTGCAAGCATAACTCAGTGAAAGGGGGATATTCTGACCACCGACATTGTAATCCTCGGACATGCTAATCCATCCTGCCTCGCAGTATTTCTTAAAGGGACTACGGAATTGCTCGGGCACTCTCACTTTCCCATCTTCCAAGACGCAGCCAATTTTGTCCCCTAGATTGTTAATTGGAGCGAATTCATCCGTCGCCAGCTTTTCAGCAGCGGTTAATATCATTTCACAAGCTTCTCTGGAAACGTTTTGGAATCGTCCCGCTTGGCACAAGCCCTCTACGCCCAACTGTTCGTAAAGTACAAAACGAGAATCTCTCAAGTCAACTATCTTGTTGTCCATATAGCCTTGAAACCTCTTGCTAATCGACCTTAATTACGGCAGCATCGCCCTGCGCTAAGCCTCCACAGATTCCACAGGCACCTATCCCACCGCCCCTTCTGCGTAGCTCATACATCATCGTCATTAGTATGCGGGCGCCACTCGCTCCGACCGGATGTCCAATAGCTATAGCGCCACCATTGACATTAGTCTTATTCATCAGTTCATGCCATTTAGTTTCGTCTCCATCTGCCAGTATCTTGGTAGATACTAGGGGCATGGCCGCAAACGCCTCGTTGATTTCAATGACATCGATCTGGTCTAAGCTTACACCAGCCTTAGATAGAGCTTTCTGCATGGCATACGCCGGAACCTCAGCCAATCTGCTGGGTTCCCTAGCCGCACTGGACACAGAAAGAATGGTAGCTAATGGCTTGAGGTTCATTTCTTCTGCCTTGGCTCTCTTCATTATTATTACCGCTGACGCCCCTGCATCCAATCCCGGAGCGTTTCCAGCAGTAACCGTAGGGCTGCCGTATACGGTCTTAAGCTTTGCTAAACCTTCCAGAGTCGTATGTGGCTTGGGGAAATCATCCTCGTCGAACATTACAGGCGGCCCCTTCTTCTGAATCACCTCCACAGGCATTAATTCATCCTTGAACTTTCCACCTTGATTGGCAGCTTGATATTTCTGTTGTGATCCCAAAGCCCACTCGTCTTGCATTTCTCTCGAAATACCGTGCTTTAATGCACAATCACCCGCATCCTTTGCCAAGCTATTAAATCCTACATACATTATAGGGTTAAGATGGTCTACAATTGTAAGTGGTTCTAACCCCAGGCCCCACCGATGTCCGTTAACCACCACTGGTGTGTTGCTCATATTTTCTGCTCCTACGTCCATACAGCTCTCTGCTTCACCTAGCAATATCGCTCTGTACCCTAACTGGACGCCGGTTAACGACGAACAGCAAGCCCTGTCTATGGTAAGAGAAACCAGATCAGCGGGCAAACCTGCTCTTAGTAGGGCCTGTCTGCCAAGGACATTATATTTCAGAGCTGCCTCCGACTGTATGCACATGCCATAGTAAAGCTCATCTAAATCGCTACCCTTTAATCCCCCGCGCCTCAGGCATTCATTAATTACTAGTACTCCCAGTTCCATACTATGTAGATATCGCAGTATCGATCCAAATTTGCTGAATGGTGTTCTCACCGCGCTTACAATTACAACGTCATCTTTCTTATGCATTTATTACTCCTCGGTATGATTCACCCCTTGAAATAGGCTACTTACTATAATCGTACCAACCCTTGCCTGTCTTTCTGCCAAATCTGCCTGCTCTGACCAATTGAACCAAGTTTTGAGGCGGTCTGAAGCGATCCCCGAAAGCCTTTTGCAAACCTTCACATATCGGCACTTCAATATCCAAACCAGAGAAATCGGCGAGCTCAAACTGCCCCATCGGATGGCCAAAAGCCAGCCTGAGTGTCTTATCTATATCTTCCTTTGTGGCTATACCTTCTTCCAATAACCTATAGCACTCCAATCTAAAAGCCACCAGCACTCTTGTGCTTATAAAGCCTTGAGAGTCCTTACATACCACCGTCTCCTTCCCCACTTTTCCTGCAAAATCCCTGATTTGCTCTACGACACTATCGGCAGTCTGCAGACCCCTGACAACTTCTATCAGTTTCATCATAACTGGAGGATTAAACCAGTGCATGCCGATTACTCTGGAGGGATTAGAGACCACAGATGCAATTTCCGTGATGCTGTATTGCGAGGTATTGGTAGCCAGTATTGCCTCTGGGCCAGCTACCCCCTCCAACTTTTTGAACATATCCTTTTTTACTTCCAAGTTCTCCCCTATCGCCTCCCCCACCAGCCCGGCATCCTTAACTGCCTTTGAGAGATCAGTTGTGAAAGAGATTCTGGAAAGTATAGCGTCTTTTTCTTTCTCACTGATGCCGCCCTTCTTCAGCACTCTATCCAATGATCCGCTTATGGCCGACTCCGCTTTTTGCAGGAACTCATCTTTGATATCACACAGACCAACCTCTATACCGGCAGTCGATACAACTTGAGCAATCCCGTGGCCCATCGTCCCCGCACCGATTACGGCTACTTTTCTGATCTCCATCGGAAAACCTCCTTTACGCGGTACTTGACATTACACCCCAGAACTTGGCTGGAAAATAGTGCTTCTCTCAGCCGATTGACTACGCCATTAAATGCAGGGTGTGATTTAGTTACCATGCTGTTGTGCCGCCGTCTATGGCAAGAATCTGCCCTGTTACGTAAGTCGACGCGTCACTAGCTAAAAATACAATCGCTCCCTTTATTTCTCCTTCGCGCCCCAATCTTCCCATGGGAATATGGGGAAGAAGGGGCTGCGCTCTATCCTCAATTAATTTCTCAGTCATCCGAGTCCGGAAAAAGAACGGAGCTATAGCATTGACGCGAATATTATATTTCGCCCATTCCACAGCCAACTGCTTGGTCATGACTATAACCGCCGCTTTACTGGCCTGATAACCAATCGCCTGCCCAGCCTTTGGGTCAATCGCAACCATTCCCATCACTGAAGCTACATTAATGATGGTGCCGCCGCCATTCTTTATCATCTGCCTGAACACTTCTTGGCTGCAAATCAACGTTCCCGTAGCATTGGTATTGAAAACGGCATTCCATTTATCGAGTGGCATGTCCTCCGGGGGTGCATCCCAGGTTATTCCAGAATTATTTACCAGGATATCAATTCTGCCCCACTTACTGATTGTCTCCGCTACTACATGCTTAACGTCTTCAATTTTAGTGACATCGCTCTTTACTGCTAAACACTCGATGCCTGATTTTTTCATCTCTTCGCAAGCTGGTATCAGCCATTCCTCCCGCCGCGCAGTGATAACGACTTTTGCCCCAGCCTCGCCCAAGCCCGTTGCTATTTCTTGACCTATCCCTCTTGAACCTCCGGTAACTATCGCCACCTTGCCAGTGAGTTTGAAAATCTCGCTGATGTGTCCCATTTTCCACTTTCATTCCTTAATAAACTTCAATAGACTTGCCACGACCTTACGACCCTGTCCAACAAAGAAATTTCACTTACATGTTAACGAGAGAGTTTAGTTTTTCCAAAACTGGAGCTTGTAGCCTATATTACATCAGTATAACCAGTCTTAGATATTCCTTTCAAACCCAGTATCTCCCTTGCTTCATCGGGGGTAGCTATATCAATGCTCAGCTCCTTAGCAATGCAGACGATCTTCTCCACCTGATCAGCACTGCACTTGGCCAACACCTGTTTTCCAACGTATAGGCTATCCTCCATGCCAACCCTGACATTGCCTCTCATGGTTAGGGCAACAGTGCACATGGGTAACTGTTGACGCCCAGTAGAGCATACTGACCAAATAAAATCATCACCAAAAGTCCTTTTAGCTGTTTCATGCAAGAACAGCAGGTTCTCGATTGTAGCTGGTATGCCTCCCATGATACCGAGAACAAACTGGAGGTAAACAGGCTTCTCTAGATATCCCCGCTCAAGCAGATAGGCTACGTTGTTAATCATACCAACATCGTAAATCTCCGCCTCAGGTTTGGTATCATTCTCCTTGAAAGTCTGTGCAAACTCTTCCAAAGATTTGAATGTGTTTGTGAAAACAAGCTCTTTGGTCATTTCTAAATGTAGTCTTTCCCAGGGATATTTCCATTCCTTTATCTTCATGCGCTCAGGGATATCGAAAAGGCCGAAGTTCATGGAGCCAGCGTTAAATGATGCTAATTCAGGCTTGAACGTAGGTACTGACCTCAACCTCTCCTCGGTGGTCATTCCTGCGGCACCCCCGGTGGTTATATTTATAATCACGTTACATTTACTTTTTATCTTTGACAACACTTCCCGCACGATATTCGCATCTTGGGAGGGTTGCCCTGTCTCCGGATTACGCACATGAATGTGAACTATTGCAGCTCCAGCTTCATGTGCTCTAATTGAATGCTCGGCGATCTGCTCTGGTGTAATAGGCAAATAGGGACTCATACTCGGTGTGTGTACAGAGCCAGTAATTGCTGCTGTCACTATCGCCTTAGCCATAAATGCCCCTCCTTTCAAATTTATGCTTCATCAAAGACACCTACCCAGTCGTTGTATTTTAGTAACCGAATTTCCTTCCTAATCATAGTATGACTTTCTGCTCCTTGAAGTTAGTCAAATTACCCCAATCGTAGCCTAATTCAAGAAGTATTTCTTCGGTGTGTTGACCATGCTCAGGTGCAGCTGACTTTATTGAGGCTGGTGTTCCATGAAAGATGACAGGGCTATTGATCATTTTTATCTTACCGGCTACTGGATGGTCTACTTCCGTGAAAAAGTCGTTTTCCCAAGCTTGCGGATCATTAATTACATCGGTAACCGTTTGTACTCTGCCATAAACCAACTCATTCTCATCAAAAATCCCTTCCCATTCAGCTAAATTCCTAGTTTTGAAAATGTTAGTGATGATGCTGGTTAAAGACTCCGCATTCGTCTCCCTTTCTAAGCTATTTTCATACTTAGGGTCATGCTCCAAGTGCTCTATCTCCATTGCTTTGCAAAATCTTGACCAGAAACGGTCAGATTGAACCATGACGAGCTGAAGCCAATACCCATCTTTCATCTGATAGACATTCCACAAGGGGTTTCGTGGAGCCTCTCTGCTGTGATTAGGGATTTCTGTGCCACTGAATAGAGCCTGCTCGATATCAGTATTCAAGGCCCACACTCCAGTGTGATATAGGGAGAAACATACTTCTTGTCCCATGCCATTTTGACTTCGTGCAAAAAGAGCTGTTGCAATACCACCGGCTATAAGCATCGAGACTATGTTATCTCCCAGACCAGGCCGCTGCGGTGATGGGGGCATACCCCGCCATGCCGACTTACATTGAAGGCCGCTTCTTGCCCAGAAGGCAGAATAATCATAACCCGGTTTATCTTTATCTGGGCCTTTTTGTCCATAGCCGCTAAGAACGGCATAGATAAGCTGAGGGTTTAACCTACTTAGGCTAGGATAATCCATTTCGAATCTCTTGAGTACGGGTGGCTGAAAATTAGTGACAAAGACATCTGCCTTCTGAATTAGCTTATGGACGATTTCTCTACCTTGCTCGTGCTTCAGGTTTACTGCGATGCTCTTTTTGTTACGATTCAACTGCTCAAATGTGCCGTGAACACCTCCTACTACTGTTGCGACACCCTCAAGAGACCTTACACCTCGCACCGCATCACCAATCCCCGGCTCCTCTATTTTAATAACTCCAGCTCCCCAGTCACCAAGAATAGCACAAGCACTGGGTACAGCCACCCAATGACCTAATTCAACAACCTTGATACCTTCGAGTGGTCCTGACATTTCATTCACCCCCTTTGCACATCGAGACTGTTTAATTTTAGTAAAGCCCTCTTTTTTTGCTTCAACTTTAGGGCTCCTTTTTCCTTCTTCTCTCCAGTTTAGGAATATTTGGGCAACATGCCCTCAGCTATTCCAGTTAAAACCACCTCCCCATTCTGATTTGTCAGGGTGGAATTAATGATGAGTCTGCGTTTATCCTCCCTTTTTTCTGTGAGCTCTGACACGACTGTAATCGTATCCCCAATCTTTACGGGAGCTTTAAAAATAACACTTTGTGAAATATGCACAGCGCCTACTCCTGCGATAGCGAACAGGGTTTTGTCAATAAGGCTTGCAACAAGCATCCCATGGGCAATTCTCCCTTTGAACATACTCTTTTTAGCAAATTCTTCATCCACATGGAGGGGGTTGAAATCGCCGCAAATACCACAGAACGCTAGTATATCAGCTTCTGTCACTGTCTTACTGAAGGTCGCCTTTTCCCCAATTTGTATATCCTCGAATTCTCTTTTAATCACAAAGCCTCCTTTCTAGTCTTATCACCTTTCTGTTGCTCAAAGTAGGCAATATCAGAAATATCAGCGTGTTTCTCTTAGTAGCGCCCCCCAACTAGAAATCTCTTGTACGGATCCAGACTCTGGAGCAAAGCCACCTCCTCCACAGTGGGTGGCTCTACCTCGTGGATATCGGGGGAACACTTCAGATCCCAGCCACACATCTCTTGAACTAAATCCGCGGGAACATTTGGGAATACAGCGTCTAGATACATCTCACAACTACCACTTGCTCCTCCATCTGGCGTATCGAAGCGGTACACACCCATAGTGGAGATTATCGCGTTGGGCCCCTGAGGTGCAAGGCCGTGGCGCTGCCTTCCGCCGGGACCATCTATATATCCTGGTCCGGACAGAAAATCAACCTCCCTTACGAAGCGACGTTGTTCCTGAGGTAGGATAATTATGGTGCGTTTGGCCAAACAGGCAGCATCCGTGTTACCTCCACTACCTGGTAACCGCTTAGTAGGATTACGATAATCACCGATACATATAGTGTTTAGGTTACCACATCTATCAACTTGAGCTGCTCCAAGAAAAGCGACATCTATGTCTCCTGACATCAGCATTACACCCAAGGAATCCAGCATGTCACCCAGCATTGCCGCCCCCACAAAGATTGGCCCCTCAAAGGCAATTGGCGCTCTTTTGATTTCGGCCGGCGGCTTCCAGTCAAAGACACCCACCTCAATCATCAGCTGAATATTCGGGGCATAGGATAGTTTGGCTAGGGTGCCAGCCAACAAGGGAAGACCCCACCCCAGTAGCACTTTCTCACCATCTCTTATCTCCTTGGCGGCTGCTATACACATCAATTCAGTTAATGCATAGTCCTCAGCGTACCTTTTTGTGTTCATGGTCTCACCTTCCCGAATAGCCGTAGTTGATGCTTCCAATGGGATAAGCCGCCAAAGTTGCCATGATATTTCTCAATCTCTTATAGCCAAACTTTGCAATATAATGCTCTATATAGGCTGCCCGATCTTCAACACCATAGACCCACTCATCTAGAAACTCCTGACACTTCTGAGCATCCGTTTCAACTCCTGCACAGTAATCCTGAAATAGCAGATCCATGCCATAGTGTCCAGTCATGCTACCTGGATGTGCTCCAAAGGGCTCGTGGACTACCGCACTCGTCTTGTAAGAGGGTAGGATAGTGCGATGCGGGTCACTCCTAATCACCTCATTAGGGATAATCTCCTCCACAGAGACAATCACCTTTTTGGCCGCCATCATGGCCCATCGGGCGTCACCGATACCTCCCCAGGCTTGGATATTGCCCTCCATATCAGCCCGTTGGGCTACCCATAGGCTTACATCGGGCTTCAACGCTGGCAGGAGAACGATCTTCTCTCCAGTAAAGGGACACTTTGAAAGCTTGTATTTTCTATCCCCCAGAAAACCTTTGGGAGAGTGAATGCATTCCTGCGAAAGGAAATCTGTTCCCAGCAAAGAACGAGTGGGGATATAGGGGATATTAAGAGCACCAGCCAGCAGCATCAAGGTAATACACTGATTAGTATAGTCCTCAATCTGTATCTTCCCCTCCCTCCACAAGTCTGTGATAAAACCACGCCGCAGTAGCCCACCGGAATAGGCAGTTTGAGTGCGATTAGCACAACCAGAGGCAAACAGCAGGCTTGCAGCCCATAGCTGGGAGGCACCAACTATATTCAAATTTTTCTTCTTCTGCCTAATGATTTCATGGCACAGACTAAAGGGTATCGTAGCATAGCCAATGTAGATTACGTCGCCATCACTCACAAATCTGCTGATAGCCTCTTTTGCACTCATCAGCTTTCCCATCTTGGTAACTCCTCTAATAAGTTGATTTTTGAGCCCATTCTCTACGAAGACCAGGGGCGCCTTCCTCTCCTCACCTCCCCTTAAAGACAGGCGGCCTTTTCTCCAGGAAGGCTCTGTAAGCTTCCTTATGGTCCTCGCTGGACATAGTGAAAAAGGAAAGGTTTTGTGAATACTCAACTGAGGTTTCAAAATCCATATTCATCGATCTATTCATGGCCATTTTAATCAAGCCAATGGTCTTCGTCGGGCCCTTTACAAGTTTTTGAGCTAGTTCCTTGACACGCGCATCAAACTCGCTAGCCGGCACCAATTGATCTACCAACCCAAGCTCCTCCGCTCTCTTGGCATCGATGAGTTCCCCGGTGAACGCAAAAAGTTTGGCTCTACCTAAACCAATCAATCTTGGAAGGAGATAATCCCCACCAAATTCAGATATCATTCCCATTCTTACATAACCATAGCCAAACCTGGCTTTGTCAGATGCAATCCTTATATCACAAGCCATAGCTAGGTCACAGCCACCCCCGACAGCCACACCATTTATTGCGGCAATTACAGGTTTCTCCATCCAATAAATTCTCTTAACGACGCCAGAGTAATATCCAATATATTCCCGATACTCAAAGGGCGCTTTTTCTCCCACCTTGGAGACATCTTCCACTACATCTCCCCCGGCACAGAATCCTTCTCCTGAACCCGTAATGACCACCACTCTTGTTTCCTCAACGTTTGATACTTTTTCCAAGACTTCACCAAGCTCATCCATGAGTTGAGGAGACATGGCATTCAAAACCTTCGGGCGGTTTAGTGCAATTGTAGTTATTCCTTCCGCCCAGGATACAAGAATAGTTTCGTACTGTTTTTTAGACATATTTAAAAGTTTTGCGAGGAAACCCCGACTTTTAGTCGAGGAGGAATCGCAGGGTGGGTAAGCTAGCCTCCTCCTTTTCTCTTAACTGAAGGTAATTAACACTTTGTGTATCCACGTTTCTCATAGACGCGTTTCCCTTCCTCATCCTCAGCTTCTACCTCATCGCCTGCCAGACTTTTTGGACAGCCTGCTAGTCAACGTTTAAGTTCCGGCAGATAGCTTTTGCCTCCCTGATAATATTGTCTATAAGCTCCTGCACACTAACTACTTCATGAATAAGCCCGACAACCTGCCCGCATGTAACGGGACCCGCCTCTAAATCCCCGTCAAAGATGACTTTCCTCGCTTTCTCGCCCAAGAATAACGGCATTAATGTTTCTTTAGCCACCCCATTCCGCTCCAACTCCAGGATCGCCTCTGTAGCTTTGTTCCTGAGAACACGGTGGGTGTCGCCTGAAGGCAGCCCTACAATGATTGTATCCGTTTCCTTAGCCCTTACTAACCACTCTTTAAACCTGGGATGAGCCGGACACTCGCGGGTTGCCATAAAACGAGTCCCCATAATCACTGCATCGGCTCCCAGTGCTAAGGCGGCGACAAAGCCACGGGCATCACCAATTCCTCCTGCGGCAATAACGGGTATCTTCAAGGAGTCAACCACCACCGGGAGCTGGACTAACATTGTAACATCCTGAGTACTACTCAGGTAACCGCCGGTTTCGTAACCGTAAATAGCCACCGCGTCGACACTGGCTTTCTCTGCGACGAGAGCATGTCTCAGTGAAGTAACCTTGTGAAGTATCTTAACATTGTTCTTTTTAAGCATAGGCACATACCTAATTATTGCCGGGCTGTTGGTCTCAACAACACTGATGTCTTCCTCGATTATCGCTTCTATGTCCTTGCCAATCTTTGTACGGTCCCTTGATATCAAGCTGAGATTGACCCCAAAAGGCTTGTCCGTCATAGCCCTCGTTCTTCCAATCTCCTCCTTTAACTCCTCCTTGGTATTAAAACAAGAAGAACTAAGGATCCCCAGGCCACCGGCATTTGATACCGCTGCTGCCAACTCAGCCTTGGCAAGCCACGCCATCCCCCCTTGAATTATGGGGTATTCAATACCAAGCATCTTAGTAATTTTCGTTTCAAACATCTTAACGCTCTGTGTTCACGAGTAGCTCCGATACCTCCTTCACCTGTCATCTAGCTTCAAAGCTGGGTTTACGTTTCTCTACAAAAGCCCTCACGCCTTCCTGGTAATCTCTGGTCTCTATTATCTGATGAAAGAAGACATCATCAAGCGCAAGGGCTTCCTTCAACTCCATATCTAGGCTCCTGTATGCGCACTCCTTGGAGGCGCGAACAGCCAGAGGAGAGAGCTCACATATCTGGTTAGCCCATTCCAGAGCTGTAGGCATGAGATCTGACAGTGGCACCACTTTGTTTACCAACCCAATCTGCAAGGCTTCCTGGGCTGACATCCTCTTATTCATCAGTATCAGTTCCATAGCTTTGCCCAGAGGAATGGTTCGAGGAAGCCTTATCAGCCCACCCGCCCCGGGTATAAGCCCCACTCCAACCTCCGGCAACCCGAAATACGCATCTTCAACTGCTATGCGCAGGTCACACACCAGGGCTATCTCCAATCCTCCTCCTAGGGCCAGACCATTGATTGCAGCTATCATGGGTTTCCATATTTCCATTCCCTGAGTATTACCACCAAAGGCAAGTCCTTTTCTGCTCAGTTTGCCCGCTGCCATGGCTTTGAGATCGGCACCGGCACAAAAGGCCTTTTCACCCGTTCCGGTAAGTATCGCAACCCATAATTCAGGATCATCACGAAAGTCCTCCCAAACTTTGGTTAGCTCCTCACTCGTAGGGTGGTCTATGGCATTCAGCACCTCCGGCCTGTTGAGCCTAATAATAGCTACTCTCCCCTTTTTCTCGTAGTCTACTGACACAGTTTCTTCTCCTTATCACAGCATCGTCAAGCCACCGCTGACGCTCAAGGTCTCATCCGATGATTTTACTTGGTAGCCATAAAGTTATCTGAGGGAACACCGCACAAAGAACCAACCCTAGCATCTAAATCCCAACAAAAGGAATGATGCCTCGATATATATCCCCCATAGCTACCTCCTTAGGAGCAACTCCTTTCAGGTAGAATAAAGCATACCCAAATGGTGGTGTCAAAAAGGATACCTGCAAGTTGGGACATGACCTGCCCCCAGTAGTTGTACCACTTCTTACGTCGTTACCATAGTTAAAATAGTCTCAGGTGCTGGCGGGTGATAGTTCTTGGCACTATGAGGACGTACCGTATCACTGTAAAATAAAACTAGCACTAAATTCTATTTTTGTCAACCCCTTTTTATAATATACTTACCACCGTCGACAAAATGTTTCTCCCCTTAGCTTTATTTCTTCTTCCACAGGTTTCTTATTTTAGGATGCGATCCAAGGGAGGTAGCTAGCCTCCCCCAGGGGTAATAATGGTTAACAAGGTTTTTACTCGAGAAAAATGTCCACCATCTAAAACAATGGGTTGCCCTGTCATGTAACTTGAAGCCTCCGAGGCTAGAAACAGCGCAGCACCGGCGATTTCCTCAGCTTCGCCTATGCGTCCCAAGGCTATGCTATCCTCAATTGTTTCACGAGTTGCCGGGTTCCCCCAAACCGCTTTAGAGAATCTGGTTCTAATAATATCCGGGGCGATTGTATTTACCCTGATATTGTATTGACCCCATTCCTGAGCAAGTACTTGGGTAAGCATGATAATGCCCGCTTTGCTTATTGCGTAAACTCCAGCACCAACTCTGGGTCTGACTCCATCCGATGAAGCAACATTAATGATACTTCCGCCGCCTCTATCTCGCATTATTTTGCCTACTGACTGGCTTAAGAAGAAATAGCCCTTGAGGTTTACCCCTAGAGTTACGTCCCAAGCTTTTTCATCAACATCAAACACCGAGCCAAATACTGGGTTAGTGCCGGCATTGTTCACCAAGATGTCTATGCGGCCGAATTTATCGGCCGCTTTTTTTAACTAGGTTATCAATCTCAGGAAGATGGCGGACATTTGCTACCACAGGCAAGGTCTTCCTTCCCAACCGGGTTATTTCTTGGGCTGTTGCCTCAAGATCAGGCAACTTTCGGCTAGCAATTACTATATCGGCGCCTGCCTCCGCCAGACCTAAGGCTATAGTCTTGCCAATACCTCGACTCCCCCCAGTAGATTAGAGCTACTTTTCCTGAAAGCAGGAATTTATCCAGAAACTGCTTTTTGTTCATCGTTTCTCTTTCCCTTCAGCAGACAAATTTGGTTCTGTCTTTAAGAACTTTGACTGGTCAAGCTCCTTATTGATGCCCGCCAAGTATCTGGCGATGCTCTTCCTGGCTTCGTAATCGTACTCTAGATTCAGGGCAATTGTCTCCATGACCGGTGAGCCGCCGCCATGCACCCCGGCTATTTCATACCAGGATGCCATCGATGACGCGGTCAGGTTCTCCACCAGCCTCCAGATGCGCTGAGAGACCTCTGGAGAGAGATTGGGATTTCTTATTATGTATTTTTCCAGCCAGTCTTTTGTCTGTTCGGCGTTGAAGTCATCCTCGTAGGGCAGGGTCACTGCCAGTCCGCCGGCTATTTCGGCCAGCAGATTGAACTCGTGGAAAATAGTCTCCCCGGTAAGTCTGCGCCCTACATTGGCATAAATAGCGTTGGGAAAGAACGTGCCTGAAGAGGTCTTTTCCCCGTAAACAGCCGCGGCGACGCCAGCGGCATATGCTAGCTCGGCGGCGCCGGCAAACTCGGATAGTTTCTCTCTTACATGGGGTACCCTCTCAATGTTATTGGCTTCTGCTGCCAGCGCGGTAGCGCCGCACAGGATATCAGACACAGCCGGTTTACATCCGGAATAACTGTGCCTGTGTGAATCGGCGAAGAGCAGGGCTATTCTCCTGCCGAATTCCCATTCGCCACACATGAAGACGCGCTCTTTAGGCACGAAGGTATTATCAAAGACTATCATAGAATCTGAGACACCCATTTCAGCAAATGGGCACTTTATTTCTTTCCTGGGGCGCACAGATACCGGCCGAACGATTTGATGCACGCCTTCCCAGTCACCCGGAACGGCAAAGGCTACTGCATAGTCCTTGTCGGCTTCTCCCATGGCCCGGGTGGGAAGAACGATAAGCTCGTCAGCATAGGCTGCCATGGTAATGCAGTGCTTGGCACCTCTGACTACAATCCCGTCATCTCTGACTTCGACCAGGTGGACATAAGCATCGGGGTCGGGCTGTTCTGATGGTCTCTTGATACGGTCCCCTTTCACATCGGTCTGAGCACAAGTTCCTGCCAGGTCCTTTTCCTGATACCATTTTAGGTAATCCATGAAGCGGGGGTGATACCCGGTGCCGTATTTTTCGTCCATTTCTTTGGTAACGATGGAAAGGCCGATGACAGCGTCCATACCCATGCACCTGTGGATACAGCCACCTACTCTGTGACAGAGCAGACGGATCATTTTCTGCTTCTGCATCAAGTCATAGGGATTTTGTGGCAGGTGGGTAAAGCGATTTATCGTCTTGCCGGTTATGGAAGATACTGTGGTGAGTAGTCCGTCCCATTCCGGGTCTTGCGCCAGGTCAAAAGAAACTGAAACAGTATTGATGCCCGGCCAAATCCTGGGGTCATCCCTCCCTACCTTATCACCCCCTATGTAGAGATTGGGCTTCATCCTCTTTAAATCTTCAAAGAATTCCTTTCCATTACGCATGGCATTACCCCCCTCTTTATTTTTCGTATGCTCACACAGTTTGGTTTGTCAACCCCTCGAATTAAATCATCTAATATGTAACCATAGATATATAATATGAGGGCAATTATGTCAAGATTCCAATATAGAACATATAATAAGTAACCGTAAATGTCAACCACCGGTTTAACTCATCTAAGATGTAGCCTGGTTATACTACTTTAAAGGAGGTTAAAGCTGGGCTATATGGAGAGGATGGATATGCATTCAAGAAACCAATATCTCAAGGTATTAAGGGAAAGGTATCTCAAAGCCCAAGCCAATGCGAACTATGACGGAATGGGAAGTCTCTATTTTCCTTGAGGCTGCCAGCTCCAGCCAATACTATCCGGTTTACTACACGGCCCTTTCGACTGGACTCAGACAAGCGGAACTATGCGGACTAAGGTGGCGTGACCTTAAATTAGACTTATGCTCACTCTCAGTGAATCAAGTCCTCTACAAACGCCGGGGAGTATGCGAGCTTAAACTGCCCAAAACAAACTACAGCCGCAGATCGGTAGCCATGACTCCGAAGTTAGCCCTATACCTTAAGGAATACAAAGCAGAAAAGGAAACGCTACACTGGAGGATAGCCGAGAAGGCCTTACCACTCGATAGCCCTGTTTTTGGCTTCCTTAATAAACCATGTGACCCTAGCGTGTTAAGCCACGACTTTACTATAATGGCTAAAAAGGCTGGTATTGAGGGGGTGAGGTTTCACGATTTGAGACATACGTTTGCCAGTTTAATGTTAATGAAAGGTGCTCCCGCCAAGGTTATCTCGGAAGCCTTGGGACATGCCTCGGTAGCCTTTACAATGGATACATATAGCCATATAATTGAGGGTATGCAGGAGGACGCTATGGCGTTGCTTGACGAAGTACTGCCGTCAGGGGTACCTCAAACGTCAAACGAACGTCAAGGGGAAGTCCAGCATTGTTGTCAATCAGCGAAATGGGACACTTTTTAAACCGAACATTTTGGTGATAATCAGGTGGCATTAACAAGCTCCCTGAGGCCACGGTTGTAGTCTCTGCGGCGATTAATCGTTTGTATTT
>SDBT01004366.1_pt1 | contig 24058 bp, 16 predicted proteins | sample 2277101 | NCBI WGS metagenome assembly SDBT01 (sample SAMN10404973, study PRJNA504765) | marine sediment metagenome | isolation source: marine sediment core GS10_PC15, 103 cmbsf | place: Arctic Ocean: Southern Knipovich Ridge | collected 2010 | reverse complement strand
ATATCATATCCAATCGTTCTTTTATATCTTAAATTATAAAATTTATTTATAATTTATATTTATTTTTATACTTATATTTATTTTTATACTTATATAATTTAGCATTTAATCTATTTATACTTTATATTTTAATCTATTTATACTTTATATTTTTTCAGTTGTAACTTTTACAGGACAAGATGTATCACATTTATCTTCAAATACTTGTTGAATTATGTAAATTACAACAATTATAATAGAAATTAATGCTATTAGTCCCAATACAGCGTGACCTGCTGTCAAATCCTTTTTCTTTTGACGATGATCGCATGATTCATCATCATCATCATCACATTCATTTAAAGGCATATGTATAGCTGCTATAAGTACTAATAACCCAAAAAATAAAGCTAATACTAAAGATGACCACCATGATATATTATAATTTCTAGTTAAAAAAAATATAATAACAACAATAAGTATCCAAATGATAAAAATAATTTCCAAACCCATTTAAATATATTATCTAATTTTTTAATTTGATATTTTTTTATTTTTATTTTCTATTTTAAATATGATTTTGTTTTATTAATATATATTTATCATCATTAACATTTAATATTATATAATATTAAATGTTTTGTATTTTTAATATATTAGTTTATTTATATAAACAGATTAACATATCATTGTCTTTAGCAACAATAGTATTAATGGGATATTTTTCACTCCCTATCACACCTGATGCAATAATAGTATATTTTTTATCTGCTTTAACTTCAATCTCTAATGGTCCAACCCCATCCATAGATCCAGTAGGTGCAATTAATAACGATAATGTACCAGGGTTTACTTCTACATATTTGGATGCCTCCTGATATTTATAATCTTCAAATACTTTTAAATCTCCATCCCCGGCTCGGTTCCAAACATCTACACCATCTTCATATACTCCAGATGCAGCATGAATAAATCGTACTAATGCATTAGATTTTTCATCTGATATATTTTCATCTGGTGTATTTTCATCTGATGTATTTTCATCTGATTTAGCTTCTTTATGATCCTCTATAGGTAAAAGTTTTAATGTATCAAAATAATCTATTAATCCAGTTATTATAATAGTATAAACTTTATTTCTACATACTTTTACAATTGTAGATAATTTAGATATACATTCTTTTGTTTCAGTATCATAAATTTTGATAGAATGCATACCGGGTTCTATTTCAAGATAATCACTTACATCCTTGTATTCAACATTTCTAGCTCTAATATTTCCATCTAAACTTACATTTACTTTTAATTCTGACGAAATATTATGTATGAGTCTTATGGAAGACATACCCGATCTACATTTATTATACCCTCTGGAATAATTTAGTCCCATTTTTATAATATTTTATGTATATTTTTTTTAATATATTTATTTTTTTATTTTTTATTTTATTTTCAATATTAATTATTTTGTATGATTTAACATATTAGTTAATTCTGATTTATGTGCCCCTATTACTTCATTTATTTTTATTTTATTTTTATATATAATAAATGCTGGTACATTTTCAACATTTAATATTTTAAGCATTGGACGTAATTTAGCGTTATTCATATTTATATCTGCAAATATATAATTATTATAATCGGATGATAAAATTTTATAAAATTGATTCATATCAGCACAATATTTACAATTTATTCTATGATAATATATAATAACTAATTTTATAGAAGATCTGTTCATTAAATCATTTAATTGTTCTAGATCTTCTATATACTCTATTTTATATGATCTATTTACTTTTTGCTCAATTGATAATCCTTCAAATTTAATATCATTTATACTTTGTAATTCATGTATATTAATATTATTAGGTCGTTTAGTATGATCTAATTTTATAGATGGATATGTTTTATCTAAAAATATTCTCTCGGATTCAGATATATATTTCATTTCTAAATTACCATTAAGATACTCATCATATTTTATGTCTGGAATTCTATCTAATATACCAATATCATGTATTTGCTCTTCATATATATCCGTTAATAACTGATTAACTATTTCTATTTTATCTGATTCATCTATTGATTCTCTTAAGCATTTTATACTACAATAACATCCTTTCCATCCCCCATGAGGAACAGGTCTTCTTATTGCATGCCACCTTCTTCTTATTCGTAAGTTACACTTCCAACAATATCCAGAAAACCAATCTGATGGTATTTCTTGATTTTCATCTTCATAATCATATGCACCGCTTAATAACATTCTAGAGCCACCATATTTCATTTCTTCTACAGTAGAACCATAATGAGGATTAGATGGTCCATATATCATAAATAATCTTTTATCACGTTGCAATATATTTTGACTCATTTTTAATTCCTGAACTGGTTTTAATATATTTATTTTTTCTTGTAATGTAGCCATCGATAATCTTATTCTAAGTAATTCTTTTGTGGATTCTATTTCATCAAATGTAATACCTTGCGTATACATACCATCTAATAATATATTAACCATATCATCAATTGATGGTATTTTAATTACTTCTATAGGCGGGTCAGGGACAATTATTTCAGACTCACGAGGTAATATATCAGGTCCTATTATATATTCAGGTATTTTGGCATAATCGTTAATTTTCCTTATTTGTTTTATAATAAAATTATATATTATATTATTTTTATTTTTAGATATATTAGATATATTTTTATATGTATTTATAGTTTGAGTTCCATATACTTTTAATAATTTATACCCTGCAACATATATATTATGGTCATCATCTAAAATCATTAATTCATCTATACATTCAGAGAATGTATATGATGGATATATTTTAGAACAAAAGGATAATAATTGTGGATTATATCTCGGCTCTAAATATAAACTTACATATACAGATATTTTTCCTTCATTCGCTTCAAATGGTATTTTCCATAAATTAAATATTCGTAACCCCGCAGATATTTTATTATATTTAGCACATACTACTAAAAAATCATATAACAACATATCACTTATTTTTTTATTTAATTTTTGAATAGGTAATGTTCTCAATAATTTATCTAATAATTCGCTATTATCATTTATTATAGAACTTTTTATTTCTTGTATTGTAGCTATTGCTCGTTCTTGTTGTAAATTCATCTAGATATAAATATTTTTTATATTTATATTTTTTTCATTTTTATATTTTTTTCATTTTTATATTTTTTTCATTTTTTATTAGTTGCATATTTTTTATTAGTTGCATATTTTTTATTAGTTGCATATTTTTTATTAGTTGCATATTTTTTATTAGTTGCATATTTTTTATTAGTTGCATATTTTTTATTAGTTGCATATTTTTTATGGTGGCGGTGATTTTGCAATCATAGTTATATCAACACATGCACTTATATCAGTTTGAAGTATTGATCCAGCTAAAATAGAAAATCCATCAGCATTAGTAAATTCAGAGTAATTTGACTGATCATGACCACGTAAACATGTAAGTGCTAGTATATCTGCAGTATACACACCACCGTTTCTTTCTACATACATACATATTTTAGCACCCTGACCGGGTGTAGTATTCATAACTACTGTTATATCTACCATAGCATTACCATCAAATGGTAGTGACATTACTGATCCATCTGATAATGTTAATAAGGTTTGTTGATTAACTACTACTTTGGCCCCAATTATAACTCTAATACATTGCGTATTTCCTTTTTCATTAATTTGTACATTTGAAAAACTATCACTAAGGGTTAGAGATCCTATCATATAACTTAATCCTTTTCGTCCTGTAGTAAGAGAATATGATGAAGTTACTGAATTAGCTCTACCAAAATTAGCAGATCCCTCAATATTGTTTATATCATGTGTCTCTACATCTTTTGCAACACCAACTACTATATTACCATCACCAACAGATGATATAAATGACCTAGCCGCACCCACACCAATGGCTACACCATATACAATACTTCCTCTTCCTCTAAATTGTGCATTGGCTATTTCGAGTCCTATTCGTATTTCACCTAATGTTTCGGTTACACCTCCAACAAATCCTTGTCCATTATTAACAGTTATAGTTCCTCTATCAGCCTGTCCATATGATATACTACCAAATGCTGCTGATACTCCTGGAACACCAGTTCTTATAATTGATCCCTCGGTAGAAAATCCACCTACCATATTACCAGATCCAAAATTAGCTATAATACTAGCTTCTCTAAATGTTGCACCAACTACAAATGATCCTGATTCATTACATACTATTTTACTAAAGTTATTACCTGAAGCCCCTGCGAAACCTAATGCTATACCTCCTTTAGATGCTGCTGTTACCTGTATTACTCCGTTCCCTTCTGCTTTTCCCCCCGCTAGTCCACCCTGACTTTCAGATATTATGAGTCCACTATCATTAGAACCATATGATAGTCCTCCATCTGATGTTGCTCGTGTAAATTCTCCTAATGATGTTGAATTATTTCCCATTGTAGCAAGATCTGATGAATCAAATGTACCTGCCCTTGATGCTCCAGTTACCGTATCAAAATATAATAATTTACCTGATGTTACAAATGGATCATTTCCAGGTATTGTTATTAACATATTTGATTCTGCTTCGCCTCGAATAATACCAGCTGCACATACACTTACTTTAGTAGTAGTATTAGCGTTAACTATTTCACAATTAATTCCAACTGATCCTGTCGGACCTTGATCTCCAGTCGGTCCTTGATCTCCAGTAGGACCAGTACCTATATCTCCCGTAGGACCAGTTTCTCCATCATCTCCAGTAGGACCAGTTTCTCCTATATTTCCAGTAGGACCAGTTTCTCCTATGCTTCCAGTAGGGCCAGTTTCACCTATATTCCCAGTAGGACCAGTATCTCCCATATTTCCTGTAGGACCCGTTTCTCCTATGCTTCCAGTAGGACCAGTTTCACCTATATTCCCAGTAGGACCAGTTTCTCCAATATCCCCAGTAGAACCAGTTCCACCAATGCTTCCAGTAGGGCCAGTTTCACCAATATTACCAGTAGGACCAGTTTCTCCAATATCTCCAGTAGAACCAGTTCCACCTATACTTCCAGTAGGGCCAGTTTCCCCTGGAATTCCAGTAGGACCAGTAGCCCCCGTATTAGATGCTTCACCAGAGCTTCCAGTAGGGCCAATTTCACCCGTGGGACCAGTTTCTCCTGGAGTTCCAGTAGACCCAGTTTCACCTATACTTCCGGTAGGACCAGTTTCACCAATTTCACCAGTAGGACCAGTTTCACCTGGAGTTCCGGTAGAACCAGTTTCACCTATACTTCCGGTAGGACCAGTTTCACCAATTTCACCAGTGGGACCAGTTTCACCTGGAGTTCCGGTAGAACCAGTTTCACCTATACTTCCAGTAGGACCAGTTTCACCCATATTACCAGTAGGACCTGTAGCTCCTGTATTGGATGCTTCCCCCGAATTACCAGTAGGACCAGTTTCACCTATATCTCCAGTAGGACCAGTTTCACCCATATCTCCAGCAGAACCAGTTTCACCCATACCTCCAGTAGGACCAGTTGCCCCAGTATTAGATGCTTCTCCAGAACTTCCAGTAGGTCCAGTTTCACCTAAGCTTCCAGTAGGTCCAGTATCTCCTGGTTCTCCAGTTTCACCCGAGCTTCCAGTGGGGCCAGTGTCTCCTGGTTCTCCATTTCCACCTGAGCTTCCAGTGGGGCCAGTGTCTCCTGGTTCTCCATTTCCACCTGAGCTTCCAGTGGGGCCAGTGTCTCCTGGTTCTCCATTTCCCCCTGAGCTTCCAGTGGGACCAGTGTCTCCTGGTTCTCCGGTAGGGCCTGTTTTACCTTTTTTCCCCCTTTTTCCTCTACATCCTCTCGGACCCCTACATCCACGTGGACCCCTACATCGTCGTGAACAGTTACATCCAGTATCTTCTTTTTTACATTTGCAATATTGACATTTATTAGTTGTATATATGTTATTTATATATTCATCATCATCTGATGAATTATCCATATTATATTTTTATATATTTTTATTTTATAATATATTTTTTTTTATTTTTTAGCTTAAAAATAAAAATATACTATAAAATGTTATCAAAAATAAATAACATATTAAATGGCGATAGAAATATTACAATAAATAAAGATGATATTAAATCATTAATGATAGATAATATAAATAAATTTTCACCTAGTTTATATTTAAAATTAGTTTTATTATTAAATAAATCGTTGATTACATCCGATGATTTATTACATATTATTATAACAATAATTATTGAATATGATATAAATGAAAATATTGTTAATAATAATTTATTAGTTTTTATAGGATTAGCATTAAAATATGATGCAGATCCTAATATTTATATTATAAATAATACTAAATATAATTTAATAGATTATATTATAAAACATATAAATAATAAAATAATAATAGATTCATTAATATTAATATTGTTATTATCAAATGCTATAATAGACTATGATAAAATAGATGCTACAGAAACTATTTTATCTGTTATTAAAAAAAATAAACAGATTGATACAATAACAACAATAAAAAATATAATTGATATTAAATACATTATTAAAATTTCTATAATATTAGATAATCCTTCTATTATAGACCATGATGATAAAAATATATATTCATCTACTGAAATGATAAGAGATCATAGTTCAAACTATTTATATAAATGTAATGAATATATTAATTATGATTTTGATATATGTTTAAAATATTTAAATTTAAATGCATATAAATTATTAATATCGAAAGATATATTTCCATCTTATTCAAATATAAATGATTTAATTTTACTTATAAATAATTATAATACATATGACGATACTTTAATATGTATACAATTACAAAATATGTTATCATATTATCTATTATATGGTGGAAAATTAGATCCCTATCAATATACATTATTATCTATAAATAAAAAAATATATAAAAATATTAAATCATCATATGTTAATTCATTTGATACTGATATATCATATACAATATCAACAGAAATACCATCAAGAAAAAATAAATATATAACAGGTGATACAGATAATAAAAATATAAATGATATAAAAAGTGAACGAATAAGAATATTAGCGTTTATACTTCATATTAATCCATTCTTAAATATTATTGATATAATAAAAAATATTAAAACTAAAGATATATTATCTCTAAAAAAATCGGTTATTAAATATAAAATATTTAGAGATGCATATAATATAAAAACTTTAAATGAATATAAATTAAAAATAAATGAAAAAAATATAACAAATATAGCTCCTATATTAGACCGAATTAAATCTGATAAATATAATGAAATAGATATTATATATTATAAAGATTCTAATGATATAACCTGGTATTTTACTAATGATATGTTTGATGAATTATTGAAATATAATAATAATATATATTTTGATCCTTTTATAAATTCATTAATAAATTCTAAAATGGATTCAATATTTATTGCTCATGTAAATACGCAAAGATCTATGATAAAAAGATTAGGTATACCAGTTACTACATGCTCATATGATAATAATATAGATATGGATATAGAGTTACCTAATATAGTAGATTTTAAAAGTGCTCAAAAAATAAGAGATATTTTTTATACATTAGCCAGAATGCATAATGTTACACCTAATATAATTGAAAGTTTAGATATACAAAAATTAAATGAATTATTAAAATCTATAGATAGTCCATATTATAATTTAAATTCATTGGAATGTGATCATGCTCGTATGACATTTTATAAATTATCATATAGTAAAATACAACAATATCCAGAAATAGCTATCCCTTATTTTGCAAAAATGATTTGAGATACTTTATTATATTATATATGTTAAGATATATATAATAGTTAATTAATTTAGTCTATATTATTACATGATTAATTTTATCCATTTTTTTCTTTGATCTGTAAACTTTTTTAGATCTAGATATACTCTGTTCAGTAATTCATCATTTTTAGGCATATTATCATATTTATATTTATATGTTTTACTCCAATTGTCATTAGTACATTCCTGATCTGGAAAAGAATTTGAACACTCAACATTTATTACAACTGGACATTCTTCTGTATTTAATATATTTGCTGTAATATATAATCTATTTCCAGAATCACAAATAATAATTAATATATTATGTCCAAGTTGTAGTGAAGAAGTCATGGTTATTTTTTATTATACATTTTTTTGTTTTATATTATCAATATTTTCTAACTGGAAAAAGATTAAAAAACGTAAAATAATATGATACCTAAACATACAGAAATGATTTTTTGAGCTTATCAAAATCCCCGCATTGTTACCATATAAAAAACTTTGTCAAATAAAATTATATAATATCATGCTATTTTATAACTCAAAACAGAAAAGTAAAAGATATAGTATACCCAAATATACAGAAACGAATTTTCTAGCTCTTTGTACCCATCGCATTGTTACCATTGAAAAAACTTTAGCAAATAAAATTATGTCATTTCATGCTATTTTATAACTCAAAAAAGATTAAAAAGTGAGATATTTTATTGTATTATATATTTAAGATATATATAATAGTTAATATTTTTAGTCTATATTATTACATGATTAATTCCATAAATTTTTTTCTTTGGTCTGTAAACTTTCTTAGATCTAAATATACTAGGTTTAATAATTCATCATTTTCAGGCATATTATTATATTTATATTTATATTTTTTATTCCAATAGTTAGATGAAGATGCTTGTCCTGGTAAAGAATTTGAACAATCAATATTTACTACAAATGGGCACTCTTCTGTATTTACTATATTTGCGGTAATATATAATCCATTTTTATAATCACCAATATTGATTAATGTATTATGTCCAAGTTTTAGCGAATAATCCATAGTTATTTTTTATTATATATTTTTTTGTTTTATATTATCAATATTTTCTAATTGGAAAAAGATTAAAAAAAGTAAAAGATATAGTATACCCAAATATACAGAAACGAATTTTCTAGCTTATCAAAACATCCGCATTGTTACCATTGAAAAACTTTATCAAATAAAATTATATCATGTCATGCTATTTTATAACTCAAAAAAGATTAAAAAAGTGAGATATTTTATTGTATTATATATTTAAGATATATATAATAGTTAATATTTTTAGTCTATAAGTAATATCTTCCATTTATTCTGGTGATCCTTATACTTTTTTAGATCTAAATATACTAAATCCATAAATATATGATATTCGGGTATACTGCCGTATGTATAAGTTTTATTCCATTTAATATCTGATATTTCCGTTTCTTTATTATAATTTGAATATACTATATTTATTTTATATGAATCTGAAGATAGAGTTAAGCATGATCTTGAGCATGATTTACCTTCAAATATTATATCTGCTTTAATATAATAAACTTTTATATTATCCATAATCTCAAGTAATGTGTTTTGTCCTATTTTTAATGAATAATCCATGCTAATTTATTATTATATATTTTTGTTCTTTATATTATCAATTTTTTCTAACTGGAAAAAAAATACAAAAAAAATAAAGATATAATATACCTAAACATACAGAACTGAATTTTTAAGCTCATCAAAACATCCGCATTGTTACCATATAAAAAACTTTATCAAATAAAATTATATTATATCATACTATTTTATAACTCAAAAAATAAAAGTAAAAGATATAGTATACCCAAATATACAGAAACGAATTTTCTAACTCTCTGCATACCCCGCATTGTTACTATCTAAAAAACTTTAGCAAATGAAATTCTGTCATTTTATGCTTTTTACAGCTTAAAAAATAGAAATATTTAAAATATAAACATCATAACCCTGTTTGTTACCATCGCTATAAAATATCATTTAAATTTTATTAAAAGTTGGATCAAATCCTTATAAAAAGTATAAATTAAAATTTGTTATATATTTCTATTACATTATATGAAACATAAAATATATAAAATAGTATAAATTATGATCTTTGCAAAAATAGAAATATGTGAAATATAAACATTATGATCCTAATTGTTACCATCGCTATAAAATAGCATTTAAATTCTATTAAATTTTAGATTAAATCTTTATGAAAAGTGTAAATTAAAATTTATTATATATTTCTATTACAATATATGAAACATAAAATATATAAAATAGTATAAATTATGATCTTTGCAAAATAGGAAATATGTGAAATATAAATATCATAACCCTGTTTGTTACTATCGCTATAAAATATCATTTAAATTATATTAAAAGTTGAATCAAATCATTATAAAAAGTGTAAGTTAAAAATATCATATATTATTAATTACTATAATTTATGGTGAATATATATAATATATTATTATAAATTATAATTTCTATATCTATTAATGGTATCTTTTTTACCTAATTTTATATCACAGTTTCCATATTTTATATTTTTTATATGTGTTATATTATCGATTAATATTGTTCTATCATTTATAGATAAAGATTCTATATATTTAATACATGCTAATTGTATATGAATTGGACAACTTGTATCATTCGTATATTCATTTATATCTAAAATTAAAACATCGCCTAATTCTTTATCTTTTATATTATTGTTTATAATAGGTGGAATACGTATATTATTATTTATATTAAATGCATCTAAAATAATATTATTTATTCTATTTGTTCCTATATAATTTATATTATTATTTTGTATAATTATATCAGAAATATCGGTTTCTCCAGATATAGAATAATATTCATCATATATAAGATCTTTATAATTAGATATATCAAATGGATTTTTATCGAAAGATGATAATATTTTTATAGATTTAATTATTACATCTGATGGTCCTCTTAATATTCCATTCATTAATGATTGCAGATTATTTAGACATAATTCTATTTTACATCCTGAAAATCCAATCATATAATTACCTGTATTATTATATATATTACCATTTAGTTCCATGAATAAAGAATTTTTAATAACATTATACAATTTTTCTCCTAGTATATATCCTCTACCTATATATGATATCATAGGTAATGATTGATAAAAGTCTGACTTGGATAAATTTCCATTACCATACCCTGTTTTCATATATCCATATGAAAGTACATTATTAATATTATCTATAGATATATTATTATGAGATTCTATTATCATAGTTTGTGTATATCCACGAATTATACCTATTTGACATTTTGCGAAATTTCTTATACATTCTGCTATCAGATTAGATGATGTACCCTCCATAAATGCAGGAAAATATGGATGATTAGAATAATTACATCTATGAAGACCCTGTCGAATATTATAGATTAAATTCCCTGCATTATGTTCACACATTGATTTAGTGGGAAATATTTTATCTCTAAGTATAATATTATCATTTAATAAATGTTTACTTATTTTAGAAAATTTTATATTTGTATATGGATATTGTAATCTAGACCCAGGGGGGTAATATGTATTCATTAATATATTTATTATATTATTCATATTCTTATCTTCTTTAATATATGGACCAACTTCAATATTATTTCCAGATATTTTAGATCTATTTAATTTTATTTTTCCCTTATTATTTATAATGAATGGTAATTTAATATTTCCTATACACTCACCATACATTCCAGATTCTATAATCAATGTTTTATTTTTTCTAGTTTTAAATGATTTTTTTTCATTAGATCCAGATGAAAATATAATATCTATAGGGGTATCTGCTAGTTGTTCCATTTCTGCTAATCTTTCATTACCATTTATTCCAAAATTAGATATTAATAAAATTGATTTGCATCTATGTATATATTTTAACTTTTTAATTAGAGATATTAATTTATCATCTATGCATTTTTGTTTTATTTCTGGTTTATTCACATGTCCATGTATTATATAATTATTTTTTACATTAATATTATCACATGTATCATCATTAATATCATTACATACATCATTAGTATTATTAATAAATAATTTACTCATTTCAATTGGTATTTGATCTGTTGTTAATCCTATTATACCTATTTTTATTATTGTATTATTTACTGTATATTCTTTTATATCATAATTTAATAATATAGGTATTGTTATATATGAATTTATTATTTTTTCTAAATTAAGAGCCAGTGATTTACCCGGGTAACACATTATTTCATTTTGTATGCATAAATCCAGCCAACATGTATTAGATAAATTATCTATACTTTCATCTATATTATATAAATTATTAAATGTGTGAGTAAATACATCAAATCCATAAGTATAATCATATTTACCTGGTGCGTGATATTGTATTCTGTTATCTTTTGTTCCCATCTCCATTAATGCTTTTACCATAATTTGACCTTGACTAAAAAATGTTTCTTCTGATCCATGTATCATACTACCCCCTGTTATCATCATTATGTCATTATATTTAGTATATTTTATTATTTCCTTTATTCTTGTTTGAATTCTGGCCAATCCACCTTTTAATAAATATTTATCCGATGTGCTATTACTAGTAGGCGCATCTTTTGGATTCATTGTATTAATTATACCTTCTCCATTTCTAGTTATATTATCTGGTATAGGTTTACTATAAATAGATCCTTTTAAATCACTTATATAAATAATCCGTATAATATATTCTTTTTTTATATTAATAGATTTATTTGGTATATTATTTAATGATTCTTTATTATCTATAATTTTTTTGTGTATATTCGTTATATTGTTTTTATTGTTTATTTTTTTACTATCAATTGAGCTGATATCAGTCGTATATTTTTTAGTATTTAATGATTCATCTTTTATATTTATAGATTCATCTTTTATATATATGGATTCATCTTTTATATCAATTACATCCATTATATTTAATATTTTCAATTATATATTTTTATTTATTTTTTATAGTATAAATAAATTTTATAAAATAAAAAATAAATAAAAATATATAATATAATAAAAATATATAATTATGAACAGAGCCAAGGGTGGATATTTTTGGGAACAGTCAAGGTTTGACCATAATTCCATACATAATAAAAAAAATAAAAATACACCAAAGGATATCAATATAAATACAAATAATGAATATAAAAGTAAAGAACATAATGAATCTGAATGGTCAACTAAAATTAAGTCTAATAAGAAAAAAATAAATTTTGATAATAATACACATATATTGGGTGATAATACAAAAAATATAAATACAACATCAATACATAATAAAAGTATATTAAAACATTCTAACAATAATGAAACACATCATCATAAACAACATATTGAGGGTCCTCGAGATATATATTTAGACAAGGGTTGTGGATGTAAACATAAAAAACATAAAAAATGTAATAAGGGACATACAGGGCCAACAGGACCAACCGGACCCAAAAATGATTGCGATGAATTAACATTTGTGTGTAATACAGGCTCAACTAATCCTACTGATAATTCAATAATTAATATTTTAGGTAATGGAGTAATTCAAACCGAATGTGGTGTAAATACCATAAATATTATAGATAATTCATATATAACTACATACGTGGTTGATTCTAATATAAATAATAATGCAACATATAAAACATTAGATAGTGCATTGAGGGCCGCATATGATGATACATCACCATTTCCTATAACTATTATATTAAGACCCGGAGTGTATGAATTATTAAATGATAGTTTATCTAATAATAAAGCTATTAATATTATAGGTGCTAGTTTCGGCGGAACTCCATCAGCAATAATTTCAGGATCTAGTATATCATGGGGTAATAAATCATGGTATAGTGTTCAATTTGAAAATCCAATTATAGATGAAATTCCCCTGGATACATATATATTAAAAAATCCTAGCCCTGTTAATGGTGAAATGGACAAATTTAGAAATTGTAACATATTTAATAATTATAAATTAGTAGTAGAAAATGAAATTATGAAATTTTATGATTGTATATTTTATAACCCTGAAATTAAAAGAGAAAATGGAATAGTTGAAGTCAGATCGGGGCTAGGAAATATTCAGTTTTATGATTGTCAGTTTACATTTTTTAGACCAAGTAGTTCATCATCTCAAGCTCTTGTATTTTTAAATGCTGGCACTGAATTTACTCAAACATTATTCATGGGATGCGTTATAATAGGTGATATTGAAGCTAATTCTATTAATCCTATAGAATTTTCAGTTATAGCTATTAATAATAATCAAACTATAAAATTTATGTCTGGAAATTTTAGAATAAATGCTAATATTAATAGTCCAAGTCCCATTTATATATTTGGATCTGTAGAAGATAGATTGGTTAATAATATTAATTTATTTATATCAGATACTATTTTTCAAGGTCCTAATGACGTAGATGAAAATTTATATGTTATATCTAATTTATGGGCCGGTAGAGATCAAATAGATTCAATTACTATTAGAGGATGTGAATTAGATAGAGTAAGATTTATGAAATATGATGAAGTTCCACCTATAGCCCCTAATTCACCACAATTAGTTCAAAATATAGTAATACAATCGTGTGTATGTATGGAGAGATCAGCCGAATTATTCTCATTTATCATAGGCGGTAATTCTAGAGTAAATTTATATATATCAAACTCGGAATTTATTAGTGATGATAATAAGCCCGTATTTAAATGGATGTATGCATTAGATGGATCTGTTAATAATAATATATTTTTATCACTCACTAGCGTTAATTTACATAATACATATATATCAGATCCTGCTTTTCCTCGATGGTTAGAAACTAATGTAGTATGTGGTATATATCAAGTACATGATCCATCCGATCCAAATCAACCATTAATAAATACTAATGGATTCGCTATATTTCATTCAGATGCAACTATATATAATTATAAAGCTGCAACTGAATCGTCTGGTACAAAACCACAACTATTTGAATATGCAACTATTAATGTTATTTAGGTTAATTATGTGTATATATTTTCTGTATATTATAATATATACAAAAAATGATTTAAATAATAAATATATATATATAACATTATATACAATGTTAAAATCACAAATAAAAATTGATATTACAACTATATTAAAGTTACCAAAAATAAAACGCGATAATACATATTCTATATGGGGTAATATATCTAATAATATACAACAACTACCTAATACACAAAAAGTAAATAATACGCAACAACTTCCTACTATACAGAATGTAAATAATACGCAACAACTTTCTATTATACAGAAAGTAAATAATATACAACTACTACCTACTATACAAAAAGTAAATAATACGCAACAACTTTCTACTACACAAAAAGTAAATAATATAGAACAACTACCTACTATACAAAAAGTAAATAATATACAACCACTTCCTATTATACATAAAGTAAATAATATAGAACAACTACCTACTATACAAAAAGTAAATAATATAGAACAACTACCTACTATACATAAAGTAAATATAGCACAGAAATTTGATGTACCTATACTTACTACAGAAATTATATTTCCTAGTTCATATAATATAATAGAGAAAACAAATAAAGTAAATATAAAACATCCATATATTAAATTTCATTCATCTCCTCCTAATAATAATGATATTGTAAATAATATAGATGAATTATTTCCAGTACAAGTTAATTTAACTAAATTTATACGAAATAATGGAATGTTGCAAATGTCTAATATAAATATATTATCTGATGATCAAATACTAAATATTAAAAATATTGATAATATAATAGATAATACCATTATAGGGAATGATAAAATAACAAAAAATATGACAATAAAACAAATCATACAAACAAATCCACCATACGGATGGGAACAGGTATTTCAGGATGCATCTGGGGAATATGATTATATAGATATTAGATTAAATCATGAAGAATCTATATATGGTAAATATATACCTGGACGCAAAAATATATTTAGAGCATTTCATTTATGTCCATTGCATAATATTAAAGTCGTTATAATAGGTCAAGACCCATATCATACTACTATAAATAATAACCCTATTGCAAATGGATTATCATTTAGTTCTAATTATGATATTAGTCCACAACTTAATAATATATATAAAGAATTATCTAGGTCAATGCCTAAAACATTTAATTATCCTAGTCATGGGGATCTATCATCATGGGCACGACAGGGTATTTTAATGTTAAACACATGTTTAACAGTTAATGAGAATCAGCCCGGATCCCATATTAATTTATGGAAAGGATTTATAGGACATATACTAAGGGCTATAGAACAGGTAAATGCACATTGTATATTTGTATTATGGGGTACAGATGCACAAAATATATCTAAAGATATTTCAACTAAAGCTATACAATTAACATCATCACACCCTGGTCCTAGATCATTCAAACGTGGATTTTATGGATGTAATCATTTTGTTACAATTAATGAAAATTTAATAGATATGGGTCATGTTCCTATAGATTGGAATTTATAGTAATTAAGTTATTGAATATTTTTTATTTGAAGTAAAAATAAAAAAATAAATTAAAAAATATAGAATATAAAAATATGCATAAATATGTCTATATCAAATAACGGATTTAAATGTAATAAAAAAAAATATCCAAATTGTTGTTGGTTACATAAAAGAAAATATATAATAAATATAAATAAACATAATACATTATATAACAATAAAAATACATATATATCCAATACGAATGATAATAAAAAAAAATATATATCAAGTAATACTGATAAAAAATATAATACATCATATACTATAAAATCCAATAAATATAATCCTATACATCAGTCTATAAATAGGACAAAATTGAATAGACATCATCCTATACATCAGTCTATAAATAGGACAAAATCGAATGGATATCATCTTACCAATATAGATGATAATAATACTACAAATAAAACTATAGAGAATAAAGATACTATAAATAAAACTATAGAGAATAAAGATACTATAAATAAAACTACAAAGAATAAAGATACTATAAATAAAACTATAGAGAATAAAGATACTACAAATAAAACTATAGATGATAAAGATACTACAAATAAAACTACAGATGATAAAGATACCACAAATAAAACTACAGATGATAATATATATGATATATCAGATACTGATACAGATGATGTAAGTATGAATAATATTAAAGAATTAGAAGCTATTAGAAATATAAATCATATCTCTATATCTGTTAGCTCTGATTCATCAGAAACATTAGCGTTAATGAATATACCAAAAAATAGACCTTCATATATTAGAAAATATAATAATAAATATATTATGAACAATAATAAAACAAAAATAAATACTAAAGTATGGACTTTAAAAGATTATAAAATAGGAAATCCATTAGGTCGCGGTGGATTCGCTACAGTTTTTGAGTGTATAGACCCTGATGGGAAAAAATATGCATTAAAAAAAATAACGGCAAAAAATAATAGAGGTATACCATGTTTGATGGAAGCATCAATTATGAATACATATAAACATCCATATATTGCAAATGCTGAATATATTGGGTCCAAAGAAGATGGATTATATATAATTATGGATATAGCAATCCAAGATTTACTACATTGGAGAGCGAATAATCATCCTACTAGACAAATATTACGTATAATATTTCATCAACTATCACAGGGATTAGCATTTTTACATAGTGAAAATATAATACATGGTGATGTAAAAGCTAGTAATATATTACTATATAGTTTAAATCCTGTGTGTATAAAATTAAGTGATTTTAATTTGTCAAGCAATAAAGAATGGGAATCAGATTTAAAAGTATGTACGGCAACGCATAGACCATATGAAGTATGGCGAGGTGATAAATGGACAACTAAAATAGATATATGGTCATTTGGATGTACTATATATGAGCTATATCATGGTAGAGGATTGTTATCATATCAAGGAAAAGGTTTAGTAAATAAAAAATATATGAATGCTATAATTGATGCAATAAAAATTATAGATCCATTATATAATGTTCCCACTAAATTTAATATATCATATGTGCAGGGTAAAAAGATATCATATAACCGAAAAAATAATCCATGTATTAAATTAATGAATATGATGTTAAAATTAGAACCATATGATAGACCGACTATATCGGATATTTTGAATAATTCATATTTCCATGGATTGAATACAATAACTGGTGATTTTTACAACAAAAATATATTTACACGTTCATTTAATATAATGAACCAAAATGTATCACAATCTAATATATTATCAATAACATCAGATGTAATGAAAAATAAATTAGAATGGTCAACTATTATGTTGACTAGTAAAAATAATAATCTATATAAAAAAATAACAAACGCAATAATGGCAACTATAAAAAACGAGATGTCATTTTATACAGATGATATAGAAGTATTAACTTTATCAACATATATATGCTTCCAATATTTCTTACATACTAACAATAGAAATAATATAATTAAATTAACTTCTACATGGATTGCACGTAAAATAATAAGGAAGGCGTCATATGATATTAATGTTCCTATAAAAAATAAAGAATCTAATATGAGAACACAAATATTGAAGACCGAACGAAAAATATGTGATATAATAGGATTTAGATTCCATATATACTAATTTCATTAATATATGATACATTAATTTAAACTTAATATTATATATATTAATAAAAAACCATAAAATAAATAATTAAAAATATTTTATACATATAATTATATATAAAAATAAATAAAAAAAATAAAAATTATAAAAATATTATCTAAAATATTTATATGGAGTCTTTTCGAGGAACTCCTTTATGTAGATATGGATATGGATCTGTATTATTTTATATAGTATTTACATTTGTATTAGGTTTTATATTTGCACCATTTAGTCATGGATTCTTATATTTTTCTTTCTTTTGGGTTATATGGTTTATTGGTTATTCATTTTTAGTTCATTGGAAATATCCAAATTGGAGATTGCTAACTTTAGCAGGTGTATTTAGTGCAGGGTTAACCGGGTTTATATTAGGAAGATTTATAATTGGAGATCCTAATCCATTTAGAATAACACATGATGATTAATATATAACAATATAAAAATATTAATATAATAAATATAAAAATGATAAAATATATAAAGATATAAAATAATATAAAACCGTATAAATATGAATATATCAAAATTATTACGTTCGTTGAACTCAAAATATAATAAAGATAAATATATAAAAATATTAAAATCCATACCTATTAAATATGATGTATTATCTCAATCTAAAATAATAACAACAGTATTAAAAATAGAAAATGATAAAAAAATTTGGTTTAATGATATATTTAATTACCCATGTACTATATCAGATATTTTAATAAATCCTAATTTATATATATTTAAATATAAAGGATTTAAATGCTATATGTTTAGAATATCTATGTCATGGATGGCATTAATAGATGTAACTAAATTAAAATATATGATAGTTGATGATAATGATAACATTAATATTAAATTTATCAATAAATTAATAGATAATGATATTAATATAAATTATGTTAATAATTATAATAATATTATAGGATTTACGTATAAATATGATATTAATATACATGATACGGAGTATATGAATTATGAACATATTAATGGATGTTTAAAATCAATTATATGTCAATTTACTTATTTATTTAATCTTTAATAAACTATAATTATCATATAAATAATATAAATATATTTAATTATTATATTATTTACGTTTATTTATATTTAAATAATTCTTCTGGTGTATAAAATGGTATCCCTATATTAATCGCAAATTGACGATCTGAATCTGAAAAATCTTTGGTTCTACCGGCTGCATCTCCGCTATAAAATGCATAATTACATTGATTATTATAATTGATATAATTCCACATCCCAACCCCTGGTTTTCTATATATATCATCACCGGTAGCCATTAGTATAACCGGATAAATTTTAATATTATGTAACATCATAATAATATTATTAATTCTATCTATTCTAGTTGATAATATAAATCTTTTAGTTACTTTTTGATTTGTAAAAATAATAATAGTATATCCATCGTCTTGTAATTTTTTTAATATATTTATTCTATTTTCCATAAATACATTATCATTTGAATCTTTGGAAAATTTACCATATATAGGTTTAATTATAGTCCAATCTAAATCAAAACCTGCTATATTTCCATTATATTGTATATTTTTCGAAATATATGAATAAAATGTATCAGTTATTTTTTGCATTATATTAATTATATTTAATTAATATTTTTATATTAATTATATTTTTTTAATCAATATTATCTATTTCATCAATATTTATTTCATCAATATTATCTATTTCATCAATATTTATTTCATCAATATTATCTATTTCATCAATATTTATTTCATCAATATTTAGTTCATCTATTTTAATTTCATTATCTATTTCATCAATATCCATTTTATCAATATTTATTTCATCAGTATTTATTTCATCCATATCTATTCTATCTATATTTATTATATCTATATTTAGTTCATCTATATTTATTTCATCTATATTATCTATTTTATCTATATTATCTATTTTATCTATATTATTTATTTCATCTATATTTATTTTATCTATATTATCTATTTTATCTATATTATTTATTTCATCTATATTTATTTCATCAATATTTAGTTTATCTATATCTATTTTATCTATATTATTTATTTCATCTATATTATTTATTTCATCTATATTATCTAGTTTATCTGTATTATTTATTTCATCTATATTATCTAGTTTATCTGTATTATCTATTTTATCTGTATTATCTATTTTATCTATATTATATTTATTTAAATTTGGTATATTTATTTCATCTATATTATTTATATCATCTGATATATCATCATTATAGTGTTTAATATATGAATTATTTATTTTATATTCTAAAACATTATATAGTGAGTCTAATTTATTAAATTTGTTACATAAATCATCATATTTAGTTGATTGCTTTCTCATTTCAGATTCATGTTGTTTAACTACAGATCCAATTTTTAATGAGAATGCTTTACGTTCTTTTCGTAGTTCATCTTTACTTCGATTTATTTCATCATTTAATTTAGATTCTAATAGTTTTATATTTTTAGTATATAAATCCCTTGATTCCGTTAATTCAGTTATATATTCTTTCTCTTTTATATTATATATTTTTTTAACTAATTCTATATCATCTTTCATGAATTTATTTACATCGTGTTGATCTATAAATATTTTAATAATAGATAATTCTTCATATAATGAATTTATGTTATTTTTAATTTTTATCAAATCTCCCTTATCTTCGCTCATTTCAATTATATATGAATTCTTTTTTTCGTCTAATTGTTTAATAATTTCAGTTAATGCTGGATTGAATGTTATGTCTAATGTATGTTGTATTTTTTCATCTAATAATGGTACCAATTTATCAATTGAATTATCAAACATTTCAGTTACAATATTATCACTTGAAGATGATAATATTTGTTTAATTGATTTAGCTGATATATCATTAATTTTATTTTCTATATTATTCATTATATTAGTAGATTCAGATTTAAACAAATCTAATGATTTAGTAATATACATAATGAATTCATTAGTTTTATCTAATTGTTTTTGTTTAAGTAATTTTGTATTATTTTTTGTAATTTTTAGATCGGCTTCAATACTACCTTGAATAGATGATAATTCAAATTTAAAACTATTTATAAATGATAATATTTCTGTTTTATTTTGTTCTTCAAATAAATTAAGATCTGATAATACTCCTTTCTTTTTATCTATAACTGTATCAATTAATATATCTACTTCATTACGTATTTTTACTATAGCAGAATCCATTATTGTATCTGATCCATTATTAATTTTATGTATTGCATCTGTTTCAACATTCTTAATAGTTTTGCATGTTATATCTTTTATCTTATTTATTTCCATTAATTGTTTATCCCAATATAGAGCTGTATCTGACATTAGCTCGTTTCTATTTTTTTCTATAAATACACTTAATTCATCTTTTATTTCTTCCATACTATTTTGATATTGATCTGATACTTCTTCTATTATTTCATTAAAATCAGAAAATTTATCACTTAATTGTTGTGCATATTTAATATGTGTTTTTTCAGCCTCTAGCGCCTGTTCATTAAATTCGGATAAATAACTTTGATGTATTTCTTTTAGCTCCTCTCCAGAATTATATGATGATGTTGTTATTTTTTCAATATTTATCATAACATCTTCTTTCATTTTATTATAAGCTTGATATGTTCTTTCCTCAAAATAACTAGCAAATCCTATAGTTGATGCATGTATTGATATTAAATTTTCGGATTCATCTCTCTCTAAAAAACAATCGGTAAAGACTTTCCAAAAATTATTCATTTGCTCGATCCAATATATACCTATTCCTGATATTGTAACATTATATTTTTGCCTAAAACTATAAATATAATAACTTAAATAATGATAAAAATTTGAATTTAATAAGTTAGGTGTTACTTTCAATATAGGAAAACATATATTTAATGGATATAAAGGATTACCATTTAATATATTAGTTTCAGTATCGGAATTATTAGATGATTGGCTAATAAAATCATATACACATAATATAATGGAAATACCTGATACAAATGCATTTATAAATTTTTGTTGTTCGGTAGATCCTGGAAATTTCATGCCATTTAATAATATACCATTTAAATCGTTATTTAATATTAATTCTCTAAATAAATTTATTAATCGTTCTGATAAATATTTGCCATGTCCATCCATTATATCTATAAAATTTAAATTATTAAATGTACATTTATATTTATCTTTCATTTTACGACCATAATTATATATTCCTTTTATTTTATCTATATTTTTATTATCTCTATCAGGTATAATCTCTATGATTGAATATATATCAATATCTTTTTTTTTTAAATTATCTTTTTCATAATTTGATATAGTAATCCCATTTTTAGTAGTTATAATATATAATGGTTCTATCCGTGCCATTATATATTATAATATTTTTAATATATTTTTTATTATTTATACCTTTTTAATTGAAAAATATTGTATTAATGTTAAATTATTTTATATACTTTATTTGATATGGATATTTCTTCTGATATAGATATGTCCTCGAATATAGATATGTCCTCTGATATGGATATTTCTTCTGATATAGATATGTCCTCGAATATAGATATGTCCTCTGATATGGATATTTCTTTTGATATAGATGTTAATTTATTAGTATCATAATTTTGTGAATTCGATAAATTATCGGTAATTGTATTTTTATTATAAATATAATTCTTATTATTAGTAGACATGAATCTTAATCTTAATACTTTAGATGATATTATATTTAATTCTATTTTCCTATTTTTTAATTGTTCTATTTTATCATCATTATAATCAGATTTCCATATATTATTAATTTCTTTTTTATGTTGTAATAAATCATTTTGTATAAATTTAGTTATATTATCTTTTAATTCGGATGATAATTTTAATTTACATGAAAATATAAGAGTTAATAATATATCCATTATTAATTTTAATATATAAATATATGATCTATAATGTATTGATTTCATTTTATTTAATTTTATCAATGATTCAATTTTATTATATATACCCAATATATGCAAATATATAAATAATAATTTATCATCAGGATCATATTTATCCTTTTCTATTAATTCCTTAATATTAAATATTATAATATATACATCTTTTGCATTATCTACATCATATTTAATTTTTAAATTATCTATTATATATATATCATTTGATGATAATATGAATGTTGAGCTTATATTATATAAATTAATATATTTTTTCCATATAGATTTGCATAATTTCCCGAACCTGGATACATTATGATTATTACGTAATAATATATTGTTATATTTTAATATCGTACTATCATCAAATATTTTTATTATATATACCAATAATAATTCGGCTATATCATTATTTTTATCTACTGATAATATATATATTTTTTGTATTAATTTATATATCATA
>SDBT01004365.1_pt1 | contig 24062 bp, 22 predicted proteins | sample 2277101 | NCBI WGS metagenome assembly SDBT01 (sample SAMN10404973, study PRJNA504765) | marine sediment metagenome | isolation source: marine sediment core GS10_PC15, 103 cmbsf | place: Arctic Ocean: Southern Knipovich Ridge | collected 2010 | reverse complement strand
GCTGGAAAGGAAGCCAGTTTGATTATCATGCGCGATCTCCTGTTCGGGGAGCTACGCCCGCTTCTGGACCAGGTGGTAGTCCTCAATGTTCCTACCATCAACCCTGACGGTGCCGAAGCCCGGCGTAGAACCAACGAGCAGGGCTTCGACATGAACAGGGATTACCTCAAGCTCGAATCCCAGGAGATTCAGGGGCTGGTCACCGAGGTGCTCCATGAATGGCAACCGGACATCCACCTCGACACGCATCATGGGGGTTCGGTGCCTTACGTCCTGACCTATCAAACCATCATGAATCCCGCCGGCGATCCGGGGATCATGACGCTGGCCAACGAGAAGATCATTCCGCGGTTTCGCCAGGCACTGAGGGCCGAGGACTATGACGGGTTTTGGTATTCGGGGCCCCGCATGGTGGACGGCGTGGCCGGTTGGGGACCGACGTCGGTCGAACCCCGCAAGCAGCACGTGTACTCGGGGCTTGCCAACATCGTGGATTTTCTCTTCGAGACCCCATCGGGAACCCATCGGATCATCGAGAACGGTACCCAAGTGGTCCCGATCCCCGAAGAGGAGAGAACCAAGCACCAGGTCCGGGGTCAGTATCTCGGACAACGCGAGTTGATCCGCTTTGCAGCCGATGAGGCGGCGCTTCTTCGGCGGACGGTTCGGGAAGCGAAGGAGAAGGCGACCCAACTCGGGGCGGATGACTCGGATGATGACCCCATCGTGTTGGAGTACAAGCAAGTTGCGAAAATGGAGGCGGAGTTCTGGCGGGACAAAGAATGGCAGTCGCTTCGGAGGCGGAGGGCCGAAGCCGGCCCCGATGTGCAGGTGGAACGAGAAGGACCACTCGAGTTCGAGTTGTTGAACCTTCCGCTGTTCACCCGTTTCGAGCCGACTCGAACGACGATTCGTCCCTGGGGCTATGTCCTGCCTCCTCAGTTGGCGGAGGCGGTACACCTTCTCCTGGATCACGAAATAGCGGTCAAGAAGCTCACCGAGCCGGTGAGCTTGGAAGTGGAGGTTTACTACGCAAAGGCGATGGAGAACTCGGAGTACTTCCAGGGACACTACTTGAACAAAGTCGAGGTGGAGAAGCGAACCGAGACGGTGGTTTTTCCCGCCGGGTCGTTTTTGATCCCTACCGGACAGCCCAAATCAAACTTGATCTGTTACCTTATGGAGCCCGAGACCAATGACAACCTGGTGACCTGGGGCTACCTCGACATCAACCTTCGGGCTATGACCAAGGAAGAAACCGCAGAGTATTTGAAGCAGATCGCCCGCCGACGCGCCCGGCGTGGCGACGCAGTTGAGCCGCTTCCTCCAGGGCAGCTCATCCCGATGTACCGGCTCATGAAGAAAGTGGATCTCAAAGGCACGTTGGTGGAGCCGTTCAACAAATACGATCGGAATCGCTATGTAAGATAATCCACTGTGTGGCCGCGAGGTTATACAGGAAAACAACGGCCGAAGGCCCGCAGCAGATTCGGCGACCCTTTGATTCGGATCTTTCGGCTCAACAGCGCCCAGACCAAGCTTCGCTCCTTGGCCAGGAAACCGAGCCAGGTGCGGCTGTCGGCAGTCAGCCGCAGGTCGGCGTCTCCCAGGTGTCCTTCGTGAACCCGAACCTGCTTATTTCGGATGATGACCGTTGCTTCTTTCTTTTCCCCGCCGGTGAAGGTGAAGTGGTAGGTGGCGTCGAGGCCGGTGGATTGGTTCGGCTGGAAGACGAGCGGTAGCCCGTCCAGAAATCCACGAATGGAAGTCGGCTGGAGCCGTCTCGTTTTGAATCCTTAGTGTTTGTGCTTCCATGTTTCGATCTCCTTTATTTGTATATACAAATGGTGTTCGAAATTTTTTTAGCCCTTGAAACCGAAGCTCGAGGCCAATCGATTGAGCCATGACACACCGTCTCTACCGAGGAGCTCGCCCGCTCGCGCTTGCGCCTTCTCCCAGGCGGGGATGGCTTTCCGCAGAAGCTTTTGGCCTTTAGCCGCCACCCGAAAGGGATGAGACCGCGCATCCTCGGCGGAAAGAAACTCCAGCCATCCTTTGGCCCTCATCCTCTCGACGTTGCGACTGAGGGTCGATGCGTCGAGCTGCAAAATCCGGCAAACCTCCGCCGGGCGGGCGATGCCGAGCTTCTCCGCCACCACCAGGATGTTCATTTGACTCACTTTGAGACCCAGCGGACGCAGCCCCTCATCGTAGAGGTTGGTGATCACCCGGTTGAGCAGTCGGGTTCTGACCGCAATGCAGTCACGAGCTATCAGCTCGGCCAGCGAGCTTGCTTTGTTCTTTTTCATCGTTGATTTAATTGTATATACAAATGATGATTTGTCAAATTTGAAGATCTCCTTGCTTCAGTACGAGCAGGCAGGATCTTCTTGACTTTCATGCTCCACTCCCATGACCACGATGGAGACGCTTCGATCGCGGCTGCCGTCGAGCTCCACCAGGAAGATCCTTTGCCATTCACCCAACTGGAGATTTCCATCGACGATGTTCATGCTTTCCGAGGCGCCTAAAAATACGGCTCGGGCGTGGGAGTGGCCGTTTTCCCTCTCCCCGGGGCATTCGGAGAGGTTTCGGGCCGCGAGATCGTTGTGACGATAGCGGGCGTCTTGAGGCGCCCACCTCTCGAGAAGGTCCTCGATGTCCTGGAGCAGATAGGGTTCGTTCTCGTTGACGACGATGGCGGTGGTGGTGTGCCGGGCCTGGATGTTGACCAGGCCGTAGGACACACCCGACCTTCTGACCCGCTCTCGCACCAGCTCGGTGAGGTCGATGAACTGCAGGTGTTCTTCCGATCGGAGATGGACGAGGTCGCTTGCTACTTTGAAAGTGGGGCTTTCTTTCTCGCTCACGAAAAGATTGACTGCCATGCTGGTCCTCCTTTCCCGTTAAGGATAAGCACCTGGAAGCAACAAGAAATGAGGAAGAAGTGAGCGAAGAGTGAATTTGAGCTGAGGGAGCTTCAGCGGGGGCGACGAGTCAAGCCCAGGACCAGCCCGAAGCCGAAAACCAACCCCTCGTAGGCGCTGATGACCGTCCGGGTCACCGGTCCCGGCTCGGCTTCACCGAGCAGATGGGCCAACGGGCCCAGGCCGACCTGGGAGCCGGGAAAGGTTCGGGCCATGAAGTCGAGAGACATGGCGCCCAGATGGCTCCCCGTCGAGCCAAGCAGGCCGCCGGCAACAGCGCAGCAGGCTCCGGTGACGAAGGCAGCGAGAAGTCGGGCTTTGCCACGGGGGGTGGCCATTCCGCCACCGGCGCGCGGCGTCGAAAGAGCATAGCCGAGCCCCGCGGCTCCTCCAATCACCAGCCCTTCGAAACCGCCGGCCATCGGTGACAGGTCTTGCCCAAAAAGCCCTTCCAATGTGAGCCCCCCGGCGAGGTGAGCCACCGCGCCAACGGTCCCTCCCCCTAATGCCCCACAGACAACCAAGGCCGGACCCCGAAAGGAGCGTATAACGGCTTCCGCCACCGCCAATCCCGCGCCGACACCGGCGGCGGCCAGGCCTCCAATGGCCAGGCCCACCAGCGGTAGGGCGACCAGTACCGTGTTGGTGGCGCTGGAGTCGGGTCCAAAGCGGAGCAGGCACCCACCCACGAATCCTGCCAGCAGTCCAGCCAGGCCACCGCCTCCGGCCGCTGCCGCCCAGCGGCGTCCCGCCAGCCGAAGGGCCCTCTCGAGGCGGAGACGTATGATTTGTCGAATCGTTTCGAGGCTGCCCGGTTGCCCAAGAATGGGGACCGGATCAGAGTCAGGCATGTCCCAGCGAGCGTCCCGGAGAAGGGCTCGAGCGGCGGGGTGGCCGGGACGCTTGTCCAGTCGGCGGAGAGCCTCGGAAATGCCGAGCCGGTGAAGCGTTTCGGATGCCTCGCGCCGAGCGCTTTCATCCTCCTCGCTTTCGGTGATTTGGAGCAGTTGATCGAGAGCGGTCTCGAACGGGTCGGGTTGTTCGTTCCTCGTCGCCGCAGCGGGTGTGACCTGCAGAGGAGGTGCGTCGTCCGCTTCGACCACATCGGAAAAAACGAAGCGATATCCATGTCGCGAAAGGGTTCGGATGAAAATAGGATCCCGAGGGTTGTCACCCAGGGTCCGTCTCAGAATCCTGACCGCCTGGCTCAACGCCCCGTCGCTAACCACCACGTCGCTCCAGACGGTGTCGAAGATATCTTGTCGGTGTACCGCTTCGTTTCGTTTCTCGATGAGTAAGATCAGGAGATCGAAGTAGCGGGGGATGAGGGGCAGCTCTTCTCCGCCTCGAAGCAAGACCCGCCGAGAGGGAGAGACGGTGAAGTCGGAGAATCGGTAGCGAGGCTTCTTCATGGGACGGCTTTTCGAGCCCTAAGGATAAACCGTGAGAGCGTTTTGGCAAAAATGGAATAGGATGTAGGAGCTCATGAGCGAGCCATCGAGCCATCGGCTTTCGACCGGCGCCAAACCGTTCCCTCTCGTCATTGCGCTCTTGGTGGGTGGGGTCATCTGGTTGCTGCCCCCGCCATCGGGCGTGGACTCCAAAGCCTGGCATTTGCTGGCGATCTTTGTGGCCACCATTGTGGGTCTGGTGGGTAAGCCTCTACCCATGGGTGCGGTCGCCATGCTCGGTATCACCGCCACCGTGCTCACCAAGACTCTCACGATCGGCCAGGCGATCAGCGGCTTCGGCAACGCCACCATCTGGCTGATCGTGGTCGCCTTCATGATCGCACGAGGGTTCATCAAGACCGGTCTGAGCCACCGCATCGCCTATGGGTTCGTGGCGCTTTTTGGTAAGAAAACGCTGGGACTCGGCTATAGCCTCATCGCCGCCGACCTGGTGCTGGCACCCGCTATTCCCAGCAACACGGCCCGAGCCGGCGGAGTGGTGTTTCCCATCTTGGTGTCTCTGGCGAGGGCTTACGGAAGCCGCCCAGATGACGGGACATCTCGGAAGATAGGCGCCTTTTTGACCAAGTCGGCTTTCCAGGGGACGCTCATCACCAGCGCCATGTTCCTGACCGCCATGGCGGCCAATCCCCTGGCCGCCGAGCTGGCGGGTGAGATGGGCGTGGAAGTGAGCTGGGGAACCTGGGCCTTGGCGGCGGTGGTTCCCGGGCTGGTCAGTTTAGCGGTGGTTCCCTTCATCCTTTATAAGGTTTATCCACCGGAGATCAAACAAACACCTGCTGCGGTGGAGATGGCCAGAGTCGAGCTCGTCAAAATGGGGCCCATGCAGGCCGCCGAGTGGATCATGCTGGGTACCTTCAGCTTGCTTCTGGTGTTGTGGATTTTCGGTCGCAGCTTCGGGCTTCATAGCACCTCGGCAGCGCTGGTGGGATTGGGGATTTTGCTTGTCACTGGAGTTTTAACTTGGGCCGACGTGTTGAAGGAGAAAGAAGCCTGGAACACGCTGGTTTGGTTCTCCGCCCTGGTCATGATGGCGAGCTTCCTGAACGAGTTGGGATTCATTCCCTGGTTCAGTGAAAGCGTGGGTCGATTCATGGGCCAGGTCCACTGGTTGTATGCTTTCCTCGGTCTCTGCTTGGTCTACTTCTACAGCCACTATTTGTTTGCCAGCAACACGGCCCACGTCAGCTCGATGTACGCACCGTTTCTCGGTGTGGCCATCGGTGTTGGGGCACCGCCTCTGCTGGCGGCGCTCATTTTGGGTTTTTTCAGCAACCTGTTCAGTGGCACCACCCATTACGGCACCGGCCCGGCTCCGATCCTCTTCGGTTCCGGTTACGTGGATCTGGGAGACTGGTGGAAGTTGGGGGCTCTCGTGAGCGTGGTCAATATCGTGATCTGGTTGGGGGTGGGTGGCATCTGGTGGAAGCTGCTGGGATTCTGGTAGTGGGAGGCTTTGCATGAGACGTTGCGATGACATCGTCGAACGATTCCGATCCATGAGGAATCCTAAAAACCTTGCAGGAATGGCCCGCTACGGTATCCGAGTGGAAGACACATTCGGCGTTCCCATGCCGGTGGTTCGCAAGATGGCGAGAGAGCTGGGCCAAGATCAAGAGCTTGCCGAAGCTCTGTGGGCGAGCGGGATTCATGAAGCGCGCATCCTGGCGGGGCTGGTGGCGAACCCCGAACGGGTGACAAAGACGCTGGCGGAAAAGTGGGTTAAGCAGTTGGACTCCTGGGATGTTTGCGACCAGCTATGCATGAACTTGTTACGCAAGACACCTTTTGCCCACGAGAAAGCTCTCGCCTGGAGCGGTCGACGCGCCGAGTTCGTCAAGCGCGCCGGGTTTTCCTTGATGGCGGTGCTGGCGGTGCACGACAAGGCCGCGACGAACGCGAAATTCATCTTGTTTATGGAGGCTATCGCTCGCCAGTCCACCGACGAAAGGAATTTCGTCCGCAAGGCGGTGAACTGGGCGCTTCGGCAAATTGGAAAACGAAACGCTCGGTTGAATCGAAAGGCGCTTTCGGTGGCGAAGCAAATCGCCGAACTCGACTCCAAAGCCGCCCGCTGGATCGCCCGGGACGCCATTCGCGAGCTGACCGGCGAGCAAGTTCGCGCCAAGATCGCTTCCTCTTGACGTGAGCGCATGGGCTGGAAGTAGTACGATTAAGGAAACCGGCATCCTGCTTGCTTGTAAACGCGATGATAGGTAAACCAGGCCAAGACGAAAACGACATAAGCGATGTACTCCATAGCGGCTTCTCCTTTCCTTTAACAAAGATAGGCGACCCGCGGTCCTGTTGTCTGTGCGCTCGAGCGTCTGGTTTTGCCAACAGACGGACGGGGGTAAAGACCTACGGGAAATACCGACGGCACTGCTGAAAATCGCCCGGCGCCGGGGATGCCGGGTCGCTGACTCGATGTGGAGAGAAGATTGGTGTCCTCGGAGAGTATATAAAGATGTGCCCCGACATTCGTCGGGGGAGGGGCAGAATTTATTAGTGCGGGCGCGTCGAGTGACGCGCCCGCTACAATCGTCCGGCTTACGCCGGGCGATTATTCTGTCTCGGACTGCGTCTCTGCCGCCACCCGCTCCACTTCACGCCAGACGCGGAGCAAGTTGCCGCTCCAGATCTTGGCGATCTCCTCCTCGGTGTACCCTCGACGAACCAGCTCGATGGTGACGTTTGGCGATTCGCTGGCATCGTTAAATCCGTCGATTCCACCGCCGCCGTCAAAGTCAGTGCCGATGCCTACATGGTCGATACCGATGAGCTGAACCACGTGATCGATGTGATTGACGAAGTCCTGTAAGTTGCCCGGGGGCCAGGTCTCATCTAACTCCGCCATTTTCTCGTCGTACTGTTTACGCTTGTCTTCGGAAAGGCCATCAACCTGACTGCGGCCTGAGATACCCAATTCTTCATAAAGGGCATCGCGGGCTTGTATTTTCTCCGGCGGGCTCTTGAGGAAGCTGTCCAGGGCCACGATTTGAATCACCCCGCCGTTTTCTTTCAAGGGCATTAGTTGTTCGTCATCCATGTTGCGGGATACATCGCTGAGGGCCCTGGCGCCCGAGTGAGAAGCGATGATGGGTGCCCGGGAAGCGGCAATCACATCGAACATGGTTTTTATCGAAACGTGGGAAACGTCAATCATGATGCCGAGCCGGTTCATCTCCTGAACCACTTCTTTGCCGAAATCGCTCAGGCCGTTGTGCTCGGACTCGGGATCGCCGAAGGCCTCGCGCGGGGAGCAAGAATCAGCAATGTCGTTGTGGCCTCCGTGGGTCAATGTGATGTAGCGAGCACCGAGGTCGTAGTATTTTTCGAGAAGGCTCAGATCCTTGCCGATCGCATACCCGTTTTCTATCCCGATGCCGGCGACGAGCTTTCCGCTCGCGTGTATGCGCTCAACGTCGTCGGCGCTGAAAGCCAGCTCGATCTGGTCAGGATACATTTCATCGGTCATCCGATGGATGGCTTCGAACTTGGCCAATGCGTCTGCTTTGACCTTCGCGTAGTTTTCCGGGGTTCTTTCGGTTTGGCCGACGTAAACGGCGAAAAATACGGCATCTAAGCCGCCTTCCCGCATCTTGGGAAGATCCACTTTCCGATCCCCTCGCACGCCGGGGTCAACCTCTGCGGTGGCGAAATTGAGCGAAATATCAGTGTGGGTATCGAGGGTGAGTATTCTTTGGTGAATCTCTTGAGCGGTGGCGATGAGCTGCTCTTCGGTCGGCTGGGTCGAGGTAGAGGCCGGTTCTTCCACCGGGCCGGAACAAGCGGCAAAAGAAAGAGCAATAAACAGGATCAAAGCTTTTCTATACATGGTGCCTCCAATCAGATAGAAGTTCGAGCCGCATTGCCGGCTGATGGTAGTGCAGGCGGCTCCGTCTGGCAAATGAAAATCCCCCGGCTAAGCCGGGGGATTTCCCTGCGGTTTCATGCGCTCGAGTGTCTGGCTCAAGGCTCCAACGATGCCGGCGACGTCGGCGAGGTTGGAGGGGATGATCAAAGTATTATTTGTCTTGGCCAGCTTGCCGAACTCGCCCAGGTACTGCTCGGCGATACGTAAATTCACCGCATCGGCGCCTCCCGGATCCTGAATCGCGGCGGCGATGCTCCGAATACCTTCAGAAGTGGCTTGGGCCACCCGCAGAATTTCTTGGGCGTGGCCCTCGGCCTCGTTGATGCGCTTCTGCATCTCCCCCTCGGAATGCATGATGGCTTCCTGCTTGGCTCCTTCGGCGCGGTTGATCTTGGCTTGACGATCTCCCTCGGACTCGGCGATGAGCGCCCGCTTTTCGCGTTCCGCACGCATTTGCTTCTCCATCGCGTCTTTGATCGATTGCGGGGGGGCGATGTTCTTGATCTCGTAGCGGGTGACTTTGACTCCCCATGGGTCCGAGGCTCGGTCGACGGCGTCCACGATGGCGCTGTTGACCAAGGTGCGCTCTTCGAAGGTTCGATCCAGCTCGAGCTTTCCGATCTCCGAGCGCATGGTGGTTTGAGCGAGCTGGATGGATGCCCACTGGTAGTTTCCGATGCCGTAAGAGGCTTTCACCGGATCCATCACCTGCAAATAGAGAACTCCGTCGACCTCCACCTGGATGTTGTCCCGGGTGATGCAGAGCTGCGGTGGAACGTCGATAGCCCTCTCTTTGAGACTGTGTTTGTAGGCAACGCGGTCCACGAAGGGAATGAGAATATGAAATCCGGCCTCCAGCGTTCTGGTGTAGCGTCCCAGCCGCTGGATGATATAGGCGGAACGCTGGGGCACCACCTGGGCGGTGCGCATGATGACGAAAACAACCACTACGATGAATGTCAATAAAACAACGGTTTGCATTTGCATTAGATTTTCTCCTCTGGGTTGACCGGCTCCACCCGAAGGGTCAAGTTGTCTTTTGACAAGATTCGAACCGTGGTGCCGGCTGAGATAGCTGATCGGGCACGGGCGGTCCACTCGGTCCCGCGGAACTCCACTCTGCCCTCGGTGGTATCGGGAGATAGAGCCACTGTCACCTTGGCTTTATGTCCCACGAAATCGTCCAGCTGGGTCTCGGAGACATTCTGCCCTGTCACCCGCCCTTGCAAAGTGCCCTGCAGCCAGCGGCGCAGCACCAGAACAGAAGCGACCGAGGTCGCGAGAAAGACCAGTAGCTGCCCGTTGAGGGTGGGGGTGAGGCCCAAGGCGGCCACCGCAGCGGTGATCCAGGCGCCTATGCCGAAGAAAATGACGATGAACCCGGGCAGAGCGAGCTCGAGAACCATCATCCCGAGTCCGATGAGAAACCACCAGAAGGCGGACATGATTCCTCCTTGACGAAGGCACAATGCGACAGCAGGAATTTAGCCTGTCGGGGAGGCAAGGTCAAGCGGTGGAGTGGTGGAAGTAAGGTAGCGCCTGATACGGAGAGCGGATATGCTGATCGGTTACCATGCCCCAGGGAAAAGAGCTGACCTACCGGAAGATCTTCGTCCTGTGGGTGCCGCTGGCCGCTACCTGGCTCATGATAGCGGCGGAGGGCCTGTTCCTGGCCGCGGTGGTTGCCCGTCTCGCCAATCCCGAGTTCAACTTGGCCGCCTATGGAGTCGCTTTTTCCTTCGCCATCATTATAGAGGCGCCCATCATCATGATGCTCTCCGCCTCGACCGCCCTGGTCAAGGATCGAAATTCCTTTTTCAAGCTTCGCAACTTCACTTACGCGCTGAACGCCATTCTCACCGCCCTCTTGGTGGTGATTCTCGTCACCCCGATTTTCGACCTGGTTGCCCTACGGCTCATGCGGCTTCCCGAATCGGTGGCTCGGCTGACTTACCTGTCGCTCATTGTCTTCCTTCCCTGGCCGGCGGCTATCGGCTATCGGCGCTTCTATCAGGGCCTGTTCATTCGCTACGACATGTCCCGGCGGGTGGCCTATGGCACGGTGATCCGGCTGAGCGCCATGGCCTCGACGGCGTTCGTTCTGTCGTTCTTTTTCGAAGTCGACGGCGCACTGGTTGGAGCCTCGGCGCTCTCGGCGGGAGTGACGGCCGAGGCGATGGCCGCCCGGCTCATGGTCCGGGGCATCGTGCGCCGGATTTTGGAGGCCCCGAAGGCGGAGACAGAAGGAGAAGCGCTGACCTACCGCCAGATTACCTCCTTTTATATTCCCCTGGCTCTTACCTCCACCATCTCGCTCGCCGTCCACCCCATGATCACGTTTTTCCTCGGCCAGAGCCGGTCCCCTCTCGAGTCGCTGAGCACTTACCCGGTGATCACCGCTTTGTCATTCATCTTTCGAAGCGTCGGCCTTTCTTTCCAGGAAGTGGCCATCGCGCTTTGGGGTGAGAAGGGTCGGAACTATCTTCTGCTGCGCAACTTTGCGACGGGTCTCGGTATTGCCGCCACCTTCGGTTTGGGCCTCATCGCTTTTACTCCGGCGAATACCATCTGGTTCCATTCCATTGCCGGACTTTCCGTGGAGCTTTCCGAGTTCGCGCGGCTTCCGGTTCGCATCCTCACCCCCATTCCGGCACTTTCGGTGTTGCTGTCGTTCCAGAGAGCGATTTTAGTGAACACCAGGAGGATCAAGCCCATAACCTGGACTTCGATGGTCGAGATTTTCGGCATTACAGTGGTGCTGTTCGTTGCTATCAAGATCTTCGATATGGTAGGGGTGGTGGCAGCGGCGATGGCTGTGGTTCTGGGAAGGTTTGCGGGGAACTTATACCTGGTACCTCCCTGTTCGGAGGTTCTGCGGGATGTGAAAAACAAGCTCCAATGATACGGATGGAAGGAGGCCGCGATGAAAACGCTCTTGGTCCTACGCCATGCAAAATCGAGCTGGAAGGATCCGGGCCTCGATGATCACGATCGCCCTTTGAACAAACGCGGCAAGAAGGATGCACCCCGAATGGGTCGCCTGGTACGGGAAGAGGGTCTGATTCCCGATTTGATCCTGAGCTCTACCGCTCTGCGCGCCAAAAATACCGCGCAAGAGGTGGCGGAAAAATCTCGATACCCGGGGAAGATCCACTGGGAGAGCAGACTCTACCTTGCCGGCCCGGCCGACATCGTCATGGTTTTGAATGAAATCGAGGACCCTTCGGCCGACAGGGTGATGATCGTAGGGCACAATCCCGGTCAGGAAGAGCTGGTTCGATCCCTTGCCGGAGGGCAGGAAGCTTTTCCCACCGCGGCGCTCGCTCGAGTCGAGCTTCCCGTCACAACCTGGGCTGAGCTCGAACTTTCCACCACGGGTGAGCTCACCCACCTTTGGCGTCCAAAAGAACTGGCGGATTGAGCTCTTCAGAATCATCCAGGAGCGAAAGCTAGAACCCGTACTCGATTCCGATGAGCGGTGTGATCTTGTCCCGCATGCCGTTGTCGTTCAAGTTGAACAGCAAGTTGAAGTCTACCAGCATATCCGCGACGACGTTGAACTTGAAACCCACCGCCCCGCTCAAGATAAGGTAGTCTTCGTTCACGAACTGGAGGTTGGGAAACACCGAGGTCCCATCGAGGGCGTGAAAGTCGACCAGCCTCACTCGTGGAGCGTCGAGCAGATATTGTCCCAGAACATCCAGCGCCAGGGTGAGTCGTTTTCCTACACCCATGTCCGCGCCCACGGTGAAGAAACCGTGATCCGGTAAGTCTCGGGAGACACCCGCGGCCGGGTCTCCGGCCAAGGTGCTCGAACCGTTCCACTGGTAACCCAAGTTGAGGTGCGGGGAGAAAGCCGCGTGCGAGCTGGACAACACCAGAAAAGGCTTGGCTGCTGCGGCTCCTGTCCCGAGCAGGTCCTTTTCGTTTCCCGTGGGAATGCGAAGGTCCAGGCCGAGCGCCATGGTGCCCCGCACAACGTTGCCCTTGAGCCGCACCGTTATGTCGCCGAGACCGCTGGCGCTACCGAATGCGGTGAAGATTCGCCTTTCTCCTATCGAGTCGTCCGATTCGCGGAAAAAATGGATCTCCTGATCATCGGTGCCGATTCTTGCGACCTGAGCACTCGAGACCACTTTCATGTCGTTGCTGACCACCGGAATAGCGAGAGAAACATCAAGCCTGTCGGTCAATCCGTAGGAGAAGAAGCCGGTGAACTGGTTGACGGTCACGTCGAAGCTGTTAACGGTGGTCACCACATCTTCGCGACCGCCCCGAAGCTCGAAACCGTCGTGGGTGAAGACTGCCGGCAGGTTACTCATGTCCATGCCGTCGATGGTGTCGAATCGAAAGTTCTGGAAGGTAACGCCGAATGAAAAACGTCCCTGCCCGAGGGTCTCTGCTCGTTCGGCGAGAATGGGTCCGAAACTCTGAGTGGAGCGGGTAAAAACGCCCAAGCTGGAGTCGAACTCGTAGGTGAAGCCGGAAGCCGGCGAAGGCAGCGGTATCAGGGTGAGCTGACTCGTCAAGGCGGTGCTGAACTGGGTGAACTCGCTTTGAAAGCTGCTGTTGAAGTGGGCGGAATGCGTGTCGCCGGAGGCGAGCACCGCCATGCTCTGGACCACCAGGCCGCCCGGACCGTACATCTGATTGAAGAGCGTTGCCAGCTCGTCGATCTCCACCGCTATGTTGATAGGCTCTCCTGCAAACGAGCTCGGGGAAACTAAACACAAACAGAGACACATCATCATGAGCCGTCTCGGCATGATTCCTCCTTGAATGGCTCGGCCGCGGCTGTTACCGGCCGATCTCCACGATGACCCAGCGGCCTGATTGCTTGGAAAACGCCAAAGTCTGGTCGATGGCGTTCGAGTGGCGCCGTCCGTTGGCCTCTATCTCGTCTTCCCGCGCCAAGCGCACCGTAGCGCGATCTCCTTGAACGTCGATCATGGTGATGGCGATTTCCACCTGCTGCGACGTCACCGCTTGAAAGGATGCTTTCAATCGCTTCTCGTCCTCGCCGGATAAGTTCGGCTTGACCGACCGGTAAAGAGCAATGTCTTCCGTTTCAATGGCGCGCTCCCACTCGGCAATGACTTCGCGAATTCGCTGCTCGTCCATCTCTTGAACGGAAACCGAGCTGGGAGCTGATGGCGGAGGAGAAGCCTCCGGTCTCGGCGGGGACGTTCTGGGGGTGGCCGCGGCGGCCATCTCCGCCGCCGCCTCTCTTTCACGCCGCCCCCTCGCCACCTCCTCGGTTGCAGCCTGGAGGTTTGCAATGGCTTGCCGGTAAGCTCGAGCTGCAGACGAGTAGTTGCCGGCCTCCGTCAATCGCTGCGCTTCGCCTTCAAGGGAAAGGGCGGCTTGATACGAAGCCTGTCGGCCAATCTCTTCTATTTGAGATTGCGCTTGACCACGCAGCTCACCCCATTGGAAGCTCACCTGTTGGTGCTCGGCGCGGGCGGCATCGGCTTGGGCTTGCTGCTCCGCTTGCTGCTCGGCTTTCTGCTCGTCGTCGCGTTGGGCTCGAGCGCCCTCCGCCTGCGCTATCAAGGTGCTCTCGAGCTGGGCGGCAAGCTCGGTTGCCAGGGGATGGGACGCATCAATGGATAGGGCCAGGGCCAGCTTGTTCGCGGCCCTCTCGCTGTTGCCGGCATCGAGCAGAGCGCGGGCTTCTCTTACCGCCGCTTCCAGCTCCTCCAGTGTGCTTTGGGCCTCGTTGCGGATGGCGAGAGCTTCGGAGTTACCGGGTTTCCTCTCGAGAACCAGATCGGCCCGCCGAACGGCACCTTGATAGTCCCTATCGTCCAGACTCTGGCGGGCCATCTCCAACTCTCGACTCCCCTCGGAAACCGGAGGTCCGGTTGTTGCCGACGAAGAATCAGGCGAGGAGCGGAGCAGCATCAAGCCAGCGACGATGACGAGGCAAACCGCGGCGGCGCCAACCGCCAAGACGCGGGGGCTACGGCGGGAGTCCCTTGGTTGCGTTTTTCGAACCGTCCTGCGGCTGGAAGGCGGATTGACCTGCGCAGACGGAGCTGAAGAGGCCCTAGATATCGGTTGCACGGGTACCTGGTCCCTTGGCCGTTCCAACATCAGCGTTTCGATTAGATCGGCGGTCTCGCCCGAGTTTGCCTCCGAGGTCTGGCCCAGCTCGTTTATCACGCTGCGAAGTGCGTCGCGCATCTCGCCGGCGTTTTGGAAGCGCTCTTTTGCGTCCTTGGCGAGGGCTTTGTCTAGCAGTTGGGTGAGGCCGGCAGGAAGCTCAGAGCCTAGAATCATTGGCTCGCGCTTGCCTTGGACGACCTTGAACATGGTGGCGTGGATCGACTCAGCGTGGAAAGGCTTACGCTGGGTGAGCAGCTCGTAGAAAACCGCCCCCAGGGAGAAGACATCCGAACGGACGTCTACCGGTTGTGCCTGAACCTGCTCGGGTGACATATAGTCGGGAGTTCCCATGATCATTCCGGTCCGGGTCATATCCGATGAAGCGAGCCGTGCCAGGCCGAAGTCCATGACCTTCACCTGGCCGCCCGGCAGGATGTGGATGTTGCCCGGCTTGAGGTCGCGATGGACGATTCCTTTCGAGTGGGCGAAAGATAAACCGTTGCAGACTTGTTCCATCACATGGAGCTTCTGCTGCAGGCTAATCCGGGTTCGCGCTCGAATCAGGTCCTTGAGGTCGATGCCCTCGAGGAGCTCCATGCACATGAAAACCTTGCCTTGATCCTCACCCATATCGAAAACAGTAGTAATGTTGGGATGATTCAACTGGGCTGCGGACTGGGCCTCACGCAAGAAGCGCTGTCGAAGCTCGGGATCGGCGTCTCGGCTCTCGGCAATCGTCTTGATGGCAACGTAGCGATTGAGGATCGGGTCGTGGGCCTTGTACACCTCGCCCATGGCCCCCTCGCCGACTTTGTCTAGGAGGACATACTTACCCACCCTCTTTTGTCCCATGACAACACCACCTGCTCAGTTAAATCTGGGTCCAAATCTCTGGATGGATAGATATTTCGAGAGTCACTGCTCGCATCCGTATAGGAGAAGCCGCTCCTGGATGAGAGGAGTCCCGTTTCCAGAAAAAAGTTACGAACCCGCCAAAAGCGAGTCCATCCTAGCATGGCGTGGTGGATAGACACAAGGCCGCGACAAAGATTTCGGAGTTTCCTGGAGGGTCGGCTTGAAAAGCCGCGCCGGAATGCTTTTCAGCAGCCGGGGAGAGTCTCGACGAGCAGCTTGCCGGCGGCTAGGCTGCGAAGCTCCTCAGCAAGCTCCAGCGTTTTCAGGATCGCCTGGTTGGCGAGCTGCTGCTCTGGCTCCGTTTCGGCCAATCCGGCGAGTAGTTTCTTGCCCCACTCGTGATGTCGTTGCTCGTCGGGCTGAATGCTGCGTCGGTAAAGCTCCGCCGTAGTCGGATCTCCGGCCGCTTCGCAAAAGGCGATAAAAAGCTCGTTGGCCTTGTACCCGATGGCTTCCCGGGTGAACTGGGCCGCGGCCACTCGCTCGACCGTAGTAGGCAAGGTCTCTAGGTATTTGAAAAGCTTACTGTAACCCGTGACGGTGGGATTGAAGTCGGCAGCGGTCTCTCCGAGCTCGGCAAGCCTTAGAGAAATGAGCTCGTAGTGTCGCGCCTCATCTCCCGCCTGCTGGGCAAAGGCCAACTTGGCTTCAATCTCGGGTGTCGACGCCACCCAGAGCGCCGCAATTTCGGACGCTTCGAGCTCGTGGCGCAAAGCCCCGCGCAGCAGCATCGGCATATCCACATTCTCTGCCGACTCACCCATTCGAGAAAGAGCGGTATCGCGCACCCCCAGTATCTGCCACAGAAGATTATTCATTTCTGTAATGAACTCTTGGCCGTTCATTGCCTCAGACTACCACAAACCGAAATCCCCCGGCTTGAGCCGCGGGATTATGAGTCAAACTTGTTTTTCGGGGCGCCCGGCGGGTACCATCTGTGCCTCGACTTGGCTTGAAACCATGGAATCAGTGAAAGAGTTTCTTCTCGCGCTCGGCATTCCCGGAGTGATTCTCATCGCCGCTTTGGATTCCGCCGGTATTCCGATGCCTGGGGGACCGGACGCCGTCGTCATGCTCGTGTCCTGGCAGCGCCCGGCGCTCGCGCCGCTGATTGCTTTGGCGGCAGCGCTTGGGTCGACCGTCGGATGCTACTTTTTATATCTGGTAGGACGAAAGGGCGGGGATTACGCGCTCCGGGGTTTCAGCGAGGAAAAGAGAGTGCGGGTCAAGGAAAGGCTCCGGCGCCACGATTGGCTCTCGGTGTTTGTCTCGGTGATCGGGCCCCCTCCTTTTCCTACCAAGGTCGTCATACTGGCGGCGGGCGCCATCCAAATGTCGTGGAAGCGATTCGTGTTTGCCGTTTTCTTCGGTCGCATACTTAGGTTCCTCGCGGAGGGTTACCTGGGGGCTCGATTTGGTGATCGGGCGGCGGAAGTCGTTATGGACCACCACCTAACCATTCTTGTCGTCCTCGTGGTGGCTGTGGCGTTGATCTTGGGGGTGAGACGCCTGATGCCTGGACGGGACGGCGATCCCGCCTGAAGTTCAGGTTTTGGAGAGCGGCGACCTCTCTGTGCTCTTTCGGTACAAGTGCGCGGATAGCAGAGCCGAAGGAGCGTGCTCCGCCACGAGATCGAGCAACTGATGGTCTATGGGAGAAAATCCCTTCTTGTGAACGAACAACCGGTAGATCACGACCACTCCGATTGTGTTCTCGTTCATATTGAGGGGAATGGTGGCAATGGGAAGTGGAGCCTCAGTCTCCAATGGGTCATTGGGCTCGAAGAAGAAAGGCTTGCCGCTTCTGATCACATCTCCGATGATACCCTCGCCGGCGGGTAGCGATTTCCCTGGAATCCGATTCTCCACTCCTTGGCCGGCAACCAGCCTTACCGTTTCTCTTTTCTGATCGAGCAACAATATGCCGAATTCTTCGGCTCCGACCAGCTCGACAAGAATCTCCACCGTGATTTTTATCACCTCGTTGGGGTCGAAGGTGGCGTGTAGACGGTGCTTTGCCACATAGAGGTTGGATACCGCTTCGTTTTGCTCGCGAAGTTGCTCGCATAGACTCGTAAGGGAGCGGTTCTCCGTCTCCATTTGCTTGATGCGGTCCCGAAGGGCTTTCAATTGGCCCAGCATGAAGTGGCCGCCCAGGCCGGCTCCACCTTCCTGGGAATCCTCCGATCCCGGATGGTTCGGGTCAGGCTGGGCCGACTTCAACAACTGAACCATTTCACGGGTCTGCTCTTCCACCTGGCTCATTCGGCGCTCGAGGGTGGCCACGTCCCTTCTCAGCTCTTCGTCATCGATGAGAATGGAAACCGTCTGGGAAGCCACCTTTTCGCCCATGGATTCCAGTTCCCGCTCGAATCTGGCGATCTGGCTGCGCAAGCCCGCAACCTCCTCGGGAGAGTCGTGTCCGCCTTTGTTTTCCAGGACCATGGCTTGAAATACAAAACCATTGTGGCACCGGGTCGGAGTAGATTCAACTTCGGTGGGGAGCGGAATTCTCGGAGCGCTCTTAGAAAGATGTGCCCCGACTTCGTCGGGGGTTTGGAGTTTATTAATTTGGGCGTATCGGATCGACCCCATTCAACGCGCCCGCCGCAATCCCCCGGCCTAAGCCGGGGGATTGTTAATCGAGATGAGCTCGATCCCTACCTTTTCCGCGACATCGTGAATGCGACGGTCGCGATAGAGCTCACCGTAGAACACCCGGCGGATCCCGGCGTTGGCAATGAGCTTGAAACAACTCCAGCACGGAGAAGCGGTGATGTAGATGTCGGCTCCATCGATGGAGGTGCCGTGTTTCGCCGCCTGGAGAATCGCGTTTGCCTCGGCGTGGATGGTGGCCACACAGTGGTCATTCTCTATCATGTGCCCCATTTCATCGCAGTGCGGCATACCCGATATGCTCCCGTTGTACCCGGTGGCGAGGATGTTCTTATCTTTGACGATGACCGCCCCAACGTGCTTTCTGTCGCATGTGGCACGGGCTGCGACTTGTCTTGCGATTCCCATGAAATAGGAGTTCCAGTCCGCCCTGACCATTTGCCTGACTCACGAGCTCGTTTTCTTGCGCTGCAACGACTCGGGGGAGCGCTGGGTGTCATGGACTTCGATGTCGAGGTCGAACCTGAGGGGAACTCGAACCGGTGGATAACAGATCTTGTCGTCGCAGGCTTGATAGGTAAAAATCGTTGATATCTCGAGCTGCGATTGTTTCAGCCGGGGTGAGAGGGTAACGTCCTGGAAGATCCGGACTTTGCCCTCGTAGACCGGAACCGTCTCCTGAATCGCCTCCAGGCGGAGCATTCGGGGCTCTGGAAACTCGGCGGCGTGGATCTTCAGGTAAGTCTCCTCCTCGACGGCAATCGCGACCGGTATGTAGCCTTCCACGCCCGGAGCATAGACATGCATCTCGGGAGCCAGATCCAGGTCGAAAACCAAGCTGAGGCGATTACCGCCGCGGACGGCGTCTTGAGATGGAAATGCGGTCAAGGTCAGGTGTGCGGTTTGGACTTCGGTGCGCTTTTCCCCGCCGACGCCGTATTCCTTGGTCAAAATGGTAGCGGCGGTTAACCGCTGACGATGCATTTGCTCGAAGTACTTATAGCGGACCGTTCCCTCTGGGCCGACGATGTACGTGCCCGGAAAACAAATCCCGTACCACTCGTGTCCCTCCGGGATGTTGGTGTTGAGGATACCGAAGGCGCGGATGATGGCGGAGTCCGGGTCGGATAGAAGCGGATAACTGAATCCTCCCAATCGCTCGGCAAAGTGATGAAGGAGCTCTCGGCTGTCATAGCTGATAGCCGCCACACCTAACCCTTGTTGCTTCAAAGAGTCCAGGGATTGTTCCAGCTCCACGAGCTGGGTCTTGCAGAATGGTCACCAATCCGCCGACCGGTAAAACAAGAGCAGAGCCCCCTGTGGTCCCTTGATCGAATCGAAGTCCCATGCTCGCCCGTTTTGATCGATGCCGCGAAACGGGGGGATCTTCCCTCCCACGGCAGGTCCGGTCTGGAAATTGTCGTCGAGCGGATCATGGCTGTCGAAGACTTCTTGAGCCATAGTGGGTGTAGTCGAAAGCAGCAGAGCTAGTAGGACCGACCTCAAAATCACATGTACCTCCCGAACCTGCTCGTCATATCTTACACCGGAGTCGAGGGTTTTCGAGAACCTTGCCGACAAAGGCGCGACCGATTACTATCTTTCCCGGCTCGCCAACCTTCTTGCCTGGTCGCCAAACAGCCGGAGCATCTATGCCCTGGAGTCGGCCCGCACTTCGAGCCAAGTGTTGGCGGTTCCCTTAGAGGGAGACTCGCCTCGGTCGGTGACCCGCGGCGAGGGTGTGTTCCGCGCCCTGTCGGTGAGCTCGGCAGCGGATCAAATGGCCTTTACCTACGAAGAACTGGAGGAGCCGGTAGAGGTGTACCGGTCTTCGGTCGGTCGGTTCGAGATGAAACCGTTGTCCAAGACGAACCAGGACGTGCCTCGTCCCCCGATGGGCCGAACCGAGGTTGTTAGCTGGACGTCCACCGGAGGCTTCGAGATCGAAGGACTTTTGACCTACCCGATCGGCTATGAAGCCGGCAAGTCTTACCCCCTGGTCTTGAACGTTCATGGAGGCCCCGCGGGAGTCTACCAGCAGCGCTTCACCGGCAATCCCGGAATCTATGTACCGCATCAAGAACGTGACCACTCCCACCCAGGTGATTCACGGCGCTCAAGATCTGAGGGTCCCTTTTACCCAAGGACGGGAGTTTTATGTGGCTCTATCCAGGCGCGGCGTTCTCACCGAGATGATTGTTTACCCCAGGACGCCGCACGGCCCCCGCGAGCCCAAGTTCTTGATGGACGTGACGCCTCGCATCTTGGCCTGGTTCGAAAAACACTCAGAGGGGCAAGGCCCGACCGAGTAGTCAACCGCACCGCGGAGTTGAAGAAGTGACGAATGGGCGCCCGGCGCCGCCGGGCCTACAGGACTCCAAGCGTAAGGCCTGGAACTCGTTCAAAGTGGTTTTTGTTTCGCGTGAGAAGAATGGCGGAGCGGGAAAGACAGATCCCCGCGATCAAGTAATCCGCCATTCCGATTGCGGAGCCCTTGGCCTCGAGTTTCTTGCGGACTTCTGCGGCCGACTCGCCGGCTCGTTCGTCAAGGGGTAGTACTGAAACGGCGTCGAGTAGCCGTCTCACTTTTTTCTTTGCCGCGGCGGTCCTTGCCCCGCTGAGCAACTCGAAAACGCTGACCGAAGTCGTAGCCAGCGCTCCCTTTTCGATCTCTTGGGCAATCCGACCTTTGGCCGGCTCCCGACCGCGCAGTGCGTCGATCAAAACGTCTGAGTCCGCGACGATCACCGCCAAGATCTCCTCAGATCGCGCAGGGTTTCTTCCATCTGTCTAGCCGAAGCTTCATCTAGCTTTCCAAGCACCGACAAGGCGGCCCGAATGCGCTTCTGTTGCCCGTTTAGTTCGTCGAGGTATTTTTCGAGCGCTTCCTGTACGAGCTTGGAAAATCCTTTCTCGCCTCGCTCGGCTGCCAACTGCAACAGTTTTGCTCGCTGTTCGTCGGGAATCTCGATCGTCGTACGCATGGAGATAGCATAGTATGCATGCATGTGCATGTCAATGTCGAGCGGCCTTCTCGCCAAGCAAAGGTGCCAGGATGGGACGTTCCGGAACGCCCCAGGCCAGCAGTCTGTTGTAGACTCCACCAGGCATCTTCGTGCCTCAATCCCTACAAAACCTTCTGTCCAATCAGGTTCTCACCTCGCGCCAGCTTCGCCCCAAGATCTTCCGCGAGTTTGAAATGCCCTTCGTTCGGGCCAGAGGACATCGGAAGCTGGATCGGGGCATCGACGCCGCCCAGCCAATGCATACCAAGAAATCTCGCGGTCCCCTCCATAGCAGCTTGCAGAATCGCGGAGCTATGCATGATGTTCAACCCGGAATGGGTGGATGCAATAGCAAGACCTTTGCCGGCAAGATCGGAAGAAAAGTCTGGATTCAGCGTGTCACACCAGCGGTCAACGAAAGTCTTCAGTCTACCGGAAAGCTGATACCAGTAGATCGGCGAGACAAGCAGAACAATGTCAGCCGCGAGCATCTTCTCCTTGAGGGTTGCCATGTCATCATCTTCCGCCTTCGCAAAGTTGTTCTGCAAGGCATCGCCGAAGTAATCGGTCCAGATGTCGGTGATCCTGTAGTCGTAGATGTTGACGGATTCAATTTCGCCTCCCTCGGATTCCACACCCTTCGATATGTAGCCGGCCAACGTTTGGCTGTTGCCGCTTCTGTCGGGACTTCCATGAATTGCGAAGATCTTCATTGTCTTGTCCTTTCACTCTTCCTTGTGAACTAGTATATGAGGGAATGCCAGTTCCGGCACAATTAGCCTGCTGGACTTGACCGGAGAGTCTGCTGAGAGACCGGTGAGAGACAAACTTCCAGAATACAGTGGAAAAGGCCTGGCGGCAGGCCTATGGCAGGATCTGAAGATCGGATTGCGAACGTTGGCGAAAGGGCCCGGCTTCACCGCCGTCGCGGTTGTGACGTTGGCCCTGGGTATCGGCGCCACGACCGCCTTCTTCAGTATCGTACATGCCGTCTTGTTGAAGCCTTTGCCGTATTCCGACCCCGACCGGCTGGTAGTCCTGCAGGGCGCTCCTGCCGATAGAGGTAAGAGCTCCTGGAGCGTGTCACCGCTGGATTTCGAAGATTGGAAGCGAGCAACGGACTCGTTCGAAGCCATGGCACTTACAACCTACTGGACGTTCAACGTCATCGGACCGCAAGCACCGGAGCGAGTTCTGGGCAACCGAGTGACGGGGGAGTTCTTCGAACTGTTGGGCGTGCCGGCATTGGTGGGTCGTACCTTGATGGACGATGACGATCGCCCTGGGGCTCCGGACACCGTGGTCTTGAGCTACGGGTTTTGGCAGAGGATGTTCGGGGCCGACCCTGAGATTCTCGGGCGAATTCTCACTCTGAATGGACGATCGCACACGATTGTCGGCGTCATGCCTTCATACTTTGCCTTCCCTGCGGAGGATGTGGCGGTTTGGGGAGCCCTTGCAGACAACATGGGTGAGCTGCCTCGGGATTCGCGGTTCTTACTCGCGGTGGCGCGGATGAAACCGAGCGTGAAGCCGGAACAAGCCCAGGCAGAGATGACCCAGGTGGCGGCCCAACTCGAGGAGGAGTATCCCGACACCAATAAAGGATGGGGCGTCAAAGTGGTCTCGGCGCACCAGATCCTGGTGGGCGACGTGCAGGCGGCTCTATGGATACTTTTGGGTGCGGTGGGATTCGCGCTCTTGATTGCCTGCACCAATGTGGCCAATCTGCAGCTGGCACGACAGGCGGCGCGGCAGCAGGAGTTGGCGATTCGAACCGCTCTGGGCGCGAGCCCTTGGCGGGTCATGCGGCAAGTGCTGACGGAGAACATCCTACTAACGCTTTTTGGTGCCGCTCTCGGTCTCGGGATCGCTTTTTTTGCGGTGGACTGGCTCAAGCGTTTCTACCCCGGTGAGGTGCATCGGCTGGCTGATGCCGAGGTGAACCTGGCGATCGTAGCTATAGCCGCCGGTCTGGCGCTTGTGACTGCTCTCGGATTGGGAGCGATTGCGATTTTCCAGGCTTCGCAGCACTCCACCGACGACGCTTTGAAGGAGAACCGACGAACGTTGGCTGGAGGACGAAAGCTGGAGCAAATGCGTCGCCTGCTGGTAACCGGTGAGGTCGCGCTGGCATTGGTGCTTCTGATCGGGGGAGGACTGCTGGTGCGAAGTTTCGTGCGGGTGACGGCGGTGGATCCGGGCTTCCGGACGGAGAACCTCCTGTCGTTCAATGTCTGGCCGACCACATCGGCCTACCGAGAACCACATCAACAGAAAGAATACATTCGCCGGACGATGGAAAGTCTAGCAACTTTGCCGGGCGTAGAGGCGGTCGGCGCCGTTTCGCAATTGCCCCTGAGCGCGGGTCGTACTGCGTTGAAGTTCGAAGTGGAAGGCAAACTGTTGCCGCTTGGAGACGCACCGGAAGCGGATTATCGCTCGGTGAGCCCGTCGTATTTCGAGATGGTGGGAGTGCCCCTTCTGCGTGGTAGGAGCTTGACGCCCCAGGACCGGGAACCGTCACAGAAGGTTGTGGTTGTCAACGATAAAATGGCCCGGCAAATCTGGCCCGGCGAAGATCCTGTTGGGAGCCGCATCCGTTGGACCGACCCCAAAATGAACGCGGGTTGGCTGACGGTAGTAGGCGTCGTGGGCGATGTGAAGTCATTGGGATTGGACGCGCAGGAGCGCCCGGCGGTTTACGTGCCCTACATGCAGCGGACCCATCCCCACATGCGATGGACGGGATTTGTTGTGCGCGCCCAGGGGGATGCTGGGGCGCTGTGGCCGTCGGTGCGCAAAGCGTTCGTCGACCTCGATCCCACCATTCCGGTTTACGACGTTCGGACGATGGACGATCGACTGGATAGCTCGGTGGCGGAGCGCCGGTTCTACGCGCACTTCCTGGGAGGATTCGCCTTCGTGGCACTCGTTTTAGGTGTGGTAGGAGTTTACGGAGTCATCTCGTATTCCGTAAGCCGCAGGACGCACGAGATGGGATTGCGCATGGCACTCGGGGCGCAGAGGGCAGACGTGATGCGCCTCGTGGTTCGGCAGGGGATGAGACCCGCGCTGGCCGGTTTGGGCCTGGGCGCGATATCCGCACTGGCCTTGACGCGATGGATGAAGAGCTTGCTTT
>SDBT01004364.1_pt1 | contig 24068 bp, 26 predicted proteins | sample 2277101 | NCBI WGS metagenome assembly SDBT01 (sample SAMN10404973, study PRJNA504765) | marine sediment metagenome | isolation source: marine sediment core GS10_PC15, 103 cmbsf | place: Arctic Ocean: Southern Knipovich Ridge | collected 2010 | reverse complement strand
CGTCGCGGGCGCTCTGCTGACTCACGCCGAGCCGGCCCGCCAGATGCTTTTGAGACAGCCCCAGGGCCAGCCTCAGCTTCCGTAGGTCAGCCCCCGCGGGTGTTCGCATCGTCGCCCCCCTCGAAGATGTCGCGCGACATCGAATGCAACGACACCGACATGGACGGCAGGTTGGCCGGCCATTCCCCGCTGTCTGTGCAGCTCTTGAACATCCGCAACCACTCCTGCACCTTGGCGTACCCGTTACGCAAGACGACCTCGGGCAAGACGACCTCGCGCGTCAGGTACGGTTCCAGCTTGCTGATGAACAGCATCGTGACAAACGGCCACGGCCCACCTGTTGCCGCCTGGTACAGCGCAGCGTAAAGGCCGAGCTGGCGGTCGTAGCCATAGATTCGAATGGCCCGAAGTACGTTGGCTGTTGTTGGGTGGTCCCGTGTCGTCTTCAGGTCGATGATGACTGCCGGGTGCTCTGTATCGTGGTCGATGACCAGGTCAAGGATGCCCTTGGCCTTGACACCTTCCAGCTCGGCGGTCACAACCGTTTCGCGCAAGACGTCACCCTTCAACCATCCACCGAGAACGCCAGCCTGCAACACCTTGTCCATCCGGTTCAGCTTGGCCCACGTCGCCCCGCCGTAGGGTGCGTACTCTGCCGGTATCAGCTCTCGACCCGTGTCACCCATCTCCAACGCGCACGCTTCTTTCCACTCCTTGGTGGCCGCCGACTGCTTGACGCCTTCAGGGCCGCAGGCGTACAGGTTGTGGAACCGCTCCCGCTCGAACGTCAGCATATGTAGCTTGATGCCGAAGTCGAGCGGGATGGACCGCTTCTTGTGCAGCTCGGCCAGCCGGTTGTGAATGAACACTGCCGGTGAAACGTCCATGTATTTCAACAGCGAATGGTTGATGCCAGGGACGTCGGCGTAGTTGACCATCGCCACCGGGACGAGCTGGTCAGTCGGCGTCATTGTCATTCCCGGCCCCGGTGTCCACCTTCGCCATCTCGCGGATTTCAGAACGGATGAACCGCAACTGATGCGTCGTGGCATTGTCGACCGCCTTGTGGGCCAGCCCCGCGGCGGTTTTGGCCTGTATTCCAAGCCCGGTGGCTGCGCTTGGTGCAGTCAGGTTCAGGAAAATAGCCCGACAATACGCTGGTAGACATTCCATCTGAGTCAGCAAGTCATCCATCGTCATCCTGTTCATCGACATCAGTTCATCCCCTTTTTGTTACCCCGGGACGGAATGCCCCGGGGTTGTGATTCTACTATCCGCGCGTGACCTTGTCATCGGGGTGGTACACAAAGACGTTGACCTGGTTCTTGCTGTCCAGGTTGCCCGGGGTCCTGATGCGGAACCGTGCGTGCGACAGGTTGTGCCCGACGACTTGCACCCCGTTGCCTTGAATTGTGGTGCCCGGCACGCTGAGCCAGCTTCCATCGTTCGGCTCGGCCGGTGACGCTGCTGCGGCTGACGTCATCAGTTCGACCTGGTGCCCGGCCGGCTCGCCCAATTCCCGCACGACATAGAACGTGGACCCGGCCAGCACGTCCTGAACGAAAATTGTCCCCATGTTGTTGTTGTCAATCTTCTGAGAATTCCCGAGCCATCTTGCCATCGTCATTCCCCTATGTTGCCCGGGGCGAAGGTGCCCCGGGGTTGTACTGCTCTCGGTCATCCCGCCTGGCCCGGCACCAGTTCTGCACCCGCGTCGGGTGGCCCCACGCCTGCGCCGGCGGCTCCGTAACGAGCCACGTCATAACGAGCGACAACGCTTCCAGGCTCTTGTCGTCGGCCACCCGGTACGTCTCGTACAGCTCATTCCGCAGCACGCAACTCAGGAACTCGCCGGGCATAATCCCATGCTCAAAATATCGTTGCATCCCCCCGCGGTATCGCTGGGGCAGTTCGTCATAGTCCATCTTCATCACGGGTCCTCCTCTCGTGTCGTCTGAATCATCTGACCGACCTCCCCCAGAGCCTCGTGGAACTTGTACAGCGAGGGCGAGCTGGCCTGCGCTACCTCGACCTTGGCCGCGGTGTACAACCTGACCAGGGCCGCACGTAGCCGCTCGATCTCGACTGCTCGCTCCGCTCCCTGCTGTGCCTCGTGCTCCATGCGCTTGAACAGCAGAGCCGACTCCCGCCGCTGCAACTCGCGGCCCTTCCTGAATCCCGCCGTGTAGATGGATTCCCGCTCGGCGGCATTCATGTACCACCCCCAGCCTCGATGTCTTTCAGCCTGGCACGTAGCCGCTCGATCTCCGTCTTGTGGTCGCCCATAGCCAGCACCATCTGAGCCCGCTCGACGTGGACGATTTGCAGAGCCTTGTCCAGCCTCTCGATCTCGGCGTCCTTCGCCGTGGTAACATCCTCGGTGGTCATCGGCCCCGCCTCCCGCCGCTGCGACTCGCGGCCCTTCACGTAGCCCGCCTGCCACACCATGAAGTCGTTGCGGTGAGGCATAGGAGTCAGGCCCGTCCATTCAAGGAATTCCGCCGCCTCGTCGGCCTCACTCATCACGCCCCCTCCGATTAAGTAGAAAGTCCATCTTCATCACGGGTCCTCCTCTCGTGTCGCCCGTTCCCGAACACCAGCCCGCCCGTGCTCGGGTATGCCGCAGTTCGGGTTGTAACGGTAATCCTTCGCGGTCCGTCTGTTGTCCTTGGGGCAAGAGCAGTGCAGCACGACGGGGCGACACTCCGACCTGACGTAATAGCCGACAGCCGTTGCCGGCTTGTGCAACGCTTCAGGCCGGACTGTCACGGCAAGTCATCAATGTCGATGTCGTCATCATCGTCCGGGTCATCTGACGAGCCGTGCCCGTTGGCGTGACAGCGACACCCACCGACGCCGCTACTGAACGAGCACCCGCAGCAGGCGTGATGCCCCGGGGCGCAACTGACGCTGCATGGGTACGATGCTCGACAGCCTGACTGCGAACAGCCGATGGCCCCGATACCGCCACTGATGTTGCAGTCCGCATCAGCATCGGCCGCGGCGAACTCGAACAGCTCGCGCCACCAGCCAGCCTTCTCAAACAGGTCAGTCGGCCAATAGTGCGCGATGCCCGTGATACCGCCCCGGCCCAGCCGCCAGGCGAACTCGGTGCCGCCTCTGTTCCCTTCAGGCACGACGTACAGCGCATCGTCATACCTGAACACCGATGCCGGCGTGCGTGGTTTCCAGGCATCCTTGTCCAACGTTGCACCCCAGACCTTGAACGCTTCCCGCTTGACTACAACCAGTACGTACCCTTCCCGTTGCTGCACGATGGTGCGGCCGGTCCACGCTTCGAAGGTTGGTTTCTCGTAGGTCGTGGTGCCGATAGGTCCACCCATCGCCATGCCGGCCAGCATCGAGAACAGCGAGAAAATGGCGACGACCACGACCCACGAAACGACCCGTTCGTTGCGCTCTCGTCGGTTCGTCTCGGCCTCGTAGTCGGCCAGGTTGTTTATTAGCTCGGCCTTCAGTTCTTTAATCGGTCGCATTGATTCGACCCCCGTTGTTGGCAGGTTGTTCCATCTCGTCCGTTGCAAGGATTTCCAACACCGCTTGCAAGTGTCCCGCCATACGGCCGCGCATCAGGATGGCAGCCGCCTCGGGGATGCTGGTGGTCAGTTGCAGGCGCAGGCTGGTCTGTACGCTTTCCAGGGCCGAGCCTACGTACATCAGTTCCGTTTTCGTCAAGGGCCTCATCCAACACGCTCCCGTTTCATCCGGCCGATGGTGTGCTGAAGTTGCCGGCACAGGTCTTCCAAGGATTGCAGCTCCCGTTGTAGCTGTCTGATATGCGCCCGGGCGTCGTCCCGGTCAACGCACGCCTGGTCCGCTCGCTGTCGCCAGAATGCAATCGTGTCCATCTCGTCATCTCCTGTGGTTGTAGGCTCACCAATCATTGGGCCTGGTGGAGTCAGAGTCAAGCCCCGTCTTTCTTGCTCTGTCGCAGGGCCGCTTCGATGACATAGGCTGACAGGCTGCACCCCTGCCCCACGGCCGCGCGGGCCAGCTCGGCGTGCTCGTCCAGGGTGCAGCGAATGTTCAGCCTGGTCTGCTTGACGTACTCGGTGGCCCGCTCCGGCCGGTTGTCCCATCCCATCATGCCACCCCCTTGCTGCACATGTAGCAGGGACACCGGCGGGTATCGTCAACCGGGGGCGTCGGCAGGCCCCGCCTCTGTCTGGCTGCACACAGCGGGTGCCGCTGGTCGGTACAGAGTTTATCCACCAGCGTCCCGCAGATGGTGCAGTTCGGGCGGTCATCATGTATGACGCCCCACTGGTGTACCTCGTGCATCACGCTGGTGGTCTGACCGAACACCAGACCATCGCGGTCCATCCGGTCGATGATGTACTGCATCGCCGTTGGCGTGACGCTCGGCCAATACGACTTGATGAGCTGTCGGCTGTAGCTTTCCTTGTTCATCTCGCTTGCTCCTGTGTTGGGGGCGACGACGTGCCGCCCCCGGTTGTTGGGTTAATCGTCCTTTCCGAGCATTAGCAGCTCGCGCACCCGGGCTTCTACGGGGGGCGACATTTCGCCACGATCCCTGATCACCGTAGCTAATGCGACATCCATCGAGATACGCGGCGAGAATTCTTCCCGGACCTCGGCTGCAATTTCCGTCGCTTCTTGCTCGTCCCACTTCGCGAATACGTTCATCTCGTTTGCTCCTGTGGTGGGGGCGACAACGTGCCGCCCACGGTTGGTTGAGTTTCTAGACCCGCCGCCTGGTGCTGCGTCCCGTCCCCAGGACGGTGAGCATCCTGCCCAGCGGTGCCTCGATTTTGGCAAACTCGTCCTCATCCATCTGCCCGGCCAGCAGGCCCAGCAGGCCCACAACTTCTGCGGCGCTCTGCCGTGAGAGCTGAACGCCATCTGCCGCCACGGCGGGGATGCCCAGCTTGGTCAGTGCATCGGCCAGCTCTACGTTCGTCTGTCCGTAGTCGATGAGTCTCATTGTCGCATCCCTCCGGTTGGTTGGTTGGTTGGCTTACAGGGACATAGTATCAGGTGTGAGTACACTTGTCAAGGGGTAAAAAAATGGCCCGCCGGGGGAGATGAAACCCGGGCAGGCCGAAGAGGGTCTGGGGGTCCAGAAACCTTGGTCGGGTCGGGCCACGCCCGGAGGGGAGAATTCCTGCCCCCAAGACACGGCAGGATGAGAACCAGGCGCAGCCCGTCAATCAGAACTGGTAGGAAAATCCTGCCGCGGCACCGCGAACCGTGTGCGCTTCCAACCGCAGCATCCACCTGTTGGTTTTGTCCATGTCAAGCTCCAGGCCGATGCCTGCCGCCGCCTCGTAGGTCTTCACCGTCTGGTATTGCTCTTCAACCTTCTGCTAGAACAGGCCGACGCTCAGATACGGCGTGACCGTGTTGCCCTTCAGGAAGTTGTATGACAGGTCAGCACCGAAGGCGTCCACCGTGTCGGTCGAATCCTGTGCGGAGACAGATGCGCCAATCTTCCCACGCTGGGAACCAACGGTCAACCAGACGTTGTTTGACTCGGCTTGCGAATCGGAGCCAGCCGAAATCATGGCGAAGATGTTTGGCTTCTCGCCCTCGCCACCGCCCGGGAACACCTGTTCGCCGGCCAGAATCGGCACCGCAAACAACAGCATCAGACTCGCCAGAATCGTCAGTCGTCTCATGGTTTTTCTCCTTACCATTTTTTGCCCACGCCCACGGATATACCGCGGACGGAATTGAACCCAAGCAGGATCGGAATGTTTCGTTTCTTCCCGGCGAAGATAGTCGCCATCAACCCCGCCATCGGTATCGTTTCCTTGTCCTTGAACGGCAGTTGAAGCCCGCACTGCGGACCCTCTTCGGCTTCGATGCAGGTATTCTCCACCGTGCCATCGACGGTCTGCCAGGTAATGCCGACGTAGACCCCAACGCCCCACTTTTCGCGCAGGTAGTGACCGCCCAGTTCCAGCGCAAACGCGGAGGATGAGGCGTTGACCTCGACCAGGCAATTCTCCCCGCATGACCGTATCTCGTTGACCTGGTCCTGCTCCTGTAAATGGAACGCCATCGAGACGTTGCCGCAGCGTAGGTCCACGCCAATCCACGGGGAATTCGCCAGCACCTTGTCTGCCGTGGACGAACCGAACGAAGCAATTCCCACCACTTGCGGGTGAGAGCACAGCGGCTTCTTCGGCATCACGTCCTGTGCCAGGACAGGAGACACCGCGAGCAACGTCGGTAGGAGCCATCTACGCACCGTAGTTCATGTAAATCCAGACCAGGGCGATAAGCGCCGCGAGCCCGCACAGGATCCCAACCAACCACTGCGTTTGTTTCTTGTCGATTCCCATTGTCGTATCTCCTATGGAATGCACTTGATTTCGGTCCACAGGGTTATGATCGGCACGTCGATGTCCTGGCACTGGAACCGACAACGGGTGCGGTCGATGGTCGTCGCCGCGCCCAGGACCTGTAGCGACTGCGTAAGGTTGTTGCAGACCTGTGTCTCGCCGAACTCCGCACACTTCGACGCCGAGACACACCAGTTTTCCGCGATGGACGAAACGGTCCAGGTCAGGTAGGTCGCCTCGCCCACCAGGACAGCATCCACCCCTTGCTGTATCTGCTCCTGTGTCGGGTCCACGTCCATGTCAACCGCGCCGTCGTCGATGGCGTGGCAGTTTGTGATCCTGTCCGGTTTGATTTCGTACCCCATGTTGATGCGAGCCGTGGCCGCGTAGGCCGAAACAGCTACGAGCAGCACCGCCAATCCCAGAACCTTCTGTTTCATAGTTCCCACTCCTCTCATTGACAGTAGCCGAAGTGAAGCCCCTCGGTCGTGTAGGTGATCGGACCGCAGGAAGTCAACAGTGTTGGCGAAGTCACCATTACGCGAATCGTTGCATCGGTCCACAGGTTGGTTCCCGAGTCGTCGCAGGCACACAGCGAAAGGGTGTTTGCTCCCGCCGCTGCGTCCTGAATCAGAATCGGAACTGTCAACGGAACGATTGAGTCCTGCTTCGCCGCTATGTCGATTGCTGTGCCGACGATGTTTGTGCAACCGTCAATGCTTATCGCAACCTGGACCGAGTTGTTGTTCGCTGGCAGGTCCAGCACGATGAACAGGTCAACGGAGAGGTCGGCCTCGGCAAGTAAGGTGATCGGTGCCGCGACTACTTCAACGAAGGTGCCGGGGCAGCTCCCGCCAACCGAACCGCCCACGTTGTCGTTGAATGCACTCGTCGGCAGGTCCCACGCCTGGAAGTAACTTCCTGCACAGGATGCAAACCCGCTCGCGATGCAAACCGTGTCGGGGTCCACGGCACTCGGGATGACATACGCCTGGGCCGTGTTGCCTGTGTCCACGTAGTTCTTTGTGGCTGCGTCCTGCGCCTCGGACGGGTCGGCCACCTCCTTGATTTCCCCGCCCCAGGCAACCATCTCGTGACCACCGGCAGGCGTGCCCTTGATTTCCCATGCGGTATCAACGGTGGTGTCGGTCAGGAGTGATGCGAGGTTGAACCGTAGCCAGTGGTTCGTGCCGTCGTCACTGAGGCGCAATTGCATCGCCCCAGCGTCCCTGACCGTCTTGTCGGTCTTGAAGTTGAGCGACGCAGCGTTGGTGCCGTACAGCGTGAAGTGTAGATGGGACGCAGTATCACTGAAGATGAAATCAGAATTGTTGTGGCTGGAAGATGGAAGAGTCGACCCGACGAAGAAGTCAAGCATCGCGTTGGGTGACGCAAAGTTTCCGGTGCGGCCGTTTGAGTTGTAGAGTCCGCCGATGCCGTCCCCAGTCCACCAGCCTTTGAAGTTGGTGTCGTCGGGGTTCCACTGGTAGCTTCCGATATCATCCTGTGGCGTCACCTTGGCCCGACAGCCCGTGCCGTTCTCCATGCAGAACGCCGTATCGGTGGCGTCAGCTTCCACCGACCGCCACTTGTCCCCGGAGTCGACGTAAAGTTTGGCACCGGCCAACGGGGCGGCAGCCGATAGAGTTTGCGTAGCGGTCATCGTTCCGTAAACGGTCAAGCCGCCCTCGTTGCCGTCCTCGAACATTTCGATAAACGGCCCAGCCACCCCGGCGTTCGTGGCTTGAATCATCGCTTCGGACTGGCTGATGCCGTCGTGCAGCTCCACCAACCAGGTCGGGTTGCCCACGTTCAGACCGTAGACGTTGTTGCCAATCTGGATGCCGCTGACCCCATCATGGAACGAGAACCCACCGGACCCGCCGGAACTAGCGTTGAATACGAACGCCAAATCAGCCAACGTTGCGTCCTCAATAATCATCGACGCACCGGATGGCGTGTTGCCCCCTGCGTCCGACTCGAACAGGTGCAGGTCCACGTCCGGCGTTGACGTTCCGATGCCGACACGGTTGTTGATGTCGTCCCAATACATCATGGAACCGCCGAGCGTAGTGGCGTCCACGTATCGCTGGAACGAATCGTCTGGCGTGGCAGGCAACGCCGTATTCGCCTCGTGCGTCCGTAGGTTCATTGCGTCCTGTGGAATCGTCGCGTCGGTCACGTTGGTGATTTTCTTGTTGTAGACGTTCAGGTTGTTGGAACTCAGGTGCATGATGTTGTTGTCGTCAGCAGCATCGCGCCAGCGGTAGCCAACCCCGTTTGCCGTCTCGGTGTTGTGGAACGTGATGTCGGTACCGTTCCAGTACATCTGACCGAACACCGTGGTGATGCCAAGCCCGGTGTAGAACCGCATCGGGACCAGCCACTTCCAGTGTTGCGGGAAGTCTGGATTAGGCGTTGACAGTTCAGGAACCACCCCGGCGACGTATTCCCCGCCGTCCCATATCTGCACCGCGCCCGACTCGTTACCATCGGTGTCGCCGTACAGATTGACTGACTCGGTGCTTCTGAGGCTGACGCTACCGGCACCCTCGCCCTCTAACTCACCGGAGGAACCAAGTATCAACCGCTGGTCGGAATCCAGCCTGACATTCGCCGCGTTGACAGTAACCACACCCGCGATGCCCACGCTTATCATCGGCGTGGCCGTCAACCCGCTCCCACCGGCGGACTTGTAGACAACGTCGCCAGTGTTGCCCGGGATGGTGTGATCCGGGATGTCGGACGCAGTTGCAAAACAGGAGTCGTTGCCGTTGTATGTCCCGTCGCAGTTGATGTCATTGAACAGGCAATACTGCTCGCCACCGTCATCCCACAGATACCAGATGCACTCGGCCCCGCCCGTGCCCGGGTCAACCGGCGTGCCGGTGCCCGACGTGGCAAATCCGAACATCGCAGGCTGTCTGAACCAGGTGCCGGGCGACGAGGTGTGCCCGGTCAACGCGCCGTGGGTACTGAGCAGGAACGTGGACGCCCCGCTTTTGACCGTGATGGCCGCGGCGGACGATGTCAGTACCAGTTGACTGCCGGACGTGGTGGACCCGGCCAGGGCCTTGTGGACGCCCCCGCTGTTGTCGCGAGCCTGAAGTTCGGAGCCGGTGCCGTCAGGCTCACCGCCGCCCGGGGAACAATCAACCCAGACCTTCGACGGCGATACACCTTGGCAACACAGCGTCTTCCCTGCGTTGACCCCTTCGCCGCCCATCGACATATTGACCGTCGCCAGACCGCACCCCTGACCCTCGGGCCAGGTGGTCGTGGTCTGTACCGGACCAACCGGTGTCGGTGGCTCTGACAAAGGACAGGTAAACGAAGAACAGACTTCGCCGATATAGAACCCGTTGCCCGCGTCCTGGGCCAAACAGTAATCCTGCGTCCAGTCATCGCAATCGGTTCCGTTGTTCTGGCAGCACGCACCCGCCGTCTGACACGACCCGCCATCAGCTGCACAGTCGGTGGTCGGCCCGAGCCATGATTGATTCGCACCGTTACATGCCGACTGCAGTACGTCGGTGCACCCGCCCACCTGGGTGTCGCAACATGCACCGTTGCAGGTTTCGGCCGCGCAGGTTGAGCCCGTGGCCCATGCCCCATCGCAATTCACTTGGCGCACGTCATCGTTGCAACCACCCGCAACCGTGCAACAGGAACCCGTTGCGATGAGCTGGCAGATGTCAGTCGTTGTATTACAATCGGTGCCCTCGGCCGCCGGCGTGCCATTCCAGCCGGACACGTCACTACAGTAAGCCGTGGTTGACGTCTGGCAGGAGTTACCCACGCCGGCGGTCGGGATGCAACAGGCCCCGATTGCGTCACAGGAAACGCTGGCACAAAGGGTGTCATCGGAAAACTGGTCACCGGGGGCGGCACAGGCTGCGGCCGTGGAGCCGTCCGAGCAGGACCCGGTCAACCCGCTGCAACACGACCCGTCGTCACGTATGTCGCAATAATCCTGACCCTCGCCGGAATCCGCACAGGCCGTCCCTACGCCACCAGATGTCCCCGTACAGCCGGCAGGGACCAGGTCGGCACAGGCGTTGGGTCCGGTCGTACAGCACGCCTCAGTGGCCGCACAGGACACCTCGCTGCAAAGCGTGCCATCGCTGAACACTTCGCCCGGGGCCGCGCAATTCCCGGATGTCTGGGCCTCGTCGCACGTACCATCGGCACGGCAGCAGGACCCCGAATCGGTGATGTCGCAAGTGTCGAGAGCCGGTGGGTCGCCCGGGTCGCAGATGGACCCAGGACCCTGTGGCTCGCCATTGTCGCCGGCGACGTTGTTGCACCAGGCCACCGTGACATCGGTACAGCTCGACGCTGCGGCCAGGCTCGGAACGCAGCACGCTTCCGCCGGCAGACAGACGTCGCCCGGCTCCCCGGCACAACTGGTGTTGGAACCCTTCCAGATGCCATCGCCGGCGGTACAGACAGAAGCGATGACGTTCGCCGTACAGGTGGCGTCAATCTCGCAACAGCCACCGTCACAGATGTCCGAAACGTCGGTCACGCCGTCGCACGTCTCGCCGCTGGACCCGCACGGGCCGCAGATGGAATCGAACCCCTGGTGGGTCCCGGTACAGGAACCGACCGCCACGTCATCCGCACAGACCCCCGTGGTGGTATCGCAGCAGGCTCCGGGGCAGTTCGCGGCCGAACATAACGTGGCCTCGAACCAAGTGTCGGTCCCGCAAGACGCTGCGGTCGAGGCATCCTTGCAACCGGTCGGCGAACAACAGGCCCCAATGGGTGCCGCGCAGGGGTTCGACGCACAGGTGACGCTGTTGCCCTGGTAGGTGCCGTTGTCCGTCTCGCAGCGGTCCTGCGTCCACTCTTCGCAGGCTGCCCCCGTGTCGGACCCACAGCAGGCCCCAGCGGCGGCACAGGCTGCCGTGGCACAAGTGACCTCAGGCCCGGTCCAAGACGAACCTGTGCCCGTACACGCAGCATCGGTGGTCCGCGAACAAGTGGTGAAATCCCCTGGCGACGGAGTCTCGGTCACGCAACATGCGCCGGCACAGTTCCGTTGGGCGCAGGTCAGGGAACCGTTCCACACCCCACCGCCCGTGCAGTTGGCCTCGACATCGTCATCAACACAATTGCCCTGGACGCCGTCAGCCGTGCAGCAGGAGCCGGTCGGCTGAGCGCAATTGATGGCCCCGCCGTCGGCGAAACACTTGGTCCGCATCCCCTGGTAGATGGGGGTGTCGCCAAGTCCAGAACAGGAGCTGGCCGTTAGGTCGCTGGTGCAGGTCCCCGCCGCCTGGCAACAGGCCCCACCGCAATCCTGCCCCTCAACCGCGCAGGTCGTGGCATCTCCATGGTAGAAATCCGTCCCGCCACAGTCACCGGTCGCAACCTCGCGACACTCGCCCGCGTTGCCGTTGTCGCCCGACTCGCAGCAGGCCCCGACAGCAGGAATCAGCAGGCACGGGTCGCCCACACCGCAGCTTGTCCCCGGTGCCTGGCCCTCGCCCGTGCTGGGGTTGGCCACGTCCTCGCACCACAGGTCCGTCTCGTCATTACAGGACAACGCCCCGGCCAGCGTCGGGACGCAGCAGGCCACGGTCGCATCGCACGAGGCACCGGAGCATAGTGTCTCGACGCCGCCCCATACACCAACGTTGGCCGGGCACGTAGCCTGCGTTTCAGGCGTGCACGCGGAGCCGTCCACCTTGCAGCATGACCCACGACAATCAAGTTGAGTGCAGAGCGTGGCCGGGTGATGGTTGCCGCCAGCCCCGGTACACGTGCCCGCAACGACATCGTCGGTACACGTTCCGTCTGAGTTGCAACAGGCATCGGTCAACGCAGGGCCGGGCATCCATTCGGTACGACGTAACGTGTTGGCCTGCATGGTCCCCGGCGGGGGTATCGGGGTATGGATGACGGGAGCACCGCAGGCGACGGGCGGAACACCGAAGATGTCCCAGACCGACGCGGACACAGACTGTTCGACCGCGTGCGGGTCGTTCGCCTCGCGCGTCGTGCATGTACACGTCCCGCCGCCAGCGGAGCAGTCTGCCGCTTCGTTGCACGGGTTTGTGTTGTTGTCGCCCCCTGTGCAGGTGCCGTTTTCGCAATCGTGCAACCGATGAGTATGCCCCGCGACGCTGGCGTACATGGTCGCCGCTTGAATACGGTTTTCCATCGGCCAGGGCCAGAACGGTGTACCCGTCTGTTCTGTTCCGTCCACTGTCCTGCTGCAAATTGCCGTCTCGGTCCCCGACCATATGTCATCGTTCAGCCCGGCAAGAGTTGTCGAACTCTGATAGTTCGTGAACAACCACCCGGTCGGGTTAGGGGTCGTGTTGAAATCCCCGTCAGCCGAAACAGAAACAATCCGGTTCATTGTGTTTTCGTCGCCGCCCGCACACGTGGACGAAGTGTCGAACCTGAGCCCCCATATCGAACCGGTCGGCGCTTCAGCCACGACGGTTGGGTCAACATAGACCGCGACGTTGTCGAATGTCGTATTGCAAAAACGGTCAAGCGGCTCGAAGTCAATCAAAGCCCGACCCTGCGGGAATGTACGGAACCCGGCAATCTCGTTGTCCTCAACGTACATCACGGAGTTGAGGAACCTGACTCTGGAATCGGGGTAGGTCATTCCGCCGTCTTGACCCGGCGATGCACCGCCCCGGGGGTTACCTCTGGACGGGTTGTTCGTTGTCCAGTCGGTAAACGGTCCGGAGTTTGACGCGCAGATATCGTCATCACAGACAAGGTGCCAGGTCGTAGGTGTCTCCGGCATGGATCCCGAGTCCCAAGAAATCAGCATGTCCTCGAATAGGTTGTTTCCGGAATTATCGTCGCCGCCGGCCGACCCGCCGTAGTACACCAAGTCTGTCACCACTTTTGGTCCTGTTTCCTGTGCACCTTCCCAGCGTCCCCAGCCACGGCGAACGGTGTTGTTTTCCTGCTGGTACATACCCCAGATGCCACGAGCAACACCGAACCCCACGCAGTCTTCGCACAGTCCGCTGTCGCCCATCACGAATATCGCGGACGAATCGTTGTCCGCTGCGTCCCACCCTGCAACTCGCAAGAATTCCAACCCGGTACTGTTGTGGCGTCCGCGGAAAACTTCCAATGACGACCGAGCCGCGTCGAATCCTTGCACAGTCACATAGTCAATATTGGACCCGATGTCCACCGGAACCCGGTCGCCTTCGCCATCAATCAGGCACCCGCCGTCGAACTCGCATTTGATTGTGACCCGTTTGTCTGCCGTACCGGACAAGGTGGGATGCGCCATGTAGTCATCCCCGGTGTAGACCAGAGCGTTATAAGCTCCGGGTGTCGCCACCGGATAGGACACCTGGTTACCGTCGAAAATCACCGTGTCGCCCGCGACCATCTTGGCCCAGACCTCGGTAGGTCGACAGGCCGTGCCGGGGCTCAAACAGTCTTCGCCCAACGACGCCACGAAATTCGTAACGTAGTACGTGACCGCGTCCGAGATGGCGAACGCTCCACGAGGTGGTGCAGCCTTGCTGATTGCCTCGCCCTGGAAGTCACAAGTCGACAGGCTGGGGTCTGTATCACAGCAGGAAAACGGTTCGGCGGTGGCGGTACACGACCCCTCTTCAACGTCGGTGCAACACGCAGCGGAGATGGTCCGACCCATCCAGTTCAGCGTACCAGGGCCAGAGCACCAGAAATTATTGCCGCACGCTGGATGATGGAAAATGTTCTGGCTGTAGTTCGTGTTGATGTAGGTGTCGACTGCCGGGTCACCGACGTGACAGGTGCTCGTGGCGACCGTGGCCGCGCAGCAGTTGTCTGGCTCGTTTAGCCCAGTACAATGCGCGTTGAACGCATCTTTCGACGACGGTTTACGAAACGCCAGGCCGTAGTCGAGCATCTGTAACGTGTAGTCGGTGCTCGCGCTGAACTCGCCCAGCCCGCGCGCGGCGAAAAATTCCTTCGGGGTGTTGTAGGTCGCGTTGTCACCAGCCCCGCCCTCGCCGTTGTAATACCGCATCCTCGCGCCTTGGGTGCTGCTCATCTCGCCGCCTGTACATATCCCTTGCCGCTGACCCGTGCAACAGGCATCGGGAACGCCTGCCTCTGTGCATTTATCGTTCGCGTTCATATGCCAGACGTTGAAGTCGTAATCGAGCACCAACGAACCGGCCGCGTCGTCGGTATCGTTCTCGGTCATCGAGTCGGTCTTTGAACCACGGCCGCACGTGTAACGAGCCCCGTGGATAGACACGCATTCCGCGGTGGTGTTGCAGTATGTCTCGGTGTTTATGACGACAGGAAAGTCCACCGCGTCCCAACACCTGGACCTGTACCCCTGGCCCATCAGAATGTTGTTCTTGATGGTTAATCCTGCGTCCGAAGTCATCTTGAACCCGCCGTGTTCTCCGACCATCACGGCTCTGGACGTGTCGATGGTGTTGTGGACCAGGGCGTTGTCATAGATGTCTGCCGGGCCAAACCGCGTTCCCGAAACACGCATCAGCGAACCATACGAACAAGCCGGGCTGACGACATTATTCATCGCAACGAGGTTGTCGTGCGATGGCGGTTTCGATGTCTCGATGTCGCCCGCGGAACGGTTGTCACTGCAAGCGTTTTCGCACAGGTTGTGGTGGATGTAGCCGAACGATGCGTCGTATTCGTACAAGATGCACTGGATGGCAACGTCGCGAATTTCGTTGCCGTAGATTTCGCTGGCCGTGTTGCCCCAGGTTTGGGTGAGACAGCATGTCCCCGTCCCGGGGTCCACCCCACAACAGGCATACGGCACGCCGGCCTCTGTACAATCATCGTTGCAGCCGTGCCCGGCCTCGCAAGTTGACACTCCAGGGACGACATCTTCGCCGGGGCTCCATACCCCGTTGCCGTCGTGGTCGCAGAATCCCGCTGCCGACCCGTCAAAATTCACTGACTTGCCATTCGAGTCTAGGACGGTGTTAGCCCAGAACTTCGTGCCCGTCGTGAAAAACACTTTCCAGGCGTCGGCCTGTGCACTGCCGCTGCCCGATTCCTGCTGTAACCCCGCACGCTCTATCAGGTTGTGGTGGATGTCGATGCCACCCATCTTGAAAAATCCGCCGCAAATTGGGTCGGGTCCGCGGGAGTTGCCGCCCGCCCCCATGACATCGTGAAGCCACGAATGGTGGAACTCCCATTCGACATCGGGCACGTCAACGCACGCTCCGCGGCCGGAGTTGCCACCGTTGCCTGAGTACCGCGATTCCACCCGGTCCCACTCAAACCCTACGGTGTATTGCGTAGTCCCGGAAGCGTTGAGCAGCGTGTTCGTGGATGAACCAAATTCAAGAATGATGTCTTGGAACTTCCAATAGTCCGCACCCTGGAACAGCACGGTATGGTCGACGTTCGAGATGTAGGTGTCACCCAGCGCACCGCTACCGTCGAAGTCGATAACGTGAATGGTCACCGCGCCACCGATGTCCGACTCGGCAGCACAGGCGAATTCCCCGGGGTCAAGTTCTCCGATAGTAGTCGCGGGCAGGAGATAGTCGTATTTGGCCTTCGCTTCGTGGGGTTCGGACAGACCGATGAACGTGCAATTGACGCATGGGCTGATCGTGTCGCAGTATGGCAACGGGTTGGGTGCGGTTGACGGACCACCGCAGGCCGTGGCGTCAGACGCCAGATACCAGACATCCGTTGCGCCCTTCTGACACCACTGCCACGGCCGGTTCGAGAACAACACCGCACCGGAGAGGATTGGCTTTTCGTCTTCGGAGTCACCGTAGGCCCCGACCGTGATGAGGCCCGCGCCCATGTCGGTACCGTTGACCGTTGGTCGCAACCCGGTGGGGCACCACGTATCATCCCGCCAGTGGTCGCCGCGTTTCAGCAGGATGCTGTCGCCTGGGAAAGCGACTTGATTCATCTTGACGCAAGACCTGCACGGGCCAACACCGCCGCCAGCATCGGTGCCCGCTGAACAGTCGTTGCTGTCGTCGCCGTCTGTCGAAAAGTAGTGATTCGACGCGGCTAGAACAACCGGAGCGTCGCGAGTCGAAACGACAAACACCGTAGCCAACGCCAGCAGGATGACAACCAGAACAGACCACGCAAGTCTACGCAGATTCATCAGCGCCCCCTGTTCTTCATAACGGATTCGTGCAGCTTGTCCCGGCTGGTTGCGTGTGACCGTTCAGCGGCCCTAGACCGCCTGCGTAGGTCGTAGTATCAGCGCATGTACAGGCCGAGCCATCGAGGCCACAACGCGCAACGTGGTAGACCTTGGCCTCGGACCACGCGGAGGGAAGGAAGAACGTGTTGTCCACTCGGCCGTCCTCGATGCCTGCCGACGCCGGGTCAGCACCCCGTATGCCAGCCGAGCCTACGCCCAACTGGAACATGATGGCATTGCCGCCGAGGTCGCATGGGGCCGTCGCTGAACTATCCCAGGTGGTTCCGTCCATGATGTACGCCTGGGCGGTGTCGCCCCCGGCATCTCCGTCGTAGACGCCTGCAATAAAGACCCACTGACTTGTGACATGGCCGGCCACCTTGGCAGACTCAGCCACCGCATCGCAGTAAAATCCCATGCTGGTCCCACCAGAAATGCCGTACCCGATTCTGTATCCGGTATTATTGCTGGATTCTCCGCCGGTGCCCTTGCCGATCATTTGCTGCACGCCAGTTGCCGTAACGTAGAACCACGCACCCAGCGTCAATTCCCCCGTGCCCGTGACGGTAAATTCTGTATCGTCGCAGTCCACCCCATCGTCAGCAGAACAGCGCATCCTGATGGACGAGTTGTTCGACGGGAAGATGCAATAGTTGTCCTGGATGGGGGACCAGGTGTTCAATCCATGAACCCGTGTCGAACTCCCCGTGCCCACGCTGTACAGCGACTCGGCCGACGCCGACCCCTTGTTCCACCCCATTACATTCTTCGCCTGGGGATCATTGTTTCCGTCGTAGGTCTGGTCGCAAGCGTAGAACGCCATGATCTCAGCGGACAGGTCGGCGGGGTCGCCACCCGCGGCAACCTCACTGAACGAAACGAAGTCGGCCAACAGAACCAGGGCCAGGAAACTACTCACGACCATCGTAATACTCCACGTGGATTGCGATGTCGGTGGTGGGTCCCGCCCCAACGGTCGCAATCTCCAGGTCGAGACAATCGCCCACCACGGCGGTCCCGTTCGACACGTCGGCCGGCGAACCCGATGTCATTGTCCCTGGTACGCCACAGGCCAGATCAACCGGATTGTTGGTGCCGATGGCGTTCAGTACCGGATAATCGGCCCCGGTGGAGTCGCACCCGGTATCCACCGCAAAGTTGATTGTGACCGCAGCGCCATCCACGGCCTCGCATCGCACGTTGAGAATCCGCATGTCGTTCGTGACGTAGTACACCGAACGGTGGAACCTGGCCGTGATGCCGTTGGCGTCGTACAGGTTGAATGGCAGATTCCTTTTGACAGCCATGTCGTACCGGATGTCGTTCTCACACCGAACGAATCGGCTGTTGTTCAACCCCTCCCAGAAGTCGCCCGCATCACACTGCACGGTGAGCGTTTCGTTGACGTAGGAATTGACGCAGGCCGTGGCCCCGCCGGTCGTGCAGGTCGAGTTGAATGCCGACCCGGTAAAGATGCCGGTGTCGGACAGGTTCCAGGTTTCGTTTTTTGCCTGAAGAAGGTTGCCGTCTGCTCCAAGTGAGCCCGACATACAATCGCCGCCAACGCAGTCGCCGACCTTGTTGATCTGTGCCAGGGCGATCAGCGGGAGCAGGACCAGGGCCACCGCTGCCACAATTATGAGATAGTTGCCGCGAATGTTAGCCATACCTTTACTCCCATTCCGTTTGTTAAAACCATCCTAGCCTGACCCACTGAAACGCCGGGGTCGGTCACTGTCAACCAGGCACCGTTGTCGTGCGCCGCGGCAACTTCCGCGTCTGCTTCCGCAGATGTCATGTCTCGAAGGTATTTCGAATCCCCGCTACCACCCCCGCCGATAGAAGACGACCCGCCACGAACCGCTGACACTGCACCACGCTCGACACGATTCAGACGCGCGTCAATCTCGGCAATCGAGTCAGCGTTATATCGCTGTTGTCGGAGTCGAGTCATATCGAATAGACCCTATTCGCGCCACCGGTCGGGACCAGCTCCTGTGGCAGTTCAGTTTCGATGAACCAGGTGGGGGTTGCCCACTGAAAACCCCATTCCGCCCACGGCTGCATCCCAAACGCGCCGACATAATGAATTTGGAAGATGAACGTTTCCAGGTCGCCGGCGGCCACGTCTGGCAAGTCGATGGTGTGGACAACCTGGTGCTGGTCCATTTGGTACAACGCCCCAGAAATGTCGTCCCGAGAACGGGTCATGTTGAATGCGGTCGACCTGCTATTATCCTTCGTTCGGTAGAAAAACGCATCAGCAACGGAAACCTCACCCGACGCTGCGGCCGGCTTGATGGACCACAGCCAGATGACGGACACTTCAACCCGCACCCCGTTGGGGCCAATCATCCAGGGCCGGATACGAACCTGGAAACTGTACGGGAATGCGGAATCCCCTTCGAAGATGTCTTCCCCTCTATCGTTGAATGCGCTCCTGGCGTAGACGAAATCAGGTGGCGAAAAATGCAACTCCCGGATGGCGAGCTGGTTCGCCAGCAACTGCCGGCAGTAGAGTCCCCGCACAGGGTTACCCGTGGCCGTCGCAGTGTCGCTGATTCTGCTGTAACCCATCGCCTAGAACTCCGCGAACCAGTGAACCCCGGGGAATACCCGGATGTTCACCGTCCCTGAAGTTGCGTTGGCCTGTAACCGCACGATTCGAATTGTCCCCTTCCAGGTCGCATCGCCCACCACTTCCGGTTCATAGTCCGTTTCAGCCCCGGTCACAGGGACCGCAACCCCGTCAGTGGCGGAAGTCTCTTCTCGAAGCCTGACCTGCCCTTCCCCCGTAGCCTTCACGGTTCCAACAATCGCAACCCGCCCGGTCACGATTCCAATTCCGCCAGGAACCCAAACGCTGATGGTCCCCAACGTCTGCCAGGTCCCCGTGCCAACCGTTGTCCCGCCGTCGTTCGCGGCAAAGAACTGGACTTCCCGGATGGCCTCGTTGTTGGCGTCCAGCTCGGACAGAGCCCCGCCGGTGCCGTCAAGGATGTCATCGTTCGGCGTGACGTCCGTTAATGGTGAATTAAAACTCAATGCGCCACGGCTCCGCGTCTGCAATCGCGTAGATGGAGGACTTGGCCTGCCCTGTGTCCGGCTGCGAATTCTGCGCCTCGATGTAGAAGACGTGTGTCCCGCCCCCGGGCGTATCGGGCGACAGGTCAACCTCGCCAAAAGCCAGTGTCCCGCTACCGGATAACGACGTCGTGCCTGACAGGGTGCCGCTGGCGGTGTCCCTGAGGCGGAACGAAACGGAGTCAGCTCCCACGGTAACGAACACCACCGAAACCAGACCCTCAACCGTCAGGGTTGCCCCAGCGGTCGGAGCATCCATCCGGGGAATAAACAGACTGAACATTCCAACGGACTGCCACGCCGGGTCGCTGCCGTCATAGCCCGGATTCCACCCGACGTGGTTGTCATAGACCTCGCGAATCGTGATGGTGCTCACCCAATGTCGCGAGTAGTCCGCATTGTCTCGCAACGTTCGCAGCAGGCCCTGCGTCACCGGAGCATCGTCGGCAAGCGTGGCCGGGTTGACCGTGTCCCAATCTTGCGACATCACAGCCACCTATACGCAGCCGACCCGTCCGACAACTGCCGCGTACCTTCGTTCGCCAGGAACGTGTACGATTCGCGCTCGTCCGCCGTAGCCGTGTCGTATGGATTTTGCGAGTCTGCCGCAATCATCCCGTACCGCTTCCACGGCAGGTCGAGCAACGACAGGATGACGATGCCGGACGGGTAGTCAATCGACACGCTCAACACGAACATCAGCCGCTTGACGAGCCCCCGAACGCCAGTGGAAATGTCCGGGATGTTTCTGTCTGTCACCATGACGGAATCACCGGCCAGCAGCATCCGCGAACGGAACGTCAGGTTCAGACTCATGATGACCGGGGCACGTTGCCAAAGCAGTCGTGCTCGGCCGGCCATTTCTTCCGCCAGGCCGTCACCGAATAGGTCTAGCCGCAGCAGTCTGGATGCAACGTTGTACTCAATCAGCTCTTTGGTTGCGGCCAGGTCGGCGGCATCATCGGCGTTGCCACCTTCGGCGAGCGAGTCGTACAAGATTGCCAGCGTTTTGTTGTCGGGGTCTTCGTCACCCTCATACAGAAACTGATTCAGGTGTGAATCAAGTTCACGTCGCCACGTTCGAACGGAAACGATTTCGTTTTCTGTAATCTCTACGTCGCTCATTAGCGGCGGGGCAACGAATCGCAAAGACAACAGTCCGGCACCAGTCGAAACCGGCAGACACTGAAACACCCGGTAGACTTCTCGTTCGAGCCACGTCTGCGCCCCGTGCTCGCCCGTGAACACTGCCCTGACGTTCGTATCGGGGTGCCAGGTGTCGCGCAGCAGGGCCAGGTCAGTGTCGTCCAGCAACGCCGAGAGCGCACCAGCTTGCAAGCCGGACGGAATGCTTCGTTCTAACTGTACCCGCCAGACCTGGATGACAGACGAGGCGCTGGCCGTGACCCGCACCCGCACCGCGCCGATGTCCACCGACTGAAGAACGAAACCAAGGAACGTTTCTCGTTCTTCAGACGACACGCTCCCCATGTCTTCATACGAAGCGCCTTCGTTGAGTGAAATTCCAATGGTTGCACCCCCATTCACCGCCCGGATGTCGACGATTATCCGGCCCGACTCGACCAGGTTCACCGACACGGGAAACAGACAGTCCAGAATGCCGTTGTCCTCGCCGCTGGCGAACGTGTCCACGTCACCGTCAATGGCGTTACCGGCGTTGCTGAACCCTTCCCGCACCGGGAACCCGTGGGTGGGATTGCCAACCCCGTCGGGCAGGTACGGCGTTGCCGGTGAAACAACGACGGGGAAACTTGCGTCAGCGTAGAAGTCTAGAACGAGCGCCCGCCAGACATTGACCACGTTGCCTTCGATGAACGCCGGGGCCTCGTCCGTCGTCGCTGTGCCGGTCTGCTCGTTGTTAAACGTGCCGTCCAGCAGATACGTGACATCCGCCAGGATGAACTGATATGACGTCTCGCCCAGCATTGTGACCGACGCAATCCTACCCTCAAACACCACGGGGTAATCGGAAAACGCCAGGTCAGAGTATCCGCCGTAAATCGTCGCCCGACGATTCTTCAACGTCGTAATTTCTGCCCCGGGTGCCTCGGTCCCGACCAGCTTGGTCACTTCGCCGTCAACGTCGACCAGGCGCACGGTGACAACGGCCGGCGCTCGACTGCCCCCAAGGATGTCCACGTCGGGCTGACTGGTGGTCGGAATCTCCATCCCCATGACCAGGCTACCCGGCCCGCCGTCCTGCACCGGGCCGGTGGCGAAATACTTCGACGTACCATCAACCAGCAGAAGATAGACAGGCGCCTGGTCCGTCTTGTCGGCCGCGGCCGTCCAGTTGGGGTTCGGGTCATACGGCATCAGGTCACCGTTCGGAACCCAAACAACACGTCCCACAGGTACCCGCCACGGTCAGCGTTGCGATGTATGGCCGGGGGCGATGGGTTCACCAGGACGCAATTCGGGAAATACTCAAAATGGCGCAGCACCGAACCGGTGACGTAGTCCCATGTCCCTTCGAAGTCGAGCGTGACCACGTTGGTCCCGGTCGAAGCAACAACCGCATATTCGAACTTTGCCCGGTCGGTTGCGTCTTCAAGATAAACCACGTCGTTCGCGACAAAACCCGTTTCATCGGCAACCGCCAGAACGGCAGATGTCGCCGGGGCCGTCAGCGTCGTCGCCGTGCGCTTGTCGGTGTCAAGGGCGAACTGAAATGGGAGCCCCCGCGATGCAGAAGAGAACCACGAGTAAAGCGCAGCGAGGATGTCCGATTGTTCATCATGCAGCCTCAGCCCGCGAAACTCGACGCTGTATGTACTGTGCGAACCCATCGTGAGCGTGACAGGAGAACCGGCCCGGGAAATCTGCGCCACGGCGTCAACAGTCGGACCACCGACGAACGAATGGGCACCCCGCGGTATGACAACCGAGCGCATCCCCGAACCTGTTTCCGATGTCCACTGTAGTCGTGATAACACTGCTATCTCCGGGTCCGGGGCGACGTCAGTGACGTTGCCAGAACAGGGGTTATCCCCTGGTCTGCAATCGAGTTGATTTTGGTCACAACCTGACTGATGTCCGACTCTAAGAAAATTTCCAACCGCAACAGGCCACTGCCCGCGTCAGTGTCTAGGGCCGCGGTCGTCCCGGTAGCACCGGACAACCCACCAGCGAACCCGCTCGCTTTAAGGGCCGTCATGATTGCCGCCAGCACCAACGCTTCGATGATCATTCGGGCAATCAATTCAAGGAACCTTGCCGCGAACTCCTGAAACGAAACGTCAGCGTCACCGATGGAGTCAACCAGGACGTCAGCAAACGCAGACGCGAACTGACTCGCCCCGGTCATCAACACGCTTTCCATCTGCTCGTTGAAGTCTTTGGCGAACGTGCCCGCAAGCGTCTTGACTTCCGGGGGCACCGTCGTCCCAATCAGCGGGGCGAAGTCAAGCGGGTTGGCTTCAAAGTATTCATCAAAAGCAGATTGCAACTCTGGTGAAAATTCTAGGACGATTCTTTCGGCGACCTGTTTGGACACCGGCGACAGGTCCGGTTCGACCGTTGGGCGTAATACGAACTGCACCCGACGCTCGAAATCCAGCCGCGCGTTCAGCTCGGCAGTCAGCTCTTTGCTTTTGGCAACACGCTTGGCGTCTATCGCCAGCAGGTCTTCGGTCTGATCTATCTGCTTTTCGCCTAACTTGACAAGCTCTTTGGCTGCATCTGAAAGGTCAGCAGTAACGCCGAGAACCTTGATGGCCGGGTCGCCCGCAAAGTTGAACCCGTCTTCGATTGTCTCGACGGTCGCCTTGAGCAACGCAGGAGTCTTAGACAATTCTGCCAGGAATTCGACGTACTCCGCTTTCAGGCTGTCAACTTCGCGGGCTATCGCCTTGGTCCCCTCGACCTGCCCCGAGGTGATGTCTTCTTCCAGCTTTTTACGCTTACGGTTCAGCTTCTCTAGTTCGACCAGAGCGTTTTGTTGGGCAACAAACTCCGCGGTAAGCTGGGGAGAGTCCCCACTCAGAATGTCAAGAATGATGCCGCCCAGCCTGTCGGCGTCAGCCAGCATCCCATCGACGGTGTTCGTGAAACTGTTTCCGACCGCGGTGACCTTCTCTGACAGCAGGCCCCATTCCGACCCGAGTCCGATGGTCGCGACTTCCATGCCGGCCATCGCCGCTTCCATGAACGCCGTTTTCTTCTGCGTGTCGGTCAGCTGCGAAGTAGTCACGCCAAGCGTGGCGGCAAATTTCTTGTATGCCGCTTCGGTGTCGACGATGATTCCGAGATTGTCGAGCCACAGCTTCGACTGCCGGCCGAGTCCGACGATGACCGACTCAATGGCCTGGGTTGCGGTAATCCCCATCGCCCGGCCCAGCTTGACCGCCTGGCCGACGACTTCCGCCATCTCGTCGCCGGTCAACCCGAGCTGGAGCAGAACGCCAGCGTTGGCCTTCTGCATCAGTTCAAAGTCTGTGACGAGTCCCTGTGTCGCTTCACGCAGCTTAGGTAGGAACGTTTCGGCAGTT
>SDBT01004363.1_pt1 | contig 24069 bp, 16 predicted proteins | sample 2277101 | NCBI WGS metagenome assembly SDBT01 (sample SAMN10404973, study PRJNA504765) | marine sediment metagenome | isolation source: marine sediment core GS10_PC15, 103 cmbsf | place: Arctic Ocean: Southern Knipovich Ridge | collected 2010 | reverse complement strand
CCAGATAACGCGGTAGGCGTTTATCGGCACTTCGTCTGAAGTGAGCTTGGCCAGCCATCCTTTCATCCACTCTTCTTTTATCTTTTTTATCTCGTGAGCAACGTCACCATTGCCGTTTCGCCCCCGTTTGCCCAGGCGCTCTTTAATAACCTCAATGAACTGCTGGAGCACCAGCCTGGCATCTCCGATGATGGGGTAGTCAGCAAAATAGTTTTTATTGATGTCATCGGCATCAGCGGTGGCGTGAACAAGCACCTTTCCGGAAGGTATTTCAGCGGACATACCATGGCGGGAAAAGCTGCAACCGATGCCGAAGATGACATCGGCCTTATTTAGAAAATGCTGCATTGGTTTAGTCACAGTACGGGCAGCCGTTCCCAGCGAGAGGGGGTGGTTTTCCGGAAAGGCACTCTTTCCCAGCAGGGTGGTCATCACCGGCACCTGCAATAGTTCGGCAAGCTCTATGAGTTCGTCCCATGCTTCGGCATAGAGCACCCCCTGGCCGGCATGGATAACTGGACAGCGTGCCTCCAGCAGTACTTCGGCAACTTTATCTATGTCATGTGGGTCACCGGCAGCCCGAGATGATATGATAGGGCGGTAATCGAAAGGCGCTATTTCCTGGGTGGCCATATCGATAGGTATTTCCAGCATTACCGGACCCGGTTTACCTATGCGAAGCATGGATATGGCACGCCGCATGGCATCCGGCACCTGTTCCGGCAGATTGATTCGTTCCACCCACTTGGTTACTGACTCGTAGCTGCGTACCGAGCTGAAATATGGCCTGGTGCTGGAGCGGTCGCTGCGATGGCCCAGGGGGAGCAGAAGCACCGGCACCGAATCGGAATAGGTGGTGGCAACCCCGGCGAATGCGTTTTCGGCACCAGGTCCATACTGCATGGCGAAGACACCGAGGCGTTTGCCGTTGGTGACTCGGCTGTACCCATCAGCGATGCCCACGCCAACCCGTTCCTGTCGGCAGATGACGGGTCGCAACCCGGCCTGGGCGGCAGCCTCTATGATGGCGGTAGTGGGAAAACAACTGAGAAACTCCGCCCCTTCGCGCTTGAGAATTTCCGCGATGGCATCGTTAACCTTCACGATAAAAAACCTCCGTGCTAAACATTAAAAAACGTCCCTGGCCGGCGGGATTCGAGCCCACGACTATTTTGACTGGAAGGCAGCGACTCTATTCCACTGAGCGACAGGGGCGTCTTATCCTCATTCAAATGTAGCACGAAAGAGAAAAAGAGGTCAAGAAGTATGTATTGACTGAGTGAGCGGATGTCAACCGCAGCCCGTGAAGCAAAAATTCACTTTTGACTTCCAAGTACCTCTTTGGTTAGCAATCCGATTTGGGCAAGATTATCCGTCACCGTTGCTCCCGCAGCCGCCAACGATTCCATTTTCTTTGAAGCTTTGCTGGCAGAGCCCGTGATAATAGCTCCGGCGTGTCCCATCCTTTTGCCAGCTGGTGCCGAACTTCCAGCTACATAAGCAATCACCGGCTTGGTCATCTGCTTTTCAATGAACTCCGCAGCCTCCTGTTCGGTGGTTCCTCCAATTTCCCCTATCAGCACCACCGCCTTTGTTTCCGGGTCTTCCTGGAAAAGTTTCAGTATATCCACGAAATTAGTGCCTGGCAAAGGGTCGCCACCCAGCCCCACACACGTGGACTGCCCCAAACCTTGTTCCGTCAGTTGGGCTACCACCTCGTAAGTTAACGTTCCGCTGCGCGATACTACTCCCACGTTCCCCGGTTTGTGAATGTAACCCGGCATAATTCCCATTTTGCATTTCCCCGGCGGTGAGATAATACCGGGACAATTGGGGCCTATCAGTGTAGTGCTCGTGCTGCGAAGATGATGCTGGAGTTTAAGTTCATCCAGCGCCGGGACATATTCGGTAATGCAGACCACCAGCTTGATACCCGCGTCCGCAGCCTCTACAATAGCATCGAAAGCAAAAGGGCCAGGAACAAAAATCAAACTGGCATTAGCTCCGGATTCTTCCTTTGCCTGTGCCACGCTGTTGAAAACGGGTACCTCTTCTCCCCACCTGAGGCCTCCTTTTCCTGGTGTTACCCCTGCCACCACATTGGTGCCAAACTCAATGCCCCTCTGAGTGTGAAAAGTTGCCTCTCGGCCGGTAATGCCCTGCACCAGCACTTTCGTATTTTTATCGACCAGTATCATTTTTGCTCCCCAGCACCTTTACCTGACGTACTTGTAGTACCCTTGCCTCACTTCGCCATGGTCACGGCCATTTCGGCTGCCCTGGCCAGATCTGCCTCAAAAGTTATATCTAATCTGGATTCTTTCAGGATTTGCATGGCTTCTTTGAGGTTGGTGCCGTTCATTCGTACAATAAACGGAACTTTTACTTCTCTTTCTGTGAGTACCTGTTCCAGAGCCCTCGCTACTACGTCACATCTCAGGATACCGCCAAACACGTTAATCCAGGCTGACCTGACCCTGGCATCAGTCAAAAGTATCTTGAGAGCATTGGCAACCTGTTCTTCGCTGGCACTGCCGCCTACATCCAGAAAGTTGGCCGGTTCACCTCCTGCCAGCTTAATCATATCCATGGTGGCCATGGCCAGGCCGGCGCCATTGACCAGACAACCTACATTGCCACCTATCTTAACGTAGTTGACGCCGATTTCACTCGCCCTCACCTCTAGCGGGTCTTCTTGGGAGCTGTCCCGCAATTGGGCAATGTCATGGTGACGGGGCAGAGCACTATCGTCAAAATTTACTTTACCGTCAAGTGCCAATAGCTTTCCATCTTTGGTGATGACTAGGGGGTTGATTTCCACCAGAGAGCAGTCCTTCTCCATAAATAGCCGGTAAATACCGGTCATTATCTCTGTGGCCGTCCTGACGCTTTCACCGGGTAAATTCATCCTATAAGCCAGTATTCTTGTTTGGTAGGGTAAAAGGCCTGTGACCAGGTTAACATATTGTTTCAGAATTTTCTGAGGATCTTTGGCGGCTATATCCTCGATTTCCATGCCTCCGGCCTCGCTGGCTATCATAACCAGGGCTTGGGTTGATGGGTCTATCAGCACACCGAGGTAAAGTTCTTTTTCAACTTGAATTGCTTCCTCGACCAGTATTGTGTTCACCGGCAGTCCCTCCGGCCCTGTCTGGTGAGTGGAGAGCCGTGTGCCAAGCAGGTCTCCGGCTATTTTGGCGGCTTCCTCCGGCGTTTCCGCAATCTTTATGCCCCCGGCTTTACCCCGACCTCCGCCGTGAATTTGGGCTTTTATGACCACCCGCCCGCCGATTTGTCGGGCAGCCTCCCTTGCTTCATCGGCTGTTTTTATCACCTTGCCACGAGGCAGAGGGACACCGTATCTGGCGAGGAGTTCTTTTGCCTGATATTCGTGGATTTTTATTCGCTCAACTCCCCTGAAACTAAGATTATTTCTGCTTGGCCTAATGATACTACCTGGGGACTATAATTTCAATTATCGTGGTTTTTTGTTGTACCTTGCCTCCCTTTACCTCGTGTCTCGCTGGTGCTACAATGATGCCAGCAATACTTCCAGAGGAGGCAAAAATGGCAGAAATCAAAGCCGCAGGCGTAGTAGCCAAGATTCTGAAAGAGGAGGGTGTAGAGTGGTACGCCGGTGTTCATGGTGGTCACGTCTGGCAACTTCAGGTGGCCATAGACAGGGCCGGGATGAAGTGCTATCACATGCGGCATGAGCAGTCAGGTGTCTATATGGCTGACGGATGGGCCAGAGCCAGCGGCAAACCGGGGGTAGCTATGGGTACCGCTGGACCTGGCTTTGGAAATATGATATCGGCTATGTACCAGGCTTATCTAGCCCGGAGCCCGGTCGTCTGCCTTCTCGGGCAGCACGCCACGGAAGAAGATGGTTGGGGGCCTTTCCAGGAGGCATACGCTGAGCCGCTATCGGGTCACTTCACCAAGTGGACTAAACGGATTATTGACCCTTCAATGACCGCTTACTTCATGCAGAAAGCCTTCCGTGACGCCATGAGCTATCCGTGTGGACCGGTGGCTCTTGAATTTCCGACCAACATCCAGGGACAGGTAGCCGGGGAGGAGAATTCCCTGCGAGGCTACTTGCCGCATGGCCTCTGTGCCGCTCCATCCCGACCAGCCGGCGATCCCCAAATGATAGAAAAAGCAACGCGTATGTTACTTGAAGCAAAAAAACCGGTGATTATTGGTGGTGATGGAGTCTACTGGTCTGATGCGTCAGAAGAACTCAGGGAATTTGTGGAGCTGCTTGATATTCCGGTACTGACCCGGAGGATGGGTAGAGGTGCGGTGCCTGAGGACCACCCGCTAGCCTTTGGCGCCGGCTTCCGAAGACCTATTCAAATGCAGGCTGATGTAATCGCTATCTTTGGCTTAAGAATGAATATGCTTGAGGGCTTTGGTATGCCACCACGTTTTCCGGTTGAGAACGTCAGGTATATCCAGGTATCTGAAGACCCTGAGGAACTAACCACCAGGCTGTCCAGCGAGTTGTCGATTCTTGGCAGTCCCAAGCCGGTCTTGCGGCAGATGATAGACTGTGCCAGGGACATGATGAAAGGTAAGCCGGATAGAAGTGAGTGGTTGGGGATAGTCAACAAGGTGAAGGAGGAAGACCGAGCCAAGGGAAAAGAGCTTGTAGATAAGGTGCGCAATAACAAGCCTATTAATCCTCATTTCGTGGCGGCTGAGCTTGTCGATTTCCTGGATAAAGATGCCACCATTATTCTGGACTCTTTTTGCATGGCCGGATTCGTCACTGACAAGGTAAAGGCTTCATTTGCCGGACAGATACTGGATGGTGCCACCTGGAGCGGTGTCGGCCACGGTGTGGGTATCGCCATGGGCGCTCAACTGGCCAGACCGGGGAAGCAGGTCGTCGACCTTCTGGGTGATGGCGGTATGGGTATTGCTGGCTTTGACATTGAAACCGCGGCCCGCTATAAAATCCCGACCTGTTATTTGACTTTTAACAACAGCAGCTGGATGGGTGACGCAGCGCAGAAGGCGGTTCTGCCAGAGGACGTGAAGAACTGTGACTGGGGGATACTGCCTGATATCAGGTATGACAAAATATTTGCTGAGATGGGATGCCATGGTGAACTAGTTACCGAGCCACAGCATCTCAGGCCGGCACTGGAGAGGGCTTTTAATTCAGGGAAGACTTCTGTGATTAATGTCATTCCTGATGATACTGTGGTAGCACCTCAGCTTCAGGGCAGAATCGAATACTACAGGAAGCTTTTTGGTTAGAGCAAAAGGTCAATATTTGTTAAGAACATAACTGGAATAGGAAGAAAAACCGCATAGGGAGGTGACAGCAATATGGCTCGTCCACTCGAGGGAGTAAAGTGTGTATGTGTTATCATGTTTCAGCAGACAAATGTGGCATTTTCCATGATGGCCGACCTGGGAGCCGAGGTAATCAAGATAGAACCCCCGGAAGGTGAACTGGGTAGACAGCTTGGAGTGACCCCCAACTTTCCGCTCAGTCCCTACTTTGAGACGAACAACCGTGGCTTAAAATGCATAACGCTGGACCTCAAGCAAGAAAAGGCCAGAGAGATACTTTACAAGCTGGTAAAAGATGCCGATGTCTTCGCTCAGAACTTCCGCCCCGGCGTAGCCCAGCGTCTTGGTTGTGGCTACGAGGACCTGGTTAAAGTAAACCCCGGTATTGTTTATCTCAGCTCGTCGGCCTACGGCCCGGATGGGCCAAACGCCATGTTGCCGGGAACTGACGGCGTAGCCCAGGCGGCCGGCGGTATTTGCAGTACTTATGGCGAGGAAGGCAACCGCATAGTGACCGGGCAGGTCGCTGTGGCGGATGAAACCGCTGCCTTTCATAATTTTCAAGCGGTAATGGTCGGCTTGTATCACAAGCTGAAGACTGGCGAGGGCCAGTTGATTGAGACCTCATTGTTTGGCAGCCAGATTCGCCTGATGGGCTTTTCTATGACACGAGTTCTCTTCACTGGTGAACAAACCCCACGCAGTCGAATGCGTATGTTCGCCGGTAAAGCACCGAACATGACTGCCAGCTTCAGTGACAGGGATGGCAAACCCTTTATGATTCAGGTGGTTGGCGAAGAGCGCTGGCGGAAAGGCCTAGAAAATGCCGGCCTTGCCGAGGAGTTGGACAGAGTTGGTTGTGCCAAGTTAGGGGATATTGCGGCTTCTGAGGATACGAGGAAGGCCTTTTTGGATACCATGGATCGACTGTTTGCTACTGATACCCGGGAGCACTGGCTGAAATTACTTCGCGGGGCCGATGTAGTCAGTGCTCCGCTCAACACTCTGGCTGAAGCAGCCGTCGACCCTGACGCCATCGCCAATAAATATGTGATTGAAGTTGACCATCCCAGGGTGGGAAAGATCAAAGAGGTCGGTTTCCCATGGAAATTCTCTAAGACCCCAGCCGAAGCTGGAATCGCACCTGAGCTAGGTGAGCACAATAATGAGGTGCTAAAGGGATTAGGCTATTCGGATATGGATATAAAGCAACTCCAAAAAGAGGAGATAATCTAAAAGCTCGGGGCAGTGTCCGGAGAAGCTCCGATCTCCTCATGTCGTCATTATCAAGGCACCAGGGAAACCATCCGTAGTATCGGCATGAGGAGTAAAAAACATACTTCTTCTTCAGTGCTTGCCGTTGCTTATTATAGCAAAGATACGCTGCAGACATAGAAACAGTTCACCGTGGCTGTTATAATGCCCTCGTATCAATCCCTTCAGGAGGTGATTCATGCCCAGGTATCCGGTTACGATGGAGGTTAAGGAAATCCGCGATCAACCTCCACCCCTGTGCCCTGTTCAGAAAGTGGGGGACAAGATAGTCATTAATAACGGCTGCTTAGAAGGGAAGATTTGCTTGCCTGTCCTTAGCCAACAGGTGGCACGCCTTTACGGTTTGGTCAATGGCATGGCCTCAGCTAACGTCATAACCTATCGTTGTCCCGATGGAGGGAAAGTAATTTATGAGATACGCCGTGATCCGGACCACTGGTGGAAAGATGCCCTGTCTCCATTGACTGACGCCGAGGTCAAGCCCTACGTTCCATAAGTAGCCTTGAATACTAAGGTTGCTTTTGTCACTGCTTATTCTCGAGAACATTGCACACGATACGGGTAAAATGCTAACATCTTATTCTATTTCGTATTGATACACTCTGTTTGAAAAATATTCAGACCTTGGGGTTCCATGAGGTCGCTGTATTGACTAATGATAGGTAGCAAGAAGTCATCTAAAATATTTTACGGTTGGTGGATCGTTGTCGCGTCTTTCTTTATCGCCTTATACGTGGGTGGAGCGGTATTCTACGGGTTCACCGCCTTCTTTGAGCCTATACAAAACGAGACGGGCTGGAGCTACACGCAAATCTCGCTGGCTGCTTCTTTACGTGGCTTAGAATTAGGCCTTCTTTCACCTTTGGTAGGCATACTTGTCGATCGCTGGGGGCCCAGAAAACTCATATTCGGTGGAGTGCTTATCACGGTACTCGGTTTACTTCTCCTCGGTTCCACCAGCTCTCTAATGATGTTTTATGGGGCCTTCGCTCTAATTGCAATAGGAGTGAGTGCTTGCACTGTGATAGTGCTTCTGACAACGATTACTAACTGGTTTCAGAGTAAGATGGGGCTCGCGATTGGCATTGCCATCTGTGGCTTTGGCTTCAGTGGCCTGCTAATCCCGGTAATAGTCAGGCTCATTGCCATGTATGACTGGCGCACTACAGTAAACATCCTTGCCCTGGGTATGCTGGTTCTGATTTTACCTCTGTCGCTCTTGTTTCGACACCGGCCGGAGCAATATGGTTACCTTCCAGATGGTCAGAAACAAAGCGAAGCGGTATATCCCGATGAGGCAGGTCTTAAGCAAGCCTTCGAGGTTGAGATGAAGGTAAAGCAGGCACTTAGGAGCGGAGCATTCTGGCGTTTAGCACTGTCACGAATGTATCATATGATGGCGATAGCTGCTGTAATCACTCATGTAATGCCTTATCTCAGCAGTATTGGCATTAGCAGGTCGCAATCCAGCCTAGTAGCTACCGTGCTTCCGCTGATGAGTGTTCTAGGCCGCCTTGGTTTTGGCTGGCTGGGGGACAAATCCAATAGGAGGTTGATAGCAACAGCGAGTTTCATGATGATAGGTTCTGGCGTACTCTGTTTCGCCTATGCTTCCACTGCAGGTATCTGGTTGCTTGTTCCTTTTTTAGTTCTGATGGGTATCGGTTACGGTAGTACCAATGCGCTCCTGCCACCACTGGCGAGAGAGTACTTTGGCAGAGCCAATTTCGGAAGTATCTACGGTGTAATAGAAGGCATTGGCACAGTAGGAAACATGGTGGGCCCAGTCATAGCCGGTTGGGCTTATGACAACTGGGGCAGCTATCAGACAATCTGGTTATTGCTGGCCGGCCTGGCTATTATTGCCACGATTTTGGTGTTCACAATTACCCCGGTCAGGAATTTGGCGGGGCCGGATGATAAAACAAAATCTGGACGCTAGGCTGGTTGAAACAGGGCGACTAAAAAGCGTTCAAGTTTTGCATTGACAGGTTCCTGAAATATAGACTAGACTCGAGTCCTGACTATTTAACTCTTCAGAATAATAAACAAATATGCCGTAATAACTATTTGGGAAAATATAGTGGTACAATCACTTGTGATTAGACCAGCTCCTCGCTATTATTTAAGGATAGCCAGTGGACTTTATGAATTCAGGGTATTAAGAGTTTTAATCACTTGAAATAATAGCGGAGAAAAAAGATGCTAGAAGCAGTCATGTTAAATCCCAGAGATAATATTGGCGTCGCATTAGCGGACCTTAAATCGGGGGGAGAAGTGAAGATACATGGTCGAGAAGGCTGGGTTAAATTGGCTGAGTCCATTCCTTACCAGCATAAATTCAGTGTTACGCGAATAGATTCCGGCGAGGAGATAATAAAAGACGGCGTGGTTATCGGGAAAGCTATTCAGGATATTGAGCGAGGCCAGCATGTCCACACCCATAATATGACCGGTCTTCGGCTGAAATCAAAGAGGCAGGGAGAGTAGATGGAGTTTTTAGGTTATGCCAGAAAAGATGGTCTGGCAGGGACACGCAACTACATTGGCATCATATCAAACGGGGTATGCACGTCGGATGCGGCCAACTGGATTGCAAAAGAGGTGGAAGGTTGTGTTCCCTTTACGCATAGGGAAAACTGTTCTCTGGTTTCTCCCGACAAAGAAGTGGTAACTCGCACACTTATTAACCTTGGCAAAAATCCCAACCTGGCGGGTGTGCTTATTGTGAGTGCAGGTTGTGAAAACCCGGGTATTGAGCCAAATATCATTGCAAATGGAATTGCGGAATCGGGCAAACCGGTTGATATATGTATGCTCCACCAGCCAGGCGGTATACGTTCCGCTATATCCAGAGGTATGAACATTGCCCAGAAAATGGCCGGTGATGCCTCTCGGATAAAGAGAGAACCTGTGCCTGTATCAAAGCTGCGCCATGGGGTTGAATGCGGTGGCTCAACGCCGCTCTCAGGTATAGTAACTAACACTGCTCAGGGTACCGCACTTGATTTTGTCATTGAGAACGGAGGTAGCGGCGGCTTCAGTGAAACACCGGAGGTTATCGGAGCAGAACATGTTATTGCGGCCAGGGCGGTTAATGACGAAGTAAAACGGCAAATGCTGAAAGTAGTCCGTGACTATGAGGGAAGGCTTATAGCTAGCGGCTACGATTTCTTTGGTTCAAATCCTGATCCGCAAAATATTACGGAAGGATTAAGTTCCCTTGAGGAAAAGTCAGTAGGCGACATACGTAAAGGCGGAACAAAACCCTTGACGGAGGTCGTAGGCTATGGAGAAATTCCTGGAAGTAAAAGCCTGTTTTTCATTGACACCCCGGGCCATGACCTGCCATCATTAACCGGACTTGCCGCAGCGGGATGTAATGTCATTACCTATTCAACCGAGTGTGCTGTCCCATACGGGTTCCCCTTTGTGCCTGTTATCAAAATAACGGCCAAGAAGGAGCACTTCGAAAGATATTTTGATATCCTTGATTATCTGGTAGATATTGAGAAAACCATTACTGATGTTAGAAACACTGGCAAAGAACTGTTTGACCTGATACTGGAGGTTGCTTCAGGCAGGAAGACGCAGAGTGAACTCATTGGCTATGTTGGTGCCTGTGACCTGTGGACAATGGTTCCAATGACATAGACAAGTCATTAGTATAGTTAATCTAAAGTAAGGAGAACAGAAATGGTCAGTAAAAGAACCCAGGAGCTTATAAAGGCAGACGCTGAGCACGTGGTGCATGGTATGTACACTGTTGGTCAGAACAAAGGCATAGTTATCGAGAAGGCCCACGGTATATACATAGTAGACACCGAGGGCAAAGAGTATATTGACCTTTCGTCGCAGCTGATATGCGTCAATTTAGGCCACCGCCGACAGGAAATCATCGACGCCATAACGAAAGCCATAAACGAGGTAGACTTCATTACCACTTTCTTCGGTATCACCAATCCGTACATTGTCGAGGTGAGCGAGAAACTGGCTAAACTAACGCCGGGAGACTTAGATCACTTTCACTTTACCTCGGGCGGTGCCGAGGCTGTAGACTCGGCAGTTAAGATGGCCCGCTTCTACTGGAGCCGGAAAGGACTCGCCGGTAAATATAAAATCATCAGCCTTTACGCTTCTTATCATGGTTCGGCCGGAATATCGACGAATGTGACCGGTCTGGGTCGTGGCGCCAATCAGAACCCCTTTGGGCCGGTATCCCCGGGCTTTGTCCATGTGGCTCCGCCGTATAGCTACCGCTGCATGTTTGGTGATGTTCCCGACTGTGGTCAGGCAAGCATCAATTACCTTGAGTCAGTAATTCAGGCTGAAGGTCCGGAGAGTATCGCCGCTTTTATTGCGGAACCGATAATGGGGGCAGCAGGAATGATTGAACCGCCACCCAAGTGGTGGCCCCAGGTGGCGGAGCTCTGTAAGAAATACGATATTCTGCTCATCGTTGATGAGATCATGTCCGGCTTTGCCAGGACGGGTAAAATGTTCGCCTGCGAGCACTGGGATGTCAAAGGCGACATGATGACCATGGCCAAGGGGATTGTCAACTCGGCGTTGCCTTTTGCCGCGGTGGCTCTCAATGACAAGGTTTACGACGTGTTGAAGGATGGCATGTTGGCGCACGGCTTTACCTATAGCGGGCACCCCATCGCTGCGGCAGCCTCTTCCGCGGCTTTAGACATCTATGTGAGAGATAATGTTGTGGAAAATGCCGCCAAAGTAGGTAAACATATCAAGCAACGCCTCGAAGCTGAGTTCGTACCTCTACCCTGCGTCGCGTATGCTGACGGCCGCGGTGTTTTCCAGGCTCTTGAACTGGTTAAGGATAAAAAGACCAAAGAGCCAATTGACCAGCCGACGAAAGAACAATTCTGGCAGGACCTATTTGATGCGGGCATTTTCACACGAGTTATTGGCTGGGCGGGAAACAGGATGTTCATCTGTCCACCCTGTACCATCACCATTGAGGAGATAGACAAAGCTCTTGACATCATAAAACCAATAATAGCGGGACTCAAGCCAAGTTAATGGTCGATAATTCGACCAGGGCGAGCCTAATCCATAAAACCGGTGATATTCATACCAGGGTAAGGAGGTAAGGCAACCTGATGAAAATTGTGTGCCCTGATGGGACGGCTGAGATACGAGAACTCATGACATCCGAGTCAGAAGCAAAGCTCGAAGCGCTGGGGACTTTTGTCTGGTTCAATGACCGCGCGGAAACATCTGAAGGTTATTTACAGCGAGTCCAAGATGCTGACGGAATCATTTTAAACTGGGACCTGCCTGCCGAAGTGCTCAAATCCTGCCCGAAATTGCAAATTATTTCCTTCTTAGGCGGCGCCCCTCGAAAATTCGTTGACCTGTCCGTAGCCAGCAGTATGGGAGTAGCCGTTACCAATACACCTCACTGTGAAGGCCAGGAGGTCGCCGCCCACGTTATGGCCCTCATACTCGGCTGCGCCAAGCGCATCGCCCAGTTCAACAGCCAGATGCACCGGGGAATATATGAGAAAGGGGACTTCACCGCCGAGTTTGAAGGTAAGCTATTGGGCGTTGTCGGGTTGGGAGATATCGGCGCCGAGGTTGCCCACCTGGCGCAGGCATTTGGCATGCGTGTCCTGTGCTGGACTCCACACCCTACCCCGGAACGGGCGCGCCAGCACGGCGTGGAGTTCGTTACGCTTGAGGAGCTTTTCCAGCAATCGGATATAGTCACTCTGCACGTGATACATACGCCGGAAACGGAAAAGATGATTACGAGAAAATTACTGGAATCCATGAAACGGAGTGCTATCTTCGTGAACACCGCCCGTGCCGAAGTGGTTGATAATTTAGCTCTGGCTGATTTACTTAAGAAGGGAAGAATAGCGGCAGCCGGCCTGGATGTTCATGACGAAGAGCCAATCAATTCGGGTAATCCCTTCCTGAGCATAGAAAATGCTGTATTGACTCCTCACGTTGCCGCCAACACGGCAAAGGCCCAGGGCAACATCCTGGAAATTGCGGTGGACAATGTAACGGCTTTTTTTTCCGGTCACCCACAGAATATAGTGGATAAGGTGTAATCTGATTATAGACTACGGTGTCTAATTTATCATAAGGTTTCAGCCACCAAAATATGAGAGAATGGTGGCTTTTATCTTTGTCTCTCAGCCGCCGACGCCACTAATTAACGCTAGCGCTGTTTCTTTATCTTTTCCATCTGCTCCCACAGACGAGAGGGATCAAGCCCCAATTTAACTGCCGAGTCAAAGTCCTGCTCCGCCTCTGTGTCCATATTCAGGAAGGTATAGGCCAGTGCCCGGACGGCATAGCTCTGAGCATTCCCGGGGTCGAGGCTGATGGCTTCGTTGTAGTCCTGGATGGCACGCTGGAATAGGCCCAGTCGTGAGTGGGCGACGCCACGGTTGGTATAGGCCAAGGCATACTGGGGGTTGAGGTTGATGGCCTTGTCGTAGTCCTGGATGGCACGCTGGTGCTGCCCCAGGCGATTATAGGCGGTGCCTCGGTTGTTGTAGGTCTTGGCAACGTTGGGCTCCAGGCGAATGGCCTCGTCCAAGTCTTGGACGGCAAGCTCGAATTGGTCCAGACTAATATAGGCATTACCCCGGTTGCTGTAGGCCAGGGCATAATAGGGATTGAGGCGGATAGCCTCATCGTAGTCACGGAAAGCACGCTCGAATTGGCCCAGTCGTGTGTAGGCATTACCCCGGTTGCTGTAGGCCACGGCATAATAAGGATTGAGGCGGATAGCCTCATCGTAGTCACGGAAAGCACGCTCGATTTGGCCCAGTCGTCCGTAGGCGTTACCCCGGTTGTTGTACGCCGGGGCAAGGTAGGGTTCCAGGCGAATGGCCTCGTCGTATTCCGCTATGGCCTCCCTCCATTTCTCCTCGCTTTCGAGCTTTAAACCAGCCTCGTAGTGCGCCCCGGCCTTACTCAGGCCGCGTTTTTCCAGGTGGAGGGCAGCTATCAGGTTATCCACGGGAGCATAGTCGTCCGTCAGGAGGATATTCCGCTGGGCGTTGAGCCAGGAGGTAAGGGTATCCTTGGGCGTGATGTGGCTGACGATATAGCCTCTTCCTGCCTGTACGCTAGCGTCCTTAAGGTCTACGGCAGTAAACGGTTGAAAGGAGCCCGCCACCACATGCGGCGTTCGACTATCGTCTCCCCAGTCGGGGATATCGCGGATGAGATAAACGTAGGGGAAAGTTCGCTGGAGGGTGTTTATATAGGCACGGAGAAACTTACCGCTGTGGAGTTTGTCCACTACATTCACCGCGTAGATGCCGTCATCCTTTAGTAACGCCCGCACCTGCTCATTGAACTCCAAGGTGGTAAGGTGATACGGAACGGAGAGGTCGTTAAAAGCATCACCAATGACCAGGTCATATTGTCCTTCCGGCAGCTTCGGTACCGCCATGCGCGCGTCCTCGTTGTAGTTAACGATGCCGGTGTCTGGCGACAACCCCAGGTAGTCAAAGGCCACGCGGGTAACCTCCGGGTCGATTTCAATGACCTCCAGAATACTTTGAGAGTACAGCTCCTCGAGATACCGGGGCATGACATAGCCGCCACCTCCAATGAACAGGATCTGCAGGCTTGGATTCCGTTGGGCTACGTAAGTTGCTATGTCAGCGAAGATATTATGATAACCGGATGCCAGGAAGGTGGGGTCATGCACGGAGACATAGCTATGTACCAGTGCATCCAGCTGTAGTTCCTTCACCTTCCGTCCTTTCTCGATAGTGTCGTCCACGCGGATGCAATAGTAGTTGCTCTCCCGCAGACATTCAGAGGCCAAGGCTTTGCTGGATATGGAGAAGCCCCCAACGCTAAGGAACAGGACGAGGCCAGCCAAGGCGGGAAGCTTCAGACGCCACAGGTTTCCGAAGGCCAGGGCCATGAAAAGCAGCAACAGAGCAACCACGAGCACAATGGCCCTGGTCCCAATCCATTGAATCAGCACGAAGCCGGTGATGTACGTCCCGAAGATGGCGCCAGCGGTGGAGATGGCATAGATTTTCCCCACCACGTTGCCGGTACGGGCCAGGTCCTGCAGTCTGAGCTTTATCACCACCGGGGTCACCATCCCCAGTATTAAGCTGGGTATAAAGAATAGTGCCGCCGTCAGGAGAACAATCCGCGGTATGAGGGACAGCGTCTGGACGGCTCCGGAAACGACGCCCACCAAGGGCAGCACGCTCAGGCTGAAGATGCCTCCTCCCAGCAGAATGAGGCCCATGGTTGTTGGTGAGGGAAAGCGGTCGGCTAGCCGACCACCAAGGTAATTCCCGATACTTATACCCGCCAGAACCACCCCAATGATGCCGGTCCACGTATAGAGCGAGACGCCGATGATGGGAGCAAGAATCCGGGCCGCCACAATCTCAATGACCAGGCCACAGGCGCTCGCCGTGAACACAATGAGGTACGGCTTAAAGGAACTGAGGAAGTGAAGCACCCCTCCGCTCTTTACGTGGCTCCCGCCACTTTTCTGGACCGTTTTTTTTGACCGTCCCATATCTCTCTTTCTTCTTGAACAAACACGGGATTCCTTTAACTACACTCACCTCTGGGTAACCTCGCAGTATAACTCCGGGGTTACCGTATACCCCGCCTCCCAGTCATTGGGTTCGCGTGATTTCAAGGTATAGCTACCGCCGGTAACGGAGAGGGTGTGATTGTCGATAACAGGGTTTTCCAGGCGGAAGGTAGCCACTCCATTAAACAGGCTGAGCACGCGGTAGTTGGGCGTCTCGCCCGCCTCCACCGAGTCCTCAAGGTACATCTCTATATTGAGGTACTCGTAGGCTTTGGTCAGGTTGCCGGTATTGGTCAGGTAAACCTTCACCGACAGGTCACCGTCATAGTCAGGGTGCTCGTATATTTCAAACAGGTCACCGGTAGGCGTGTTATCGGTCAGCAGCGGAGCATCAAAATCAACCTCGGCATAGTTCTGGGTGCACCGTGTAAATTCGCCCTTCTCTGGTTGTATCAGTCCAATACCGATTTGCAGGGCATCGATATCATCCCAGGTCCAGCCTACAGTTGTTTGCGGGTTGGTATCCCACTGATACGAGTAGGTATCGTAATCGGTCGTCAGAGTCTCCTCGGTACCATCGTACTCCGAGCCCCCGGTCTTTATGTGAGCATAGGCGTTAGCTTGGTCCACCGATGTTCCCTTACCTACAAAATAAACCTCAACATTATCTATATCGCCCGCCACCGTCTGAGTAGGGTAGTCGGGGATGTAATATAAATCCTCCTGCCATTTCTTGTCTTCGGTGTAGACATAGGTGTTATCGCCGTCAGAAGTGACCTCGTCCACCTTGTCCCAGTGCTCTCCTGAATCAGGCTCCTGGTCTTTGATGTTGGTCTCGTCACCATCCTCATTCGGTCTATAGGTTTCGGTATCCGAAACCGGTGTCAGGACATCATTCCAATCAGGCTGGGTAGGCGTCGCGGCAACCGTGGCGATGTTTCCCGTGGGGTCGGGAATATTAATCGTCCCCAGGGCGGTGGTATAGGTATAAGCATATATCCCGCCACTAATTATCACGACTACGAGCGCGATGGCCCCAATTATATTTAATTTATTTTTCATTTTTCCTGTTCTTTTGTTTTTCTTAACTGTCAGCTTATATTATCTCTGAGTAATTGTATAGGAAAACTCCGGAGTTGTCGCCCACCCCAACCCCCACTCCGAGGTATTATCCGAAAGCACGCAGTAGCCACCGCCAATAATTTCCACGGTATAAGTAAAACTGGCAGATGTGTAAGTTATGCTGACATCACTCAAGGTAGGCGTGGCGTCGCCCGGACCGGAGAAGTATGCCTTGTATTGAATCCAGCGGTCACCATCGTGCACGGAGTTAAGCCCGGTGCCTGTGGTGGTGTAGTAGTCACCGGTGCCCGTGGGTCCGTACCAGGCAGCCGAATCAAGGCCACCTTCAGTCGCCGCTGTTCGTATCTGAAATTTGATATCCGTGCCAGACAGCTCATTGATGGTGAAAAGAACCGATTCCCAGTCCTGGTTACCCACACTGTCATACTTGGATGAGGTCAGGTTGCCCGATGAATAGTAGGTGGAAAAGATAGCGGCTATCGTGTCCAGAACCGGGGTATCGCCTCCGTCCGATGTGAATTCCATGTGGTAGTAAAAGTTGGGCCCGGACCAGCCCAGACCGGAGAGGCTGATAGTATCTGTTCCCTGAGACATGGTATCCCAGCCGTCGGAAACATTGGCTGAATTGTACCAGGTAGTGTTATCGGTGGAAAACTGGACTCTTAGGCCGGTCCCTGAGGGAATTGTCGAGGCATTATAGTTAAAGATGTCAATGCTGGGAACGGTCTCCCCGGATAATAGGTTAATTGAGGTCAGTGTTCCCGGCGAATTGTAAAGAGTGTAGTCAACCTCAGCATAGACCTGCGTACCGGCGGACCAGCCTTCAGCACTGCCCCCCCTGAGTTCAATGCCTATTTGCAGGGCATCGATTTCATCCCAGGTCCAGGTAGTATTTGTGCTCGGGTTGGTTGCCCACTGGTACGATTTGAAGACAAAGGTATCGCTCGCGGTGCTTTCCTCACTCCCGGTATATACGGTGCCACCGGTCTTAACCGCCGCCCGGGCGTAAACATCGCCCAGGGTAGAGACCAGAACTAGGTTAGGCCAGCGGCAATCCTGTACGTCAAACTCCAGGGTATCAATGACGGTATCGGTAATATTACCAAGGGAGTCTATCTCCACCGTCGCCATCCAGCCGTCAATATCAACACCCCGATAAGCGATAACATAGGAATTACCCACCGTACGGATGATGTCCGGTTCTCTACCTTCAACGGCATCATACTCAAGGGTATCAATGACCGCATCGGTAATATTACCAAGGGAGTCTATCTCCACCGTTGCCAGCCAGCCATCACCAAGCGAACCACTGTAAGCAATGGCATAGATGTCATCCGCGACATCGATTATTTTTGGCTGCGCACCCCTGGTCGGGTCAAATTCCAGGGTATCAATCAGCGTATCGGTAATATTACCACTGGTGTCAATCTCAGCCGTAATCACGAAGCCATCAGTCTCAAAACCCTGATAGACGATGGCATAGACATCGCCCGAGACCGGGATTATATCCGGGAAATTACCGTCAACGCCATCAAACTCCAGGGTATCAATGACCGCATCCGTAATATTACCGCTGGAGTCTATCTCCACCGTTACCAGCCAGCCATCAGCGTCCACGCCATTATAGGCGATGACGTAGACATCACCCGAGACGTGGGTTATATCTGGCACATCACCGTCGCCGCCGTCAAACTCAAAGTAATCAATGGCCGTATCCGTAATATTACCAAGAGAATCTATCTCCACGGTGGTTAACCATCCGTCACCACCCGGACCGTCATAGGCGATGGCATAGACGTCACCGGAGACATGGGTTATGCTTGGTTCCCGACCCGCAGCAGCGTTATACTCCAGGGTATCAATGGGCGTATCGGTAATATTACCAAGAGAGTCTATCTCCACAGTACTCACGAAACCGTCACTGAGAACACCCTGATAGGCGATGGCATAGATATCACCCGAGATATGGATGGTGTCCGGGAAATTACCATCGGCGGGGTCATACTCCAGGGTATCAAGGGTCGCATCGGTAATATTACCACTGGGTTCTATCTCTGCCGTCTTCAGGAAACCATCACCGCCACTACTCAGATAGGCGACGGCTGCCCTTACCGGGGGATAGTTGGCAAAACGGAAGTAGGCGGTAACGCTATCAATAACGCCTGAGCCGGTGCTGTGGTCGGGAATATTAAACAAATCCCTCTGATAGGTCGTTGAGTTGGTCGAGACATATGTCGTGTAGTTATCCGAGGTTACTTCATCCACCTTGTCCCAGTGGGCTCCCGAGTCAGGATACTGCGAGACGATACTGGTATCATCACCGGCGGCATTCGGCCTGAAGGTCTCCGTTCCAGAGGCGCCACCAGCGATAAGTTTGACTTGACCGCCACTGACGGTAACATTGGTGGAAGCAGCAATCTTGGTTTCATCGGTAAAGTTGTCGGTAGCATTGTCGGCAAAGGTGTCCAGCAGAACATCGTCAAGGCTAGTGGTGGTATCAAGGTTGACTAGGGTACCGTTCTCAAATTCGGCTTGAGTGGTTTGAGTGAAGTTGCCGGAGATAGGAGCCAGATTTTCCAGAGTTATGGTGGTCTGTCCATTTTGCAGGGTGAGGGGGCGATAATTGGGCGTCTCATTCGCCGAAACCGAGCCCGCCATGTAAGTCTTCATATTGAGGTACTGGTAGGCCTTGATTAAGGAACCGGTGTTGGTTATGTAGATCTCTACCTTCAGATCACCGCTATAAGCGCCTGCGGCGGTTATGGTAAACAGCTCACCGGTGGGCACTTCGCCGCAGGTTGTGTTCTCCGTCAGGTTATCGGTGACCGAACCCCAGTCAGGCTGGTTTTCCGTGGCATTGACGCTGGTGGCTAAATTTCCGGTTGGCTCACCAACGCCGATGGTTAATATCCCCGTAGTCCAAGTATAGGCATATACGCCGCCGGTCGCCAACAGCGCCGCCGCCAAAGCTATGACGAAAAATTTCTTCACCTTTCGCTCTACTCCAAATATACCATATGAACTGTAAATCGTCAGCGAAAATGGCACAGTTTTGGGGGTTAAATTAACGGACATATTAGGAGTTTGGACATCGAGCTCATCAATGAGCTACCGCAATCATTTACTTACTTCTATCAAACTGTAACTCTCTCGTAACAGTTTTGTAACGAGTATTTAACATCTGCCATTCCATGTAATCATTTGAATATGCTAACCTTATGATAATAGTACCATAGTCCTAGGTAGAAAGGGTGTCAGCAATTCGGTATAAATACCAAAGATAAAGAAAATGAGAATACAAGGTAACCGTGGTTATGGCAAGGCGCAAATTTGAAAAAAAGGAGCCAAAGGCAATAAAAGATGGAGAATAACCGGAAAGGAACAGGAAAAGTTATTGCAGCGCTACTGCTCTCGGTGATACTGCTGGGCAGCTTTTTCGCGGCGGCACCAGCGTCTGCGAGCTATATACCTCAGGATCCCAAGGAGGACATCATCACCGTTGAGATATGGGATGAGGTTGTTTGGGATGATAGTGTTTATGTTCATGATTATGTAACACTTCTGCATGTAACCTATTATACCAAAGAACCCAGTGACCCTGAGGCGGAGGTGTCAATATCATTAGAAGATGATGAAGCTAATTCGTATGGTACTGCCGTACATCTCAATAACGATAATGTGTTCTATCATGATCCCCCTATAAATATGGAAGAAGATAGAACCGGAGAAACAATATACCTGTTTGCTCTGGCTAGCTTGAGCGGGCACACAGACCGCGCCCCCAACGACGGCTTCTACGAGTATGTTCTTGGAACCGGGACCGGAGAGGATCCCGTAATCTTTGATGACAGTGGTGACAAGGCTGCCCACGATAAGGGGAAAATCAAGGATGTGGTGATAGAGGATGAGGTTATCGGCGATCACACGGTTCTACATGTGACGTTCTACACCAAGAAAGAAATCGGCAATGATATAGCAGGTCGGTTGGAGGACAGTGAAGGGAATACGTATGATGCTACTCATGCCAGTGACACTAACGAGTTCTATGTTGGCATACATTATGCAGGAATTAGAACCACCGAAGATACAATACTCCTGGCTATTTCGACTTTCTTGAGCGGGGGAGAAGAAATCGACATTGACCGTTACCCCAACGTTGGCTACCAAGAACATACCTTTAGCGCCGAACCTCCGGCCATAGACATTGAGAAAGCTACTAACGGCCAGGATGCCGACACCGGAACTGGCCCCGGGATCCTGGTTGGCTCCACGGTGATCTGGACCTACGTGGTCACCAACACCGGCAACTTCTCTCTGACCAGCGTGATGGTCACCGACGACCAACTGGGCGAGATCGGCACCAACCTGTCACTGGGTGCGGGTGAATCGGTCACCCTTACCGTCAACGGTACGGCAGAGCCTGGCCAGTACGAGAACATGGGCACGGCCACTGGTACACCGCCAGGCGGCCTCGCTGACGTCTCCGATACTGACCCCAGCCACTACTTGGGTGTCGATTCGGGAATCGACATTGAGAAAGCTACTAACGGCCAGGATGCCGACGCCGAACCTGGCCCCGAGATTCTGGCTGGCTCCCCGGTGACCTGGACCTACGTGGTCACCAACACCGGCAACGCGGAACTGACCAACGTGGTGGTTACCGACGACCAGTTGGGCAAGATCGGCACCATCCCGTCACTGGCTGCGGGTGAATCGGTCACCTTTAACGCCAGCGGTACGGCAGAGCCTGGCCAGTACGAGAACATGGGCACGGCCACTGGTACGACACCAAGCGGTCTCGCTGACGTCTCCGATATCGACCCCAGCCACTACTTAGGTACCACTCCACCCTTTCCTCTGGGGCCAACGAGCCGCGTGTATAATGCCGCCACTGGAGATGCCGCCACCGGAGACCCCGTTCTCGGGGCAACAGTAACATTATTCTACTCTGCTACCGGTGACGCAGAGTCATTCGTGCAAGTTGACGAAGACAACCCGCCGCCTTCGATATACCCGACGGTAAATCCCCAGACCACTGATTTAGATGGTCACTATGGCTGGATGGTGAGTGAGGGCTACTACTACGTCCATGCCGAAAAGGCTGGATTTAGTCCCAAGGATGGCCCAGTAGTTTCAGCGCCACCGGGAGTAACGACCTTAAATATAGGGCTTGACCCCTTGCCGTTCATTGCACCAAAGCAATTGAAGGAACAGGCCCTTGCTGTCATCATCGATTACAACAAGGTAATCAAACACATCCAGAAGAGTCTCGACGACAAATACTGGGAAGATGACAGTCATCTCACTAAAAAGGGCAAGAAGGTCTTTGAGGAGGAGGAGAAGGCTGTCAAGGAATTGATGAAGATTGAGAAGAAGGATTCCAGTGTCTCACCAGCCATCGGATTTCTTGTTGAAGCAGACCGACTACTTGCTCAGATTGCCATAGATGATGCTGTTGCCGCCGGCGGTGATGCCAAGAAGATAGCTAAAGCTGAGAAAGAGATCGCCAAAGCTGAGAAAGAGATCGCCATAGCCCAGAAAGATATTGATAAGGGCAAGTACGATAAGGCCATCGACCATTACCGGAAAGCCTGGGAGCACGCCCAGAAGGTCACGTAAAGAACCTGGACGACCTCATTCATAATTCCACATCTCGCCAAAAGAGGGGGAAGGTAACTAAAATCACCATTCCCCGCCAAGAATAGGCTCAACATTTAGGTGGATTGTGTAATTGAGATAACAATTGCTTGATGTTGATATGAATTACTCTAGAATGAGGAATGAAACGAGGCAAGCGGAAAGGTGAGAGATGGATACAAGAAGAGTTAGCGGGTGAATTCAACGCAGACGTGAGAACCATTCGAAGGAACCTTAAGAAAGCATTAGTCGACAACCAAAAATATGATTTAGAAATAGAACAACTACAAGCCACTCACATCAGTAACCTGCAACGACTTGCAAGGTGGAGACGCGAAGCAGTTGACAATGTGAGAATGACGGAATATGGTTGGATATGGCTGGTCATCTAGGTGACAAAGCTCAAGAGATCCAAAGATTAGCAGATGAATTGAAGGGAGCATCGTTGCAGTGCTCCTCAATTTCGAAACGCAAAGAGCGCGTAGTAAAAGCCAGACAAATGCTAACTGATGCATTGTCTCCTATGATCATTTCTGGAGATCCGAAGGATTGGACACAGTGGGGGCTTAACCAAGTATGCCCGTATTGCCAAATTCAACGAACTGAACCGTAGGAATTTGTCTCGACAACGTGCGTCCTGGCAGGTCAACTCAATCCTAATCTCTCTACCGGACTCGCACCGTTACGATGTGCTTCTATAGCCTCTTCAGCTTTAAGACCGTGTGTATACCTTCTACTCATCTCCAGGGACTCATGCCGTAGAAATAGCTGAAGTAAAAAAGAGTCTCTGGCTTTTCGCAGGTACTGGAGTGCACTTGTGTGGCGAAGTTTATGAGGACATCCACGACTAGTCACCCCAGCTCGCTGCTTCAGTCTGTCGAACCAACTATCCATACCATCTATGGAGAAAGCTCTACCGTCTTCTGTCACCCCCAGGGAATCGCACATAGCCCGGTTTTTCCTCTCCACCAGATAAAACCAGATTACTTTGGCTGTTTTGGAACAGAACGGGACAATACCAACCTTGTTGCCTTTACCCAATACTGTAGTACGCCTTGCATCTAGGTGAAGGTCTTGTAATTTGAGGTTTGCCATTTCTGCTCTGCGTACGCCTGAATCTAAAAAGAGAAGGAGCATAGCCTTGTTGCGCAACCCGACAAATCGTGCACCGGAGCGAATATCCAACTCACATACGGCCAGAAGTCGGTTTAATTCGTCCAGAGTGAAGGGTTCTACTGGTGGGGAGGAAGGTGGCTTGAAATGCGTTTTCATAAGAGGGCCTAGTTCGAGAAAACCCTCTTCAACCGCCCAATTGAAAAGGCGCCGCAAAACCCTGAAATAGGGCCACGCTGATGTTGGCATTCCCTTCCGAACTATCCGGGCGCCGTTGCCAGCGGCATGTTAATAGGTTCTGCATGCAGTCCAAGCTAAAAACTCTCTTGCACGCTGAGCATCAAGCGAGCGGGCATCGTTCCAGCCCCTATCTTTGGCGTAGTCCAGGAAATGGCGTAGAAGTTTCGAGTAGTATTCGTGTGTACGTAGTGCCTTTCCTTCCGCTTGCACTGAGAATAGAAAACCATGTACCAAGCGGTTCAACCCAATTTCCTTTGTGACTTGCTTCACTTTTCATTGCGATCGGCCCATGCAGTAAGTCGCTATTACATTTGCCTCAGCTTTATCTCTCCATCTGAGGCAGTGGGTTGCCCAGCTTTATGGCGTCCCTGGCGGGATTCGAACCCACGGCCCGCTGCTTAGAAGGCAGCCGCTCTGTCCAGCTGAGCTACAGGGACGCTTTATCACCATTCAAATGTAGCATGAAAGGAAAAGGGGGGTCAAGGATTGTGGGCTGGATTCCCTTTCTTGACAATAGCTTCCAAGCATTGTTAGTATGAGATAATTAAAGCTATCGATGCGAACGACGAAAAATGACTCGATTGCTCGACCAGGTTGACCATCCTGCCGATTTAAAGAAGCTGAGCAACCGTGAGCTCAAACAGCTTGCCGGTGAACTCAGGCAGAAGCTGGTTGACACCATTACCATTACCGGTGGTCATCTTGCTTCCAACCTGGGCGTGGTCGAGCTTACCATCGCTTTGCATCGGGTATTTGACAGCCCAAGGGATAAGATCATCTGGGACGTTGGTCACCAGAGTTACGTTCATAAACTCCTCACCGGAAGGAAAAAGGATTTCGCTTCACTA
>SDBT01004362.1_pt1 | contig 24069 bp, 15 predicted proteins | sample 2277101 | NCBI WGS metagenome assembly SDBT01 (sample SAMN10404973, study PRJNA504765) | marine sediment metagenome | isolation source: marine sediment core GS10_PC15, 103 cmbsf | place: Arctic Ocean: Southern Knipovich Ridge | collected 2010 | reverse complement strand
CTCATGCAGCACTGGAAGTCTTGAGTAAAATCCAGCTTTCTAATCATCGGGCATATCTCTCCCATCGGCGTAACACTTTGCGGAAGCTTCTAGACACCTGAAACCATCGTTGTAGTACTAAGGAACCTATAGTTTCGCAGTTTTTGCTCAAATTGGCATATGCCGCGAAAGAAATGCCCGTTTCATGCGGGTTTGCGAAGATCAGACCAATTTCTGCCCGATCCTGTAAACCCGCATGAAATAAGCGTTTACAAAAAACTGCGAAAGTATAGTAAGGAACCAGTGTTCGGGAAAATACTGGTTCCTTCCCCTTTGACGGGGGAAGGTTAGGATGGGGGTGATCAAGTGGGGTGAATTCACCGGCAATGCACAGTAATAAAATGGAAATGGTATTCCAGGTCTGGTAACCTTTTTAAGGAGAATAATAAATGCTTGAGCTGATTGCGTTATTGCTGTTGTTTCTCTCAATGCTGTTTATCGGTAATGCTGTGTTTATCCTGTCCGCCGAAGCCGTTACGCTGGAGTCCGTTGGGGAACCGGGGATTTCAGACGTAATTGTCAACGATAGTACCATCCCGCTGTATGAAAAGTTCGAGATCAGCTTCCAGCTTTCGGGAACGTGGTCAAACCCATTTGATCCCGACGAAGTTAAAGTTGATTGCGTTTTTCAGACGCCTGATGGGAAAACGCTAACTATGCCGGGATTCTACTTTCAGGATTACCAGCGCACTTACGTTGACAGGCGAGAGAGATTGACTCCCATAGGTGAACCAGTGTGGAAGGTACGCTTTTCCCCGACGAAGCCGGGTACTTACCGCTACATGCTCAAAATGACCAACCGCGGACAGAACGCCCAAACAGAGGAGCAAACGTTCCAATGCGCGGATAATAGTAATAAGAATGGATTCATGCGAATTTCTGAGGAAAATCCCCGTTACTTCAGGTTCGATGATGGAACGCCATTCTTCGTGGTGGGTGAGAATATCGCCACGCTCGGCGCGATGGGGACCGCGCGTGCTGACAAATGGTATTCAAGCCTCGCCCGCGCCGGCGGCAATTTCTCCCGGATGTGGTGGTGCTCCGGTGGCACTGATCTGGAAAGCTGGGTCTCAAATAGCCCGGATCAGGGAGTGGGGAAATACAAGATGGATCAGGCGTGGCGCATCGACTACATTGTGGATATGGCTGATCAGTTGGGCATATATATAATGGCTTGCCTGGAAACGCAGCAATATCTGCGCAGAAATGCGTGGTGGGATCGCTTCACCTACAACGCGGAGAATGGCGGGCCTGTAACGTCTCCCGCCGATTACTTCGTGAACGACGAGGCGGATGCGTATTTCAGGAATAGACTCAGGTATATCGTCGCCCGATGGTCGTATTCTACAGCCATCTTTTCGTGGCAGTTCTGGAACGAGGTCAGCGCCTGTAACGATTTCAATGTGGACAACGCCGCCCGGTGGCATGAGCGCATGGCGCGATATCTGCGCTCCATCGATCCCTATGAACACATTATCCACACCAATTTCGGCAACATGGACGGCCACGAAGAGATCGATGGCCTGCCGGAAATGGAGGTAGTCTCCACCAATATCTACTCCCGCCGGGACATGGGCGAGACAGCCGCGTGGGGAACTAAGATGATGACCGGGCGATATGAAAAGCCCTATCTGCTCACTGAATACGGCGTGGGACATCAGGGTCACTGGGTCGAAGACGATCCCAAAGGTGTCATCGTCCACAACGGTCTATGGGGCGCTCTGGTGAGTGGAAGCGCGGGCGCTGCGCTGCCCTGGGGCTGGGGAAGCTGGATAGACCAGCAGAATATGTACCACTATTGGGAAGTGATCTCGAACGTTGTGCGAGATATACCATTCCACAAGCGGCAGTGGAAATCGGTCAGCGTGGACAAATTTCCCTACGCGGATAGCAGTAAACCGTCGTATTACGCCAGCGCTTTCTTTGAGGGGTGGCCGCGAAACTACGCTTACACTATAGCTCCAAAGCCCAGACCGACCGACTTCCGCGTTCTGCCCAACGGAGAGGTGGATAAGCCGGAGAGCTTCAATACTGCACTTTACGGCGGCGATTCGCATACTCTGTCCATAGATTTCCCGGTAGATGGGACGCTGGTAATTCACGTCCCGGAGATCTCTCCTCCTGGCAAGTCTGGCAACCCTGTTTTGCGAGTGGTGGTCGATGGTCAGGAAGCGATCAATGAGACTCTCGTGGCTCACAATGCCGACTTCCCGTGGCAGTATTGGAAATACTATCCCATTACTGTTACGGCGGGTCATCATGATATTGAGGTCTCGAACGTCGGAACAGGCGGCCGCTGGAAGGACGGCCTCTGGACAGCATACGAACTGCAAAACTATGTGCGCCGCGAAGGGCCGGATCTGGAGGTCATGGGTATGCAGACCGATGATTATATCCTCCTGTGGGTGCGCAACCCGCAGTTTATATGGATCTACGACAGGGAAGGGCGAGAGCTGAAAGAACAGGATGAGGGCTTGCTTACTCTGAACGGCGTATCCGATGGTCAATACTCAGTAGTCTGGCGGGAAACTACTACTGGTGAGGTTCTGGGCAGGCGAGTGGCAACTGCCGATAATGGTAATATGACCCTTTTGACTCCCGCAATAACCAGAAGCGCCGCGGCGAGATTGGTAAAATTGACCCCGTGATACCATTTCTGAGTTCAAATACGACATAAACTCAAATGGAAGCGGGACAGGAATGTCCCGCCTATAGACGATAGACTGGACATTCCTGTCCAGTTCCTAATGACAGATTTCAATTCAGAAATGGTATAACACCCCTACAGCAACTCACAAAGAGAAGGAGACAATATGTCGTCCAGTTCAGCGGATAAAGCCGCTTCCTATGAAAAAGTGACTGAAAATGTGAACGCGAACTCTCGTCCGTCCGACCTGAAGATCACCGATATGCGAACTGCATCTATCGGTCGCTCCCCCATGAGATGCACCATCATCAGGATTGACACCAATCAGGACATCTACGGTCTGGGCGAGGTGCGAGATGGCGCCAGCAAAACTTATGCTCTACTCCTCAAGAACCGGCTGATAGGCGAGAATCCCTGCAATGTGGACAGGATTTTCCGCAAGATCAAGCAGTTCGGACACCACGGTCGGCAAGGCGGCGGCGTTTGCGCCGTTGAAATGGCTATGATGGATCTGGCAGGGAAAGCCTATGGCGCTCCTGCATATCAACTGGCAGGCGGGAAATTCCGCGATAAGGTCCGCATATATTGCGATACCCACGCGCATGGCGCTGAAGATATGGGGCAGAAGCTTAAGAAGAGGATGGAACAGGGCTTCACCTTCCTGAAAATGGACGTGGGTATTGGCATCTGCCGGAGGATACCAGATACAATATCCGCGCCTGCGGGGATGCGTCGGTCTCGCGGCATCATGCATCCGTTCACCGGCATTCATATCACCGACAAGGGTATCGATGTGATGTGCGAATACGTGGAGACTGTGCGTAATATCATTGGCTACGAGATCCCGTTGGCGGCGGATCATTTTGGTCATATCGGCGTGGAGGACTGTATTCGATTGGCGAAATCACTGGACAAATACCGACTCGCCTGGCTGGAGGATATGATACCCTGGCAGTATACGGATCAATATGTCCGTCTGGCCAACTCCTGCGAAACGCCTATCTGCACAGGTGAGGATATATACTGCAAAGAGGAGTTCCTGAAGCTGTTCTGGGCGCGCGCTATCGCTATCTGTCACCCGGATCTGGCAACGTCCGGCGGGATACTGGAAACGAAGAGAATCGGCGATCTGGCGCAGGAGCATGGTATCTCTATGGCTATGCACATGGCCGGGACGCCCATCGCTGCTATGGCGAGTGTGCATTGCGCGGCAGCCACTGAGAACTTCCTGGCGCTGGAAAATCACTCAGTCGATATCCCCTGGTGGAATGAGGTTGTCACGGGCTTGCCCAACCCCATCATTCAGGATGGCTATATCCACGTTCCTGAAACGCCGGGCCTTGGTGTAGATTTGAATCCGGAAGTGATCAAGGAACATCTCGATCCCAACGACCCCGGATACTTCGAGCCAACTACAGAATGGGATAACGAAAGAGCACATGATAGGTTGTGGAGCTGATCAAGCTTTTAGAAAAATCTTGAGCAAAAAGAACAGGAAATCATAGGCATATGACGCGTATTTCCGGCACTTATTTGGTGGTTTTGTTGAAATTTTTGATACGGAAGAGCACTTTGCTGAGAAATCCCCCTTCTCTAAACACTGATGGTACCTGCGTTTAGCGTGGATGGTTGAACAAAAGTTTAATAAAGTTTAACGATTTTTATTTTTTTTATCGCTTAATCGTCGCAATTTGAGATACAATCTTAAGATATGGCAGCAATGATTCATCAATCGAACCGTCGGTAGACTGCCCAATTTCTACCTCATCACGAATGGTTTGCATCAAGCTTGTGTATACTCTCGCCAGACTTGCCGTTGGCATGTCGGAAATATCGCGTTCTTCCAGTTCGCCTTCGAGTTTCTCAAGCAAACCTGATAGACGCACAATGCGATGCTTTTTGACTAATCTCAATTGCTCGCTTATGAAGTCAAGCTCATCTTCCTTTACTGATTGGATTTTATCCTTGAATTTTGCTGCCCATTTCACCTGGGTTTGTGGGGAAACACCAATTCTTTTGGCTATTCTGCGATAGCTGAGTCCAGTCGCTCGTAATGCGATCCATACATTTTGCAGTTCTGTTTTTGCCATATTTGTGCCTCCTATTGTGATCAGTTTATAGTATATCTGATATAACGACTCATAATAAATATCGAGTTATCGCCCATATTTTGGGACTTTAAATTTTGATTCTTGATTTGCGACTGGTATAGTGCCTCATTTTGATACATAATATTATGCCGTTTCTGGGTTGAGATGTGGGGGGAATTGGATGCTGGAGAAGGTGATTCCGGGTATAGTTCCGCTATACTTATCTATCAGTTTTCGGGGGTTTGATGCTGGATGCTGGATGCTGGATGCCATTTTTCTGTGATATTCTAAGCCGGAAGGCCAGATATTTTTAGCCACGGATGTCGGGTCGCCGACTACGAGGAAAAAGAATGCCGGGTCGCCGGCTACGAGGAAAAATAAGGAAAAAGAAGGAATATAGCCACGGATTGACACGGATCAAGCTTTTAGAAAAATCTTGAGCAAAAAGGAATTAAGGCAGTCAGCTATCAGCCGTCAGCAGTCAGCTTATACCAATTCCACTATTTCGTTGTGCATAAATCAAAGAGGCTCAGCGGGAGCTTCGCCCTCCCGAACGACAATCAATGCACAGTGATTCTATGGAAATGGTATTAGACTCCAGAAGACAGCAACCTGCTGATTGCTGAAATCTGACCGCTTATCGCTATGACGGGCAAAAATGTTGAATTCTATTCTGGGTTAAACACCTGAATGTGGTATGGAATTAGATAGGCATTACTGGATAGGCCACGATGGGATTGTTTCGTCGATTTCTTTCATCTTCTGGATGGTTTCTTTCAAAGCTACCACGATACGCTGATAGTGCCGATGATCGTCATAAGACAGCCTGGGATATTTGGGGAATTTCCATAGGATTATCTGGAATTACAAAGCTTCCTCGATAACTGCTACCTCTTCTTCGGTCAATCCATACAGCCGATATACGATCTGGTCAATCAGGCGATCAGTGGCGGCTATCTCTGCTTTGAGTGGAGTTAGCTTTGCCATGCTTTTGATGAACTCTCTCTCAATATCTTCCTGAACATCGCGGGCGACAGGATCGACTTTCAGCTTGCGGCGGTTTTGCCGAAGCACGTCCAGCAGCATCCCGAAGTCGTGCTCGTGGTAGGCGCGGAGTTTGGTCTTGTTCTTGAGGCTGTCAATCTCTGTGCCGATATATCGCTCCAGCCATTTGAAAAATCCCTTGATTTCGGTTTGCTTTACCTTGTTCATCTCTGTCATCTGTTCGGCTAAGAAGGCAAGCAGGTCATGAACCACATCAGCGCGCTCAGGTATCTGGGTAAGCTGGTGTTCTACGAATTCTAACGCGCGCTCGGCGTCTCCTTGCGATAGATAGCTTTCATAGAGCCGTTTACCTTTCTCCAACAGCAGCTCCCGTTCGCTGGGTGGTGTGGTGAATGTGAGGCGGCGGATGGGAAGAACGCGCAACTGAGGCGCCTGGAACTGGAAATAGCCGCTGTTCATTATAAGCGCGCCGAAATATCCACCGTATAGAACGGACATTAGATTGCTGTTGAGAACTGCTAGCAGGTAAAACAAATCATATTCCGAGTCGTAAGCAAAGTTTGTGTTCGCGGAAGTGAACTTGCCATTTCTGTCAAGGAATGCCTCAATCCGCTTCGCGATTTTAGCGAATACGATCTTCGGCTTGCTATATTGAGATCTGCGTCCTTCCGTAACTGCTGGATTCGACAGGTCAAGATATGGCGTGATGAAGGTAGTACCTCCATGAGTAAGCATATTAACATTCCAGAGGACGCTGTAGCGATCAATCAATCCTGTATTTATAAACTTTTTGTGGGTTTTCCCCTCGCGATCCGTGAGAGCAGCTTTATAGGCGTCAGATTCTGATGCAGTGCTGGAAGCCCGTACCGTGCAACAATGCCTCAATTGCTCTGAGATTTGCTCGGACTTCATAATCAAGGGCAGGTGTTCGGCTATGAGAAATCCCCAGATGTTTTCAGGCAAACTGGTTAGATTCTCACTGCTTTGTGTCAAAAGGATGGTATCATTGTGGCTTCGAATGTTTACCGGCGTCTCTACACAGATGTCGTAGCTGTTAGTAGGTGAATTGCCCTCAATAACAGTCACGATGGGATAAACCGATGGATCCTCAAAAACATGAACACGAGATAGATTCAAAAGCCGTAGCAGTTTCGCTGACCGGCAGAAATACTCACGGAAGGCAACAGCATAAGGGGCTGATAGGAATTTATTAGGTGTGATCAAGGACGCCAGGCGTTCTGGACGCGTTAAGTTGATTGCCAACTCAATGAACAAAATATAGAGATCATATGCACCTGAAGCCGATGCAAAGCGTTCTTTACAGAACCGTTTCTCATATTCTGAAAAAGTCTTGCCCCGTTCTATCGCGTTCACATATGGCGGATTCTCAATCACGGCATCGAACCCGCGCTCCTCGTTTGGCTTGAACCCATACGCGTTGAAAAAGACTTCGGGGAACTCCAATTCCCAGTGGAAGAAGCGTTTTTGATGGGCAACAACCTGAGCGTCATTAAACCATTTCTCCTCCGCAAGGGTCTGGCGTTCTGCATCGCTATGCAAAGCTCTGACAGCGCGCTGGTATTGCCCCAGTGATACGGGGACACCGAAGTAGGGGGCGAGCCAGCAGTTGGCGGCAGAGCGGAACCTGTCGCGCGCCGAGTCCATATTCCGATACCATTTATCCTTCATTCGTTCAGTTTTGGCGTCGCCGGTGGGCGTTTCCATAATCTTGCGAAAAGTGTCGAGGAAGCTCTGCAAATGCGTACCGATCAGTGCCTCACTAAATCCGAGGATGGGCTGTGCTGTGTCACGCTTCTTAATACGTCCACGGGCGTTCAGTTCCGGCGGAACCTGCTTCAGATCATCCTCAATCCGCGCTCCGATGAGGGAGTTGCCGCAGCGCAGGTGATGATCGAGGAACGATAGAGCCTTGTTCTTGCTGACGGTATGCAGCCAGAGCGAAAGCTTGGCAAGCTCTACGGCAAGCACGTTTAGATCTACCCCGTAAAGACAACGCTCCACCACGAGACGCTTGTAAAATGCCTGCGGGGCTTCATTATCCACTTCATCCAGCGGCAGCAGATGCGGATCGGTGGCCATAGCCAGACTGAGGAAATCCGCAGCGCCCACGAGAAAGTGCCCGCTTCCCATAGCAGGATCAAGTATTTTGAGCGACAGATAAGGCTCCAGCAGGCGGCGCTTTTGCTCCTCAATGAGCTTGTCAAAATCGGTAATATGCTTTGTCGCACCGGGCGCGGAGGATTTCTCCCATTCGCGCATTTTACGTTTCAGTTCCGCGATCTCTTTGTCTACTTCGGGACGCAGGGCACGGACTTGCTTCTCAGCTTCCTCCGTCAGCGGCCCGACTGTATTCTCCACAATATACTGTACGATGTATTTGGGTGTGTAATAGCTGCCTGTGGCCTTGCGCTCACCTCGATCTGTGGCGAGGTAGACTTCACCTTCGCTGACCGTGCGCGGCGGCTGACCGTGAATCGGGCGCGGATTGGGCACATCGCTCTCAGGCTTGAACAAGGGCTTGCCGTTTTTGATAGTTTCTACCAGAGGCTCCGGGGCAATGCGCGGCTGAAGTTCCAGCAAGCCCTCGTAGATGCTTCCAAGATGCTGAACGTCAAGCGTGGCGTAATCAACGTGGCGCTCTCCTGATGTGTTCCAACATTCACGCTCATAAGCAAGCAGATCAATCGCCTGGGCAAGGTAGCGGTCGCCAATCTCCCAGCGTTTTGTATTCGGCTGCGGTGTGTGGGCAATATGAGGGTGATTCGATGGGCTGAATAATCCGCCGTTATAAGCTGGAATATCGGCTTCTGAAGAACCGCTGTCGATCAAACCAAAGAGGCTTATGAGGTCATTCCAAAATCGCCGTCCTTCAGGTAAGTAGGTTTCTCCTGCGCGAAGGTGTGTGTTTATTTGCTGTTGCAGAGAGTATAAACTGTAACTGGCGTAAGGCTCACTATTGCGTGGCAGCAGAGGGCGGGCTTCGGCATAGAGCAGAAACAACAATCGGTAGAGGATGATAAGACAATTTTCGTGGACAAGCTTCAGAGTATCGGGATCGCGCCGGTCAAGCTCATTGTCAGGATGCTCAAAGAAACCGTTTATTAACATACACAGGGCATCGTATACGCTTTCTTTGAGACGATCACCGACTTCAGTGGCATAGTCTACACTACCTTGAAAGACTTTCTCCACGAATGTATTACCCGTCTGATCGGGCAGGAAAGCTTCGCGGCGGAAGAAGAGATAGAAATATTTGAATTGCTCAAGGTTATGACTTGATAGCAAATCTTCGAGGTTGACTTCGTAGAAGATGCCCCCGGTGCTGGATTTTTCCCGCTCATAGAGCCGCCAGACGCGTCCGTTGGTCAGGATGCCCCAGCGCACGTGGGAACGGTAGAGGTAGTTGCAGATCTGGGCGGAGGGGTTGTCATCAATACCACGCTGTTTATCGAGGGAAGCAGACCACTTCTTTGCATCGCCTAACGCCGGCGCATCGCGCCAGTATTCGAGAGTGCCTTTTCGCGCCTCTGCGTCATTCTGTTCCTTCGCGGTCTGAAAGAAAGCATAGTCAGGCTGGCGGCGACCCTCCGGGCTAGGAATACTGACCTGCACCTCATAGCAATCGTTCTCTTTTTCACGCCAGAGAATGTTTAAGATTGGTTGTATTAAATTTTTCTCAGTCTGCGGTTCATTGGTATTTGCAGTGAATTTGGGCGTCCGTTCACTATAGAGTTTCAGTATTGCGTCAAATGCAAGCTCAAGACCTTCTGCCTGCTGCCATTCCGGACGCTCTGGCAGGCGATCCTTCAGGAAGTGATCAGCAAACAAGCCTTGATTGCGATATGGCTCCACAAAATTCGGCAAGCGCAGTTGATTCATACTGTCTTTTGAAGCTTTATTCCTTACCATGTATTCCCCTATCCTCTATAATGACGGTGTGTGTGTTCCGTCGCGCTGCCTGTGGACAGGTTTCGCTGTATTTCTGATATATATTCTCGATATGCCTGATCTGACAATTTGCGCCTCCCGGAGTTTCAGAAGTGGCTCAGCAGAAGGGTGATGGTTTTTTTTGAGCCAATTTTGATACTGTTGGCGAATTCTCTCATAGAACGTGCAACTTGCTCTTTCTGAAATGTTTGAGTGGTAAGAACAAAGAACAAGCTGGTAGCTTGTGGTACTCTTTTCCCACTTCGGCTGTAAATGAATTCGCCAACAGTATCAATTTTTCGGTAATGGATCATGATCCAGAAAATCCCCCTAACCCCCTTTTCAAGGGGGAAAATGGACTTCGCCCTCCCAGAGTGTTAGTGTCGGTGTATACTATATTTTACCTCGATATTTCGGATTGTCAAGCACATTCCGCTTGACCCTGTCGGGACGATTATGGTATCTTTGCATCCATGAAGAGGCAGGCCGCTGGGCATATAGGCTTATGCGAAAGCCGGAAGGCCGGAAAGCCAGGTATTTTAGCCACGGATTGGCACGGATTTTTACGGATGCTGGATTCCAGCCTTCGCTGGAATGACAGAGGAAAGAAGGAAAGACGGATATTTTAGCCACAGAATTTCACAGAAAATCACAGAAGAAAGAAGGAAGGAAGGATATTTTGGCCACAGAATTTCACAGAAAATCACAGAAGAAAGAAGGAAAGAAGGATATTTAGCCACGGATTAAACACGGATATGTCGGGTCGCCGACTACGAGGAAAAAGAAGGAATAAGGATGTTCGGGAGGTGTCAAAAATCCCCCCAGCCCCCTTTTCAAGGGGGAGTTATGGGCTTTCGCCCATTGACGAGGTTGCTGTATTCTGGATTCCAGCCTGCGCTGGAATGACAAGGGATATGAGACTTACTGATATAGTCACTGGGTGGTTTAATTGGTAAATAACTGCGTTTTCAGGAAGGGCGGGTTTTGGTTGATGGAAATGACGACCGTTAAGAGCATCACGGTGGTGAATCATAGTTAGAAAATCTGTTGAGAAAGATTGAACCCGCCCCTACAAGCCGCATACCCGGTCGTTATTCATAGATGCTCTCAAGGATTTTTCTGAGATGGGTTTTGGTTAGTTGTCTGGGATTATTTTTTACTCTCTCCGGGTGGAAGCCTCCATCTATGATGATCTGGATACCTTCTCTTGGTATTCCGGCCTCTTTCAGGGAAATTGGGAGGTGCGCGGATCTGGCAAGCTGATCAAGCTTGTGCCTTAATTGGTCTACATTCATACACGCCAGAGAATCGAGCAGGTCTCCCAACCTCTCCCGCTCAATATGATCCCTGTTATACGTCAGGAAAGCCCCCAATGTTAGCGCGCAGGCGATGCCGTGCGGAACACCATAATGCAGAGTCATGGGATAGGAAACCGCGTGAACGGCGGTGGTTTTGGTGTTGGAATACGCAAGACCAGCATAGAGACTTGCTGCTGCCAGGTGGGAGCGGAGCTTCAGACTATTTAAGTTGTTTACCAATTCTGCAAGGTTGCTCATTATCAGGCCTATCGCCTCAATCGCAAATGAGTCGGATACAGGGTTGGAGTATCTCGACCAGAATGCCTCAAAAGCATGTGAAAGGGCATCAAATGCGGTGTAAGCGGTGACCCGGGCTGGCAGAGATAGTGTTAGCTCTGGATCGACTATGGCATACTCAGGAAACATATATTCGTGAGCAAGCATGTATTTCCTCTTCTTTCGGTTATCCCAGATAGTCGCCCAGGGGGTAACTTCGCTTCCTGTGCCGCTGGTAGTGGGTATCGCTATAAAGGGTGTGCCGGGATTGGGAGCAGGAACCGCCTTCTCAAGGAATTTCTCGATTCTGTGCCCCTGTCGCGAGAGAAAAGCTACCGATTTTGCGAAGTCCAGTACGCTTCCGCCGCCTATCGCTATAATCAAATCAACATCATTAGCATTTGAGATGGCGTTTTTTACGTCCTGAATATCTGGATATGGCGCGATATTGCCCTGTTCCTCTATCTGACATCCGCCCAAAGCCTTCTTTATATCCCCGATAGCCCCTATATTCTTCATGGCATTCCGCCCGTAAAATAGCTTCACTTTCGCGGAGCTATTCCCAATGATCCTGCGCAATTCGTGAAGATATATACCAGTGCCAAAGATTGTTTCTACCGGGTTATGGAACGCAAGTTCCATCTTGTCAGCAAGATTTGATTCGCACATTTAACAGATTGATCCCCTTTTTTGGAGTGATGGAGCTTGCTTGCGCATAAGCAATTTTTGGAAGTGCTCTTAGAGTTTGGGAAGTATGAAAAATCCCCCCAGCCCCCTTTTCAAGGGGGAGCAGCGGGCCTCGCCCGCAGAAAAAACTTGAGAATCTTTCTTGGAACTTACTTGGTCGATCAATAATGTCTATGAATCTTCTGGTTCTTCGGGTGTGTCGATGTGGGTTGTGGTGTGTGTGATGTGTTATCTTCAACTCTTTATTCGGTTTTTCTTAGGGGTAGTGCATTGACAACTTTGTTTTCAATAGTACCGTTCGTCGCCGAAGGGACGGGCATTTCGTAGAACGCGGCTGCCAGCCGAATGGCACTGACTTAAGGAAATGTTATGGAGCATCCTAACACAAAGTCACGAAGCCACTAAGTCACAAAGAAAGCCAGAAATCCAGATACTATGGCCACGGATTGACACGGATTTTCACGGATATATGCTTATGCAGGCAAGATGCCTGCGCTCCCAGCATTCAGTCGTCCTTACAGGACTTAGTTATCTTGTGAATATCCGTTTCCCAGCGATAAATCACTGGGCTAACTTCACAAGTCCCTACGGGACAGGGAATCACCAGTATTCCACCTTAAGTAAGTGCCATTCGGCTGCCAGCCCGTTTGGAAACAAGCCAGCGGCATGTTCTACGGAAAAGTCACCCAGTCGTTGCCCATAAATTGAATCAAAGCCTTGAATTTGCTGCTTCTCTGATGATATTACGAATTAAGTTGTCAGTGCTGTAGTATAAGAGTAACTTCCCACTCGCGAGATAACGCTATTCATCAAGGGTGGGTAAACATTTTCTGATGAAATCAGAAAATGTTTACCCACCCCTACAGCTTCTACTGAATACTCAATAGCGTTGTCAAACATTCAATTCGAGAACAGCACACTTGCAATGTTTATGCCACTTGACTGGACGTTGATGGCACAAAACTCAATGCCCGGAGATATGCAACTCCGTGATAAGATAGGGAGGAGCAATTCACAGTTTTGCGCTTTTAATTTTGAGTTTTGTGTCCTGAAACTACCTGAATCCAGAGCTGAATAAGGGAAATAATTTCCCTGATGCTCACCTAATTTTCCCGATATTCATACAAACCGCTCTGGCTGATGCCTTGTAGAAACGGCGATCACCAGCGGCTAGTCGTCGATCGTGCGATTGCTTATATCTGGCATATTCCTTGCTTTGGATGGCTGTAAGCATAAGTTTACAATGGCGATCACAAGTCGTGAGATAACGCTATTCATGAAGGGTGGGTAAGCATTTTCTGATTTCATCAGAAAATGCTTACCCACCCCTACAAAGGAAGGAGGGAGATGTGCTGTTTGATAAGACAATGGAAGGGCTTGCGGGAGGAACATACTATGCAGGATTGCGCCACAAGATCATAGCTAATAATATTGCCAATGTGGAAACGCCGGGTTACCGGAGTATGGACATTTCGTTCAGGAAACAGCTTGAGTATCTGGTGAAAATGGCATCGGACGGAAAGCGAGTTCGAGGCAGAAGCGGCGTGGGTAGAAGACCACCGCCAACGCTTATATTTGCTTCTGATCCAACCAGTCAGAGGCATAGTATAAATCGTAATACGGTTAGTATAGATCAAGAATTGGTTAAGCTGGCACAAAACACTATTCTTCACAATACTTATTTGCAGCTTCTAAACAGCAAGTTTCGTATGCTCAAATATGCGATCAGTGGGAATGCCTGATGGTGCTGCTTTGATCCCGGGATTGCTGTCTGAATCCCTGGGATATTTCACGAAGAAAGGAGAAAAATGGCAATAGAGTGATGAGGGACGCATAATGTGCCACGCATTTCTCTCTTGCTAAAAGCTCATGGATTTATTCAATGCGATGGATATAAGCGCTTCCGGACTTATTGCACAACGCTATCGGATGAATATTGCTTCCGAGAATATGGCGAATATAGAATCCACGCGAACAGCTAATGGTGGCCCCTATCGTCGTAAGCAGGTGGTTATGAGCGCCGTTGGAAGCCGCACGCCGTTCATGGATATTCTGATGGGAACATGGAACACTATGCCTGTATTGGGTGGCACCAGAGTAGTGGATGTAGTTGAGGATCCTACACCTTTTAAGATGGTCCGCAGACCGGGACATCCGGATGCCGATCAGAATGGCTATGTCTCTATGCCCAATGTTAACGCTGTGCTGGAAATGGCAGAGATTATGTCAGCAACGCGTGCCTATGAAGCAAATATCACTGCCTTTTCGTCTGCAAAAGCCATGGTGGCGAAGGCACTGGAATTGGCAAAATAAATACACAATCATAAGCAAGTTTGTGAAATGATCTTAAAGTTCTTGATCGGTATGAAAAAATCCCCCCAGCCCCCTTTTTAAGGGGGAGAAGCGGGCTTCGCCCGCAGAAGGAAAGCTTGATAGTATTTTCGCAAAATTGATTAGAACTGGTATAAGGAGACGATAGAAGGGGCTGCCTGAAGGTGTTAGCACTTCGTCGTGAGTATCATGAAGATCGAACAACTTTTAAAACCTGTAATAACAGATGTCTCATCACCTCGAAAGTCTGATAACTCCTTTTCGAGTATGCTGAAAGAATCAGTAGAAAAAGTGAATTCACTCCAGAAGCAGGCGGATGCGGCCATTGATGATCTGGTCGTGGGCAACAGCAAGGATATTGTGCAAACAATGATCATGATGGAAAAGGCAGATACTTCCTTTCGTCTGATGATACAGGTGCGTAATAAGATCATACAGGCATACGACGAGATAATGCGAATGCAGGTGTGAGAGTTCTGGATACTGGATGCTGGATGCTGGATGCTGGATGCTGGATACTGGATGCTGGCATTGAGCACTGAATATCAAATATTATGCAAGAACCAACCGTAAATTCTGCGCGCCCTAGTTTTAGTGATAGGTGGAAGAATATGCCTATCAGGACCAAATTGGTCATTGGAACGGCCGTTGCCGCTGCTGTTGCGGGACTATTTGGCGTTGTTCTGTGGGCCAGCAGACCAGACTATGTCGCGTTGTATAGAGACCTCTCGCCGGGAGACGCGCAGTCGATAGAGAATAATCTATATGGCGCTCGGGACAAATTCAAGCGTTCACAAGATGGCTCATCCATCATGGTTCCGTCATCAGACGTATACAGAATACGTATGCGACTTGCCGGTAGTGGCCTGCCAGAGGGCAGCGCCAGCATTGACTCAAAGTCAAAGTTCGGTATGACCGATCGCGATCAGAAAGAGATGTATCGAGCACAACTTGAGGATGAATTGGCCAGGACCATAGCGTCAATAAGGGGAATATCGTCGGCGCGTGTACACATAGTCCAACCCCGTGAAACGGTTTTTATTGAAAAAGAACAGCCTGCAAAGGCATCGGTAGTGCTGAAATTGCGTCCCGGAGCAAGACTGAGCGCCGGACAGGTTGACGGAGTAGTTCATCTTGTTGTCTGCGGAGTGGGTGGACTGCATCGGGAAAACGTTGCTGTTCTGGATACGTCAGGTACGATGTTGTCATCTCCCAACAAAAATGCCCTTGTGGATAGCAGCCGGCTGGAATTCCAGTGGAATGTGGAATCAGAGCTGGAATTGAAGGCACAGACCATGCTGAATGAAATACTTGGTCCCAACAATGCAGTGATCCGAGTGACAGCCGAGATAGATTTTAGCGCCAGCGATATGATCGACGTAACCTATACTCCAGAGGGTACTGCCATTAAATCTGAGCAGAATATTGAGCATACGAGCAAAGGCGCGATGAATCCCACCGGGATACCGGGCGTCACAACCGGTGTCATGCCCAGCGCTCAGACGAGTGTTAGCCTCCCGGAGTATACTAGCACGGATACTATGACAGAGAGTGAAGTAAGCAAAAAAACTACGACTACTACCAAGCCGCCGGGAGAAATAACGAAGCTGTCAGTTTCGGTAGCTGTAGATCACAAAATAGTTGACGGTACACCGGTTCCCTTGACTCCGCAGGATCTACAGGACATCGAAAGCCTCGTCGGCGGGGCGGTAGGCATAGACAAAGTACGCGGCGATTCGCTGGAGGTAAAAAACATCCCCTTTGATACCTCTATTTACAAGGAAATGGAAGACGCAGATAAGGCGATCAAGTCGGCAAAATTGCAGGATATGATAATAAAGGCGGGCATTGCTGTTGCTGTTACTGTATTTCTGCTGTTCCTCCTCAAGTCAGTCCGCAAAAGACGCCCGGCGGAACAGATGCTGGCACTTCCCGGATTAGCGGGATATACTCCTGTAAGAGCACCTGTTGCAGCAGTATCCGGCGCTTCATCTCCACAGGCTGTTACGCAAAGATCGGTTGCTACCAGTGAACAGGTATCCGAGGAGTTATCGGAGATACAAGTGCCACCTCTACAAAGAGATAAGCAGCAGATTTTGTCACTAATCGATAAAGATCCGCTTGCAGTGGCACAGGTTATACGTGATTGGATGTCAGATTAACTTGACTTTGTCACATTAGATCGCGTCCCGTCGTAGCCCAACTTTCTAAGTTGGCATTCTGGGAATCCGATGTAGGAAACCAAGATAGAATCTTGTAGCTCAGGCAAATATGACCAAGTCAAGTTAATTGCAGTTGTAAATTGCCAGTTGATGGCCGATTAACGATGGAAAGGGATGACAGTGCCAGAGACAAACATGAGTATTGATGGACATGAGCAGGTAGGCGGCAAGACACTCGAAGGTCTGACCGGACGGCAGAAGGCTGCTGCTTTCCTGATTGCCCTGGGATCAGATGCCTGCGCTCAGATATTCAAGATACTCGAGGAGCAAGAAGTCGAGAGACTTGCGGCTGAGATAGCCGGAATGCCATACATCGGCGCTAACACACTGTCAGGCGTATTGCGGGAATTCCGCGTTATGGTATCTGCTGAGGAAGGCGCTGTTCAGGGCGGCATGGCATACGCAACCGAGGCTATGAGCAAAGCATTGGGCGCTGAAGGCTCGGCAGATGCTGTGGAGCGCATCCGCTCTAGCTCCAAACCTTTTGATCTTCTGATGGCTACGCCAAGTTCTACCGAGTTACTTCTGGGGATAATACGAGAAGAGCACCCACAAACCATCGCGTTGATCCTTGTGCACGTTGAAGAGCAGAAAGCAGCCGATATATTGGCAGGATTGCCACAGGATCTGCGAACTGATGTTATCCGTCGTATTGCCAATATGACAACAGTATCTCCGGGAGTTGTTGCCCACATAGAGGGCGCACTACAGATGAAATCCCATGGCCAAGAACGTGTAAAAGCAGGTGGTATTAGGACCGCTGCAGAAATTCTCAACCGCGCTGATGCTGATGTGGAAAAAGAGATTATGCAATCTATGGGCAGCATGGATCCGGAACTTGCAGAAGCAATATCTGATCTCATGTTCATATACGAGGATATTATCACAATTGCAGACGCCGGAATACAGAAGATGCTGCCGGAGCTACCAGAAAACGATCTGTTGATGTCACTTAAAGCCAGTACCGAAGCGGTAAAGAGCAAATTCATGAGGAATATGTCCGAGAGAAGACGGCAGACAATTCAGGAGGACCTGGACAATATGCCCCCTGTGCGGTTGAAGGATGTGCTGTCAGCTCAAAAGCGTATCCTCGCGGTAGTAAAGGAGATGACCCAAACAGGTAAGCTGGAGATCATCCTGGACGCGGATGATGAGGTATTTGTTTAACTGGATGCTGGATGCTGGATACTGGATGTTGGATGCTGGGTGATTGATAACCAGCACTGAGTATCGCTTTTCCTTGCAGTTGGCGACGCGACATTGGTGAACTCATGAGCAGAATTATCAAATCAGGATCTGAAGACAAAGGCTATTCTATCAAGCCTGTGGAGTATATATCACTTGGCGGAGAGCAGCCGCTGATACCCAACTATGCAGATACCCTACAAGCGATGCCATCGCGGAGAATGTCAGAAGTAAAGCGGCAAATGGAAACGCTCATGGGTGAGGCGAAAGGTAGAGCTGAGGATGTACTCCAGGAGGCACATGCTGAAGCAATCGGCATCAAAGAGAGAGCATTCCAATCCGGATACCAGTCCGGTTGGGAAACGGCCGTTAAAGAAATACAAATGGTAACTGATTCTATCTTCAGGACTTTCAGGAAGGGCCTCGACGATATAGTATCACTTAAGGATGATATTCTCGGTCAATCTGAGGATGACATTGTCCAGCTATCCACGGCGATAGCCAGAAAATTGGTATTCAGAGAGCTTAGACAGCATCCGGATACCATAGTCTCTATAGTCAAGGAAGCGATAAAACTGGTTAGGAGCAGAGAGGAAATCGTTATCAGGATACATCCTGAGGACTGTGATACGCTAAAACAGCATCTAAGCGAAATGGTGGAACAGCTTAGCGAGGCCAAAGCAGGACCACAGCAAGACGTGCCAATAAGAATAGAGGAGGATTCCAGCCTGACTCCCGGAGGCTGTATCGTCGAGACGGATACTGGTTTAATCGATATGTCCTTCGAAGCGCGCATGGAGTCAATTGGTCAGATGAGTCCATAGGTGGGTCTATAGGTCTATGAGTCTATGAGTCTATGAGTCTATGGAGTTTGTAGCAGCATATCATACGAAATCCAATCTCAGAGACATAGCCCTTACTTCCTTCCAGGTTATCGGATGCCATAAAATCCCTGATTACAATATTATGACAATCGATCTAAACAAATACTTCGGCATTTTGGACAGCATGAGGCTGGCAAAACTCTATGGAAAGGTGACACAGGTGATTGGCCTGACCATTCATGGAGTTGGGATCTCTGCGTCCATGGGCGATCTATGTATGATCCTTCCGAATAGCGACTCCAAATCCCAGAATGCAATACAGGGAGAGGAGATCGCCAGTGGGCAGGATTCGACCCTGAATCCGAAAGCCATATACGTGGAGGTGGTTGGGTTTACAGAGGGGAAGGTGTTGTTTATGCCGCTGGGTGAAATTCATGGGATAAAGCCAGCGGACAGGATACTGGCCACAAACAGTCCAATCAATATACTGGTGGGCGAACAACTGCTGGGACGATCGATTGATGCTCTTGGCAACCCAATAGATGATGCTGGACCTCTGTTTACCAATGCAAATGTCGGAGAGCGCTTACCACAAAGATACTCTGTGCGAAACAGTCCACCAGAACCATTCCAGAGGAGACGGATTACTGAGCCGCTGATCACAGGAGTGCGGGCTATTGACGGTCTACTTACCTGTGGAAAAGGCCAAAGAGTGGGCATTTTCTCGGGATCTGGCGTTGGAAAGAGTGTGCTGTTGGGCATGATCGCCAGAAATACAACCGCTGACGTGAATGTCATAGCTCTCATCGGTGAGCGAGGTCGTGAGGTACGGGATTTTATCGAGAAGGATCTGGGTCCCGAAGGGCTGGCACGTTCGGTTGTTGTGGTGGCAACTTCGGATCAGCCGCCGCTAATTCGCGCTTTAGGGCCGTTTACAGCAACGACTATCGCTGAATATTTCAGGGATCAAGGCAAAGATGTATTGCTCATGATGGACTCTGTTACCAGATATGCGATGGCTGAAAGGGAAATCGGTTTGGCTACCGGTGAGCCACCCACCACAAAAGGTTACACGCCTTCTGTGTTTGCAAAGCTACCCAGATTGCTGGAACGGGCTGGCACTACACTTGATAAGGGAACTATCACTGCTCTTTACACTGTTCTGGTGGAAGCGGATGACATGAACGATCCCATAGCTGATAGTGTTCGCGCCATTCTTGATGGGCATATAGTGTTGTCCAGAGAATTGGCGATACGCAATCACTATCCCGCCATCGACATAACACATAGCATAAGCAGACTTATGATAGATGTCACAAAACCAGAGCACAAGGACGCAGCAGGACGCTTTAAGGAAACATTGGCAATCTATAATGACGCGAAGGATCTCATCGACATCGGGGCATACACACCGGGCGCCAGCCCAAAGATAGATTATGCGGTTGAGCACATTGATGCCATGAACAGCTACCTCAGACAGCAGATAGAGGAACGTGCAGACTTTGGAGACAGCGTATCAAAACTCGCTAGCATACTTCCAGATTAGCCCTCTGCCTCCTCATGGATTTCTCTATATAGACCTCTTCCATTTCTTATGGTATATTTCTTGCTATTTACAGACTGTAAGCTGCGGTAAAAGGAGTAGCAGAGGAAGGTACTTATGCTCCTCTGAACAGGTAACGTAGTCGTCAACGTAACGCTCTGTGGAAGATGAGACGTAGATTTAGATTAGCACAATTGCTGAAGTACCGAAAATTGATCGAAGATCAGAGACGCACCGCGCTGGCGATGATAAAGGGAAAACAGTACAGGGAAGAGGAAAAATTGTTTCATATACAGGAAACGCAAAGATCATATCAGCAGCAATTGCAGAATACGCAAGGTAAGACATCGCTTCATCTCTCATATCTGGATGCCCTTTCACAGGACAACTTCTTTCAGAGAAAAATACTTCAGGAACTGCATGGGCAAGCGCTGAAAGCAACAGATGAACTCGTGGAAGCATCAAAATCCCGTAAGACAGTGGAGAAACTGCGGGACAAAAAGATGGAGCAATACAAGCAATATATGATACAGCAGGAACGCAAAGAACTTGATGAGCTTGCAGCAGGTCGATTTGTCAGAATGAATTCAGCATCAAAGACGTGATGAATTAAGCTACTTTCGGACGCGCAGGAGAAATTGATGAAGCTATTGATTGTCATCGCACTGTCAACATTTGTTGTTGCCGCTGGATTAAGCATGTTTTTCACAGGTACCTTTAAGCAAACCGCTCCCGAGGATAGTGAATCTACCGAAGTGGTAGACGCTACAACAGAAGATGCTCAAGGAGAAGGAGCAACAGAAAATACCCAGGGAGAAACGGCAACTGAAGACACTCAGGGAAAAGAAGGAAACTCACAAACACAGGCAGAAGAACAAGCTACTGCAATGTTGGAGGCAAAGTCACAGGCGACGCTGGCGAAATACGAAGCTCAGATAGCAACAGCCAAGGCAGAGCTAACTACTATTAAAGCGGAGATAGAGTCTCTCAACAGCGTGAAAACATCCATCAGTAGAAGCCAGCAACTAGCGAAAGTATACACTTCCATGAAACCAGATAGCGCCGCCACAATTTTGTGTCAACTGGATGAAGCTTTTACAGAACAGATACTATCGGAAATGAGCACCAGAACGGTTGGCAAGATAATGGATATTATCGCGACCTCAAACCCAGAATACGGTGTAAAGCTCAGCAAGCTTATGGGTGGAGATGATAATTCCTGATCAAGCCTTTAGATGAAGTTGGAAGAAATAAACGGGGGATAGGTTTCGTGATTACATCTTTTTCGTGGACTTTCTATAAAGGCAGGTTTGGGGTTTTCAGTTCAAAGCGAGGTGTATTTCACAATGGAGGACCCGCTGTTACTAATAACCGTGTTGACATAGATAAAACCTGCCCCTACAAGAGGTTGCCACGACTCAACACATTACCTGATTATTTATTCAATGTCCATGAAAAGGCTTGAGCGAAAAAGGTAGGTCTTACTCAGCGGAACGAGACATTTTATATGAAACACACTGCTTTCCAAAATATTATCTCCAGCGATATGTTCAGGGGAACGAAATCCTCTCCGAATCAATGGGAAACTACTATTGAGGGAGCGAATTTCTCATCCTTCCTCCTGGCAGTGGTACAGCAGGAGTCAAGAGGCGCACCAATGCCTGCGGTAAATTCACAGCCTGCAACGCCGTTGGTCATTGCTCCGTATCAGAGACCTTTATTCAATTCGCACGGCAAATCATCATCTGGAAACATGCCACCTGGTATCAAGTCGCATAAAGAGAATCCACCGGACAGCATCCCATTCCATATAACATCCCCCATGCCCCACCGCAAAGAACAAAGGGCAAGGAATCAGGGGTATGGAGTGTCGAATATAGGACAGGAGGCTCTGTCGCCTATGCCGTCGCCAGATTTCATCAATGGGTTACTGGTAGATCAATTGCCACTCGAAGGTGATATGGTGTCCTCTCAGATGCACGAAGCTCCTGAACTTCCTGATAACTTCACTTTATATGGAGAAAATGGGGTAATGCCTGTGGCGAGGAGTGTGGTGGCTAATCCATATAATGCTGTAGCTCTAAACATTAGCCGTGCCAAAAATTATCAAATCCAGGCTGCTGGAGTAAGCCGATCAAATGATACTGTTGGCGAATTCGGAATTGCTATTCGGTCGGGGTTGGAAAACCCCGACTATCGGTCAGCGGGAACTTCATTATTACCGATAGACGGGACTTTCCAGTCCCGTTGGATGAATTCGCCAACAGTATCATCAACTGTGCCAAAGCCAACTGTCCCGGAACTCTTCAGCCTTCAGGAGCATACTACGGAAACTAATCAAATGGGATTCGGGCTGCCTGGTCCCATAACGGGAGCACGACAAGCAAAATCCCTTGTTCTCACAGCACAGCCCGACACTGTATCGCGCAGCGACATCAGACGAAGTATTGCCGCCCCCCTTCCAGAAAATGCTTCATCTCCAGATCTGAAACAGAGCCATATAGCATATCCGGTTGCTGAAGCAGCCCCACAGATACGTAACATTACTGAGAATCCGACTATGACCCCGGCAGATCAGCATTTGTCTCTGGTAGCGGAGCGACAGCAAAACTGGAATTCGCGTCGCACCCCACCAACCGTATTACGCAACAACATGCCTCCAGCGCCGGATGATCAGATAGCAGAAGGAACTGGGAACGTAAGGGTTATACAACAATCAAGAGATATATTATCCATAAATCCTTCATCGCAAGCTATAAACACACCGGATGAGGTAATTACCGTAAGGGACATAGTTGCACTATCAAGTATGGTGGATGGTGAAATAAGCCTGTCAGTGGAAGTGAGAGCAAATATTCCTGAACCTGTGCCAGTGGCGGTCGTGGATGCTGGTGTTACATCAAACAGAGAGATGCCCATACGGCCTGATCTGATACAGCCAGTTCCTGATGCTCCTGCATTCCAGCGAAGCGAGATAGCTACAGGTGAGAGTGTCAGAGCGTCTTCGGAAAAATCCCCCCAACCCCCTTTTCAAGGGGGAGAAACGGACTTCGCCACTGGCCCTGGATTACGTAATTATGCTCCTGAATCTGCGCCAGTTGTGATGGAGGATGCTGTTGTTACACCAGGCAGAGAGATACCCATACAGCCTGATCTGATACAGCCAGTTCCTGATGCTCCTGCATTCCAGCGAAGTGAGATAGCTACAGGTGAAAGAGTGATGGCGTCTGTGGAAGTGCCGCAAGTGAGTATAAATGCTCTTGAATCTGCGCCAGTAGTGGTTGTGGATGCTGGTGTTACATCAGGCAGACAGATACCCATACAGCCTGATCCTATACAGCCAGTTAGTGTGAGAGCGTCTGTGGAAGTGCCGCAAGTGAGTATAAATGCTCTTGAATCTGCGCCAGTGGTGGTTGTGGATGCTGGTGTTACACCAGGCAGGGAGATACCCATACGGCCTGATCCTATACAACCAGTTCCTGATGCTCCTGCATTCCAGCAAAGTGAGATAGCTACAGGTGAAAGAGTGATGGCGTCTGTGGAAGTGCCGCAAGTGGGTATAAATGCTCCTGAATCTGCGCCAGTGGTGGTTGTGGATGCTGGTGTTACACCAGGCAGACAGATACCCATACAGCCTGATCCTATACAGCCAGTTAGTGTGAGAGCGTCTGTGGAAGTGCCGCAAGTGGGTATAAATGCTCCTGAATCTGCGCCAGTGGTGGTTGTGGATGCTGTTGTTACACCAGGCAGAGAGATACCCATACAGCCTGATCTGATACAGCCAGTTAGTGTGAGAGCGTCTGTGGAAGTGCCGCAAGTGAGTATAAATGCTCCTGAATCTGCGCCAGTGGTGGTTGTGGATGCTGGTGTTACACCAGGCAGACAGATACCCATACAGCCTGATCTGATACAGCCAGTTCCTGATGCTCCTGCATTCCAGCAAAGCGGGATAGCTACAGGTGAGAGTGTAAGAA
>SDBT01004361.1_pt1 | contig 24069 bp, 24 predicted proteins | sample 2277101 | NCBI WGS metagenome assembly SDBT01 (sample SAMN10404973, study PRJNA504765) | marine sediment metagenome | isolation source: marine sediment core GS10_PC15, 103 cmbsf | place: Arctic Ocean: Southern Knipovich Ridge | collected 2010 | reverse complement strand
TGGCGCACGTGGCCTTTGGCGACCCGGTCTGCCCGGAGCTGCACGGCGCCCTGCGAGAGGCGGCGCAGGGGTGCGGGGCAACGGTCTGGCCCGAGGGCGTCTACGTGTGCATGGAGGGCCCGGCGTTCTCCACGCGGGCGGAGTCCATGCTCTACCGTTCCTGGGGTGCGTCCGTTGTGGGAATGACGAACCTGCCCGAAGCCAAGCTTGCCCGCGAGGCGGAGATGTGCTACGCTACGCTGGCCCTGGTAACGGACTTCGACTGCTGGCACGAGACCGAGGAGGACGTCACGGCGGAAGCCATCATTGAGAACCTGCGCCAGAACGTGGCTACGGCGCAGCAGATCATGGCGGCCCTGGCCGCCGGCTTGGCGCGCACTCGTTCGTGTGGATGCGGCCGCGCCCTGGAGAAAGCGTTGGTGACGCCGCCGGACCTGATGCCCGCAGAAGCCAAGCAGAGGCTGGACATCATTATCGGCCAGCATATAGAATAGCCGAGCAGATCTGCGGTACCCCATGCGCGTGTGAAAGGCAAAGCAATGGCAGACCAGATCATCGTGAAGTGTCAGCAGTGCGGGCGCAAGCTGAGGATGAGCAGCGATCACGTCGGCAAGAAGGGCCGCTGCCCGAACTGCGACGCCGTCATTCGCGTCCAGCGGGAGGGGACCGGCGCCACCGATGGCAGTGAGCATCAGGTGGTGGACGTGGGCGAGATCGAGACGCCCAAGGACGCCATGCTCAACATCCGCAAGCAGAATGACGTCGCGATCGTCGGCTTCGCGACCTCTCGCATCCTGGACCAGTCCAACGTCCAGCAGCTCGGTGACGAGTTCGACGCCCTGGTCGACAAGTACAAGCTCAGCAAGATCGTCGTCAACTTCAACGGCGTCACCTACATGAGCAGCGCCGTGATGGGCAAACTGGTCAGCCTGCTGAAGAAGGTCAAGACGGCCAAGGGCCAGTTGACGCTCTGCAACATCGAGGAGAGCATCTTCGAGATCTTCGAGATCATGCGGTTCGACAAGATGTTCCAGATCCGCGACACCGAGGATGAGGCCGTCGCCGAGCTGGTCGGCTGAGCCGGATGACGCCTGAAGGGGCAGCCGGTCCCGCACAGTCATGGAAGCCCTTCGGGTGGCAGGGCGTCTCGCTCACCGTCCCCGCAGACTGGGATCTCGTCTACACGCGCGGCGATCGCCGCTCCGGGCACATTCGACTGGCCGACTCCGAGGCCGTGCGCCTGGAGGTCCGTTGGCAGGCCGGTCCCAGCAAGCGGTCGCCCGCCGCCGCCGTTGACGCCTACCTGCAACGCCTGCGGCGCAAGGCCCGCAAGGACGGCGTCCCCTTCACCGCGCACCGCGACCTGAGGCTCGGGTCCCCCGTGGGCATGCAGTCAGAGAGCTACCGGTGGGAGGCCGATCGCCGCGCCCTGGCCATGGTCTCCCGCTGCACCGAGTGCGGCCGCACCGTGCACCTGCAGGTGTCCGGGCCTGCCGACACCGTGCCGAAGCGCCTGGCGCGGACGGTGTTCGGGTCGCTGCGGGACCATTCGAACGAGGGCGGGACGGTGTGGCGGTTCCTGGACGTGGAGCTAACCAGCCCGCGCGGGTTCGCCCTGAGCCGGTCCGACCTGCGGGCCGGATGCGTGCGCATGGCGTTCCGCAAGGGGTCGACGCGGCTTGAGTTCGTGCGCGCCAGCCTGGCGCAGGTCGTGCTGGGCGAGCAGGGCCTTGCCGAGTGGTTCAGGGCCTTCTATGCCAAGCCGCTGAAGAGACGGAAGGTCAAGCTCGCGGAGGCCGAGGTAAGGGGCCACCCGGGCCTGCAGCTGAGGGGGCGTCCCTGGCGTCTGCTCAACCCGCTGGCCGTGGTGGGGCGCCGGCGCATTCTGCGGGGTGCCTGCTGGCATTGCACGGAGACCAACAGGCTCTTCATCTGCTGCCTGGACGGCCGCGTGCGGGACGAGGAGTGCGCCGCGCAGGCCGTGCGGGGCTTCCGCTGCTGCACAGGGGAGGGCGCGGGCTGATGGCGCTGCTGAGGCGTCGGGCCCCCAGCGGCCCGCAACTGAGCCGGCAGGAGTCCCTGGACGCCCGGCCCGTGGTCCACCGGCTGGTCAAGGTGGACCGCGATGAGAAGGGCGGCATCGTCCTGCAGATCCCCAGGCGCAACAGCGCGCTGGTCAGGACCGTCTCTCGGGTCTTCCGCATCTCTCCCTACAAGCGGGTTGCACTTGACGAGCTCGGCACGTTCGTCATAGAACTATGCGACGGGCAGAACACCGTTCGCGATGTAGTTGATCATCTGGCGAGAAAGTATAGACTGAACCGCCGGGAAGCAGAAGTATCGACGACCACTTTCCTGCGGACCTTGGCGCGGCGCTCCATCATCGGGCTGGTCATCGGCGAGGACGGGCCGGCGGGCTGATGGGAAGGGCCGGACAGGGGCGCTCCAGAGGCGGAGATTGCCGGTGGCTGACACTAGCGGCCAGCAGAGGGACCGGGCGGTGATGGGCAGGCAGATCGTCCTGCCCTTCAGCAAGGCGTTCGAGATCGCGTGGAAGGGCATCAGGATCCGGATCTGGCGCTCCCTGATCACCATGAGCGGCATCGTCCTGGCCATCGCTTTCCTCATGTCCGTCTGGACCGAGGGTGTCTTCCAACGGGCTTTCCGCATGGTCCCCGAGGACCACGAGCGCTACACCGTTGTGCGCAGCGCCCTGACGGCCGAGGCCATTGCCAGCGGCGCAGTGCGCATCCGGTGCGGCGTAATGGAGGACGGTCGCGGCGTAGCTGCCTCCGTCAGCACACCCGGACGCGCCATACGAACGTTCCTGGACGCCGAGAAGGCCTTCCAGGCCCGTCGCATCCGGCCGGAGGATCTGGTGGACGCCCTGCAGGCGGAAGGCGACAAGCACATTGACGCCCTCGTCCTGGTGGGGCTGCCCCAGGCGCTGGCCCAGGACGCGGCAGCGCGGGCGGTCAAGGACTTCGTCGACAGGGGCGGGTTCCTGCTCATCTACGGCACGGCGGGCGTGGCGGACGCGGGCGCGTCGGCTGCCGACCTGCTCCCGGCCGACCTGCTGCCTCCCGTCGATGCCGAGGAAGAGGACGCCGGCGCGAAGGGAAGCGGCGTCGTCATGGTGCCCAACACCATCCAGGTCCCGTGGAAGGACCATCCGGAAGCCACCTTCGCCAGGACGTCGGGCAAGTCGGGCGCCGTGGCGCTGGCCAAGGCCGGCGAGGACGTGGCGGCCTGGCGCCTGCGCCGGGGCGAGAACGGGGGTTCCGTCGTCTGGTATCCCGTGGACGAAGGATCGGGCTCCGACACCAAGGTGGTGCTCTGGTTTGTGCGCGGCGAGGGGAGCGAGGGGGGCAAGGGCGGCGTAGCGGACAGTCTGATGGGGCGCGCCATGGGCCGATGGGCCCGGAAGGCCGGGCCCTCACGCGACATGCGCGGCATCTGGCTGGTCACGCTCAGCCTGATGGTGTGCGTGGTGGGCATCACCAACGCCATGCTGATGAGCGTGACGGAGCGGTTCCGCGAGATCGGCACGATGAAGTGCCTGGGAGCGCTGGACCAGTTCGTGGTCAAGCTCTTCCTGATTGAGTCATCGCTTCAGGGCGTGGTGGGGTCGCTGGCCGGCGCGCTGATCGGTTTCCTGCTCGCCTTCCTCCGCGCGATGTTCACCTTCCACGTCAAAGACATCCAGACCGGCGACGGCTATTGGCTGGTTCTCGAGTTCTTCCCCGCGCTGAGCCTGCTGGGCTGGGTTTCGATCGCCCTGGGGACAGGCATAGCCCTGAGCGTTGTCGCGGCCATCTATCCGGCCATCCGCGCGGCCCGCATGCAGCCCGTGCAGGCCATGCGCTCGGAGGCGTAACGCCGCGAGCACCCCACATACGAGAGAAGATATCGCACGGAGGCGAGACAGTGGCTGACGCAGCGACAGCGGAAATCCCGGCCGACGAAGCAGAAGAGATGACCGTCGTGCGCACCAAGGACGTCACGAAGGTCTACCGGATGGGCAAGGTCGAGGTCCACGCCCTCAAGGGCATCACGCTCGACATTCGGCTCGGCGAATACATCAGCATCATGGGCCCGAGCGGCAGCGGCAAGACCACGCTGTTCAACATGATCGGCGCCCTGGACAAGCCGACCGAGGGCCAGGTCTACATCGACGAAGTGGACGTGGCCCAGCTTGACGCCTACGAGCTGGCCTGGCTGCGTTGCCGCAAGATCGGCTACATCTTCCAGACATTCAACCTCATCCCCGTCATGAGCGCCCTGGAGAACGTCACGCTGCCGATGACGTTCGCCGGCCTGACCACGGACGAGGCCCGCGACAAGGGGATGGACCTGCTGGACCAGGTGGGCCTGGCCGAGCGCTACGACCATAAGCCCTACGAGCTCTCCGGCGGCCAGCAGCAGCGCGTGGCAATCGCCCGCGCCATGGCCAACTCCCCCGCCATCATCCTGGCCGACGAGCCCACCGGGAACCTGGACCTGGCCACCGGCAAGGAGATCATCCAACTGCTGGGCGAGATGAATCGGAACGGGAACGTCACCATCATCACCGCCACCCACGACATCAAGATGCTCAGCGCCTCCGACCGCATCGTCTGGGTGCGCGACGGTAGGCTTGCCAAGATCGAACTCCGCGAGGACCTGGACATCCAGATCGGATCGATCGAGGGCGACGCCGAAGGCGGCATCGAGGCCAGCCTGCGCGGCGCCGGCGACGCGGGCGAGTCGGACAAGTCGGACGAGGACGAAGGCGAGTAGGGGGCACCCGCGCCCTCCGGTCCTCAGTAAGCCCTGCAGATGGTGGCCCCCGGATAGTAGTGCAGCAGGATGTCCTGCCAGGTCGCGCCCGCCTTGGCCCCGCCGCGCGCCCCCCACTGGCACAGACCCACCCCGTGGCCGAACCCCAGCCCCTCGAAGCGGAATCCCCCCGCGCGCGGCTCCACGCGGAAGTTCGGGCTTCGGATCACGTTGCCTCCCAGGGCCAGGCGGAAGGCCGCGCCGCTGATCCTGACTTCCCCGTTGACCAAGACGAACCGGGCGTAGCCGTCCGGCTCCGTGCCCTCGGTCTCCAGCGTCTGCACAGTCCGGATCGTGTCGGCGCCCTTGCTCTGCAGGGCCTGGGCGACCTGGTCCGCTGAGAAGTCCGCTCGCCAGTCATACCACTTGCTGGCCCGGCACCAGTCGCACGACACGCCGGCCAGCGGCGGGACCACCTCTTCGGCGAACACCTTGTCCACGCTCGCCGTGTGCCCGCCGCAGGTGCTCTGGAAGTAGGCGGGCAGCACGCGGTCGGCGTAAGTCAGGATGATGCCGCGCGTCAGTTCGCAGGCCAGGTCCGCGCTGCCGTTCTCCTTGGCCACGCCGCGATAGGCCATGTCCACGCGGGTCACGTACCCCTTGGCGGCCACGGCGTAGAGCATGAAGGTGCGCGCGGCCACGGCCTGGGCCATCAGCGCCTCCAGCGGCCAGGACCGGTAGAGTTCCGCCCCTACGACGCCGCGCAGGTAGCGTTCGGAGTCCAGCACGTTGAAGGCCGAGACACCTTCCGGGAAGGGGCGGGCGAGCAGGCTGCCCCGGTAGGCAGTGCCCTCTACGCGGAGCAGGCCGTCCACGGGCAGCAGCTCCAGGTCCCCCGCGGGCTGGCTCTTGCCGTTCAGGACGATCCGGCCATCCGTGCTCTGCACCGTCCACGGCCCGGTGCCGGTTTCGGCCACGCGTCGGGCGCCCTCCTCGTCTCGCCAGTGCCAGACGCCGCCGCCCGGGCACTCGACCGTGAGTTCCGGCCGCCGCTTGGCGAGCAGCACGCGCACCGTCTCGGGGATGTCGATACCATCCGGCGCGGCCGGCAGCGGCGGCACCGTCGGCAGAGGGCGCCCGGCCCGGCACGACCACGTCAGGAATACCAGCGTTGCGCCGACGGCGACCAGCACCGAGAGCACCACAGGCACCAATCGCAGCGCCGCGTATTCGCGCGCGGGCGGCCCGGGGGTGGAACCGGTCGTGGCTTTGCTGTTCATGGCGTTCAGTGCGGTGTGAGGCAGTGGTTTGCTCAGCGGCCGGGGTCGCCGGCGGCCGGGCCGGCGCCGCGGTAGACGTGCAGATTGGTGTCGCGGAAGCGTTCCCATTCGCTGAAGACGCAGCCGCAGTACTGCTGCATGTAGAGGCCCATCTTGCGGGCACGCCGGTGGCCCTCCTCGGCCAGCGGACGCCAGTCGGCATAGTGGAAGGTCACTCCCTCCAGGCGCGCGCACTCGCGTCCGACCTCGGCAATCAACTCGTGGTCCTGCCGGGTGCTCCCCAGAAGCGTCGTAGTGATCGCGTCGAAACCGCCCCGTGCGGCCTCGCGGGCGGCGCGCGTCAGCCTCAGGCGATAGCAGCCTTCGCAACGCTCGGCGGACTCGCCCGTCCAGTGGACCGACTCCAGGAACCGGCGCAGCCCGTAGCCGTCCCCGTAAATGACGGCGATCGGCACGCGCTCCTGCAGCACGTGGAGCCCCTTCATCCGGCGCCGGAACTCGATGAGGGGATGGATGTTGGGGTTGAAGAAGAACCCCGTGACCTCATGGCCCTGCGCGACCAGGTCATCGAATGGGGCGATGCAGCACGGCGCGCAGCAGATGTGGAGCAGCACTTTCATCGGCGCCCGTCTCCCCCGGCAAACGGTTCGGCCGTCCCGCCTCGCTTTCCCAGGACCATGGGCTTCCGGTGACCCGGCGCGGTTGAACGGGCAGCGTCCGCCCCCACCGGTCCGACGCGACAGATCACCCGAACAGCGGGGCCTGCCCCTGGTCCGGTTCTCCATCGCCGGGGGGGTGACCGGTGATGATCTGGTGGCCCTGGGGGGTCAGGACGCGGCCGCGAGCGGTGCGCGCCAGAAGGCCCTGCCGCATCAGGAAGGGCTCGTAGACGTCCTGGATCGTGTCTTCCTGTTCGCTGACCACAGCCGCAATCGTCTTGAGGCCTGCCGGCCGCGGGGCGCTCTGCGCCAGTGCGCCCAGTATCTTGCGGTCCATCTCGCAGAGGCCGTGCTCGTCGACCCCCAGGCGGCGCAGTCCCTCGACGGCGACGTCCTCGGTGATGACCTCGTTGCCGCCGGCTTGTGCGACGTCGCGGATGCGGCGCAGGAAGCGGTTCGCCACGCGCGGGGTCCCTCGCGACCGGGACGCCACCAGCTCGGCGGCCCCCGGTTCGACGCCGATGCCCAGCACGTGCGCGCTGTTGGTCACGATCTGGGCCAGCTCCTCGGGCGTGTAGAAGTCGAGGCGTTCCATGATGTGGAAGCGCCCCCGGAGCGGCGGCGTCAGGAGTCCCTCGCGCGTGGTCGCGCCGATGAGGGTGAAGGGGCGCAGGTCCATGCGGACGGAGCGGCTGTGCGGGCCGGAGTCTATGATGATGGAGATGAAGAAGTCCTCCATCGCGGTGTAGAGGTACTCCTCCACCCTGACGTCCAGGCGGTGGATCTCGTCGATGAAGAGGATGCTGCCGCGCTGCAGCCCCGTCAACAGGCCGACCAGATCGCTGGGCCTGGTGAGGGCCGGGCCGCTGGTCGTCTTGATGTCGACGGCCAGTTCGGTGGCGATGATGTAGGCCAGCGTCGTCTTGCCGAGTCCGGGCGGGCCGCTGAACAGGACGTGGTCCAGCACGTCGCCCCGCAGCTTCGCCCCCTCCATCCAGGTGCGCAGGTTGCCCACCGTGTCGGGGCGGCCTACGAACTCAGCGAGCGTGCGCGGGCGAAGGACGGTATCGAGGTTCCACTCGTCCTCCTGGGGGAGGCCGGAATAGATGCCGTCGTCGCTCATGCGGCGCTATCTCCAGGACCGGCGGACCGGTCCGCTAGCGGGACAGGGCGGCGGCCAGCAGGGCCTCGGTTTCGGCGTCGGGCCCCAGCTTGTCGCTGGCTGCTTTGACGGCCTTCTCGGCGGCAGTGCGGGACTCGCCCAGGGCCACCAGGGCGCGGACGGCGTCGCGGGAGGCCTGCCCCTCGGGCGGGCCGGCTTCCGACACGACCATGTCCTGCATGCGGCCCTGCAGTTCAAGGATCAGACGCCGCGCCGTCTTCGTGCCGATGCCCTTGACCATGCTGCGCAGGGCGTCTGCGTCCTCGTCCAGAACGTAGCGGCGGAACTGGGCGACCGAGCAACTGCTCAGCACGCGCAGGGCGACGGCCGGGCCGACGCGGCTCACCCCCTGCAACATGCGGAAGAGCGTCCGCTCCTCTTCGGTGGCGAAGCCGTAGAGGGAGACCTGGTCCTCGCGCACCTGAAGGTGGGTCAGCACCCGGGCCTCGGCGCCCTCACGCGGCAGGGCCTCGTAGGTGGACGTGGGAATCTGCACCATGAAGGCCACGCCGCCCACCTGCACGACAGCGGCCGTGGGTGACTTTGCGGCCAGGACGCCCTGCAGGAACTCGATCATCGGGCCCCTATTCGCTCCCCAGGCTCAGCCCAAGTGCTTCCAGCTTGACCTTCAACTCGTTGAGGCTGGTGCTGCCGAAGTTCTGCGTCGCGAGCAGTTGCTGCTCAGTGAACCGGGTCAGCTCGCCCACGGTCTTTACACCCAGCTTCTCCATGCACCGGCGACACCTGGTGGACAGTTCGAGCACTTCGATCGGGGTGCCGTCCGTCTCCTGGTCCTCGCCATCGCCCTCCGGGGTGTCCTGCCCTTCCGGCCCGGCCAGGCTGCTGTTCCCGGCGAAGCTCAGGTCGTAGCGGCCGAGCAGGTCCTCGATCTCTTCCAGGCTGGTGTCGCCGAAGTTCTTCTCCTCCAGCAGGTCGTCCTTGCTGACCTTGGCCAGGGCGCCGAGCGTTTTGATGTCCCGTCGCTCCAGTGTCGTGCGGCTGCGGGTGCTGAGCTCGAATCCATCGACGGGCAGGTTGAAGATCTGCTCGAGTCGCTGGCGGTGCCGCGACTTGGCCATGTCGATGTACATCGAGAGCGAGGACTCGGCATCTTTCAGATAGAGGTGCGCACGTTTGTGCGCCGGCGCGATGGCGAGCACCCGCTTGTAGCACGCGATGGCTTCGGCATACATGCCGTGGTCCTCGTAGAGCACGCCCAGGTTCATAAGGGGGCCCACGTAGGAGGGCTGCAGCAGCGAGCAGCGCCTGTAGAGGTCAATGGCGCGGTCGTCGTCGCCGTTCAGGTCGCAGTTCAGCGCAAGCCGGAACAGGCTCGGGGCGTGATCGTCATCCTGTGCCAGGGCGGCTTCGTACTGCTCCATCGCCTCGCCATACTCGCCGTTCAGTTCGGCGACGCGCCCCCGCACGTAGAGCACGGCAGGCGTGCTGTCGGACTTCTTGTAGCCTTTCAGGGCGGCCCGGGCGCCATCGGCATCGCGCAGATCACAACAGGTCTCGATGATAAGGACGTCCGTGTCCAAGTCATGGTCGCCGTCGCGGCCGTGCTCCAGGTGCTGGAGTGCTTCCTGCACCCTGTCCAGGTGCCGGCAGGCCCGCCCCAGGAAGTGGGCGGCCGCCTTCCTCGACTTGGCGGGCTCGAGCACCTCTGCCGCCGACGCATACTCGCCGCGCGCCACCAGCAGTATGCCCAGCTTCTCGCTCAGTTCGCGCTCTTCATCGCCGCCGGCGCCCTCCAGGTCGGCCGTCAGCGTGCGGACGTACTCGTCGGTGAGGTCCACGCTGGAGTAGCTCTCGTAGACGTGGCGGACCAACTCATCGAAGTTGTCACGTCCCAGCGATCCGGCAAGCAGATCTTCCAGCTCTTTGCGCGCAGCAGATATTGTCATAAGCCATTCGTGACAAAAGGTTTCAAGGCGAGAGGGGGACGCGGGTCGAACGCAGTGGCTCGGGCGCAGACGGCAGCGCGAACCATGTGCGCGCGACCAGCACACCCTAGCAGAAAGTTTGACCGCTGTCAAGCCATCTGCTATGCTGCTGGCGCCCTGGAGGCCCTCTGGCGGCCTTCGAGCGCTCCTTCCGACTGGAGGACAGCCCGCAATGGGGGCGGTGAGAATAACGGACACCATCACGCTGGGTGAGGGCCGGCCGCTGCTGGTCATGGCCGGGCCGTGTGTGATCGAGAGCCGCCAGCTCTGCGTGGACGTCGCTGCCGCGGTCAAGGAAGTCTGCGAGAACCTGGATCTGCCCTTCATCTTCAAGGCCTCCTTCGACAAGGCCAACCGCACCAGCATAGCCTCCTTCCGCGGCGTCGGCTTGCGCAAGGGCATGGAGGTGCTGCTGGCCGTCAAGGACGAGGTAGGCGTCCCGGTGATGACGGACATCCACCTGCCGGAGCAGGCGGACCTGGTGGCCGGCGTGGTGGACCTGGTGCAGATCCCCGCCTTCCTGTGCCGCCAGACGGACCTGCTGGTGGCCGCCGCCCGCACGGGGCTGCCCGTCAACATCAAGAAGGGCCAGTTCATGGCCCCCCAGGACATGGCCCGGGCCGCCGAGAAGGTCACCTCGATGGGCAACGACCGCGTCATGCTCTGCGAGCGGGGGTCCTGCTTCGGCTACCATGACCTGGTGGTTGACATGCGCTCGATCATCCGCATGAAGGAGACCGGCTTCCCCGTCATCTTCGACGCCACCCACTCCACCCAGCAGCCGAGCGCGCGGGGCAATGAGAGCGGCGGCGATCGGGACATGGTCTTCCCGCTGGCGGCCGCCGCCGTGGCCGCCGGGGCGGACGGCGTCTTCCTGGAGACGCATCCCAATCCGGATGATGGACTATCCGACTCCGCCACCATGCTGCCGGTTGACGCCCTGGCCCCGTTCCTGAGGCGGCTGAAGGCCATAGCCAGGGCCGCGGGGCAGCCCTGATGGCCCGAATAGGAGTCCTTGGCGGGTCCTTCAACCCTCCGCACCTGGGCCACCTCTTCATGGCCGACCGGGCCATGGAGCAGCACGGGCTCGACCGCGTCCTGTTCGTCCCCGCGCTCCACCCGCCGCACCGGCAGCCCAAGGTGCTGGCCTCCGCCGAGCACCGCCTGCGCATGGTGGAATTGGCCGTCGCCGGTAAGCCGGCCCTCAAGGTCGACACGATCGAACTGGCGCGGGAGGCGCCGTCCTACACGCTGGTCACCGTGCGCGAACTGCGCAAGAAGGAGGGCCCGGACGCAGCGCTCTTCCTGATCTTGGGGACCGACAGTCTGACCGACCTGCGCAACTGGTGGCACGCCGGGGAACTCGTCGACGAGGTCGAGATCATCACCGTCGAGCGCCCGTCCTCGCCCTTCGCCCAGACGCTGGCCCTCTTCGAGCGCGCGTTCGGGTCGGCGTGCGCCGGGGCGCTGACGGGGCTCAAGGTGGACGGCACGGCCCCGGGCATCTCTTCGACGGCCATCCGCGAGAAGGCAGCCGCCGGCGAGTCGATCGAGGGGTTGGTTCCCGAGGGGGTGCGCGCCTACATCATCGAGCACGACCTCTACAGCCGTCGGTAGCCCAACAGGTCGTCCTCGTCATCCTCGTCGTCCTGCTCCTCGCGGGCGATGCGGCGCAGGTCCTGGCGTTGCTTGCGGCGGCTGGGGGCGCGCCGGCTTTTGGCGACCTGCTTGTCCGGCACCTCGACGTCTGTATCACGCGGCACGTCCACCTCGTCGATCGTCTCGACGATGCGAACGTATCCGTCGTAGCGCCACTCCGGCAGGTCGCCGGACTCCACGGCGCGCAACACGGCGCAGTCCGGCTCGTGCATGTGGATGCAGTTGGGCATGCGGCAGTCGTGGGACAGCTCCCAGATCCAGGGGAAGAACTGCGCCACTTCGATCTTCTTGACCTCCCAGAGCGTCAACTCGCGTATGCCCGGCGTGTCGACCACGTATCCGCCGACGTCGAGCTTCAGCAGCGAGGCCCAGGTGGTGGTGTGGCGGCCTTTGGTTTCGACCTCGCCGACGCGCAGCTTCAGGCCCGGTTGCATGGCGTTGATGAGCGACGACTTGCCCGTGCCGCTGTGGCCGGCCAGCACCGTGCTCTTGTTCTTGAGCGCCTCGCGGAGCGCGTCGATGCCGGTGCCCTCAACGGCGCTGGTCAACAGCACCTGGTACTCCATCTGCCGGTACGTGCGCGCCATGTCGGCGTATTCGGCGGGGTCTTCGGCCAGGTCCACCTTGTTCAGGCAGATGACCGGCTCCAGGCCCCCCGCGTGGCCGGCGATGATGTAGCGGTCGATGATGCCGGCCGTCAGCGGGGGCTTGCGGATCGAGGCGACGATGAGCAACTGGTCCACGTTGACCGCGATGACGTGTTCGGTGCGCGCCCCGCGAGGCGAGGTGCGGGACAGCTTCGTCGTCCGGGGCAGGACGCTCTCCACGACCCCCTGGTCCTCACTCGTTGCGGAGAAGATGACGCGGTCACCGACGACCAGCGGCTTCGATTCGCCCGTGTCGCTCTCGACCAGGCGGCCCCGCGCTTGGCAGGTGTAGATGCGGCCGTCCGCGTCCACCTCGCACAGCACAGACCTGATCGTGATCACCGTGCCTTCCAGTGGTTCAGTCACGCGCGCCCCCGTGTGAGCATGCCGAGCTTGGTGAACAGGCAGTCGAGCGCCAGGCGACGCTGGGAGTTGGCGCCGATGCGCTCGACGGCTTCCAGCACCACATCTGCCCGCTCCAGGAACTGGTCCGCCGATGCTGCCGCGGCCGCCTCCCGGATGCGGTCGGCCTCTCCGGCGTTGAACAGCTCCGCCGACTCGCCCGTGCACGCGGCCACGGCCAAGTCGCGGTAGTAGAGCGCAGCGCACTCGAGCAGGTCCTGCAGGGCCTCGCGGCCCCCGGCGCCCTTGCCGCCCAACGACGTCGCCGCGCCGGCCAGCCAGTCGGACAGCTCGAAGTTGTCCTCCAGTTTCAGGTCGGCTAGCCGGCCCACCAGTTCGCGGTTGACGTCGGCCAGGCCGGCCTCTTTGAGCCGTTGCGCCAGCCCGGGGCTGCCCCAGGCGCGGCGCGACAGCCAGGCGGCGTCCGTCGTCGCCACGCCCTCCGCCTCCAGGCGGTCCTGCAGCTCGGCGGGCAGCAGGTTCCGAAACCGGATCACCCGGCACCGGCTGACGACCGTCTCGGGGACGGTCCGCAGGCCGGTGGCCGTCAGGACGAACACGCAGCCGCCGGGCGGCTCTTCCAGCGTCTTCAGGAAGCAGTTGGCCGCCTCGACCGTCATGCGCTCGGCGTCGCGCACGACGAAGAACCGCCGGCCGGCCGTGACCGGCCTCAGGGCGGCTGTTCGCTGTATCTCACGGACGGTCAGGATGGGCAGGAACTGCTTGCCCCGGGGCACGCCGACCTCGACGTAGTCGGGGTGGCTGCCGGCATCGAGCAGGCGGCAGTTCTCGCACTCCGAGCAGTACTGGTCCGGCGCCGGTGGCGCGGCGCACAGAACCACGCGGACCAGTTCACGGGCCACGGCCGCTCGCCCGGACCCGCCCGTACCCACGAACAGGAATGCGTGGGGCAGCCTCTCGCTGCTCAGGATCGCCCGCAGGGAGCGGACGACCTGTTCCTGCTCGGCTGTCGACTCGAACGCCATCAGCACCTACTGCTCGAGGAGGGCCATGACCTGGCCGACGGCAACCTTGGCGCCCTCGCCGGTCACGATGCTGCTGACGGTGCCCGTCGCGGGCGATGGGACGGTGAAGGCCGCCTTGTCGGTGACCATCTCCACCAGGTCTTGTCCCTCCTCGACGGCCTCTCCCTCCTCCACGTACCAGAAGGATATCTCCGCTTCATCCGGCGCGTCATCGCCCAAGTGGGGCAGCTTCACTTCGTAGGCCATCTCGCTCCTTGCTTTCTCTATTAACTCTTTCTCTTTACTCTTTACTCATACTCTCCAGTTCGCCCGTCCCGTCCTGCAGCGCCTCTCCCGCGACGTCCTCCGCATGGTAGCTGCTGCGCACGAACGGCCCGCTGGCCACCGCATCGAATCCCATCCGGCGGGCCTCCCGCGCGAACTGGTCGAACTGCTCCGGCGGGACGAATTCCACCACCGGATGGTGCTCGGGCGACGGGGCCAGGTACTGTCCCAGCGTCACGACCCGGCATCCCGCGTGGCGCAGATCGGCCAGGACCGTGAGCACCTCGTCCTCCCGCTCGCCCAGGCCCAGCATCAGGCCGCTCTTGGTCGCCGCGCCGCAGTCCGACGCGGCCGCGCGAGCCACCACGCCCAGCGAGCGTGCGTAGTCGGCCTGCGGGCGGACCTCCGGGTAGAGGCGGGGCACCGTCTCTACGTTATGATTGAACACTTCCGGCCCCGCGTCAAGCACGCGGTCCAAATCGGCGGTGCGTCCTTCGAAGTCAGGGGTCAGCACCGCGACCGCCGCGTCGGTCTCGCGGTGGCCGGCGCGGATGGTCTCGGCGAACTGAGCGCTGCCGCCGTCGGGCAGGTCGTCGCGCGTGACGCTGGTGACCACGACGTGGCGCAGGCCGAGCCGCTTCGTCGCTTCGGCAACGCGCTCCGGCTCGTCGGGGTCGACGGTCTCAGGCGTGCCGCCGTGCACGGCGCAGAAGGTGCACTCGCGCGTGCAGACGCGGCCCAGGATCATGAACGTGGCCGTCCCGCGCGCGAAGCACTCGCCCATGTTGGGGCAGTGCGCCGCCTGGCAGACCGTCGCCAGGTGCAACTCCCTGATCAGCGCCAGGACGGGCGCCACCCGTTCGGCCGGCGGGAGCCTCTTGCGCAGCCACTCTGGGAACTTCTTCGTCATTTGCACCCACGCAGGGAGACGCAGATTCACGCAGATGGACGCAGATTCAACGGCGAGGTCACTGGGATGGCTCTCGAGTCATCGCCTTGCGCCTGACCTTCACGCTCTTACCGAAGTTGACCAGCAGTCCCACCTCTACACCTGTGGCCTTCAAGTAGTTGACGAGTTGCACCTCGTGTGTCGGCATCAGTTTGGCGACGGACTTGACCTCCACGATCACCTTACTCTCTACAAGCAGGTCTGCTCGGTAGTCACCAACCCGCTCGCCTCGGTAGACGACGGCTATTTCTGCTTGCTGCTCGACCAACATCCCCGACTGCCTGAGTTCCACGGCAAGGGCATTCTCGTAGACCTTCTCGGCGAAGCCAAAGCCCAGGTCCCCGTGGACTTCGAACGCTGCCCCGATGATCCGTTTCGTCAGTTCCGTATGCTTGTAATCAGCGTCCATCAGCGTCGATCTGCGTCAGAGATCCGTTGCCTTTGCCGTACCTGTGTCCATCTGTGTTCATCTGTGTCTGCGGTCTTTGGTATTTCATCCGGAAGTGCTCAGCGAAGGCAGAGGCCGCCCGTTCCGCCACCTCCTGTAGCTGCAGCGTCGTGTCCGTCTCCCTCTCCAGCGACGTCATCTGCACGCCCTCGAGCCCGCAGGCGACTATCAGGTCGAAGTGCGACAGGTCCGTGCTAACGTTCAGCGCCACGCCGTGATAGGTCACCCACCGGCGTACCGCGATACCGATCGACGCGATCTTGCGATCCTGGACCCAGACACCCGTGTGGGGCGAGTCGGCGTGGGCGTCGACCCCGCAGCTGCGGCAGACGTCGACGAGCCACGCCTCCAGGTCGCGCAGGTAGCGGTGCAGGTCCTGGCGTTCGCGCAGGCTGATGATGGGGTAGGCCACGAGCTGCCCGGGGCCGTGGTAGGTCACCTGGCCGCCGCGGTTGGTCTCGACCACCTCGACGCCCAGCTCGGCCAGGCGGTCGCTCTGTGCCAGGACGGCGTCGCGGTCTCCCGTTCGCCCGATCGTGATGACCGGCGGGTGTTCGACCAGCAGCAGATAGCCGGGCCGCCCGCTCGACTCGATGCACTCGTCCCGCAGCCGCACCTGCAAGTCGAACGCCTCGTGGAACCCCATCCGCCGCAGCCCGATGATGCTGAGCGGCTCGCCTCCCGCCTCTGCCTTACCTTCACACTTCACACTTCACACTTCATGATTCAGTTCATCCGAGCCAGTTGATCGGCATGCCGGCGGCGCCCTCGGCGGCTTCCTTCAGGGACTCGGGCAGCGTGGGGTGGGCGTGGATGGTGGCTGCCAACTCCTCGGCGGTGCACTCCAGCTTCAGGGCCAGCGCCGCCTCGCCCAGCAGGTCACTGGCGTGCGGGCCGCAGATGTGGACGCCCAGCAACTGGCCCGTCTTGCCGTCCGAGATCGTCTTCACGAAGCCGTCCGTCGCGCCCATGATGTGGGCCTTGCCGAGCGCGCGGAACGGGAACTTCTTGACGACCACGTCGTCCGCCGCCTCCGCCGCGCGCCGTTCGCTCATGCCCACCGTGGCGATCACGGGGAAGGAGAACACGCAGGCGGGCACGACGCGGTAGTCCATCGCGGCCGTCAGCGATCCCGTTGCGTGCTCGGCGGCCACGATGCCCTCCTGGCTGCCCACGTGCGCCAGCAGCGGGTCGCCGGCCGCGTCGCCGACAGCGTAGACGTTCGGCACGTTGGTCTGCATGTGCTCGTTGACGACAAGCTGGCCCTTCTCGCCGACCTTCAGGCCGGCGGCTTCCACACCCAGGCCGCTGACGTCCGGCCGTCGCCCGACGCAGACCAGCATCTGCTCGGCCGTCGCCTCCTTGCCGTTCGACAGCTTCGCGGTCACGCCCTCGCCGGTCGCCTCGATGCTCTCCAGGCTCGCGCCGGTGTGGATGGCGACCTTGCCCCTCTTCAGGACCTTGAAGACCTCTTTGGCGCAATCGGCGTCGATGCCGGGCAGCAGGCTGTCCAGCGCTTCCACAACCGTGACCTTCAGCCCGTAGGCGGCATATATGCTGGCGAACTCGATGCCGATGTAGCCGCCGCCGACGATGATGACGGACCCCGGCAGCCCGGTGGCGCGGACGGCGTCATCGCTGTCGATCACGACCTGGTGGTCGAACGGCGCCATGGGCAGTTCAACGGGGCTGGACCCGGTGGCGACGATGATCCTGTCGGCCGTCACCGTACGCTCGCCGTCGTCGGACTGCAGGCTCAGCGTGTGGGCGTCGGCAAAGGACGCGGCGGCCTGGATCAGCTCGACCTTGTTGGCTTTCAGCAGCCCCTTGATGCCCGCGCGGAGCTTCTGCACCACGCCGTCGCGGTGGGCGGCCACGTTGGCGTAGTTGAGTTCGACGCCGCTGACATCGACGCCGAACCGGTCTGCATTCTGCGCCTCGCGCAGCAGGCCGGCCGCGTGCCAGAGGGCCTTTGTCGGGATGCAGCCCACGTTCGTGCAGCAGCCGCCCAGCTCGCCCTTCTCGATCACGCAGACCGTGGCACCCAGTTGCGCGGCGCGGATGCCGGCCACGTATCCGGCCGGCCCGGCGCCTATCACGGCCACGTCGAAGTCGTAGTCATCACCCATGGAGTTCGCGTCCGTTAGGGTATCGATGGGACCTCGCCGAGCGGCGAGCAGCAGGCCCTATTCTACCGCAAGGGGTCAGGCCTAACACCTGAAAGGCAAGGCATTGAACACGGAGACACGGAGGACACGGAGAACGGCAGAGGCAACGGCCTCACCACAACGACACAACGTAAGGCAACGGGGCCAGTTCCTTGCCTTGGGCCTTACGTCGTGTCGTCGCGGTCATTCTGTCTGGCCTCTTGCCGTTCTCCGTGCTCTCCGTGCCTCTCTTCGTGTTCCCCGCCAGAGGCGGGCAAGTCCGTGTTAGGCCTTGGCCGTTCTTAGCCGGACAGCTCTTTGATGCGGTCGCGGAGGAGGGCGGCTCTCTCGAAGTCGAGGTTGCCGGCCGCCGTCTTCATCTCCTTCTCCAGCTCGTCCAGGCGGTGGGCGGTGATGTAGTCGGGGCTGTCCTCGGCTATGGTGGGGGTCTCGACGCGGCGCTTCCAGGCCTGCACCTCGTAGGCGATGCCGCCGCCGATCTTCTTCTCGACCGTCGTCGGCTCGATGCCGTGCTCGCGGTTGTATTCGATCTGCACGTCGCGGCGCCGCTGCGTCTCATCCATGGCGCGCGCCATCGATTCGGTGATCTGGTCCGCGTAGAGGATGACCACCGCGTTCACGTTCCGCGCGCAGCGGCCCATGGTCTGGATCAGCGACGTCGCCGAGCGCAGGAAGCCCTCCCGGTCCGCGTCCAGGATGGCCACCAGGCTTACCTCCGGCAGGTCGAGGCCCTCGCGCAGCAGGTTCACGCCGACGATGACGTCGTACTTGCCGCGCCGCAAGTCGTTGAGGATCTCCACGCGCTCGAACGTCTGCACCTCGCTGTGCAGGTAGCAGCCCTCGATGCCCTCCTCGCGCAGGTAGTCGGACAGATCCTCGGACAAGCGTTTGGTGAGCGTGGTCACGAGCGTGCGTTCGCCCCTGGCGGTGCGCTCGCGAATCTCGCGGATGACGTCCTGCACCTGGCCGCGCGCGGGTCGCACGTCGATGATGGGGTCGATCAGGCCGGTGGGGCGGATGATCTGCTGCACGACGCGGCCGCCCGATTTCTGGATCTCGTAGTCCTCCGGCGTGGCGCTGACGAACATGGTCCGGCCGACCATCTCCTCCCATTCCTCGAATCTGAGCGGGCGGTTGTCCAGCGCCGAGGGGAGCCGGAACCCGTAGTCGACGAGCGTCTGCTTGCGCGACCGGTCGCCGGTGTACATGGCGCCGATCTGCGGGATGGTCTGGTGGCTCTCGTCGACGATGCAGAGGAACTCGTCCGGGAAGTAGTCGAGCAGGCAGTAGGGCCGTTCGCCGGGCTTACGGCCGCTGACGTGGCGGGCGTAGTTCTCGATGCCGGGGCAGAAGCCCACCTCGGCGAGCAGTTCCATGTCGTAACGCGTGCGGGCCTCCAGCCGCTGGGCCGCGGCGTCATTGCCCGCGCGGCGCAGTTCCTGGAGCCGTTCGACCAACTCCTCCTCGATGTCGCCCAGGATGCGGTCGATCCGCTCCTCCGGCGTGACGAAATGCTTGGCCGGATAGACGGCGATGCCGCCGACTTCCTCGAGTTTCCTGCCCGTGAGCGGGTCGATGACGACGATGCGGTCAATGAAGTCGCCGAAGAAGTCGACGCGGTATGCGATCTCCTCGTAGGCGGGGTATATCTCCACCACGTCGCCGCGGGCGCGGAAGGTGCCGCGGCCCAGGTCGGTGTCGGTGCGGACGTATTGGATCTCGACCAGGTCCCCGAGCATCTCGTCGCGGGCGATCTCCTGCCCCATCTCGATGGTGACGTACATGGCGCGGTAGTCGGCCGGCGCGCCGATGCCGTAAATGCACGAGACGCTGGCCACGATCACGATGTCGTCGCGCTGCAGCAGCCGCGTCGTGGCCGCAAGGCGCAGGCGGTCGATGTCCTGGTTGATCGAGGCATCCTTGGCGATGTATAGGTCGCGCGAGGCGACGTAGGCCTCCGGCTGGTAGTAATCGTAGTAGCTGACGAAGTAGCCGACGGCGTTGTCGGGGAAGAACTCCTTGAACTCGCTGTAGAGCTGCGCGGCCAGCGTCTTGTTGTGGCTGATGATGAGCGTCGGCAGGCCCAGGTCGCGGATGACGTTGGCCATGGTGAAGGTCTTGCCGGTGCCCGTCGCGCCCAGGAGGGTCTGACACTCGACGCCGGCCCGGTATCGCTCGACCAACTCACGGATGGCGTCCGGCTGGTCGCCCGAGGGCTCGTAGGGCGATTGCAGGTCGAACTGCGCCATCGTCTAGTCCTCGCCCTCGGCCCGCGTCACGGGCGCACACATCGCGTGGGGTCGGATGCGCTCCACCGTCGCGGGGCCGATGCCGCTGACCCGCTTCAGGTCGTCCAGCGACGCGAAGGGCCCGTGCTGCTCCCGGTATTCGGTGATGGCCTGGGCCGTCTTGGGGCCGATGCCGGGCAGCAGGATCAACTCGAAGTCCTCTGCCTCGTTCACGTTCAGACGCGCCGGCGGGGGCAGCACGTCGCCGCTCTCCGTGATGGCGACGTCCGCCCGGCCCCATGCCCGCTCGGCCAGCCGCATCGCGGCGACGGCCACCAGCACCAGTCCCACGCCGACGATGAGCGTGAGCAGCTCGCGCCCCGACAGCGCGAACCACTGCGTTCCCCTCATCGCTCCTCGCGCCATGACTCGTCAGTCCCTCCGGGCGATGGCGTTCTGGATGGCCCGGCTGAAGTCGGCCGGCAGCGTCTCGCGCACCTCCTCCTCCACGATGATCTTGTACTGGCCGCCCCCTTGCGGCTCGTAGTAGGCTTTGATGATGATTCCGGGGTGGTGGACGCATACGAGGACGGGCAGCCCGAGCGTCACGTTCATGACCCGCACGTAACTGATGTCCGGGCCACGCTTGTCGAACGGGCATCGGAACATCAGCGCCACTTTGTCCTTCTGGTCGGAGGTGACTACCTCGCCGGTCGGGCGCGTTATCTTCCAGCCATATCGGCGGCTGTCCACGACCCTTTTCCTGAGCTTCTTCATGGAGTCGAAGTCCCGCGGGTGGTCATGGACCAGGGTGCCCAACAGCATCAGGGCCTCCAGGTTGTCGCGGCAGCGGAACTTAGGGCTGGGCTGCAGCGACATGACGTGGCGCATCCACTCCTGTTCGAAGGCTTGCACGTTGGCGCCGAAGCTCTCGGTGAATGCCTCCTGGACGGCGTCGTCCCAGTTCCACGGGTCCGCTCGGTCGGCCACGGCCCGCAGGAACCCGTCGACCTTGCTCCGGTGTCGGCCGCCGGCCGCGTGCAGCAGGAAGTGGGCGACGGACCAGGCCTGGTTGTACTGCAGGTCGGCCCGACGGCCGTCGGTCCGTGCGCTTCGGCCCCAGGCCTCGTTGCTCATGGCGAACAGGTCCTGGAGGCGGATGTAGGAGCCGTCGCGGATGGCCTCCTGCACAACGAATGCCCGCCTGGTGGGCACCTGGCCGAGCTGGAACTCCGCGCCGTTCCACGTCGCTTCTGAGAAGTACTCCGCCAGGCCCTCGTTCAGCCAGATCGGGCAGGCGGGCGAGACGGCATTGAACATGAACTGGTGAAATCCCTCGTGGTAGAGGGTGCGGAGCACGTTCTCGGGCGTTCGTCCCTCCGCCGACGCGGCGAGCAGGTCTCTGCCGGCGATGAAGACGCCGATCGAGCCCCGCACGGACGCCGGCACCTCGCGCGCGTAGTCCGCCTGACGCGCGAAGACGACTACCTTGAAGCGGTCCTTGATCTCGCTGTATTCCTTGTGCTTGGAGGGATCGAACAGAGAGGAGAAGGTCTGGAATATCTCCTCCATGTGGGCCCCTACCACCCGCGCAAAGGCCGGATTGATGTCCGTCTCGATGTCGTAATGGGCGGCCTGGTACTCGTGCCTCCGCGAGCCGGCCGTCGCCGGCACCATCCGGGCACCGCACATGAGGGCGGCGCAGGCGGCCAGTACCGTCAGAACTCTCTGAGGTCTCGTCATGGAGGGGGCCCTTACGTTTCCCCTTAGCCGGGGCAGGTGATGTGCAGGCATACTCACCCCCATTGTAGCGCCGGCCGGGCGGCGGCGCCAAGCGGCTTGGCGCCGCCAAGCGGACCGGCGGCGTGGCTTGACTCGCCCCGGGCCCCCTGCTACCATCCCTCGCCCGCCGGCCCTGCGGGGTCGCCGCCCGAACCACTCTTGCACGGAGCCGCCAGATGCCCAAGGTCTCCATCATCGGCGCCGGGGGGTTCGTCTTCCCCTTGACCATCATCCGCGACCTCTGCTCGTTCCCGGAGCTTCAGGACAGCACCATCTCCCTGATGGACATCGCCCCGGACCGGCTGGCCCGCACGCTGGCAGGTGCGCGCGCCCTGGTCGAGGCGTTCAACCTGCCCACCGTCATCGAGTCCACAACTGACCGGCGCGAGTCGCTGGACGACGCGGACTTCGTGATCGTCACTTGGCAGGTGGGCGGCCTGGAGGGATACCGCACCGACGTGGAGATCCCGCGCGAGTACGGCGTCGACCAGCCCGTGGGCGACACGATGGGGCCGGGCGGCATCTTCCGCGGGCTGCGCACCATCGAGGCGACCAAGGACGTCTGCGCCGACATGCAGGAGCTCTGCCCGGATGCTTTGATGCTCAACTACGCCAACCCTATGGCCATCAACACCTGGGCGGCCTACGAACTGGGCGCCGACGTGGTGGGCCTCTGCCACAGCGTGCAGGGGACCTCGGCGCTGCTGGCGGGCGAGGCCGGCGTGCCGCTCAGCGAGTGCAACTTCCGCTGCGCCGGCATCAACCATCAGGCTTGGTTCATCCAGTTCGAGCACAAGGGGCAGGACATCATCCCTGTGATCAGGGAGCGCATCATCGCCAAGCACGTCACGGGCGAGGCGGCCGGCGAGCGCGGCGACGACCTCTACGCGGGCGGGCGCGAGGCCGTGCGCGGGCAGCTCATGCAGATGACCGGCTACTTCCATTCCGAATCGAGCCACCACGGCTCGGAATACGTGCCCTGGTTCCGGAAGAATGCGGAGGCCGTGCAGGCAGTGCTGCCGGAGCGGTGGGACTACTACGACATCTGCTGCAACCACGACGAGGAGGGGCAGAACGCCCAGTTCCTGGAGAACGCCAAGAAGGGCGGCCTGCAGCCGGGCACGGAGTACGGCGCCTACATCATCCACAGCATGACGACGGGCACGCCGCGCGTGATCCACGGTTCGGTGCGCAACGACGGCATCATCACGAACCTGCCGCAGGGCTGCGCCGTAGAGGTGCCCTGCCTGGTGGACAGAAACGGCGTGCAGCCCACGCACATCGGCGACCTGCCTCCGGCGTGCGCGGCCATCAACCGGGCGTGCGTGACCACTCAGGAACTGGCCGTGAAGGCGGGGCTGACGGGCGACCGCGACCTGGTCTACGCGGCGGCGGCCATGGACCCGCTGACAAGCGCGATCTGCACGCTGCCGCAGGTGCGCGAGATGGTGGACCGGCTCTTCGATGCGCAGGCGCAGTGGCTGCCATCGTTCGGGTGAGGCGGCGGACGGCGACCGGCCGGGTGGCACCCGTCGGCAGATCTGCCCGGCGGCTTGCCCTCAGGCGGGGGCGTCGTCGTCGGGAGTGGCAGCAGGGGGCTGAACCGTCGTAGCCGCCGGTTGCGCCGCCGTGGCCGCCAGTTGGGCGCACATGCGGGCGGTCGTGACCATCAGCCCCATCATCATCGATATCACACAGACCGCGAAGAGCACCGCCACCATCGCAACTCCCAGGCTCCCGACGCCTCCGCCGGCGGGCCGCACGAGGGCCATGAATGGGACGACGGCGCTGATGAGGTAGAGCCACGGCCTGTAGGAGGCATCCTTGGCCACCGCTCGGCTGCCTGCGTGCGCAGCCATGTCCGCTACGAGGACGCATAGCTTCCAGACGAACGTGACGGCTACCGCGGCTGTGCCGATGTGCACGGCGAGGGCAAGCCTCAGCCCGGACTCCGGGACGAACCGAATGGCCGCCAGCTCTGCAGCCGACAGAACGAGTGCGGCGACGGCCAACTTGGTAAGTCGCCCTACGTCGGGATGTAGGCCGCGAATGCCCCGCAGCGCGACGATCATGAACACCCAGCCCAGCACCTCAGGCCGAACGTTGGTCTTCGGGACGGCCAGGGGCATCAGGAACAGGAAGCCCCACATCATCAGGCGGAACGCTCGCCGGCACGTGGCCGAGCGGATCAACTTGGGATCGATCTCAGGCATGGTCATCTCCCACCCGGAGGGACGTGCGCCAGACTGTCGATTGTAGTGTCAGGTGGGACCGGGAGTAAAGGATGTCCCGGCTGCCGGAAGATGAGCGGGCGGCCGGTCCGAAGACAGTGAGGAGCGCCGGGCCCACTTCTGTTCATACATGCGCGCGTCGGCCTGGGCCATCAACTCGTCGAGCGAGACCGGGGCGGACGGGCGATAGACGGCTATGCCCACGCTCAGCGTGAGCTGGTACTGGCGCCCGGCCTGCTCGTTGCGGGCCGTGAGCCCCTCCTCCAGCCGGGCCAGGATGTCCTCGGCAGTGGCGCCCGCGGCCTGCAGGGCCAGCACGGCGAACTCGTCGCCGCCGACGCGCCCGATTATGTCGGAGTCGCGGAACGCCTCGCGCAGCACGTTGGCCGCCTCGATCAGCGCCAGGTCGCCCTGCTTGTGGCCTTGGTGGTCGTTGATCCACTTCATGTCGTCCACGTCGGCGAAGAACAGCAGCAGCGTGCTGCCCGTACGGTTGGCGA
>SDBT01004360.1_pt1 | contig 24071 bp, 36 predicted proteins | sample 2277101 | NCBI WGS metagenome assembly SDBT01 (sample SAMN10404973, study PRJNA504765) | marine sediment metagenome | isolation source: marine sediment core GS10_PC15, 103 cmbsf | place: Arctic Ocean: Southern Knipovich Ridge | collected 2010 | reverse complement strand
GAATTATTCTGAGGAATTATCTAAAGAGTTTAAGAGGGCTGAAGAAAATATAACTAAAACCTTTTTGGAGCAGCTACCAGATTATATTAGGCCAGTTGTTGGAATGTCTCAGAGAAAGCCTGGTGATGATCAAATTAATAGAGAACAAATACTTCTTGAATATTGTATTGTCAAGCAATCAGACTACTTAGAGCTGGCCAACTTCTGTCTAAACGATTACAGGCGGGGTAATAAAAAAGCTATGGAAATGGTGCGTAATGGTTTGCGAGTAGCAAAGATCTATCCTCACGATATGTTAAGGGGAGAGGGCTGCCCCTTGAGATTGCTTGAGGAAAATATACGAATGAATGCTTATCCACCAAAAGAGGTAGATGTAATGAGGGACGTAATATGATAGAAACAGAAGAAATGTACACAATTGAATATGAAGTACTTGGCTCTTCGCTGTCAATGCTTGATGAGAAAGATGAGCTACGTATTGGCGCAATACTTCCAAACAAAAGTTTTACTGTAGATAACTTTAGGAGTCACTACAGTGTGTCTGAAGAAGTTTATATTGAGGCGTGTAAGAATCTTTTTGTTAACACAAAGGATAGATTTGATTGGGGAGAAATGATGAAACGTGCAGTAGGGCAAAGGACGTATACAGTAGTGAATAACGTAGTAAAGACTATACCAGAGAAATCATTTACTGGTGATCCGTTAGATCTTCAGTTTATGAAGTATGCCAGGAAAATAAACGAACTTATCTTGAGGCAGAAAAGTCCTACCTATAAGGATAGCTGGCGCAAGCGTGGTCTGGTGGGGATTTACCATAACCTGTGTAGGAAATGGGACCGTATAGAAAATATTATTGAACATAACAATGATGGAAGAGAATTAAGTCCCAATTCTATGGCTACTGATGGTGAGGCTCTTGTAGATGCTATTGCTGATATGTTTGCCTACTGCGGTAAGACCATGACTTATTTTGAACACATGGATATTTATATAGATGTATTGAGTAGGTGGGAAGAGAAAAATGGTGTGGAGGATATAAAGTAAGTGCCATATAAACCTCCCCAAGTACCAAAACTTCCAGACAGCCAAAAAGTTTGTATGAAGTGTAGTCTTCATGAGACCTGCTCCTTTAGTAATAAGATCCCCGGTCGTGGTAGCAATCATCCTACGTGGATGTTTGTTGGTCAGAACCCTGGTCAGGATGAGGATAAACAGGGTGAGTGTTTTGTTGGGCGTACTGGCAACTTTCTAGTTCCTATCCTTAGAGATCTTAAATTCGATATGAAGAAGGTTCGCCTAACCAATGCTGTGAGATGCTGGTCGGGTTTAGGTAATCCTGCTCCTAACAACGATCACGTTACTGCGTGTAAGCCTTACTTGATGGATGAGATTAAACGGTACAAGCCAAAGGTTATTGTCATACTTGGAGCTACTGCACTGAAAGCCGTAACAGGCAAGACAGGTATTACTCGTATGAGAGGAACTGCTTGGCAGGAAAACGGAACATACTATGTCGCTGCCATTCACCCTGCTGGCGTGATGCGAGATATGCCTGGGCGTTCGGAAGATTTTGTGCATGACATGGAGCTTGCTAGGGATATTGTGGGTACTGGCATTGTTCAAAAGAAGTATAAAAATCACACGTTGGTTGAAAGCTTTGATGAGGCGATGGATTGCCTTGCGTGGTTAGAGAAGCGTGATGAGCCGCTGTTTACGGATTATGAGACTAAAGGTAGTAAGAAAACAAAACGTGGCTGGAAAGCTGATCCATTCGCGAAGGACGCATGTTGTCTTAGCGTGGCTTATTGTTGGAAGCCTGGGTATTCTCTTGGCATCCCGTTATTACACCGAGATGCTCCGTTTAGTAAAGCAAAAGGACTGAAACTTCTAGCGCGGATTAATCTAATGCACCGAAGGCGTAACAAGAATCGCCTAGAGTCTGAGGCATACCAAGCTGTGTTTGATTTGATGTTTCCATTCGTCACACACAAGATAGCTTATCCCATACTGGCCTTTGATCCTTATACAGCCCACCACTTGTTAGATGAAGAACGTAAAATGCCGGGGCTTAGTCAACTAACCTGGAATTATCTGGACATGGGTGGCTATGATAACGAGCAAATAGAGTACGTAAAAACCCACCCCGAATGTGATCCGAAGAAAGGTGGTACGTACGACAACATTCCATTCTACGATTTGCTTGGTCCCTACAACTGTTGTGACACCGATGCTGGCAAACAACTTGTGGAATTGTTTACGCCAATGCTTGAAGAACAGAAATTGATGTATGTGTACAAAACGGTTGTTCTTCCAGCAACATATCCAGTCGTAGAGTATCACATCAACGGCATTCGCATAGATAGAAAACTCAGTAGCAAGCTAGCAGCAAAAGGTCGGTTGCGCATGGAGGCAATTACTGAGGAATGCCGCCGCCATCCAGACGTAGAAAAATACGAACGTAGGATAAAGAGGTTGGGTGAAAAGGAGTGGGATGAACTAGAGAATGAACGCATAGCTTCTGGCAAGACACATCGTAAGAAGCCTGACTTTCTTCATGTGTTTAATCCGGGTAGTGATGATGACTGCCGTGCCGTACTGTTTGATATTGCTAAGTCAGCTATTACAGGTAAAAAGATCCAACCAATAAAGTTCACAGCTAAAGGAAAGCCGAGTGTAGATAAAGAGAGTAGGGCGGAACTTATGGATGATCATGTGATTGTTGGGCTGAAGGAAGAGTACAGTGCGCTGACAAAGTTTGTGGGTACGTATGTAGAGAAGCTGCTTACAGAGTGTGATGATGAGGGTATTTACCGGGGCTTTTACGACCTTACAGGTACGGTGACTGGCCGTATGGTCAGTGATTTGCAGCAGCTTCCTCGTGGTACAACAAACGAGGACGTGCGCAAGTGTATCATAAGCCGCTTTGGTAAGGATGGTGGTGTGGCTGATATAGACGTAAGCCAGGGTGAAGTAAGGGTCTGGGCTATATGTAGTAAAGATAAAATGCTACGTAAGGCTTTTAAAGAAGGTAAGGATGTACACAGGATGTCAGCATCCTGGGCGTTTAAAATCCCTGAAAAAGATGTCACTGAAAAACAGCGTGACAATATTAAGTCTATGGTTACGTTTGGGATTATGTACCGTCGTCGCGCCAATGCCTTAGCAGCAGATATGAAGTGGTCTGTCGATAAAGCCCAAGAGTTTATTGACAACTACTTTGCTATTTTCAAAGGTGTTTGGGAGAAGGGCGAATACTATGCCAACTTTGCCAAGGAGTACGGCTATCTATTGAATATGTTTAACCGCCGTCGCAGACTGCCCGATGCCATGAGCAATAGTATGTTTATACGTGAACGTGCCTTGCGACAGGGCGTTAACTTTCCAATACAAAGCACTCTTCACGACATAATGCTGTACGCCCAATACCAGATATGGAAGAGGTTTAAACAGAATAAGCTTCGTAGTCTTCTGTGTGGTGAAACCCATGATGGATTGATTATAGATTATTACAAGCCTGAGCTCAAGACTATTGTAAAAATATCCAAAGACGTGTTTGACAAACTGCCATTCAAGTGGATAGATGTACCAATGGTTATTGAAATAAAGACTGGTCCAAATTTATTTAACATGGAAGAGATAGCTTAGAAATGTTTGAGACCTTCCCGCGTTTATAAGTATAAAGGGTACAAAAATATGAAGGGTAAACTTCCTGTGTTCAAAATAAAGCTAGGTACGAGAGAGTATGTTATTGACAATGAAAAGGAAATGGTTATTGATGACGCACGTCTGGATAAGGAACTGGTTAATCAGCCCACCAAGTATGCATGGCTGGCAGTTCTGTATGGATTAGCCGAGTCTAATTTAGAGGCTATAGAGGAAGAGGAAAAGCAGTTGTATGCTGTGCTTAGTTCACGTCTTCGTATTGGCAGTGGCAAGGCAATGACTGAGACTAGTATAAAAAATCACGTAATGATTTGTGATGAGTATAGGGAAATGGCTGAAAAACGTTTGATAGCAAAAAAGTATGTCAACATTCTACACAGAATTGTTCGTGCGTGGGAACAACGTATGCAGGCGATCATGGCCTTAAATGCTAATCAGCGCCAAGAGCGCAGTCAGTTCGTATAACAAGGAGGAAGAATATGTCAGATGTAATGGATCGTATTAAGGCTCGCTATGATAAAGCGAAGCAGGAACAATCAACAAGGGGCAAGAAGTACAAGCTTCAGCCAGGTAGGAATAGAATACGCCTACTCCCCCACTTGGATGATGATGAAATGCCATGGAAAGAAAGTGGTATGCATTATCAGTTGGGTGCTGACCAAAAGCAGTCCGAGTTTTGTCCGAGCTTTACTGCTGGAGACAAGTGTCCTATTTGTGAACTTGTTAGTGAGTTGTACCAGGAAGGTACGCCCAAGGAGACTGACCAGGCAAGGCAGATAAAGGCCTCCCGGCGCTACTACTTTAATGTAATAGTACGCGACAAGGAAGACATGGGTGTGCGTGTGTTGGAGACTGGAGAGAAAGTATGGACGGCCATACTAAGTCTTTACGCCGATGAGGACGATCCTCTTGAGTTGCATAATACAGGAAAGGGCCACGACGTTGTTATCACTCGTACTGGTGAGATGCTTAACACCACGTATGAAGTAAAGGTAGTACGGAAAAGCACCCCGCTGAGTACCAGCAAAAAGCAGATTAAGGAATGGCTCGAAGACCGTGAAGATCTGGACGAGTATGTTGCCTTAAAAAGTTACGATGAACTTGATGCAGTATTGTACGGCAAGACAAAGGAAGATGAAGAAGAGCCTGAAGAGTTGGAAGAGGACGAGGAGCCTTTAGAATTAAAGGAAGGCGAGGAAGAGGAAGAAGAGGAGGAGGGTGAGGATGTACACACCCTTGACGAAGAGGAAGAAGAAGAGCCTGAAGAAGAGGAAGAGGAGGCCGAGGAGGAAGAAGAGGAAGAGACTGATGATGACCCCCTCCCTATAAAAAGGCGTAAAAAGGCCCGTGCGAAAATAGACGATGAGATAAAGGGCAGGTCAGGGCGTGGCAAGAAAACTGGCAAAGCATCTCTACCCAAACGACGTACGAAAAAATGATTGAGTACGAGATTTATATCCCTAGTTTGGGAAGGTGGAACTGTGTTCATACGCTTGAGTGTCTTTCTCCCACACTACTAGCTAATACTTATCTGGTGGTGCAAAGGAAGGAACACATTAAATATTGTGAATATAATCTAGAAGCAAATGTAATCTCTTGTCCTGTAAAAGGTATTCATAAAGTACGGCAGTGGATAATGGAACGCAGTAAGTCCAAGTATATAATCTTCATGTCAGATGACTTGAAGTTCTATCACCGTGGCGAACTGTCAGAGAATGGTACTTACTATCATCTTGTAGATAATTCTCTGAAACAAAATATGAGGATGGTAGATCTAATGGTTAAGTGGATGAACGAAGGCTACGTTCATGTAGGCATTAGTCCCCGCCAGTTCAACCGTATGCATCCTACCAAGGCCAAAGAAATTGACCGTATGCATGACTGCTATGGCTACGAGCGTGAAGTGTTTAATGGTCTTGGTATTAGGTTTGATCGTGTGCGTGTAATGGAGGACATGGACGTAACACTTCAGTTTCTGACCAGAGGTATTGTCAACCGAGTGAGTTACTACTATGCGTGGAATCAAAGTGGTAGCAACAAGAGTGGAGGATGTAGTACCTACCGAACCTATGAAGTACAGGCAGCAGCAGCCGAGGAGATGGCACGCCTCTGGCCTGACTTCGTAAAGGTCGTAGAGAAAAAGGTTAAGTGATGGGGACCAATGAGTATACGTAAGGACATACGTGTGCAGTGGAAACGTGCGTATAAGGAGGGATGTAATGCAACAACAGAGTCCTGAAGTAGAAGGTGTTGAAAATAGGTTAGATGATTTTATTACGCAAGCAATAGAGTGGCTTGAAAAGGCCGGAGACTTTGTTGCAGAACAGGCACCAATTCTTGTACAAGAGTTACTTACATACAAGATGGTGCAATACACGATATTTTGGATACTTTTTGTATTTATAGCAGTTCTGTTTATTCTCGTTGGTCGTTGGCTTTATATAAATAGGGAAAGGCTATATCCAACAGCAGAAGAATGTAGAAATCGTTATACTGACTTCAGTCAAGATTCTGTAGGAACTTTATATTTTACTTTTAAGATAGGTGGTAGCATCTTGATAGCAGTATCTACTGCATTTTATCTTGTGGCATTTCTAGAGATTTATCTGGCTCCTAGAGTTTATATATTAAATTATTTACGAAGGCTTTTATAGGATGGCTTGTTGGAGAGTTTGATGGTAACAAAGAAACAAAGTAAAGCACTAAAGGCTTCGTTGAAGGAAGCACATGATTGCATAGATGCTATTGCAACTATAGAAATTGATGATGAGGTTATAGTTGAGTGCTTGAATCAAATAGTGTTTATCTCAAACTACATGCTTGGTAAAGCTTTGATAGATCGTCAGAAGAGTGGAGAAATTGTTTCATTTAAGTTGCCTAAAGGAATTATGTAGTGAAAAAAGATACTGTATCTGGAATGTGGTATAGGGAAAATACTTACGACAAGGCCATTATCCGTAGCATGAACAGAGATTATTTTAACTTCCTTAAAATAGATGATAGAGATCGTGTGCTGGATATAGGTGCGAACATTGGTGCCTTCGCTTGTCGTGCCGCTGTAGTAGCTGAGTGGACTATATGCTTTGAACCGGACCAGCGTAACTTCAAATTACTACATAAGAATTTACTACAATTCAATACTGCTGCTGATCTGTTTGGTAAAGCCGTTACTCGTACAGATGGTGAGAAAGTAAAGCTGTGGCGTAATAAGGGTACGAATTTAGGCAGTCATTCTATTGTTCAGTACCGTGGTAGGCGTGGTACTAGCGTGCCGAGTATAGGCATAGAGAAAGTCTTTAGTAAGTACGGCGGCTTCACTATAATGAAGGTAGATATTGAGGGCTATGAGTACATATTGTTTAAAGATCTAGAAGTGCCTTGGACAATTAAACAGATAGTGATAGAGTTCCACCTAAACCGATTGAACTGGCGCTTTAATCAGGCTCCTAAGCTTGTAGAGTCTTTAAAGGATCAGGGGTTTAAGGTAGTGCGGGAACCTAAGCTGGTTGCGTCGGCAAAGAACTGGTATTCAATGGGGGTATTTAGAAGATAATGCCACTAAAGACACCAAAGAAGAACGTAGCTAAACGCTCGACCAAACGCTCGAAAAAAGCTCCTGCTAAAAAATCGTCTAGTACACCTGGGCGGATAGTTTCTGAGTTTGGTAAGCAGCACTCCGATACGGGGTTGGTCAGTGGGGCGGCAAGCTTTCAGGTTAAGAGTAACGTTACCGTTTGGGTAGACACTGGCAACGATCAGCTAAACTCCGTACTTGGTGATCCTGATAAGGGCATACCCGGAGGCAGGATCATAGAGCTTTATAGTGCAGAGAGTCACGGTAAAACTACTATAGCTCTATGGCTGTTAGGTCTATTCCAACGGGCAGATGGCCTTGCCATCTTTGCAGATGTTGAGGGTACTTACGATGAGGTATGGGCAAAAAAGCAGGGCGTGGATACCGACGACCTACTGATACTACAGTTGGGTGATCGCCTAGTAAAAAAGGATAACCATGAGCCTGAAGGTATGGAAGATTTGTTTGAGAAAATGGCAAGCATCGCTCGAATATGCCGTGAGGATAATCCTGAAATGCCTGTAATCCTGGCTTGGGATAGCGTAGCAGCTACACCAACTCAAAAGGAGTTAGCGGGTGACTATGCTGACGAAGGATATGCGTTACAGGCTAGAGCGTTAAGTAAGGGACTGCGTAAGCTATATGGAGAATTGCGTGGTAGTGGAGTGGTGCTGCTGTGTATCAATCAAACACGTACAGTCATTGGTGGATACCGCCCTTACCAGGAGACACCTGGAGGCAAAGCATTAAAGTTCTATAGTAGTGTTCGCGCTAAAGTACAGCGCGTTCGTAAGCTTGAGACCCAAGGCGTTATTGAGTGTGAGTTGCGTAATGTAAAGAATAAGATTAGTCCGCCATTTCAGATGAGTAAGTTAAGCATTGACTTTAAAAGGGGATTGAGATGGGTGAAGACAGTAAAGAGAAAGAAGCCGTAGAAAATACTGGCCGTATAGTATTCTGCGATGACCACAAGCGTAAGATCACTAATGATATTTGGGATAAGCATTTGCGTAGCATGTATATTAAGGTTTCTAGTAACTTGTTCGCAGTCTATATGGATGGCAAGGGTTATACCTCAGATAAAATTGTTGACTTAATTGAATCAGGTGAGAATATGTGTCCCTCCTGCTATTGGGATGGTTTAGAAGATTGTACTTTATATTTTCTAGAGAGTGTGTTGGGTATTGATACGACACGTGGTCCTAAGAACGGTGACCAAAACAAAGGAATTATCACAAAAATACACTAACATCATCATCGATGGGCAGAACTTCTGCTGGCGAGCTGGTGTTGTAGAAAACCTGACAAACAAACGGGGCGAGCCAGTTTACGTTTCATACGTAGCTCTTAAAATGCTACGTGGTCTAGTTAATAGATTCAAACCAAAACGAGTTATTGTCTGCTGGGATGGTGGGCATAACGCTTGGCGTAAGAATGTATACCCAGACTATAAGAAAAGACAAGACCCCACTAAGGAGCAGAAGGATGCACGTAACGAAATCTTTGAACAGATACAAACGGTACGACATACTGTGTTCCCCATGTTTCCAGTACTACAGTGGAAGGTAAGGGGTCAGGAAGCTGATGATCTTGTGTACAGTGCTGTGTGCGAACTTAGAATTTGCCGTAGTGAAAGCTGTCTTATAGTTTCATCAGATCAAGACTACTTGCAATGCTTAACCGAGGCTGACCTTTTAAGTACTATCACTAAGCTACCGTATAACCGAAAACAGTTTGAGAAAGACTATGGTTTTCCTTCGGAATGCTGGCCCAGGTATAGAGCCTTGGTAGGTGATAGTAGTGACAATCTAGTTGGAGTAAAGGGTATTGGAAACGTGGGTGCTCGTACCATGATGCAAGACCCTGGATGGGATCCTGTGAACTATGCAAGAAAATACCCAGACAAAGCAGTAAGTAGGAAGTTTTTTGCTCAGTCAGATATTTATGAACGAAACGAGAAGCTTATTAATTTGGACAAGTTACCAGAGTTTTCAATACTAAATATGGAGTTTAGTAAATTACTGAAGAACTACTATCCAACCATGGATGAGCGTGGTATCAAGAAGTATTTTGTAGCGAATACTTTTCAAAGTATGTTGAAGAGTTTTCCAATGTGGATAAGGCCGTTTAAAGAACTCACATGATAAAGGTAAATATATCAATAGAGGGTAGCATGGAAAAGTACAGAAAAGGCGAAGGTCTAAAGTGTCCTAGGTGTCAAGGAGAATTAGTGAGATTAGTTGGTAACGAATATGTTTGTAATAAGTGCTTCACTCAGATAAAGGGTAGTAGGACAGAAAGAATTAAGTGGCACGATTTGGCCGTAGAAGCTGGACACATTGAGCCTTGGGAAATAGGGAGTAAATATTTGTGAAGTGCGGAATTTTTTCGGATCTTCATTTACATAACTTTCAACAGTTTAGTAAGCCTATGGGTGCTGGACTTAGTAGCCGCGCATATAGATGTCTGAGTATTCTTATCCAAATACGCGACATGATTAAAACCCATAGCTTGGATAGAATTTGTTTTTGTGGGGACTTTTGGGACGTGCGTGGTTTACTTCCTGTTCCTGTGTTTAACGTGGCTTTTCAATTGGTATCGGAGATCAGCAAGCGTGTTGACTTTATTATGATACGCGGGCAGCATGACTTGGCCACCGGAGAAAAACGTAGTGCCAGTAGTATAGATGCTTTTTCTGAACTGAGTGGAGTGTACATACTAGACAATCTACATAGTTACAAGCATGGTGACATAGAGATCTTTGGTGTGGGTGCTGACGATGTACTAGCTCCCCTACCAAAACGAAAAGCCTACCGGGTGGTTCTATTACATACATCACTGAAGGGTGTACAGGTAAGCGTAGGAAATGACTACCGTATGGACGAGGGATTAGACCCACATAAGTTAGATGTATATATGAAGAAGTACGAAGTCGACTTTGTTGCCATTGGTGACATACACCTACGTCAAGATCATAAGAAAAATGTTGTGTTCGTAGGCTGTTGTATACAAAAGAGTTTTGGTGATGCAGGACAGTCAAAGGGCATGATAGTGTTGGACACTGAAGGCAGTTCGTATGAATTTGTCAAGTTAGATAGCCCGAAGTTTTACATTATAGATGCAGCAGATTTAGATGAAGCAATGCAGGATCCTGATTTCGCTTGGTCCAATGACTTTGATTATTTTCGTGTTAATACAAAGGATAAACAACAATACAATCTTTGGTCAAAGCATGAGTCTGCATGGAATACACAGATACTTCCTCCAGAAAAGGTAACGTCAAAGAAGCGTAGTGAAATAAACTTAAGTACTGATCATAAAGAGGCCATGCGTCTGTGGGTTAATCAGCATGAGAAAGATAAAAAGGAACAGAAGCGTTTACTTAAGTATGGTCTAGAGTTTATCAAATGAAAGTATTAACTGATTGGATTGTTGGTGTTGTGGCTATAGGATTTGGTGTCATGTGTATTTGGGCGTTTATCAAAGCCGTTTGGTGGATAGTGTTTGTATTATGAATAGGAGTATGTAATGGATCCATTAGAAGCAGCAGGGTTTGATGATTTGGTTGAGGCTCTTACCAAGAATAGCAAGATAGCTAATTGGTTTGAGACTTCAACACTGGGCAGAGCGATCATCATGACGCTTGCGATATTTATGATGGCTATGATGTGTGGACTTCCTCTTTTAATAAATTGGTTATTTGGTTGGAATCCATTAGGACTATAGGAGAGGGTTGTGATTCAGTTTAAAAGCATCTACATTTCAAACTTCTCAAGCTTTGAAGAAGTAGAGTTCAAGTACGCCAACAAAGGACTCCATTTAATACAAGGTGAGAATGTAGATAGTAGTGCTGCTGACAGCAATATGGCTGGAAAAACAAATCTTTTTGAAGCCTTAATTTGGTGTCTGTTTGGAGAGGCAACCAAAGAGAAAAATACAGACGGTGCCAAACTCCCTAGCTACACGGCAGACAGTGTTATTCGTCGTGGTCAAAAGGAGTGTGTGGTTAAAGTTGATTTTACGTGTGGTGGTGAACTCTATATGGTGTTGCGGAAGCGTGCTCGAGGAGGAGCTGGTGGGGTTAGAGTTATAAAGGGGGGTACGCTATTAAAGGGTAAATCAAAAGCTGCAACACAGGACCTCATAGAGCAAATATTGGGCCTTGATTATAATACCTTTACCCAGGTAGTACTGTTTGGTCAGGGGATACGTAGATTCAGCCAAGCACGTGACAGTGAACGCAAGCGAGTATTAGAACAACTATTACAGTTAGACGTATTCTCTAATGGACTTGTGGGTATACGCGCGAGTAAGAGTAACCTCGTTCAATCAGAAGATGAAATTGAAAAGTCTATGGTACGAGTTGAAGCGAAGCTAGAAGAACTAGATCTTCAATTAGATAGTGCTGAGGCTATGTACTTGGCTAGTGAATTAAATAGCAAAGAGTGGAAAGCTGAATTGAAGAAGCGTAAGGATGGTATACGAGAACAGATTAAGGGTAAGCAGAAGAAAATTACTAATCTTAAAGCTAGTCTCAAAACGGCATTGGCTAAGGTATCTTCTTTACTAGATAAGATAAAAGCAGGGCAGAAATATCGTACTAGATATAATGATGTTGGGCATGGTCTAAACAACCTAAACAGTCTTGCCAGCATAGAGCGCACTCGCAGAGATGATTTAGAAGAAACTGAGAGTGAGTGTCCTACCTGTGAGCAACCTATTAGTGAGAAGCACTTGGCTAAAGTACGAGAGAAGTGTGCGTCTAGTCTGAAGAAGATTAACTTACAACGTTCGGTGTTAGATAAGAAATATGATGATCTTAGATTAGAAATTGTCAATCTTAATGCTACTGAAGCATTGTTGAATACTGAGAAAGGTATGGTTACTCATTGTGAGGAGTGGATAGAAGAACATACAAATCGGTTAGCTAATCAGAAAGAAAGTCTTAAAGATATTGAGAAGCTTAGACCCGATCTCATTAAGCCAGACCGCACTGCACTTGGGGCAATAGAAGGACGTATGGCAATGGCTAGAGTAGAACATGCTGAGTTGATAGGTCAGCGCGTTACTATCCAAAAGGAATTGGAAGATGTGGAATTTTGGGAGAATGCCTTTGGTAATCAGGGAATTAAATCCCTAATGATGGATGACATTTTGCCCATCCTTAATAGCAGAGCAAGTAAGTATGTGGCATTGCTGAGCGGGGGAGAAATTGATATAGAGTTCGACACCGAGAGTTATACAGGTACAGGTAAAGCGAGAGATAAGTTTGACGTAAGGATTACTACCAGTGCTGGCGAGGGATACCACTATGCCAGTGGGGGAGGACGCCGTAGAGTAGACTTTGCGATTGCACTGGCATTACAGAGCTTACAGGCGGGGACAGGTAATCGCTGTAATTTGTTTATACTTGATGAACCTTTTGAGAGTGTGGACGAAACCGGCCAGGAAGAATTGGTAAACCTACTCCGTCAGTACAGCGAAGAGTATGGAGTGGCTGTGTATTGTATTACTCACCTCAGCACACTGAAGCCCCTGTTTGATGAAACCATAACCGTGCGCAAGAGAAATGGAGTTAGTACCCTTGTTGATATTTAAATTGTGGTACTATATATAGGATGAAGTATCCTGAGGGGTATGCTGTAGAGATGTTTGCTCGTATTGGTATGAAGAGTAGGTCCATATCAATTAGGTTGAATAATAGAGCAACACGATTAGCTGGATGGGAAGCTGGAGATAAAGTTAACCTATATTGGAATGCGCATGACTTCGAGCTTACCATAAAAAGAAATGGTGGTCCTTATAAACTCCATGCTTCTGGCGGTACGAAGAGTGCTGTAGAAGTCTTTGCAGCTAACTTCATACGTATGGAGGAAATTCCATTACACAAGTTCCGCTTACCTATCTTGGATGTTATAGATAATGAAGTTATTATAGATTTTAGTGGTAAGGCTGTCCCAGAGAAAAAGTATTGGAGACCTAAGAGTGCTAGTAGAGTAAGACGTTTAACTGTAGTATCTAAAACCAGTGGTATTGATATAAAAGCAGATACTAAGTTTGTAGATTTTGTAGATGCTTTAGCAAGACAATCGAATAAGAGTCGCAGTGCATTTATGCTTGATGCTCTTGAGCGCCACCTAGAAGATAACTATGCTGATCAGTGGCACGCATGGATACAACATAACCGTACGAGTAGCGATGAGAGTTAGGAAGAAGTTACTGGAAGATTTAGATAAGATACTTGAGGGGGTAGTAGAACAAGAGGGAGGGTTGTATTCTGGGCATCCAAGAGAGTACGCCGTGATGAAGAATTTAAAATTCCTCTTGAACAAAGAAATTCCAAAGTGGTTAGAAGAATCAATAGTAAGAGAAGATAATGGGTCGTAAGAGTAGAACCAAAGGCCACGGCTTCGAACGTCAGGTACGCAACATCCTACAAGATGCCTGGGACATGCAGTTGGAACGCACCCCGATGTCAGGTGGTTGGGGTAAGATGAAAACAGGCGGAGACATCCTAGGCAATGATGATTTTCCTTTCTATATCGAGTGCCGTAAGCAAGAGACCTGGAGACTTGATCAATTGTTTACAGTTAAGGGCGTACTGTGGGAGTGGTGGGAAGAAGTAAAAGAAAAATCCAAGTTAGAAGAAAGAACACCCCTACTAATTTTTAGTAGAAACCATGCTCCTATTTATGTAATGTCTTATACTGAGATGATACCGTTTCATGGAGATCTAAATGACATACCTTGCTTTACTAGGGATGACGCCATTGTTTTATTATTAGAACATTTTGTTAAGGAGTGCAGCCCATGACTACTTTTGAGATTTCAATAATTGTAGCTCTTTACTTGGTTGGGGGTCAGCTCTTCAGCCTCTGCTATTTAATAAATTATAAGCCTGACCAGCGTACTGCATGGTTAGGACTAATGGGTTTGTTCTGGCCTGTTGCTTTGGTTCTAGACATTGTTTTACAGATAGCCGGGGGCTTTGGTCTTACTTCTAAAATCATTTTGAAAAAAATCGATAAGGCTACCAAGTAGCCTCGTAACTTCTGCAATTCTGCTAGTATTTATACTAGGAGGTGCTTATGAAGAAATTTTTTTCTACAAAGGCCCGTCCGGTTTTTTATTGGTGGTTGATATGGTTTGCTTTTCTTGCGGCTGTAGTTATACGCAATCAAAGTATTCGGATAGATAGAATACAGGCATACGCACTGTCAAGCTTAGAACATATAGAGTACGAGCTTATTTTAAGGTCACGAGACCTACAGGTAGCAAAGGATAGATACTATCTTTTGGTGTCCCTTACTTCTATGGAATTTGATGGAGTTGAATTGGTAACTAACACAGCTTCTGTTAATGCAGGAGACTAGTAGCAGTTCGGTTGATTGTTCATGTCGGTTAAGCAACGTAGGCATGAAATATTTCATGAGATTGTTGGTCAGCTATCCATTGATGTTATTACTATAGAAGTACACTATGATTACGTAGTGGTAAAACTTCGTGGAACGGTGTTAAAGATCAACGTGCTTGAACTACCTTTACGTCCAACATTCAATGATGTACTCATTGCTTTGGGTGCGGCGTATCGTAAGGCTGCTGCCAGTGGTTTTAGAACAAAACCTGGCCTCGACGATGGCGCTCAGAGCCATAATGGTAGTATAAAGGTACTAGCTACCACGGCAACTAGCTCAATTTAATAGGGATAAGGTATGACCACTCTACATGGCTTATAAAGAAATTAAGGTAAAACAACAGCCCACGGAGAGGCAGTTCTGGGATTTCTGTGCTGAAAGGTACAACATTCACGTACTCCGCTTCTATAGAAACCAACCCCCGCCCTGGACAGATGACCCCATACTCCAGACATACAAATTTTGTAATATATTTCGTCACCATGACAGGGGTACGCAGTGGGCAATTGACAACATTATAAATCTACATGTACCGAGTCAGGTATTTTTTCGTACAGTAGCTTATCGATGTTGCAATAGAATTGAAACGTTTGAACGTTATGGTTTTCCAGCCATGGATGGCCGTAGCATACAGGGATTCATACGGGGTCTCGCACGATGCGAAGACCCCGTTTTTAATTCTGCCTACCGAGCTAGTGCTTTTGGTAGTACCCCACGATTAGAAATTTATACAAAGATATTGGTGGGTGCTAAAGATTTAGCGATGCAGCACAATAGCTTTATGAAGGTGTTGCGTAACACTAAGAGTATGCGCCAAGCCTGGACGATGATACAAGCCCTTCCAGGTGTGGGGCCATTCATTGCCAACGAGATATTGTTGGACTTGACCTACGATGGCAAAAGCTTTTTCACTAACGGTATAGAAGAAGATTTTGTAAACGTCGGCCCTGGTGCAAAGGTGGGACTAGAGTTAATGTACGGGAAGCTTACAGAGACTGAAGCAGCAGAATACCTTACTCGCATATGTATGGGTCAGAGGAAGTATTGGACTAAGAAAAATCCCAAACTTAAAATTCATGATGTGCAGTTTGGAATGTGTGAATTTCGCAAATACATAGCTTTATCCAATGGACAAGGTAAAAAGAGAAGGTTTACTCCAAGGTCATAGCCCCTTGGCTATCATTTCTCCAAAGCTATCGTACACTGGAGAATTCATTTTCAGCTTAGTGTGATTGTACATACCAAGTCGTTCGCATATACGCATCATCTGGTTAGGCCCATCACCCTTCTTTTCTATCATAATTAGTGCGCCAGCACAAAAGTTTTCGGTTAGGCTATCTACTTGTTTCCCATCGTCGTTGTGGTCTACTGTCTCGTGGCAAGGGAATACACCCCCATTTGTCAGGGCGTTTACTATTTCCAACACACGGCCTTTTCGTAGGTATGGCGTAACATCTTTTCTAAAAGGGCAGAGGGTACAGGGATGACTCATTGTGAATAGCATGGTTTTATTCTCTAAAAGGTTGGAGGGGCGGGCTGCATTGCTTCGTGAGGAGAAGGAATCCTTAGTCGGAGATGTCTCTCTCCGGGTAGGACCCGCCCCGTATTGCTCTTGGTAATTATACCTGTAAAGACTAATTACTACCAGCTTTCATATGGCGACCTGTAGGGCAGGACTCGAAACCTGCTATCCGTTTATAGGAATACCAGTGACTAGGAGAAACTGGTGCGTGTCCTTCCACGCTGCCTACAGGTCATAAAAAAACTATGCGGCTATCTTGTCAACTTTGATCTTCAACCGCTTTAGCACACGCGCACCAAGAGTACGCACTTCCTCTTCGTTGGGGTTCTCCAATATGATGTGCGGATAGCCCTTCTTGTCGACTGCGCAGCCGTGGTCCTTTTCAGTAAACTCGTAGCTGGCAATCCGTAAAGTTGTAGGAGTTCCAATTACCCCTATCACCATACGCTTGCTTTTCGGATGCCTGATGCTAAACCCGTTCTTGCTCTGGTCTAACGTAAGCTCTTTGTTCAGCTTCATTATGGCCAAGGCAAACTTTCGAATTTTGTGACTAGGTAGCTGAGTGCTTTTGGCACTTGCTGTTGCTGCGACTGCTGCGCCTTGTCGTCTGGGCTTGGCTTTCTTTGCCGGGGCTTTCTTCTTACTGCCTCCCGCCTTTGCCACGTTCTTTTTCTTTTCTCCCTTTCCAGGTTTCGACATTTACTTCCTCCTAAGGTTGATAAATTATTCCGAGGGTAGTGAGTCGACGCTCGATTTCCAGCATGCATCCTCGGAATTGCATGGTGGATAATCCTAATGCCCGAGCTATCGTTCCGTTTGTAATCTTTTGTGTGTCCTCTACATCTTGTTGTATTAATGTATCTTGTGGAAAAAGCATTTCCTTTAACACGTCCCAACTTGCTGGCGTAAGCATCATTTCTAAATGCCTAACTGCCTCGTTCATAAAAATTTCATCCAAGTTATCTGGACCTGCTACCCAATAGGCTTCACTTAAATCTATTGTGTAGGCATTGTGAGTGTTGTTAAATGCCATTCGCAATAGACTAATGTAATGGTTACTGAGACTTCTGTAAAATACTTTTTCAAAATCTACTGTTACTTTATTCAGGAGTTCACTAAACTTACAGTAGCCTTCGCCACACAATTCTTCATAGTCTAGCTTGCAGTGGTTCCGTATACAGTACTTCCATGCTAGCCGTTCGATCATTGGTTTATATTTTGCGTCAAGTTCTTCTAATGGAGTCACGGCTTTATTGTTAGATTTCTACCTGCATTCTTCTCTAGGTATTTAGCAGCATCGTGTTGTATCTCTTTTAAAATCATCTCAGTAATGGGGTGGTCACTGTTAATTATCTTATCGCCATTTTTGGACATTGGGTGCTGATCCATTATCTGATAGAATTCTGAGCCGTGGTCTTCACATGTGTATTGACCATACCGTTCTGGGTATTTATTCAGTATCAAAAAGGCGTGTGCCATTTCGTGGAACATCACTATTTCAGATAGCCAGGGGTATCGTTCAACCAGCCATGGACTGAGTAAGTAACTGTTGATAACAATACTGTTTTGCTTGTTCTTTTCGTATACGAACTGACCAAAGGTTATGCCTCCCATAAAAGCATCCTTCATGAAGCGGCCATACTTTATCTCCTGAACGTATATGCTGTTACTGAAGTACGTATGGTTCAGGTTGTGGTAGTGATCCCACAGTAGCTTATTCTGTTTCATCTTCTTTTTTTAAATATTCTTTGTACATATCAGAGAACATCTCTTCAATGAGGGGTCGTGGGTTTTGCTCCTTGTTGTTCATGATCTCTTCAATTTTATCTTCTCTTTTGTCAAATTGTTCCTTAAACCATTTGTCATCTTCTAAATCTTTGTTACTCATACCTCTACCTTTTGTAGCCAGTTGCTAAATCGTTTCCACATAGCAGGTGGGCCAATCTGTACTGCTCCCTTTATAATTTCAATTCTCTTATCTCGTATGTAACCATCGTCTTCACTTAGGATGTGTTTAAACTCAGCTAATAGGTCATCTGGTTTCATATAACCTATTAACTCAGCATACTTAGCAATCCCAAACATGGTGGCTAAATTCACATCCCCTACTGCCCCATACATCAACCGTGTTTGTGGTCGTGGTGGACGTCGTGGAGGAACGTATGGGGTACGGGTAGATGTGTATGGGCTTGTTGGAACACCCCCGGCATCTCTCTCCTCCATGCTACTGCTATTAAAATCTTCAGCTTCTGCAATAGCCTTTGCACTACTGTAGTCATTTTGGTCAAAGTAATTCTTGTCACTTAGTGTGTTTTCCTTGTTGTGTGTTGATCTACCTCCTGAGCTTAGGATTATTTTTTCAGAGATACACATTCTCTTGAAGTTACAGTCCTGGCATACTGCCCAGGTATCGCTGTACTTGCTGAAGCATGATGGCTTAGTCTTGAAGAACATATATCTTAAATTCCACAGGCACGTTACCGTCTACATCTTCTTCCCACTTGGCCTGTATTATGCTATGGAAAATATGACGCAAGGCGTCCAGATCTTTCTTTGTTACCCTACCCCAGTCACTATCTATTGACGCTACGGGCTGGCTTAAGAATGATTCCAGTTCTTCATTAAATATTTCAAAGCCTATGTTATCCGACACTGACTGTACCTCCGCATTTTGGGCAGTGTTCGTGCTTTTTATTCCATCCACACTTACACTCTTTGGTTGTTGTGCTGATGAACTTACTGCCTGAGTATGAGCAGTAGCACCAATCGTGGGTGCCGTGCTTTCCACGCTTAGAAACACGACGACGAGTAGTGGCCCTAGCAGGAATGCTAGCAGTACTAGCAGTGCTAGTTGATTTACTTGATCGTTTACGGTTATCATCTTTCCTACTTTTTATTGGCATCCTAACACGACGCTTGGAGTAGCATTACACCACCCCAAATCATAGCTCCAAACATTATTACTTTTATATTCATTTTCCTCTTTCCAAGTTCTTATAAAGTTTTGGCCCTTCATCAAGGACTGCACGAATATGCTTACATGGCTTCGCGAATGGGTTCTCACCACGCCGGACCTTACCCATAGTAAAATCGTTACAGGTACATGTCCATAGCGTAGAGTGTTTAAACCTACGGAAGTCTTGTTGCAAACATATTCGTGCAGTTACAAGAGACCGTGCAAGAGGGTTAGTGTGTGGAGTGACGTAGTACACTTCATCGGAACTTTCGCTGTGTACGATCAGTGCTGTGTTAGCAGGATTGGCAGTAATTTTCATGCTGGTCTCCCTTGTAATAACCTATATATAGTGTACCCTTTAGATTTCTAAAAGGCAAGTACTAAACTGTGTGTCGGCTGTGCCGTGTACCAGTACGAATACTGTGCATCAGGTTCTGCTTGTGCGCACCTTCGTTCATGTGATGCGACACCTTTAGTAGTCCGTGTTCCGGGTGCTTGAACAGGATGTGGCTGTCTCCCGTATGCCGTTCAAACTGCCAACCATACTTCACTAGCGCACGCTTGATGTCGGCGTCCCTGATGTTGGCACCACCCAAGTTTCCTGGACCAATAGGGGCTTCAGGTTCGGGTTCTTCAACCTCTGTGGTTTCCTCAGCAACAGCGTCGGCCAACCTTTTTTCCTGAACAGCTTGGTGCTTGATCGCATTGACATGGTGGTTCAAACGCTTGATCTCTTCCTGCAAACCGCGCTTTTCTTCTGTCAGGACTTGGTTAACCCTTGCAAATTCTTCGGTTAACTTCAGGTCCTCTTCCTGCGCGTCAAGCTTGTCCAGCAACTTCTCAATCATGACACCAGTATTAGGAAAGATGAACTCGTGATCTGGTGGTAATTCCTTTGGGCCAGACTCATCAGTGGGTCGCGTGTCTTCCGTTACCGAGATGATTTTAGTTTCCGTCACCCTATCTGGCTTCTTTCTGTCGTGCCTACGCGCCCCCGCTATCTTGTGGGCTGCCTTCTTGCGTTCGTTCCAAGCCAGTGTTAAGTCTTGGTCATGACCAGACTTAGCAGCATTCTTTAAGTACCGCTGAACAGTGGCTTGAGACTGGTTGGCTGGCTTGCCAATCTCACCGCATAGGTCTTTGATAGACCCTATGTGGTCACGGTGCTGGACGATGCTTTTAAATTCATCGATCCAGCCCTGCACTACCTGTGAGGTAGGACTCTTCCTTCTTGTTTTCTTCATTGCTTCTTCCTCCTTGTTGGTTAATGGTTACAGATGAATGACACCAGGGCTTTTGGTTTCCTCTTCAAGCTTTGGTGCGCCACTACCGAGTAACAAGCGGTCAGCAGTTTTTTCAAAGTCCTCTTCAAAACTGTTCTCATCCGTTATCATGTCAAAGACACCGCCCGTAGCTTCGGCAATCTTTTTCATGAACTGTAGGTAAGGACTCAAGATGTGGCCCTTACCTTCGCAAAAGTGACAGTCGTTTGCGGCTAGGTCCTTGCCCGTACCGTCACACCGCATGCAGTCTTCGCGCTTTTCCTTGCCAATGTAAATGGTATCAACGGTGATGAGTTTGTCCTTGTGCGCTTCAATGATGGTGTTGACTGCTTGCTGGCTGTCTGGCTCACCGTCGCTTACCAGCAGTATGCGCGGTAGGCTGTCCTTGTTACTCTGGTGCTGCTTCAGCAGACGAAGCGCCTCTTGAATGCCCTTGTCCATTGCCGTGTTGCTTTGTGTTCGCAACTCACCAACACAGCGGATAATTTCCTCCATGTCTCCGGTAACTTCAATAAGCACTTCCGCTGCCCTGCTGAACGAGACCAGCCCGATGCGCGTGTTCTCGTTAGTGTTGAACCGTTTGCGCACCCATCGTTCTAAGGCCCGCTTGATCAGTTCGATCTTGCGCGTCTTGCCTTCGTACCCAATGGGGTAGTTCATGCTGTCACTAACGTCCACGGTTACAACATTCATCTGAATGTTTGTAGCCATTTCCTCCAAGCTAATGGCACCCTCTTGGATCTGCTCCTGGGCGCGTAGCTTGTCATCCGGGTGGATGATTAGATCTTCATCTGACATGCTTTACCTCCTTCCTTCTTCTAGTATGGTTATTAAACGCATACTGCGACCACCGCAATACACGCACTCATCATCCCAGTTGTCCATGGTAACGTCGTTGTTGCTATCCATTTGAACATGGGTTATGCAATACGCTGTCTTGCTAATTTCCTTACACTTCAGGCACTGATACAACTGTCCGTCCGGTGCCTCTTGTATTTTTGTTTTGTCTATAGTTTTCATAGTGCGTACCTTGCTACCATTTCTGCTAGACGCTTGGCCTCTTGTATGTTGGCTGGCTTCTGTATGATGTAGTGGTAGCCTTTGCTATCTGTTTTCCAATTTAGTATAGCTCCGTTTGCCACAACCGTTGGCAGATACATGCAGTTAATTCGCATACGACGTGCGTGTCCAACGATGGTAAAAGCCATCTTGCGTTCGCCTCTTATGCATACGTTCATTTGTGCTGTCTTCTTTACGTATGCCACTTGTAATCCCTTGATGGCGTTAATGGCATCGGCAATCTCTTGGGCAAACTGTTCAAGTATGTCCTTAGCTTGCTGTGCTGCCGACGCAAAGCCTTGAGCTGCCTGAGCAAAGCCTTGGTTCGGTCCTGGTTGTTGTGTTGGAGGCGGTGCTGGAGGCTGTTTCGGTATACGTACAGGCCGACCTGCTATAAAGTGAGAATGCTGTTCCTTAGCGACGTCTATGTTTAGCACCGGCAATAAATAAGGTATAACAAGGCGTTCCATTATTTCTAAACTAACTAACAGGCACGCCTCTTTTTCTGTTGCTAAGGTAGTTTCGTGGCTCGCCCGTACTCTTAACTTCTGTACTTTGCTGTATCGTTTTGGAGCATCTTGCGGTAACTGCTTTTGAGACATGGTCTTCTTAAGCGCCCTGTCCATCCAGTTTATCGCATTCGCCAGGTGTAGCACCCTCATGTCCCGGTTTATTTCCTTAATGTATAGACGATAGTAACCACTGAGTTCTGATTTCATTAACTTGGATGATTGGGGCATGTTTGTATTTCCTGGTGGTGGGGGAGAGTGTTGTCCTTGGTGTTGTTGGCTAGAACTGCCAAACTTATTAAGCACGAAGGTTCTGGTTACTTCTTCTAGAAGTAGGTGCTTCGGGCTTATGCTATCTATTTTGTAGTACTGCCGAACGGCAGCGGTTCCTGTTCCAGAACAGACTTCTAATATATCTCCGGGGTTTAGAAATCTGAAAACTCTAGCATCTGAATTGGTACGAGGACGCCCTAGAAAACGCCTACTAAAAATGTACTTGGGATTCAGACCTGTTATATGTCCCACCCACCATGTAGGATGGGTGGTGCCAAACATTCGTGCGGAGGTAAGGGTGTAATCCGGACTAAACCGTTTTCTTACTGTAGCCATTGTATACTACCGCTGTGATGCTGCACTCCTTTGAAAACCTATACTTAACACTATTAATAGTACCAAACTATATTTCTAAAAACAACATCAAAATGCTTTCATCTCTCACTATTTTTTATTAGTTCACGTACCTCATAGAGTGGGGTGCATCAGAGACTGGAATTGCATAGTCAGTGCAGTTGTTCATGAACTCCCAAACTTCTTCAAGGTTAGTTGGTAGAGGTAAGGCTACTCGAAGACGTAGTGCGTCTAGCTCGTAGTACCCATTCTCAACTAGTAGGGTTGAAAGGGCTGCTCTGAGAGAATTTTTCAAACGATTCGAAAAGTTTATCAAGAAGTTTTTTTCATCAGAGACTATGGAGTACCAGCCCATTTGGTCTAGCATCTTACCTCTAATCAAAAACACCACTTGCTGTTGTGGTTGTGTCACTATCTGTACCATCATTACCTTCTTCAATTCTTACCTCCTAATCTCTAGTGGATGTGCAACTATACGGTAGACTGTGTACTTTTCCTTCATCTATTTCATTGCCCATGATAAGACCCTGAAGGTTGATATGCAAGCTTGGATAGAGCTTTGGTTAATAAAGCACATCAACCTTCAGGGCCATGTGTAGTGCCGCGTCGGGCGTCCGACTTCGGTACGCAGATGGGCGCTTGTCGCGATCTACGCTACATGCGTCCGTTTTCGGGCCGATACTAAGGTTCGTTCCGAGACTGAGTACTTAGTATTTAATATATAGTGAACCCTTTTTATCAGCGCGACACTTAAATTCTACTTCCATGTTTAGTGCCGCGACGGGTGATAGCACGATTGGCCGTGTGTGCTAGCCGTGACTGTAAGGCGTCCCTATTTTAGAGCGCGCGACACTTAAATTCTATGCTGCCTTTCTCTCCCAGCAATTATCGTCCTTGGAACCACAGGTGTAGCACCAATGAGTCCAGCCTATGTACTCTGGTTCGTATGCACGCCAGACGTCATAGCTTTCGCAGTTGTAGCAGCCTTTGAAATAACTGCCGACTCGTTGGGCAATCTTTTGCAAGGCTGTCGTTTGTGGGTGTGCCATGTTGATCTCCTTTGTGTTGTATGGTTAGAAATATTTACCACTACTACCATTATATGCTTTAGAATTTGGGGGAACAAGCACTTTATATTCTTTGAGCTCAGTAGTTTACAGCCAAAATAATGATCGTCTGGGGGTTTACTTTGGGGCTTCTATATAATACTTTATTAACCTTATATATAGGCAGCACACACAAACACAAAGGAGGTACAGAGTATGGAAATCGGCTTTACAGGGACGCGTAACGGCATGACAGGCGCACAGTCCCAAAAGTTTTACGAATGGCTTAACAGCCTGGAAGAGAAGGAGCATGTGTTTCACCACGGTTGTTGCATTGGTGCAGACGAAGATGCACACAAGTTGTTTGCAGAATTTTTAAGGCGTAGGAAAGACCGTAGTGGTCACATAGCTATACAT
>SDBT01004359.1_pt1 | contig 24076 bp, 21 predicted proteins | sample 2277101 | NCBI WGS metagenome assembly SDBT01 (sample SAMN10404973, study PRJNA504765) | marine sediment metagenome | isolation source: marine sediment core GS10_PC15, 103 cmbsf | place: Arctic Ocean: Southern Knipovich Ridge | collected 2010 | reverse complement strand
ACATCCGGGCGAGTTTTTCTACAAGAATCTGATGATTGGTGTTCAGCTAATAGAACAAGGCCGAATTCGCAATATCGAAAAATTTGTGGCGATTGGCACGGTCTGCGCATATCCGAAATTTACACCGGTGCCGTTTAAGGAAGAAGACCTCTGGAACGGATATCCGGAGGAGACCAACGCACCATATGGGCTGGCTAAGAAAATGCTGCTGGTCCAATCGCAAGCCTACCGGGCCGAATTCGGCTTTAATTCAATATTCCTGCTGCCGGTAAACCTTTACGGCCCCGGTGACAATTTTGACCCTGCCAGCAGTCACGTTATACCTGCGTTGATAAAAAAATGCGTTGATGCAATCGGCCGTGGTGCGGACCATATTGATTGCTGGGGGACCGGCAAGGTCTCACGCGAGTTTATTTACGCGGCTGATGCCGCTGAGGGTATCCTGTTGGCAACAGAACACTTCAATGGGGCTGAACCGGTTAATATTGGAGCCGGATTTGAAATAACGATTAAGTCGCTGGCGGAGAAAATCGTCCAGCTCACAGGCTTTAAAGGAGGTATTCGCTGGGACAGCTCTAAGCCGGATGGCCAGCCGAGGCGGCGCCTGGATGTTTCAAAAGCGAAAGAATATTTCGGCTTCGAGGCTAAAACTTCTTTCGACGAAGGCCTAAAAGCCACGATAGATTGGTATATGGCAAGTCGCGAGAGGATGTAGACTCCCCGCTTGATAATCAAGGTGAACCGAGCAATATGGCAATGGTAGTACTGTAAGGATACCTGCTGCAGAAAACGCAACAATATGTGGTCTCGATGTTTTTGCCGAGGATTTATGATTTTTAAGCAGGCAATATTGTGTGCTTTTGTGTGGTCGTGTTGTGTGACATGCTCAGCTGGTCGTGATGTAGCTTCTGTTTCGTTTCGTGGGGACTGCACAAATTTTGGAATGAAAATCGTGAGTGCATATTTTGATGATGGTGCATTTTTGATTGTTACGACAGGAGCACGGTTTGAATATGCTGCTGGCGAGATGGAAATATATCCGCAGCGATATGAAGCTGGTTATGAACTTAAAAGGATTGAGCTTGGTAAAAGAGATTGGGTGGCCGAGTATTTACTCAATGCCAATGAGCGAGTGATGATAGCAGCGTTTCCGGGCAGGGAGTTTGATTGGGAAAAATCGTTTAAAAGCCAGATTGTTATCGTGCAAGCCGTTCTGGGTCGTGGACCTTATAATCCTGACGGTCAAACACTGCCGGATTATGTCTTTCAAGAATGGTCCAAATTTATTGATATTGTGATTATATGGCATCATATTTATGAGGGAGCCCATTGGACAGCACCATATGTCATTGATAATGAGCCTGAGCTCAGGAGAGTTATGAAGATATGCAAGGAAGTTGGTATAAAGGTTGGTGTGTATACTTCGCTGTTTTCTCATTATCGCAAGTATCAGAGCGTCGCACCTTTTTATGAGCAAATCGAGGCGCTTCATGATGAATATGGAATTGACGGAGTGTATATTGACGGATTAAGATTCGATGTCAAAAAAGAGCAGTCCGACGACAAAATAACAAATTGGGAAATGATTAGAAGATTGAGACAACTTTTCGGTGCCAACGGTGTAATCATTTTCCATGACACGCATGGGGGCACACCCGTGTCAACAGTACCCAACATTGACACATACTGCGATGCGACTCTATGCGGTGAGAATGTTGCCTTTAAATCTTTTGACGACCCTTATATCAAATATCAGGTGAGAAAGTACGGGATATCAAATACTATCGCGATAATGGCTCCAGGTACTCAAATCCGTGAAATTAGCAAAAAAGACCTTATTGACGCAATGCTGAAAATGAACGGCCGACACTTCTGGTGGGGAGAAGGCCCGCGTACATTCCAGCCGCCACCCAACTTCTGGAAAACAAAGCCTGGTCCTGAATTCCAGTATTATATGACGCAGCTTGAAAAGCTGGAGAAGTCGTATAGGGACAGAAAAAAAGCTCTGCACCGAAAGTAAAAATTACATTTTGTGCAAGGGTGTTATTTTGTACCTAAACCCACAATATATATTCGGGAGGGAGCTATGTTAGTTGGTAAGAAGATTAGAGAAGACTATATCCAAAAGTTTTGTCCGTCAGGCAAAGACGATATCAGAGTTTCTTTAGCCTCTATAGTTTTTGGTACTCTGAAGGACCGCGGATTTCGGGCGGTGATGCTATATCGGATAGGTCGGTATTTTCAAACTCGTGGATACAGGATATTGGCCAAACTGATAGAAAAACTGATACATCGGTGGTGTTACTGTGAGATCCCAACCACTGCCGATATCGGTCATGGTTTCAGCATTTATCACCCATTTGGTTTAGTAATTGGAGCTGATGTAAAAGCGGGAAAGAACTTCAACGTTCGCCTGGGTTCTACGTTTGGTGGCCGCCAAGGCAAGGCCAGACCGGATGGGTCCCAATATCCCATAATTGGTGACGACGTTACCGTAGCTGGTGGCGTTAGAGTTATCGGCCCGGTGGACATAGGCGACAATTGTATAATAGGCGCCAATACGGTCGTAATTTCCGATGTGCCGGCTGATTGCGTAGTAGCGGGAGTGCCGGCGCAGATAATCAGGAGACAGGGAGAAAGAGTAAGTTTGCTGGAAAACAAAGGCGAGTTATATGACATCTTGCGGGACCTTATCGCCCGGGTCCAGAAACTGGAGGAGCAGGTTGCCAGCCACAAAGGCACGCAGGCTTGACCAAGAAAGCATAGTGATAAAGAAGTGTTAGCACGTAACTTCGCGACTACTACTGTGAGCACAATTGGGGGGATGGCATTGTCTTTTGTAGCCAGTGTGGTGCTGGCCCGCATTCTTGGTGCTGAGCTGCGTGGAGTGTATGCGCTTGCAATTCTTATTCCAAGCACAATTTACATATTCAGCACCTTTGGACTTACAACCACCCATATAGTATTTGCCGGCAAATATCCGGAAAAACGTGGTGCGATAGCGTTTGAAGGTTTTGCGGTTTTGGCGAACAAATGGCTTACAGACCAAAGGCAGTAGGTTGTAGAAACGGTGGCGCTGTAAGGTTACATATGCGGAGAGCACAGAGAAATAACTTTTCCCTTTTGTAATTTTGATGTTTTCGTAATCAAGCAGGAAAGGTGGTACAGATGTCTGCAATTGCTGGGATAGTGTGTTTGAATGGAAATGACCGGGTGTCCAAAGAAGAGTTGGTGCCCATGTTGGAGGCAATGAGACCGTCGTTGCCATCTAAAGTCGAGACCTGTGTAGCTCCCGAGTGCTCAGCGGTTCTTGGCCGTGTGGCTTATGGACCTGACGCTGGCAATGTATCGAAGAAAACTATATCAAGTAATATGCCGCAGGTGTTCTTAGTGGGGGATTTGTATAACGACGAGATTGTGCAGTACGACAGTCCTGGAGATTTTCTTCTTGAAAGATACCGTCAGCGCAAAGTGGAAAACTTTGCCGTGGGGCTGAATGGGTCTTTTACTGCTGCAATTGTGGACGGGCCTAATCAATCGATAACTTTGGTGACTGATCATACAGCCTCTCATGGGCTATTCACTTTTACCCACGCTGGCAGATTCTATTTTGCCTCAGAAGTCAAAGGGCTTCTGGCTATGCCCGAGGTTCCTGGTCGACCGGATCTGCTGGCGGTTCTATCGTTAGCAGCTCGTGGTTTTTTTGTCGCACGAAGAACATTGGCTGAGAATGTGGACCAAATGGACTATGCCACTGTCTGTGAAATCCGAGATGGTAAAGTTCGGTCATGGCCATATTGGCGTTATTTAATCCAGCCGGAAAAAGACAGGGGGCGTAAAACATACATAACTGAACTTGCTGACCTTCTGCGTCAAGGCGTTCAGCGAATGGTACGAACGGGCAAATGTGCAATACTATTAAGTGGAGGATTTGATTCTCGAGGCATTCTTGCATGTATGAATGAACCGAGGAAGATTCAGGCTATTACTCATACCCAAAGAACGAAGCAGACCAGGCACAGGCTTGGAGATTGGGTGCTGGCAGAAAAGGTAGCAGAGAGACTGGGTATGAAGTTCTCAGCTTTTCATGTTGACTGCCATGATTTTATAGCAGCTTTACGAGATTCTGTGTACTGCTCGGATGGTGCGGCTGGTTTCATTGCTGAGAATGTTTGCGACCGCATTAGGGAAGAAACAGGTCTGGAGTACGTGCTGGTTGGCGATGAGTGCATGGGCTACACGACGGGGCTAACATCGAATGCTCGAGTACTTCCCAGCGTGCACATTCACTCAATAAAAAGGCTTAGCGGACTGCAGAGCGTGCTGCGAAAAGACCGGCTCGAGTTGTTTATCGAGCAGTCGGAAGCGGAGTTGAGAGCTATTACGGATAAGTGTTGTGTGAATACGCCCTGTGACCGTGCTGATGAGCTGTATTTTCAGCAGCGTTTGATACATTTCCTCAATCCAAAGCGAAGAGTTCTTATGAGGCACGGGTTGTGCGTTCGCAGCCCGTGGTTGGACCTGGACATTTTAAATTTCATTCGTAAAGTGCCCACTCGTTACAGGATAGGCAAGAAGCTGTTTCGGGACACTCTATTCTACATAAATCCCGGCTTGTTTGAACTGCCGCGTGCCAGAGAAAACGAAACTGTGAATTATCACGCAGCCCTCAGCAAAAGTGAGCGTGAACGTAAGGGTATTTCGGAAATAATTTTCCATGACAATCCACTTCTGGAAGAATTTTTTGATATTTCGTCTGTTCAAACTTTAATTGAGGAAGTTTGCCTATCAGAAACCCCGGTGCAGACCCAGGTGCGTTTTAACCCGCTTACCCTTATGCCGATGGGGCTACGGCTCAGACTTGGGGCGCTTCATCACTACCTGATGAATCCTGCCCCCCGAATAGGCAATGTATATTTACTACTGATGGTAATGACTGTAGCAGAGACTTTGAGGCAATTGAAAAACAGATTTGCAGACAAAAGCATCTTAGCAGGGACTTGAGGTTCCGGGAAGCATGATGTGCAAAAAATCGATGGTTTGGATTGAATTTTTAATTCTCACATGATTCGGAGAGTTAAGTGTTAGCGCGTAATTTCGCAACTACCACTGTGAGCAGCATCGTTGGAATGGCATTGTCTTTTGTGGCCAGCGTTATGTTGGCGCGTATTCTTGGTGTAGAGCAACGTGGAATTTACGCTCTGGCTATTCTTATTCCGCAAACGGTTTGTATGCTGGGGATGTTGGGACTTACAACCGCACATATAGTATTTGCCGGCAAGTATCCGGAAAAACGTGGCACCATTGCCTTTCAATCTCTTGCTTCTGCGGGGGCTATAGGCCTACTTACGCTAGGTTTCTACGCGTATGTCCTGACCGGTCAACCTGCCTGGTTTAGAAGATTCGAGGTGATTGGAACACTGAATATAATTTTGGCGTGCCTTGTGGTGTTTCCGCGATTGGCTATGTTTAATCTGCGTTCGGGAGTTTTGGGTGCAAACAGGATTCCGGTCATAAACATTGGGACTATGGCCATGCCTTTGAGCAAAATACTGTTGGTAGGAATTTTGGTTTGGTGGTTGGGATTTGGTGTTACTGGCGGGATTCTTGCGCAACTGGGCTGTTTCGTGTTTATGGTGATTTATATGGCAACTGCAACAGCGGTCAAGGTTCCTGTCAGAACATGGAAGCCCGATTTTTGCTTTTTCAAGAAGTCTATATCCTTTGGAGTGAAGATATATTTAGACCACATTGCCTGGTGGGTGCTGCACGCGCTCGATAAGTATATGATTGCGTACATGATACCGAATTCAGACAGGGCTTTAGGTCATTACTCGGTAGCAGCACAGTTTTCGCAGATGTTATGGCTTTTGCCGCAGTCGCTGCAAACGGTTTTTTTACCCCATTTATCCGTTACCCAGGCCAACAAATCGATACTGACAGCCACGACAGGTCGGGTATTGTTTTTGGTTCTTTCTCCAATATTTATAGTTCTTGCAGTGGGGGCACCATTGATCAAGGTTATTCTTGGTCAGGATTACGCTGGTTCTATTGTGCCGTTCCTGCTGTTTCTTCCGGGAATGTTCATCTTCGGGGCTACAAGACCATTGTCATCGTATCTCACCCACATAGAAAAGCCGATGTATAACACGGTCAATGCCTGGATTGGGGCCATGACAAATATCGGGCTGAATCTATATTTCATTCCTCGAATGGGTATCGCCGGTGCTGCTTTTGCTTCAAGTATATCAAGTGCTCTGATGGCTTTTATAACCATTGTTTTTTTCAGGTACGAAACAAAGCTGGCTTTAAATCAATTTATTCCACGTCGAAGTGACGTAAGTACAATCATCGGAATTGTGGGCAAGCTAATCTAAAAAGTGGCAATATAGAGGAAATGAGGTTTGAGATTGGTGCCAAGTCATACACTTGCGACAGTTAAAAAATCGATTAAGGAAAATGGAGCGTTTGAATTTATCAAAAAAGCCCTGAAAAGGATATGTTCATTTGTTTTTTGGCGCAGAACGCTTTACTTCTACGAAATTTCGGGTGTTCCCCAAACTGTTTTGGATCCCCGCTGTCCATTGGAAATTCGTAAAGGCAGCTCGGAGGATATTGATTTAATTGTAAACATGCTGAAAGACATGGATGAATTAGTTGTTCGCAGGCGAGTGAAATACCTTTTTGATAACAGAGGCGAGCTGTTTCTGGCTTTTAATGAGGGCAGACTCGCGCATATTTCCTGGTTGCTTTATCATCCTGGAATTCGTGAATCATACTTCAACGTCAAACTTAAGCCTGACGAAGCTTACATCTCCAGTGTTTATACACACCCCGAATTCCGCGGCAAGAACATCTACCCGGTTGTTCTTCAACACATTTTGGGATATGCCGTTTCGAGAAGCAAAAAAAGATGCTTTATCACCACCGGCCCTAAACACGTGGCTTCAATTAAAGGAATAGAAAAAGCTGGATTTTTGTTTGTGGGGAAACTCCAAATATTCAGATTGTTTGGCAAGATGTTTAATAATCAATGGGACTCATCCAGATTATCCCGCCCTAATTAACATGCGTACTGTTTAGGTTTATTTGAGGCAATGAATTATGCTTAAGGTTAATAAATACAAATTTTCAGAAGTACCGCAACAGTATTGGGATTTTGTGCACAAATACGGGACGATTTATCAGTCCAAACTTTATCTTGATTGTTTAGTAGCTTCCGGTACAAAGCTGGTTGTTATTGAAGTAGTCGATGGAGAAGAAATTGTGGGTGGTGCCAGCGTTACATTAAGACACAAAATCCTTAACTTTGCACTCAGTGCCACAACCCTTTTTGGGCCCGTAGTTAGTGATATGCAAAAATTTTCTGATGTTTTCCATTGCTTTACCAATGCGGTCAAATCAATGTGCCTTACCTTTGGTATCATCGTTTACCCGGATCATGCCGAAATCCTGAACACGAGTTGCGAGCTCTCAGGCTGGGCCCGAGATGAATATGAATCGCTTCAGTGGGATATATCCAAGCCGTTGGAGTCTTTATGGGATGCACTTCCTAAGCGTAAGAGAAGATACATCAAGAGCACTCGCCGCGACAGCATCACAGTGGAGGAAATCAAAACCCAAGAACAGGTTGAACAGGCCTATAAATTACATTGTTTGAGCATGAGCAGGGGCGGCGTAAGCCCGCAACCCTTTATTTACTATAAGAACTTGTTTTCTATGCTCAGGCCGAAAAACTTAGCGGCTGGATTTCTGGCGTTACACCCTGCAACACGACAGCCGATTGCGATGGGAGTTCTCTTGCTGGGGATGCACCGGGAAGCCACACATCTTGCTATAGGCTATGACCGCGAGTTTCAGAATCTTCACGGCTCGGACCTGCTGATGTGGCACTGCGTAGAGTTCTTGAAGTCCAAGGGGTTTGTTCTTTTCGATTTGCTCGGTTTGGTTAAAGGCAATTCGGCGCGTGCCAAAGGCGTTCGCAACTATAAGCTTGCGTGGGTCGGTGATAATGGCCGCCGTTGTCCCTCTTTCGTATTGAGCCGAGCCAATTTTGGCATTAATCCAAAGTTTCTTCAAAAAGCATCGGGTTTCCCCAAAAAAGTGGTCAAGAGTGTTATGAAGCTTGTTAAAGGTTAGATAGGTATCTATTCACCATTGCCGAAAACCGTCACTTGTTCAGCATTAGGAGTCTGTATGATAGAAGTTGTTGAAATCGATTCATTTGAACAACTGAGCGAATACAGCCAGCAGTGGAACGAGCTTTTGCAAAACAGCGACACCAACGTGGTATTTTTGACGTATGAATACTGTCGCAGTTGGTGGGAGATATTCGGTCAGGACCAAGAGCTTCTTGTTTTATTGGCAAGGAAAGATTCCGAGATTATCGGGATTGCACCGTTGACTATTACGACAACCCGCGGTTTGGGACGAACAGTCAGTGTGGTAGAATTCCTGGGCACTGTGCAGTCGGATTACATGGATTTCATTGTAGGCTCGGATAAGGAGGTTGTTCTGGATGCGTTCTATGGGTACCTGTGGTCCATACGGGACAGATGGGACGTCATCAGACTGCGGCAGATACCTGAAGATTCGTCAACAATTCGGTTGTCACGAGAACATCTGGGGACATCGAAAAGACCTTTTTGTTTCCGCCAAGGTTCTGGCTGTATGGCTGTGCTCATAAGAGGGCATAAGGAAGAGATTCAGAAAAGGATTAATCAACAGAAAACATTGAGAAATTGTATCAACCGATTAAAACGCATGGGCGAAATAGAGTATGGCTATGCGAAAGATACACAAGAGTGTCTTTCATACATGGATAGCTTTTTCCAGCTGCATATCAACCGATGGAAGAGCACCCTAACCTTGAGTACTTTTTACAACGAACGTGAGCGACAGTTCTATCGTCGACTTGTGCAGGCTCTTAGCAACAAAGGATGCTTACACTTTGCGTATTTGAATCTAAATGGTGTTCCGATTGCTCTTATCGTTGGTTTTGAATATAACGGTTCGCTATCGGTGCACAGAACGGTGTATGACCGTTTGTACTATAAGTATTCCCCCGGCAGAATTATTGTTCGCTATGCGGTTCAATACTGTTTGGATAATGGGTTAAGGGACTTGGATTTGCTCGCAGGGATTGAGGAATATAAAGGTTATATTACTAATGAAGTCAGAGATACTAAGGAGATCCATGTTTACAAGTCTTCTGTGCAGAAGTTCCGGGGTCAGTTGAAATACGCCGCTCGAAAATCTCGGGTCTTTACGCTGCTGTTCGGTGATGGTTGGCCTTGGCGACTCCGTATGAGGCTGCGCAAATATCGCGGGCGATATGGAACGCTGGGACTGGCTAAAAAGATAATCCATCGAGTAACCTCGCGCATAATTGATTTTTCGAGCAATCAGATTTTCGAATGCAGTCCGAGCTGTCCGGTGGAATTGGCGGCGAAGTGTCCCTTGGATATTCGTGTAGGCAGCGAAGCTGACCTTAATTCGATAGCCAGCTTTCACGGCTACTCGGAAAAGTCTCCACAAATATCGAAACTGGAAAAAAGGTTTTCATACGGCGATATCCCTTATTTGGCTTTCAGCGGCAAAACCCTCGCTCACGTTTCCTGGCTATGCCGCCGGAGTGAAGTGGAGATGGAGGAGATTTGGGCAAGCCTCGCGTTCAGGGACAATGAAGCCTACATTATGGATTGCAACACTTTTTTTACCTTCCGGGGCAAAAATATATATCCTGTTGTCCTTCAGCGGATACTGAAGGATTTGGCAGCAGAAAAAGTAGGCAAGGTATATATTGGCTGCAGAACTTCTAATAAAGCCTCACTGAAGGGTATCAGAAAAGCAGGGTTTTCGTTTGTGAAGACGATACGCGCTGTTAGGTTGTTTGGCAGGAAGATCGGCCCAGGGACGATTCCTGCGGAGCCGTAATATGGGACTTATAAGCAAAGCAGGAATTGCTCTTTCGACTTTCCGTCAAAGTGGGGTAAGTGGAGTTATCCGCAGATTCGGCAAATCTCAGAGGCTGCAGTGGTATCGCTGGCGTGGGCAAAGACTGAATTACCGATTGGGTTGGCGTACCAAACGGCCGATATTGGTTATCGAAAGCGACGACTGGGGCTCTGAACATATTCCCGGGCCGAAAGCAATTGAAAAGATGAAGGAAATGGGGCTCTTCCTCAGCGACTCGCATGGTATGTTTGACAGTCTGGAAACTGCCGATGACATTGATAAGTTGTGTGATATTCTTAACAGCCACAAAGATGGCGATGGTAATCCTGCCGTGATGACAGCTAATTTTATAATGGCGAATCCTGATTATGTTGCTATTAGAGAGTCCAACTATTCCAGTTTTACGGCAAAGCCTATTTACAGCGGTTGGAATCATGAGCCGGATGCCAAAACTATGTTGCAGAAATACCGTGAAGGTATCAACTGCGGTGTGATTGTTCCACAGCTTCATGGGATGCTGCATTTCTGTCCGGATGTGTGGATGGAAAACTTGTGCCGGGGGGATCCGGAGACATTGAAAGCTTTTGATTTACAAATGATAGGCGAAAAAGAAGACGCTGCCGGGATCGGGATTCAAAGTATGTCGCCGATTTATCATGGAAGCGGGCAAGCCATACGGCAGCTTGTCAGGGAGGGAATTGAAACATTCAGGAGTTGTTTCAATATTGACAGCTTTACGACAATCGCCCCCTGCTACTGCTGGCGCAGCGACGAAACAGAGCAGGCCTTACTTGCCTGTGGTATTCGGGCGATGCAGGGCAAAGAATACCAGTATTTGCCGGATGGCTCGGTCAGGCCCCATTATATCGGTCAGCGAGGCCCGGGGGGAATATTATATATGGTAAGAAACTGTGTGCTTGAACCTATATCGGCTGGGACTACCGTAGAGCAATGTATCAGCCAAATCGAATGGGCCTTTCAGCATAGCTTGCCGGCGGTCCTTTGTTCCCACAGGACAAACTATACTTCCAGAGTTGCAACTGAGGTTCGGGATAAAGGGCTGGCAGTATTAGATGGTGTTTTGAAACAAGTAAAAGAGAAATTCGGTGATGTTGAATTTCTGAGCAGTGATAAATTGGCTTTGAGAATCTTGTCAGAAAGGCAAACTGATAACCTGGTATAATTTTAATTCTTTGGTTGCAGAGTAAATGAAATTTGTACTTTTTGATTCTTTTATACACTTTGGTGGAGCGCCTCAGCTTGCGGCAGACACGATTAAGCGTTTGGCAGTAGATAATGAGGTTGAAGTTGTGAATGTTTACGGAGTCTGCCAAGAATATTTGAAAACGCTGGAAGATGCTGACATAAGAACGCATGTATTAGTTCCAGAGGTCAAAAACGTTATTATCGGTTATCAAAATAACAAGGTACGCCGACTTTGGGAACTGATTCGCCGAATACCACTTTTTTGGCAATTAAGAAAGAGATTGATTCGAAAGATTCTCGAAATTAATCCTGATGTGATTTGGACAACCTCTGAGCATGCCCTGTTGTTTTTAATGCTTAGCCCCAGCTTGAATCACTATCCAGCGGTAAGGTATGATTGTGGTTACCGAGAAGCTGCAGCCATTCATAGATGGCAACGGTTGGTAATGAAGAGACGTGCGGCTGTACTTATGACCAGTTCAACCGGGACGGCAAAGCAGTTACAGCTGGCGGGTATAAAGGCGGAGAGAATCAGGGTTGTTTTTGAGACAATAGATTTTGCTGATACTCTTGAGAAAAGCAAAGCGGCTCTTGAAGGGCCGTTACCAGGATTGGAAGGATGTCCACGTATCCTCGTGCCAGCTACGTTACTGCGTACCAAAGGCCAGCACACCGCGATAAAAGCGATTGGACATCTTAAATCGCAGGGAATGAACCCGGCATTATGGTTGGCTGGTGATGTGGTGGGTAATGACTATTCGTATCTGGAATATTTGAAAGATTTAGCAGGCGAGCTTGGTGTTTCTGAAAATGTATATTTTCTGGGCTGGCGACATGACATACCGGCGGTTATGGTGCAATCTGATATTGTGGTACTTCCGACGCACATGGAGGGTTTCGGGCGAGTTACACTGGAAGCGATGCTCTTACGTCGGCCGGCGGTGTCAACTCCTGTTGGTGGTATGAAAGATTCGATACAAGATGGCCAAGATGGACTGTTTTTCCCCGTCGATGACGACAAAGTCTTGGCCGAGCATTTGGCTCGACTTAGCACCGACAGTCAATTTGCTGCGAGGCTGATAGAAAATGGATACAAAACTGCCACCGAAAAATTCAACCCGGAAATCCATACCAAAAGAGTACGCACAGCTTTAGCATGCGCCGCAGAATCCGCTAATCGGTAAGGGCGGTCCTAAAAAAAAATTCGGAGAATTTTAATCGTGCTTGGTATATTTGCTCTTGTTATTACTGTTATTGTGTTTGCGATGGTGCTTTGGAACCCCAAATGGGGGCCTATCTTCTTATGGCCGATGCTGTTTATGTACCCTCATTACTATATGTGGCAGCGGCAACTTTTGCCGTTAAATATCGGCATTGACGACTTGTTTATCTGCGTGTTTTTTCTTGTAACCGTGCTCCGAAGGAATATCATGGGTGGAATTCGCCCGCAATTCGGTTATGCCGTTTGGGCTGCACTTTTGTTCTTCATTATCCTGGTCACGTCTAATGTTAATGGTTATTTTATAGCCGGCAGGGTTGACCTGCCGGTGTTTGCAAAAGCGGCCCTAAAAGGTGTAATAACGTTTTTGTTAGCTTATAGCCTTGTTAATACAATTGATGATGAAGAGGACTTGAAACGAGTTGTGTTTTCGTTTTGTTTCTTTGCCGGTACCGGTGCCGTGCTCGTAATACTACAAAACTACTTTCCAGGCCCGATGCAAATATTCACCTCAGCCATTGCAGTTCAGAGGGCGTGGTTGTACGGTCTTGGGCAGCGTCCTTCCGGTGCTTTTATGAACGCAAATAATGCAGCGGTGGTAATGGGCTCAGCTGGTCTAATAATTGTATCTACTTTGAGATTAAAAAGCAGATACTTTAGAAAATCTATTCGATATGTCTGCTTGGGAATTATGGTCTTGGCAATCCTCATGACCAGATCCAGGTCGGGATTTTTATGCCTTGTCATCCCGCTTGTTTTGATGGGCTTTGTGAGCAAAAGCAGACGTTATGCGTGGCTGTTTTTGGCCTTAGGAATAGCGGCAATGATGGCTTTCCCGGGTATTCGCGAAGCGCTGTTTGAAAGATTTACAGGCACCGGCAGGCTGGCTGGATTCGAAGCACCGATTAGAATGCGGCTTGAGGGAGCTGTAGAGCTTTGGCAAACAGTAACTTTCCGCAGGCTGATATTTGGCCAGAGCATGTATGCAGATGTTCTGCTGGGGAACATGCCGCCACATAACGCTTACCTGGGCATTCCACTTACGTTTGGTATTTTTGGAGCTATTTGGGCTATCGTCATGGTCACAATTATGCTGTGCAAAGCAAGATTTATAAAGAAGTATGCAGACTTGTCACTGGCCCCTTATGGCAGCGCAATCGAATGGTGTCTGTTCGCATTTGCAATGTACTGTGTTGTTGCCGGCATTTTGATAACTCATTATGCCCGGTACACGCTATTTCTCCTCGCAGTAATTGTCCAAAAATGTGCCGATATCACGTGGCAAAGCAGCATCGCGTACGATCAGGAATCGTATATGTATATTGACCAAGCCGAACCAATCGAGTATTCTTCAGTTTGAGCGACTCAGTTAGTTAACAGCGAAAAACCGGTTCGCACAGACCGGAGTTCATGCTATTATAAAAATATGACTGTTAAACAAAGCACAATTTATTACTCTTTAGGCTGTGTTTTAATCACAGGAATCTTTCTTTTTGCGGTAAATTTAATGTGTCTGACTGACAGCAATGGGAAAGGCCAGCATATCGAAACTAATAAACCCTACCCGCATGAAAAAAGGCAAAGGCCAATAATAATCTGGCATCATAACCTTATCAGAGATACGAAGGAGTCGCTGAAGACGGCACTATCTTCCGGATTGATTAACCATGTCTCAATAGGGGAGACCCTGAACCGAAGGGATTTCGATTATAGGACAAATAGACTTGTAGCCGGACTCCCACAAGATTTGGTTACAAGCAAAAAGGTTCGTGAAGCAGTGGCGATAGTGAAAAGATCAGGAGCAAAAGTGATATGGATGCGCTGGCTTTGGCCAGGGTACGAGATCGAAGGTATAAGGTTTGAAGACATCTTTGACCCGAACTATTATATCGAAGAGATCCGCAATATACGCGCTGAGGCAAAAAGCGTTGGAGCAGACTTTACTGCCATTGATACTGAGCCTTATGGCTATTTCCCATTTAAATCTGAATTTCGTAAACGTTGTAGCGATAAAGATTTCAACTCAATTCATCAAGCTGTAAAAGATGCTACCAACAAGTCAGGTCAGGTGGATTTTGTTTTGCCGTCTTACGGGCCCTTTAAAAATCACATTTATAATGCTTTAGTTGAATTAGGGAAATGGAAGATAGCAGAACATACATATTTCGACATTCCTGCAAAAATAAAGGACAAAAAACGACCCTACGATGTAATGGGGGCTTATCTAGACATTACAAAGCATAACGATAAGTATCCGACAGCTCCTTGTTTTACTCCGCGCGAGATTTTAGAAAGGCAAGATCTGTGGGCACATACGAAGGGGCTGTTTATTTATCCCGATGATGAAAACATAGAAAAGATAGCTGAAATGTTTTCCAAAATATCAGACATACAACCAGAGACAACAAAGAAGAGCGGTCGATGACAAAAATACATGTAGTCATTGAGCAGCACTTTGTAGAATACCGAGGTGCTATATATACTGACATCGCCTTTGCCTATCCATACTGGCAAGAATATCTGGAGGTGTTCGATAAGGTTTGCCCCGTCGCCCGAGTGCGCAAGCTAACAACTTTATCGGAAGGATGGCAAAGGGCCGATGGACCAAATGTCTGCTTTATTCCTATTACTGAGTGTCGTGGCTTCTGGGATTTTTTAAGGAAGATGCCGCGTGTGCTGTTTGATTACATCAAGGCAACTCGAGGAAAGGGATGTTACCTGTTGAGGGGGAATATCAATACATGTTGTTGGCTATGTCTGAGGTTAAGGCGCATACCATATGCCATGGAGATTGTTGGTCACGCGGGTGAATCGGTGCTTACGGTAAAGAATGTACAGATGCTTGGTCTTAATCGGCTGATAGCGTCTGTACTACATAAGCTTTGCAAAATAAAGGTCAGAAAAGCCAACTGTGCCAGTTATGTCAGTAGGTACGTACAAAATCTCTATCCAAGCTCAAATAGGTCGAACGAGTGGATATTCAGCGGCGTTAAACTTGATGAGCAGGTTATTACCGCTCCGAAAACAGCAAAGCAATTTCAAGGCAAATCTTTTCATATCATTTCGGTTGGGAGATTAGAGCCGGAAAAGGGGCACCTTGTTCTGGTTGAAGCCATTGAGCAACTAATCCAGCGAGGATATGATCTCTGTGCGACAATCATAGGGCCAGGCAGGGAGATTGACGGTTTACGAAATTCCGTCAAGCAGATGGGGCTGTCTGATAAAGTTAATATTTGTGGAGTAGTACCATGGGGACGGGAACTGTTTGCAAAATTTGATGAGGCGAATTTGTTTATTCTACCTTCTTTTAGTGAAGGGATGCCGCGTGCGTTAATAGAAGCGATGGCGCGAGGATTGCCGGCAATTGGTAGCGATGTGGGGGGTATTAAAGAGTTGCTCTCGGAAGAGTATCGCGTGCCACCACATAACAGCGAAGTTTTGGCGGATAAGATAGCGGGAATAATCGATGATGCGGAACGACTTGAAATGATGTCGCGGACTAATTTTGCAAAGGCTATGGAATACAAGGCGGAAATCATGAATCAGCGTAAGAGGGGTTTTTGGCAGTGTATCAAGGAACATAGTTGCTGAGAAAAGAGTTTATAAGATGCTAAAGCAGGTATTTTATCAGTTACGCTTTGCGCTTCCTCTTTGGTTTGGGCAACTCCTGACTAACTGGCTGCCTGAAAACAGAATTACGATACGGATCAGAGGGGCTTTAGCTGCGCCGTTTCTTGGTGAATGTGGCAAGAATTTACAATTGGCCAGGCACGTGACATTTCTGAATTCATCCGGCATAAAGGTCGGTGATAATGTCTATATTGCCACCGGGTGCTGGATTGACGGAATTGGAGGTCTGACAATCGAAGACGAAGTTAAGCTAAGTCCGTTTGTGGTGATAACGACAAGCACACATTGTTTTAAAGACAACTCTGTCAGATTTGGAGGCTCACGCCGTGCATCTACGAAGATAGGCAGGGGTTCGTGGATTGCGTCTCATGTTGTAATTTCGGGAGCTACGATTGGTTCGGGTACGATAGTGGGCGCCAGCGCGGTTGTCACGAAGGATTTGCCGGATAACGTTTTTGCAGGTGGAGTGCCAGCGAGGGTTATCGGCCCGAGAATTGATAAAGAAGCAAACATCTTCTCAAGGTTTGACCAGGTCGGGTCCGAATAGGACAGGTACAGTTGTGTTTGAGATAACATGAAAGAGGATTCCAAATATAATCTTTGTATACTGGCGGTTGTTCCAGATTCGATTAAGTTATTTTATCAGGACCAGATTGAGGCCTTGAACAGGGCCGGTATAAAGACCACTGTTGTCAGTATAGAGGATGCTGAGTTACGAAGCATTCTGCCTGCCGAAACCGATTTTTTCCCCGTCGGGTTTACCAGAGTGATAAGCCCTCTTCGGGATTTGAAGACCTTATGGCAATTGTACAAAATATTTCGCAAGTATAAGTTTGATCTTGTCCAGTACAGTACAGTCAAGGCGTCCCTGCCTGGTGCTATCGCAGCTTTTATAGCCCGAATTCCAATACGCGTTTATATTTTTTGGGGGTTGTATTACTCGACTCAGAGTGGTCTGAAAAGGTTTGCCCTTAAAATGCTTGAGAAACTTACCTGCCGACTGAGTACCCATATAGTTCCAATCGCTCATGAAATGGTGGGTGTTCTCGAAAGTGAAGGTTTGGATAGAAGATCAAAATGCGAAGTCCTATTAAACGGTAGTGCGTGCGGCATTGATTTAGAAAAACTTGAGTACAGGAAATGCCCGGGTGATCGCCGCAGAATAAGAAAAGAATGCAATATACCTGAAGAGGCTGTCGTTATTGGAATTGTATCGAGACTTACCGGTGACAAAGGGATTAGTGAACTGGTTGCTGCTTTTACAAAAATCGCGGAAGAAATAGATGATGTGTATCTGCTGATTGTCGGACACCAGGAAGAAAAGGACAGATTGCCGCCGGTCACTGAGAAGGTGATTGCATCCCACCCTAAAATTCGTGGTATTGGATGGCGGGATAATTCAATACCATATTATATGGCTATGGATATTTTTTGCCTGCCTACTTATCGAGAAGGTTTTGGTGAAGTCAATCTGGAAGCTCAAGCGATGAGTTTGCCCGTTGTATCAACGAATGTGATTGGACCGCGTGAATCGGTTGAACAGGGCCGAACCGGATTTCTTGTTGAGCCAGGAAGTAGTGAAGCTTTGGTGGAGCCATTAAAAAAACTTATATTGGACCCAGAGCTGAGAAAAAATATGGGCCGGAGAGGTAGAAAGAGAGTTGAACAGATGTTCGACCACAAAGATATGATAAAAGCTGTAGTTGAACATAGACTGAAACTTTTAGAAAAAACGATTAAAACTCGCAAAGCTTCTTTATGAAGGATTTATAGAATTTTGACAGTAACTCAATCTCAATGAAACAATCTAATAAAACAAAAAGAATCTGTCTGATTTCTTCAGTGCCGTCAACTTTGTGGACTTTCTATCGTGGTCTGATTAGGCAACTTAATAAAGAGTATGATGAGGTTGCGTTAGTTTCATCTGACCTACCGGAATTACACTGGTTTAAGAACGAGTTGGGAATTACTCTCTTTGCCGCCCAGATAGCAAGACGGATTACTCCGTTGCAGGATTTAATTTCCATCTTTAAACTGTGTCGGTTTCTGCGCCGCAAGAAATTTGATATCGTTCATGCCCACACACCGAAAGGCGGTTTGATTGGAATGATATCGTCCTGGCTGGCTCGCATCCCAAACAGGGTTTACACTGTTCACGGGCTTGTGCTGGAAACGGCAAAAGGCCTGAGAAGGAGAGTTCTCTGGTTGGCTGAGTGGCTGTCCTGCAAACTGGCAACGCAGGTTTTGGCGGTAAGCCCGAGCCTTAGGCAATGCGTAATTGACCAGGGGATATGTCCTGAGGATAAAATACTCGTTTTAGGACACGGCAGTGCGTGTGGTATTGATTTAAGTAAATTCAGTCCAAGTGAACGCCTGACTGCAGCAGGCAGAAAAATCAGAGCCAACTACAATATTCCAGATGATACGATAGTTATAGGTTTTGTCGGCAGAGTCACGCCAGATAAGGGTGTCGACCTACTTGTTGGAGTATTTGAGAGATTGCAACAATGTGCGCCTAAAAGTTACCTGTTGCTAGTTGGTGATTTTGAAATTGTCCATGAAACCTTGGACAAAAAAACGATTGAGAGCATAAAAAGTAATGAACAAATTTGTTATAATGGTGAGTTTGTAACTGATGTGTTGCCTTTTTATGCTGCGATGGATATCGTAGTTTTACCTTCCCGGCGGGAAGGTTTTGGCATGACACTGATCGAGGCAGCAGCACTGGAATTGCCAACTATCGCAACTAAAGTTACTGGCTGTGTCGATGCTGTGGTGGATAATCATACATGTTTGCTTGTTGAGGTAGATAATGAAATGCAGCTTGCCCATGCAATGTCGAAGTTGGTAAATGATCCTGAACTACGCAAAAAATTAGGACAACAAGGCTGTGAACGCGTGCGTAAGAGGTTCGATTCGAGACAACTAATCTCCAAGCACATAGAATTATACACGGAACTGCTGGAGCAACACACTAATGAACACCAATATTAATATAACATATCTTTTCTTTCCCTCGCCTATGCAAGTCGGATTGCAAAATTGCACGTTGGTAGTATCAGCACTGGGTCTATGGAGTCGCTAGGTATCGATTTTGCAACTTCTTTGTACAAAGCGAGTTCAGAAGAAACACGAGCCTTAAGAGGAACTTATTGCAACCAAGGGGGTTGAGGCAAAAAGAGATTAGATGTTGAAACAAAGCATACCATGGTGTTCCATATGTGAAACAGACACAAGTGTAATACTGTATGGTCGACAGGATTATGCTCTGAAGGAAGAATGGATTCCAAGCATGATATATCGGTGCAAAAGGTGTGATTTCAACTTCCGTCACTTTGGTCGTCCGCTATCTGAGATACTTGGTCATTTTAAGGTTGCGCCATACAGTTCAGAGAAGATTGAACAGCAATGGCTAAAGCGGCGCGAAGAGTTTTATCAATTTTTGCTAGACTTTCTTTGCGAACAAGCCGATGGAAAATCACTGCTGGATATCGGCTGTGCCTTTGGTCACTTTCTTGATTGTGCGGTCGAGCGTGGGTATCGCCCCTTCGGGACAGAGGTTTCCAAAGAAATGGCTGATTTGCTGCGCAAACGAAGGGACTATCCTGTAAGTTCAGGGGCGCTTGACGACTTACAACTTCCAGAAAAGCAGTTTGATGTTATCACGTTTGTGGATAGTTTTTACTATTTCGAGAATCCTCTTGAAACTTTGCAACAGTGTTATATGCTGCTAAAGCCCGGTGGCGAACTACTTATGCGAGTTACCAACCGCAATCAAATGGCGCGATTCTACAAATTGGTTCGAGCGGTGACACTTCGAGGAATTAAAGGAATTCAGATGCCTTTTTGGACGACTGATGATGCTATTAGTTGCCATAGTCGTCGAAGTTTAAGGGAACTTATGGATAAAACGGGTTTTCGAATCAAGAAGCTAACGTGTATTGAAAAAGGCAAAAAGATAGAATCTTTTGGCATGCGGGCTTTTTATCAACTGACCAGTGCACTCGCTTGGATTACAGGTGAGCACATCTGCTTAACACCGGGAATTATTTGTCTGGCAACAAGAGATTGAGTTTACGTTAGGATGTAGTTTGATTTTGCTTGTTGAGGTCAGCCACCAGAACATTGATTTTTCCCATTTCATACGGTTGTGTACCAAGAAGCTTGAATCCACGCTTTTGATAAAATGCTGTTGCCTTTGGGTTATCGTCGCGGATCCATGCGCGGACTCTATCGGTTCCCAGGCTTTTGAATCGGTCGAAGGCCCCCTGAATTAGTTTTGTACCAATGCCTTTGTTCTGGGCATCAGGATGAACACTCATGGCAATGAGTTCGGCGTCCGGGAGGTGCCATTGTGAATAGTTTCCCTGCTTGAAGGTTTTGGGGCGAATAACCGCGGTTAGTGCACGTTTGAATATTGAAGGTCTGATTAACTTGGTTATTGCTGAAAGTGCCATGGGGAAAAAGTGTTGTAGAATGATTCTTTTATACATTTTCGAAATATTTGTGGTGCAACAGATATAGCCAAGCGGCTGATGTTGCCGGTCTTCATACACCAGAAGGAAACTATAAGGGGTTGACCTTATGCCCCAGAGAAGGTGTTCACAAAAATGCTGTCCAAGCCACGCGGTTAATCCTGTCTTGATGTTATCCCGATGCATCTTAACTACAGGGGATAAGTGGGCTTTAGTCATTTCAACAATGCGCATTTTAGTTCTTACATTTTAAGCCTTGTGTGGATTTCACCACACAAATATTACCGTGGTGCAGAACTTTGCTTTCAATTATGTCAATGTAATGTATAATAAGAAGTAACCTCGGTCAAGTAAAAGAAGAAAGGCTACACAGAGGATGTCTGTGTTTATAGGTTGAGTTGTCAGATACTTTAGCGGCTTTTGCGGCAAATCCAAGTATACTTTGTAGATAGGTCGCTTTGAAAGAGGGCTCGGTCTGTCTTCGGGTGGGGAAATGCTGTGATTTTGCCAAGTGTTACTGGAGAAAAACGAATGAGCATAGTTATTCTTATAAATGATAACTTCTTTTCCTTTACTTATTTAAAAGATTTCCTGGAATTCAGAAAAGACAACATCAAATTTATTGTTTTCTCTTCTGCGCTTATTGGAAAGAGAGGTACCTTTGCCTCTATTAAGTGGGCACTTAAGAATACAGGATTTCGCCATACCATTTTTAAGCTGATGGTTTATGGCGTATTCAGAACGACGGCGGTAATTTGCAGGCTGCTGCCGTTTATTCCTAATAATTATTCGTTTTACTTGTGGGCGAAACGTAATAATATGAACTATATTTCTTCGGCTAATATTAACAATGAAGACGTTGTGCAGCAGATAAGGTCATTCAGTCCTGACCTGATAGTAGCACTAAACATGAATCAAATCCTAAAAAAACAAATTCTTGAGATACCACCTAAAGGGTGCATAAATACCCATTGTGGACCTTTGCCACGTTACGCTGGCATAAGTCCTTATGTGTGGGTGCTTGCCCACAATGAAGACTATTCTGCGACGACAATTCAATATATAGAAGAAGGGCTCGATACGGGCGATATAATAGTTCAGGAAAGGGTGAATGTTGTAAAAAATGATTCGGCGTTTGCTTTGTTTTATCGCTGTAGTCTACTGGCAAGCAAGCTTTTAATTAAGGTCATAGATGAGATTGAAGCGGACACAGTAACAAGCTATAAGCAGGACTTGTCTAAGCAAACTTATTTTTCATGGCCAACCAAGGAATGTGTAAAGCAGTTACATGAGAATGGATACTGTTTGGCAAAGATATCAGATTTTGTCAAAGCTGTAGCCAAACAAGAACCCCGCGTGAGGTGAGCAGGCTATAAAAGGTTTTTGTTTGGGCAAACAATTAGCTTCAGTCAAAATTTATAGAGTTTGGATTTTAAATCTGCGGTGCATACAGCATAATAACACACAATAGCAAAAATGGCTTTTAATTTGTATTAAACAGTCACCAAATTAATCGATGAAAACACTTGGCAAAAACGTTATTACTATCGATGTTGAAGATTGGTATCACTCTTCGCTGGACCTTTTTAAGGATAGTCCCGTCCAGCACGGTGCAAAGCCCGACCCGAGCGTTGTGGATAATACGCTTAAAACTTTAGATTTGCTTTCAAAAACCGGCAACAAGGCTACTTTTTTTGTATTAGGAACCGTAGCGGAACATTACCCGAATATTGTAAAAGAAATACTCAACAAGGGACACGAGGTTGCTACGCATGGGTATTCTCACAAATTAGTTTATGATATGAGGCCGGAGGAATTTGAGGATGACCTTAAAATTTCACTGGAACATTTGAATAGAGCTGGATGTGGTCGGATTCTTGGCTATAGAGCGCCGTATTGGTCCATTACCAAACGTTCATTATGGGCACTGGAGATTTTAAGCAGGCTCGGCTTTAAGTACGACTCGAGTATCTTCCCCATAAAACGTGGTTTGTACGGCATTCCGGATGTGCCGACTCATCCACATAAAGTCTCAGAGGGTCTGTGGGAATTTCCACCTGCAACTGTCAGATTTCTGGGGATAAATTTACCAATCGCTGGTGGTGGATACTTGCGCCTTATGCCGTACAAGCTTGTATCCAGGGCCATCAGGAAATCAATATCGAAACACGTTCAGGTTTTTTATTTTCATCCTTACGAATTGGACCCTCAGGATACCCAGCTTCAGCATAAGGCCAAATCATTGGTGACTATGCTTTATTGGGTTCAGCAAAAATTGGGAAGAGGGGAAAATCCCGATAAGCTACGCAGATTGCTGTCAGACTTTAAATTTGTAGGTTTCAAAGAAATTTTGTCTAAGATTTGAACAAAATCAGAAAAGGGTGTGTCATTGCGAATATTAATAATTACAGAAGAGGATGAGTTCTACCTTCCTTTGTCAATACAGTACATTTTGAACAACTGTCCTTACGAAATTATTGAGGTCGTTTGTGCCAGGAACCCTTTGTTGCCGAGCAAACTTAGGGCTGCTCGCAAATTTTACACTGCTTTTGGGCTTGGCCCAATATTGTCTCACGGGCTGAGGCTGGTCAAAGCCAAGGTTCTGGATACCTTTGCTTGGCTTAATTTCACCAACCGATATTACTCTGTCAGGCGGCTCTGCGAGGCACATAATTTACCATATTTGTATTCCGAGAATATCAACGCACCAGATTTTATCCAGCACTGTCGGGAATTGAATATCGACCTGTTCGCTTCCGTTTCACCTACTAAGGTATTCAAGGAGAAGCTGATAAACCTTCCTAAGCATGGCTGCATCAATATCCACACCGCTAAGCTTCCAAAATATCGTGGATTATATCCAGCCTATTGGGCGATGGCGTGTGGCGAAGGGAGTATGGGAGTATCAATTCATTACATAGAAGAGGGAGTCGATACCGGCAAAATTATTCTTAGAGAAGAATTAGAGATTCCGCGAAATACTACATTGGACCATATGTTAAAAGTAACCAAGCTCAAAGGTGCAGAGCTTTTAGTTAAGGCGATTAGGCAAATAGCAGAAGATACGGTACAGGCTTTCTATGCAGAGGGTGAAGGCACTTACTTTTCATTCCCGACGCCTGATTCTTACGAAAAGTTTAAAAGTTGTGGTTACAAATTGTGGTGATTCTACCTTCTTAAACCGTTCTTACTTTGCTATGAAAGAATTCTGGAAACGCATTATTGATGTTTGTATTTCACTGCTGGCAATGATAGTTTTGTTGCCGGTTTTTGCTGCTATTATCATTGTGATAAGAGTTAGCAGCAAAGGTCCGGCCATATTCAAACAGCAGCGCGCGGGTAAAGATGGCGAGCCGTTTGTCTTTTATAAGTTCCGCACGATGAAATTTGATGTTGACCCATTCGGGGCAAGCCCAAAATCCGGCGAAGACCCTCGGCTGACAAAAGTGGGGATGTTTTTGCGCCAGTACTCACTTGACGAACTGCCGCAATTGTTTAACATATTAAAAGGGGATATGAGTATTGTTGGACCGCGGCCGTTATATGTCTCGCAGATGGCGGAATGGAATGAGAGGCAAAAAAAGCGGCT
>SDBT01004358.1_pt1 | contig 24077 bp, 22 predicted proteins | sample 2277101 | NCBI WGS metagenome assembly SDBT01 (sample SAMN10404973, study PRJNA504765) | marine sediment metagenome | isolation source: marine sediment core GS10_PC15, 103 cmbsf | place: Arctic Ocean: Southern Knipovich Ridge | collected 2010 | reverse complement strand
CTTCTTTGATTCAGAGCTCGAAAGTAATAGAATCTCTGACGGTCACAGTATACAGTATTTCTAATAATGAAGTATCATTAAAAGAAAAAATTATTTCGTATTTCTCTAAATGTTTTAAATGAAAAACAGTTTCAGCTTTAAATAAAAGTTTCTGGTTTGACTTAAATTTTTTCATAGTCTTACCTCCTACTTTTCTGAAAGGTTGCGAAAACTAAAAACAATATTCTAAAAAATATTATAGGGTAAAAGGTAGGTGGAGGTGATATCAAAGTAAGATTAGCAAATAATTTGCCTAAGACAGAGATGAGGGTTTCAGAAAACTCTAGAAGGTTAAAAAAATTCACCTCCAGGCCCCTAAAAAATCGATAAAACAAGTAGAAATTGATAAATAACCTTTCTAAAACCTTTATCAGATAAGGGTTAAAAAGGGTGGAGGTGAAGAATAAAATAGAGGTGTGCTAAAAGCCTTGCAAGACAAGGGTTTCAGAGTTTTCTGAAAGGCACACTAATAAAACTAAAGGGAGGTGAATTCTGCTATGCCTTTGTAGGGAACAACTGCTTAATTAGAAGTAATAAAGGTTGGTAGTGTCTCGATAGGGTAGAAGTTTATCCGTAAATGTAGTAAGTATTTAATGAAGTACAAACTAATAACTCTAAAAGGAGGAGAAAATAAAATGAAAAGCAAGAGAATTACAATTTTAGTTTTTTTATGCATTTTTTTACTTGTAGCTTTAGTTTTTGTGGCTGAAGGTGCGGACAAGAAGGCAAAACCCTTGATTTTACGGTTAGCTCACAATGGTGGGTATGGAACTGTAACTGAGGAAGGACAATATTTAGAGCATAGACTTAATGTTAACTATAACAAACTTAGCCAATTAGTATGGGAAAGAACTAATGGGGAAATATTGATAAAGGTCTATCCTGCAGGTCAACTTGGTGGTGAGGAAGAAAACATAGAAATGGTAAGAGCAGGTATTGTAGAAATGATAAATACCTCAGGAGGACCTTTCGGTAGGCTTGCTCCATCGATTCAAATAATCGGATTACCATTCTTGTGGAAAGATTTTGAACATTTAGACCAAGCCCTTGAGGGAGAACTTGGAGAATTTATAGCAGCTGAAGCGGAAGAAAAAGGGGTTAAAGTCTTGGCCTTTGCTGAAGACGGATTTCGATGGATCCAAAATAATGTGCGTCCAGTTAACACTATTGAGGATGTAAAAGGTTTAAAAATACGAGTGCAGTCTGCCCCAATTTATCTAGATATTATGAAAGCGCTTGGAGCAAACCCAATTACATTAAGTTGGGGAGAAGTTTATACTTCTTTAGATACAGGAGTAATAGACGGAGTTGATAATGACGCTCTTTCTGCCATATCAGCACACCAATATGAAGTTCTAAAGTATTGTGCTGTTGTTCCTGTTTCTTATTCTCCTCATGTTCTTATGATGGGTTTAGATCTATGGAACTCTCTATCAGCTGAGAACCAGGAAATAATATCTGAATCTGCAAGAGAAGCTGCACGATTGGGCAAAAAATATGGTAGATGGCAGCTAGATTCAGCTATTAATCAGGTAAAAAATGAGGGAATGGAAATTACTTATCCTGATCCAGAGCCATTTAGGGAAGCTACTAAAGGAGTTTATGAAAAATATTTTGAAGAACATCCTGAGTGGCGGTCAATAGTGGAGAAGGTACAAGCTTTGGTTGATTAAATCTTATTTTTATGATTGCTTTTAAGCTGAAATTTCTGCTTCTGAAAGCAAACTAAAGCAAAGAAAGGTATTGTTTCAAGTTTACCGCCCCCTTATTTGGGGTTAAAATAAAACAAAATATGGCAATACTTAATTATATTTTACCTCAAAAAAGGGGGCGGTAAACTTAGAGAATAGAAGGCTGATGCCCAGAGGTTTAACAGTGTTTAGAAAAGAGGTGGAGAGAAAGTGATTAGAAAACAAAAAGAAAAATGGTCAGGTGTTTTTGTTCCAGTCGTTACTCCTTTTAATGATGATGGGAAAATAAATAATGAAGGATTTGAAAATAACCTTGAATACCTTCTTAAAATAGGTGTGGACGGGGTTATTATAAGTGGTAGTTGCGGTGAATCTTATGTCTTAACGATGGAGGAAAAAAAGCATCTTTTTAAACTTGCAGTAAATCTTCTCGGTAGATGTAATATTAAAATAGTAGCAGGAACGGGAACAATAAAAACGGAAGATGTAGTAAAGCTAAATCAATACGCATCCGAATTAGAAATGGATGGTACTATGATTCTTCCTCCTTATTATGCATTACCTAGTGAAAAAGAGATTATTGCTCATTATGAGACGATTTCTAAATCTATTGATATGCCCATAGTGTTATATAATAATCCTGGTAGAACTAACGTTAACCTAACTCCAGACATAGTGGATAAACTTGCTTCTTTGGATAATGTTATAGCTATTAAAGATAGTTGTGAGGATTTAAGTCAAACAATTGAAACATTAAAAAGATGTAAGGATAGAATATCAGTTTTTATAGGACGAGAATCTTTAGCTTTGTCTGGCCTTATAATGGGAGCAGATGGGTATACATCAATGTTTGCGCTAATTTTGGGGAAAGACATTGTTGATTTAATTACATTTCTTGAAAATGGTCAAATGAATAAAGCAAGGGCTATTCAAGAAAGGATTTGTACGCTTTGGCAAATTGTATTCAAAGATACTAGGACTCCTTATCCAAATATTAAAGAAGCTATAAACTTATCTGGTAGATCAGCAGGTATTTGTAGAAAACCCTTGCTTCCACTGGAAAATGACAAAAAAAGAGAATTAAAAGAAACACTGCAGAATTGGGGTTTTATAAAGTAAGATTATCTTTCCAAACGGATACTTTAAAAAGAAACAGGCATTGTATAAGATAAAACAGTTAGGAGGAGGTAGTTTTGAGAACAGAACTACAGGAAACAACAATAAAGGAGAAGTCTTTTTTCTTCAAATTAGTATATATTATTCACACTTTTTTAAACAAGATTCTCCAAGGCGTAAATTATATATTAAGTATAATTGTTAGGTTTTTAGTAGGTCTTCTTCTAATTTTAACTTTAATTGGGATATTTGGTCGTTTTTTAGGTATAGACACATCTTGGGTAATAGAGTTATCTGTTTTTATATTTGTTATTAATATATCGTTGGGACTGATGTTAGCTCAAAGAAGCAGGATACATTTGAGGATAACAACTTTTGTAACGAAACTTTCACCTAAAAAGAAAAGAATAACTATTGTTTTTTCAGAATTATTTACTCTAGTAGGTTTAATCATTATTGCTTACAAAGGTTATTTCCATGCTATAAATTCATTTGATATAAGCACAAGTACTTTGTCACGTTATCTTTCTGTAGGCCATTTTTACATTTTTTTTCCTTTAGGAGTTTCTTTTATGGCGCTTTATACATTTAATTTCATGTTAGGGATTTTAATATATCCGGAAAATATAATGAAATGGTGGACAGGAGAATAATGCTTATATTATTGTTATTGATAGTTTTAATTATTGGTTTTACCATAGGTGTTCCTATTTTTTGTGTTTTGCTTGTAGGTGGGATAGTATATATATATGGGCAGCCAATTTTCTCGTCTATAGTAGTTCCAGTGTCTTTAGATATGTTACCAATAAGGGTTATACATTCACTTTCTACTTACATTCTAATATGTGCTCCTTTATTTATGTTAGCTGGGAATCTTATGAATGTGGGAAAACTGACAGACAAACTTATAGAACTATGTAAAGCTTTTATTGGACATGTTCAAGGAGGATTAGCTCATGTTAATATTTTAGCCAGTATGTTTTTTGCTGGCATGTCAGGATCTGCAATGGCTGATGCAACCGCTCTCGGAGCAGTTTTAATTCCTGGTATGATAGATGAAGGTTACGATGAAGATTTTGCCTGTGCTATTACAGCGGGCTCATCTTTGGTGGGACCTATTATACCACCTAGCATTCCATTTGTGCTTTATGGCGCTTTATCAGGAGTTCCTGTAGGTCAATTGTTTCTGGCGGGAATTGTTCCTGGAGTATTAATGGGCCTTTTTATGATAATATATTCAGTTATTATATCAAAAAAGAGAAATTATCCTGTAATGGAAAAAGCTTATTCGCTAAGTGAGAAATGGATTGCTGTAAAAGATGGAATATTTATAATGGGGTCTCCAATAATTATTATTGGTGGCCTTATTAGTGGGTATTTTACACCAGTCGAAGCAGGGGCAATAGCTTCCTTGTATTGTTTGCTTATTGTGATATTTATCTATCATCTACTCACATTTTCTAAACTTATGCGAATTTTGTATGATGTAGGAATGTTTTCTTCTTCCGTTTTTCCTTTAGTTGGTATGGCAGGAATAATATCTTTTATTTTTAGTTCTGAACAGTTACCCCAAATTTTTGCGAATCAGCTTTTATCATTTTCTGATAACTATTACATTACTTTGTCTCTAATCATCCTTCTGTTGTTGGTTGTTGGTATGTTTATGGGAGTTTTTGCATCCATGATTTTGTTAATGCCTATTCTTATTCCTATCTCAAGGACTTTGGGTATAAATCCTATTCAATTTGGAGTTATGGTTACAATAGCTCTATGTATTGGTATGAATACTCCACCTGTGGCTGAGATGCCTTATGTAGTTGCAGCTATAGGCAAAATAACTCCTGAAAGAGTATTTAAGGAACTTATAGCTTTTACAATTGTAGCTGTTATTATCGTTATACTTGTTGCTTGTTTTCCTCAATTATCTATGTATATACCATTAATGGTAATGGCTCGATAATGTTCTGAAAAAGTTAGGTCAACCTAGTAAGGAACAGTTTATTATTATAATTATACAATTTAGTTAAACTTAGGATTGTGATTTCTCGTATTACTACTATCATTTTAAGATATTAATAAGGATATTTACCTGTAATATACAATATTTGTAGCAATAAGCCTGAAAATAAGGATTTTAAATAATATATTTCCTTTTTACCCTGGAATTAAGTTTTTTAGTTTTAAATACTTTCTACGGAAGTTACTAAAATATTTGTTATGAATCCAATGATAACATGGGTTCATGCATTTTACAAATAACTAAAATAGTACTATAGGAAGGAGGTGAGGTATTAAATGAACTCTCAAAAAAAAGATACTGAAGTAAAGATTTTTAAAAGTGAAGAAGTTGATTGGGTTGTTCCACCAGAACATTTTGGAGCCCTGTCAAAAATCTTAATAAGTCCTGATAACTCAGAAACAAAGGCTTTTGACTTTCGAATCTCTCTTTATCAGCCAAATGGAAAAGTTTCTCCACATTCTCATAATGTTCAGGAAACTATCTGGTATATTATTAAAGGCATTGGTGTAGTCGTTTTGGACGGGGAACGGCATTTAGTGGAACCAAATGTTGTTATCTATATTCCTCCAAAAGTAGAACATAGTATAATTAACACGGGATTGGAGGATCTTGTATTTGCTATTGTTATTAGTCCTCCAAAAGACGTATAAATGCAGCTTACTAAAGCTTAGGGTTACTATATCCAGGAAGTGGTTGGGAACAGGCACGCGGTAAATTTTAGAATAATTATTTGATATTACAAGACTTTAAATAGAAAGTAAGTTAAAAGCTTTCAAGGAGGTTATTTTATGAAAACACTTAATCAATTGTTAAATAAGGCCGGTACAATAGTTGCACCTGGTGCTTACGATCTAGTATCCGCAAAAATTATTGAGAAATTGGGTTTTAAAGTAGTTTATATTACTGGTCTGGGAGTGACAGCTACAGATCTAGGTAAACCAGATTTAAGTTTTATAACTGGGCCTGAGATGGTTAGAAAGGCCTCGACCATTGTTCAATCAGTAAATATTCCTGTTATTTGCGATGCTGATACGGGTTTTGGAGGACTAACAAATATATGGCGTACTGTGAAAGAATACGAAGCGGCTGGTATTAGCGGTATTCAAATAGAAGATCAAGTTTTTCCTAAAAAGTGTGGTGCTTTGCCACACAAAGAAGTAATTCCCGCTGAAGAATTTGCAGAAAAAATAAAAACTGCTGTTAAGGCAAGAAGTGGTAAAGAGATGTTAATTATTGCTAGGACTGATTCAAAACATCTTGGAGTCGAAGAAGTAATTAAACGATTAAATTTGTATGCTGATAATGGTGCAGATATGACTTATATAGGTGATTATTTTACTCGCAAAGAGCTTGAAACAATAGTAAAAAACGTAAAAGCTCCAATAGTTGCAACGGACTCTTCGTTTTTGGGAGATAATATACAACCTCACTTTACAGTTAAAGAGTGGGAGGAAATTGGAGTAAGCATAATTTTTTACTGGTCTTTACCATTGTTTACAAGTATAGGGGCAATACAAAAAGCTTTAATGATGTTAAAAGATAAAGGGACAGTTCAAGATATGTATGATGAAATAGTAAGTTACAAAAAATATGGAGAGATAGTTGATTTGGAAATGTTTGAAAAATTAGGTAGTGATTAAGGAATAAATAACTATAGGCTAACTAAGCAATAGAAAATTGTATTGTCTTTAGGATATATATCTTGAAGAGGAGGTTATCTAAAATCATTAACTATGAAATACTATAATGACATGGGTTCATGCATTTTACAAATAATTAATTTAGTTTTCAACTAGGAGGTTTTTAATCAAGATAATGAAAAAATATAAGAGATTATTTACAACGGGAAAAATTCGTAATATGGTTGTAAGTAACAGAATAATAATGGCTCCCATGGAAAAGAATTATTCTAATAAAGATGGTTCTATTACACAGAAATATATCGATTATATTGTTCAAATAGCTAAGGGAGGAGTTGGACTTATTTTTCTTGAGTCAACATATATAGATCCTCTTGGGAAAGGGAAGATCTATCAGCTGGGTATTCATGACGATTTTCTTATTCCAGCTTTGAAGAAACTAACGGATGCTATTCATAGATATGAAAGCAAAATTGGACTGCAACTTAATTTTTCAGGGCGAGAAACATCATCAAGAGTTATAGGACGTCAGCCTATTGCTCCTTCTTCGGTTCCATGTAACCCTGCTGGTGGTGAAATTCCCAGAGAACTAACTGTTGATGAAATAAAAATGTTAGTAAAGAAATTTACTGATGCTGCTGTAAGAACTAAAAAAGCTGGATTTGATACTATAATGATTCATGGTGCTCATGGCTACCTCATTAATTCTTTTTTGTCTCCTTATAGTAATAAACGTACTGATGAATATGGAGGAAGTTTCGAAAATAGAATGAAATTTCCTTTAGAAGTAACGGAAGCTATTCGTAGGGTGGTGGGAAGTGATTATCCTCTTGTTTACCGTTTGAGTGCAAATGAATATATAGAAGGTGGTCTGACTTTAAAAGAAACATCTATATTTGCTCAGAAATTAGAAGAAGCAGGAATTGATCTTATAGACGTATCAGCAGGCATATATGAATCAGCTGATCGGATGTGTTCCACAATGGAATATACTTCTGCCCCGTTATTACCTTTAGCAGCTGCTATAAAAGAGGTAGTTAATATTCCTGTTAGTACAGTAAATAGAATTGATAGCCCTGATCTGGCCGAAAAAATACTACAGGAAGAAAAAGCTGATTTTATAACCCTTGGAAGACCGTTGCATGCTGATCCTAATCTTCCTAATAAACTTAAAAATGGAAGACCAGAAGACATTCGTCCATGCATATATTGTTCACAAGGTTGTAGTGATAGGCTAGGTTTGCATAAGCCCATTACATGTATGATTAATACTACTGTTTCACATGTGAGAGAATTTGAGATTAAAGAAACACAAAATAAAAAGAATGTTATGATAATTGGAGCAGGACCAGCAGGAATGGAAGCTGCACGGGTAGCTGCTTTACGTGGCCATAATGTTGTATTGTATGAAAAAGAAAAGGAGCCTGGTGGGCAAATTAGAATTGCTAGAAATGCACCCAAACGAGAAAAAATGGGTTTAATAATAGAATATTTATTACATCAGCTTGAGAAAGTAGGAGTTAAAATAAAACTTAATACTATTGTAACTAAAGAATTAGTATATGACATAAAACCAGATGCTTTAGTTTTTGCTACTGGTTCAATACCCTTTTTCCCTCCTTCAATTCCTGGAACTGGGAAAGACTTTGTCTATAATGTAGAACAGATACTTTTGGAGAAAGTTTCTGTTGGTAAAAAAGCTGTAGTAATTGGTGCTGGAGGTAATGGTTGTCATACTGCAGAATTCCTTGTTGAAAAAGGAGCCGAGGTAATATTAATTGAACCCAGCGATGGTATAGGAAAAGGTCTCGGTTTTCGTTCGGGATGGTTTTTATTAAAAAGCTTAGAGCAAAATCCTCATATACGTATAAAGATTAATACTACATTAGAAGAAATCCACCCTAACTCTATTGTTACACAAAAGGGAGGTAAAAGGGAGATTATACCAGATATTGATACACTAGTTTTATCTTTGGGAAATATAGAAAATAATCAATTAGCTGAAACTATAAAAATGGAAAAATTAATCTCTGAGGTATATACAATAGGAGATTGTGTAAAACCAAGAACAGCCTTGGAAGCTTTACATGAAGGAACACATTGTGGTTATTCGTTATAATAGCAATTAAATTTATACTGGAGGGTTATTATGACAGTGAAGAAAGGAATGAGAATTGATAATCATCCTATTTTGGGTAAACAGAAAAAACGAAAAAAGCTAAAAATAAAAGTTGATGGTAAAATTATTGATGCTTATGAAGATGAGCCTATTATTGCTGTTCTTTTGGCTAATGGTATAAGAATTTGTAGGGAAAGTGTTAAATATAAAAAACCAGGAGGGCTTTTTTGTGGAATAGGACAATGTTCCAGCTGCATTATGAAGGTAAATAATATCCCTAATGTACGTACTTGCATTACTCCTGTAGAGGAAGGTATGATTATAGAGACACAACATGGCAAAGGGGGGATTAAGATCTTCTAGCAAAGGTTTTGTACAATAGTTATCACATTTTGATTTAAATAACTAATTGTTACATGTTTAAAAGGAAACTAGTGCCTTGTTAAATAACATATGTTTTCTTTTGCAATATTTTCAATAATGAATTGTGGCGATTGCTATTTCGCCATTTCAAATGTTCTTTGATATTTTATTCAAGTTATTTTTCTAGAAAGGGGTAGAAGTATCAGTGAAATCAGTAGACCTAGCAATTATTGGTGCAGGACCAGCTGGTATGACAGCTGCACTTGAAGCCGCAAAGAATAACGTAAAAACATTGATTATTGACGAACAAATGTGGGCTGGAGGACAGCTTGTTAAACAGACTCACAAATTCTTTGGTTCAAAGTTTTGTTTTGCAGGGACACGAGGAATAGATATAGCTCGTAAATTAATTAAAAATATTGAAGAGCAGGAAATAGAACTATGGCTAAATGCAAAGTGTATAGGGTTAACAAATACTAAAGAAGTAGAAGTAATTAAAGAGGGAACTGCTGAGAAGGTCATAGCAAAGACAGTAATCTTAGCTACAGGAGCGGCAGAGTTACCAGTAGCCTTTCCAGGTTGGGATTTACCTGGTGTTATGGGAGCTGGTGCAGCTCAAACAATGATAAATTTACATCGAGTTTTACCAGGTAATAATGTTTTAATGGTAGGAGCTGGAAATGTTGGTCTAATTGTTTGTTATCAATTACTCCAGGCTGGGGTAAAAGTTTCAGCTATTGTTGAGGCCACTTCCCAAATAGGGGGGTATGGGGTACATGCAGCAAAAATTAGAAGAATGGGCGTTCCCATTTTGACTTCAACTATTATTAAAGCTGCTGAAGGGGAAAATGAAGTAGAAAGGGCGGTTATTGCAAAAGTTGATCATAAAGGAAAAATTATTGCCGGAACTGAAGAAAAAATAAAAGTAGACACTATATGTATTGCTGTTGGTTTAAGACCACTTGCAGAGCTAGCTTGGATGGCTGGTTGTAATTTTTCTTATGCCTCAAAACGGGGAGGATATGTTCCTACACTCAATGATTGGATGGAATCTAGTGTAAAAGGCATTTATGTTGCTGGTGATTTGGCTGGAGTAGAAGAGGCAAGTATTGCAATGGAGGAAGGAAGATTATGTGGAACTTCAGCTGTTAAAGATTTAGGTTATTTAAATGAAGAAATAGCCATTAAGTCTAGACAAAATATTATGGAAAGACTGGATACTCTTAGAAATAAGAAAAAAATTAGTGAAAAGTTGATTAAAGTAGAAAATATCAATAATAAGATGGCTCAATCAAAAGAAGATAATTTGGCTAGTAAAGGCTATTTATCCATGCAGGAATTGACTGAATCTCCTGGTTTTCCTAGTAAAGAAAGATTACAGAAAGGCCCTGTGGCAGTTATTGAGTGTACTCAAGCTATTCCGTGTAATCCTTGTGAAAAAGCATGTCCAATAGGAGCTATTTTTGTGGGAAAATTTTTAATGCATCCTCCTATTCTTAATGAAGAATTATGTATAGGTTGTGGACAATGTATTTCAGCTTGCCCTGGTTTAGCTATTTTTTCGGTGAATATGACTTTTAGTGATTCTAATGCACTTATAGGCCTTCCATATGAATTTTTGCCTCTACCCGAACCGGGTAGCATAGTTAAAGGGACAGATAGAGCTGGAAAATATGTTTGTCAGGCCAAGGTTATAAGTGTCAAAAATCATGTTAGTTATAATCATACTCCTGTGGTATATATTTCTGTACCCAAGAAACATGCTCAAAATGTTAGATCCTTTATTTTATAAAATTTTTAAAAAAGCAACTAAGGTTCTTTATTTATAAAAATTTACGTGCTTTGCTTGATGGGACTAACAAAAGTTTATACGACAGGGGAAAGTCACTAAATGAAATTTAATTTCTATGAAAGGGGAAATGAAAGCATAATTTAAAATTAAGAATGGAGAATAATTCTTTTACTATAATAATTTAATAAAAGGACAGTGATATAGAAATGATGAGTTTGTCGTGGAAGTCTAAAATTAGTCTTGGGATAGTTCATCCCATGATATATCCAAAGAGTAGAATTAATGTTGAAAAGAACTATTTATTGAAGACCTTGAAAATGTTAGCAACAGATGTTTTTTTTGATGTGGTAGATATAACAAGTTATCAAACAATAGACACTTCTACACGTGCAGAAATACGTGATTTATTAAAAAGTTCTGGAATAGAAGTTGTTTATAATGGATGTATCCCAATTATTGATAAAGGGTTAAATTTAAATTCAGAAGATGAAAAAATAAGAAAGAATTCAATAAAGAAGGTTAAAGAATTAATAGATGAAGCTTATTTTTATAATGCTCGAATTCTTTATATTGCAAGTGGTTGTGATACAAGTTTGGAAAATAGAGAAAAAGCAAAAGACAAGCTTATTGATTCCATTAAGGCTTTGTGTGATTATTCTTGTAATAAAGCTGATACCTATTCTTTGTGCTTGGCATTGGAAAATCTTGATAGGACTGTTCAATTGAAAAGATTAATTGGACCTACAAAAGAAGCAGTAGAAATAGCTCAGGCTGTTAGTTCAGAATATGATAATTTTGGATTAGTTATTGATACAAGCCATCTCCCACTTCTTAATGAAACATTTCAGGAGGCTATTAGTTTAGCTGTTGAATATATTGTCCAAATTCATTTTGCGAACTGTATAAATGTGAAAACCCACCCATATTATGGAGATAGACATCCGAGGTTTTGTATTAAAGATGGAGAGTATAATATAATGAGTGTTAAGGAGTTTTTAAAAAATTTAGAAGAGGCAGGTTACTTTAAAAAAAGTACTCCTTTATCATTGCCTCTTATTAGTTTAGAAACCAAACCCATGGAAAATGAGGATTCAGAAATAGTATTAGCCAATGAAAAAAGAGTTTTTCAAAATGCTTGGGTACAGTATCAAACCGAAGTTGATCTTCTTAAATGAGCTCAACATATATTTTCAAATAAAGAGAATTTAGCTTGAAAAAGATCATTACTCATATTTAATAGATTATGCGAAAACGACTAACATTAAGGCAAAGGCGGCTCTAATATTCAATCTCTAATTGATTATATTTAAAATCAGAATTAAATTATTACTGTTTCTTATAAGAATAACCATATACGGGAGTGATAAGTTTAAATGGATAAAGAAAAACTGATAATTTGTCGTTGTGAAGAAATTACGGATGAAGAAATTAGAAATGCTGTAAGATGTGGTGCTCGTACAATCAAAGATATAAGATTATTAACACGGGCAGGGATGGGTCTTTGTCAGGGAAGAACATGTGAGCCATTAATTAGAAGAATAATAGCAGAAGAAACAAAAAAAAATCAAGATAAATTTACACCTGCTACTCACCGTCCTCCTGTACGACCAATTGAACTAAGTTCTTTTAATGAGGATTAAAGAATTCAGGTGATTTATGAGATGAGAACCTGGGAGATAAGTATGTAAATAGGAAAAACGCAGTCTTAATTGCGTGAAATTAGCCTGTTTAACAGAAAGGATGAGAATACTAAACAATAATGAAGGCAACTGATATTGTGGTTATTGGAGGAGGAATTATCGGATGTGCTGTTGCTTATTATTTAGCAAAAGAAGGAGCTCAAGTTAGTTTGGTAGAAAAGGGATTTTTAGGTTCGAGTACGACAGCTACCCAAAGTAATTTATCACTTCAGGCAAGAGCATTGGGACCAGAGCTAGATCTGGCATTAGAGAGTATGAATATTTATTTAAAGCTCGAAGATGAATTAGGCTTTGTAATAGATTATAAAAGAACAGGAAGTTGTAGGTTTACTACTAAAGAAGAACGATGGGAAGCGCTTAAAACAACTGCGAAGAAACAAAGAGAACAGGGATTAAAAAATCATTTATTAAATAAACAGCAATTTAAAGAGAAGTTTAAGGATGTAATTTGTTGTAAAGATATAATCGGAGCTGTAATTAATGATGATGATGCGATAGTAAATTCAATTAGAGTTAATATTGGTTATGCTAAGGCTCTCAGACGATTTGGAGCAAAAATATATAACTACACACAAGTTACGGATATTAACGTAATAAAACATAAGGTTAATTCTGTTGTTACTTCTGAGGGCAATATACCAACAAAGACAGTTGTTAATGCTGCTGGAGTATGGTCTCCAATAATAGGGGAAATGGTTGGTATTAATATTCCAATAGAACCCCAAAGAGGGCATTTAATTGTCACAGAACAAATATCTCCAGTAACAAATACAAATGCCTTTATAAATGAGGTGGATAGTTTAGTTTTTCCAAATAGCAATTGTGAGATTTCATTTGTTTTTTCACAAACTCAAGAAGGAAATTGTTTAATTGGTTCAAGCAGGGAATTTTTGGGATATAATTCTAATGTTAATTTTGATGTTGTAAAAAAGATTAATCATAGGGCTTTACAATTTATGCCAATAATCAGAGACATAAAATGTATTCGTACTTTTGTGGGTTTTAGGCCATATACTTCTGATGGGTTGCCTATATTAAGTGGTGTGGAAAAAGTGGAAGGTTTCTTTATAGCATCAGGTCATGGTTCCAAGGGAATTATGCTAGGTCCTGCTTCAGGCAGATTTGTGTCTAAGTTAATATGTGAAGAAGGACCTGAACAAAATCCGTTTAATTTCGCGCGTTTTTGTACGTAACTTTATAAATATATAAAAAGGAAAGTATTAATTTAGTTTGCTAAAAATCCAAGAATAACATGGGTTCATACATTTTACAAGCAACTAAAACAAATTATATTAAGGAGGCTTATGAAATGAATAAAATAGCAAAGGGAGGTTATGCTAGTTCTTACGGACAAACGATAGGGATTATATTGTTAGATGCTACTCATCCGAAAATACCAGGTGATATAGGAAATGCAACCACATTTGATTTTCCTGTAAAATACCTCGTTTTAAAGGGAGTTAAAGGGCCAAAAGTGGTTCATGATCTTGATTCATCAATGCTTGAGCCATTTATTTCAGCAGCAAAGAAACTAGAGGAAGAAGGAGCTAAAGCCATTACAACCAGTTGTGGTTTTCTTGCTCTGTTTCAACAAGAAATGGCAAATGCAGTTAAAATACCTGTTTTTGCCTCTAGTTTAATTCAGGTTCCATTGGTATACAGAATGCTCGGAAATCATCAAAAAGTGGGGATAATTACTATTGATTCTCTCTCTCTAACAGAGAGACATTTTGATGCAGTTGGAGCTAAATCAATTCCTAAAGTAGTAATGGGAACTGAAGAAGGAAAAGAATTTTCTAAGGCTCTTATTGGAAATAATAGTGTGCTTGATATTGAAAAAGCCACAGAAGATCTCGTTTTTACTGCTAATAAATTAGTTTCAAATTATCCCGAAGTAGGCGCAATTGTTTTTGAATGTGCAAATATGGCGCCATATGCTAAAGCTGTACAGGATGCAGTTAAACTTCCTGTTTTTAATATTGTTACTCTTACAAATATGGTGTATTCAGGGGTAATAGCCAAGAATTTTATTGGATATATGTAATTTCATTAAGAGAAAGTATTTGGCTTTCTTAAGATGCTCCGCTGGATAATATTGTTAGTGTATAGAAAAAAATTTAAACGTTTTTGGAGGGAATTTATGAGTAAAAAAGTAATAATAACCGACACTGATTTTGGTTCTATTGATTTAGAGAAAATAGCACTTAAAGATATTGCTGAAGTAATATTAGCAGATACTAAAGGAGTAGAAGAACTTATTAATATAGTAGCTGATGCTGATGGTTTAATTGTCCAATATGCGCCAATAAATGAAGTAGTTATTAATAATATGAAAAAATGCAAAGTAATATCTCGGTATGGAGTTGGTTTTGACAACGTAGATGTACAAGCAGCTTCAAAAAGAGGAATTTATGTTTGTAATGTAACTAATTATTGTAGTAATGAGGTAACTGACCATGTGATGGCAATGCTCTTGGCTCTTCATCGCAAATTATTTAAATTAAATAACTCAGTAAGAAATAATGAATGGGATATTCGCATAGCTAAACCTATATTAAGCTTAAATGAAACTACTTTGGGAATAGTGGGATTAGGTAATATTGGCCGAAACTTGGCAAGAAAAGCAAGAGCATTTAATATTAATATTATTGCTTATGATCCCTACATAGAGGAGAAAGATCTAACAGAAAATTGGATATCTTTATGTGGACTTCAGGAACTTATTAAAAAATCTGATTTTATTTCGCTAAATTTATCGTTGACAAATGAAACAAAACACATGTTTTCCAGGGAAGAGTTCAAGAAAATGAAATCCACAGCAATAATTATTAATACTGCACGAGGAGGACTGATAGATTTTGATGCATTGCTTGAAGCACTTGAGTCGGGTCAAATAGCAGGCGCGGGTATAGATGTGCTAGAAAAAGAACCTCCAGAATTAGACAAAACCTTTTGTGCTGACAATTTAATTATTACTCCTCATGGTGCCTTTTATTCTGAGAATTCTTTAAAGACTCTTAGAACGGAAGCTGCTAAAAATGTTGCCAGAATATTAAAAGGAGAAAAAGCCATTAATGTTGTAAATGATAAATTAGATCTGAAATGTTAAAAGAGCTGGTTTAAATGTAATTGGAAAGGAGTGGTCTTAGGATTATGAAATCAACCAATGCCTGCAATCTGAAGTATAGAACATCAAGAATATACAAAGAATGAAAAAATATCGAGAAAATGAAATGCGGTGAAGCATGCAGGTAAAGTTTAAATATTACTGGAACTGGAAGTCGTAAATATATAATTTTAACTTCTTGGTTATGTCTAAACTGTTGTTCCAGTTCTTTATTTTATTATAATACACTTATTGGAGGTATATAGTATGAAATTAAAATTAGGTGCCACAACGTATGCATATTTATGGGATTATTCTTTGAGTAAATCACTTGAACGTCTAGCAGATATGGGTTTGAAATATATAGAAGTAATATCTTGTCCACCTCATATATGGCCGCGAGAATTTAATTCTAATGAAAGAGAGCAAGAAGAAATAAAGTTCCTTTTTGAAAAGTATGATTTGAAACCAGTATCTGTTAATGCAACTTTTCTTGATTTAAATTTAGTAAGTGAGAATCCAGGTATTAGAGATGAAACTATACGTCAATTAAAGGAACAGATTGATCTGGCTAATATTTTAAACGCGCCAATTGCAATTGTAAGTGTGGGGAAGCGACATCCCTTAATGCCACCTCCTTATAAAAAAAGCTGGGACAAAGCCAAGCAGGGGCTTGTTGAATTGGTTGAATATGGTAAGGAGAAGAATATAATAATAGGGTTGGAAAATGGATGGTCTGGTTTATCTACAGCTGATCAAATTGAGAAAATAACTGAAGAACTTAAAGAAGAACTCCAAATAGATAGCAAGTATCTTAAGATTGTTTTTGATGTAGCTAATTCTTATATGGTTGAGGATCCAATAAAGGGTTTAGACAAGGTATTTCATAATTTAGGTCTTGTTCATTTGTCAGATACCGATGGAGTTACATGGACCCATGCTCCAATAGGAGAAGGAACAATTGATTTTAAGTCAGTTAGTGAAAAGTTAAAGGATTTAAAATATGATGGTGTTTCAATACTAGAAATAGCTTATCCTCCAAATCCCCATAATGCTCTTAAAGATAGTATTAAAATTGCAGAAGATTTAGGCTGGCAAAAGAATTGATTGAATTATGTCAATAGAGGGACTTGGTGAAAATACTTTTAAGAAATATTTCTTAGATATTAGATTTGGGCTATGAATTTTGTCCATTAACCCTTTCTTTAATGTACCTAGCATGGGTGCTTGTTTGCCAATGGAAGTCCGATACAGCAGTTGATAGTGTGAACCGACAAGTACCGAACGGTAAGCTTGGTAGTGGGAGAGGACGGAAGACTAATACCAATTAGACCATTGATGAAGCTCAGAAAGACTTAGGTAGCTTTGCCCTTATTTATAATATTATATGACTACAAAGTTTAAACAGGAATAATAATTTTCCATAGTGACTCTAACTTTATCCGAAGGCATGGAGGCCGGAGGTTAAAGTTGTGACAGTGAACGAAGCAGGATGTAGAGTGAACGACAAAGGGAGAAAAATTGACATCCTGAGCTAACTTAATAGCAAAATTATTTGATATTATCTCGTTTATACTCTTTTATGCTTTGATTTACTACTTATTACTAGCTTATTTGTATTACTGTTTTAAAAAAGCGGATTGCAGTCTTATAATGGTTAGTGTAAACTTTAGTGGGGTAGTTAGAGGAAGAAAAGAGTAGTTGTGATAGTAACTTTCTTTCTTGGTGAATACTATAAAGCAATAGAGGAAAGGTTGCCAAAAAATAATAAAAAAGTATAGACTTACCTATAGAAAATAAAAACCCTTTAAGAAAGGTAAGCTATCCCCGTTGATACTATAACAATAACTTTCCCTGAGGTCAAGGTCAAAATACCCATTAAGGGTCACCTTTGATATCTTAGAACATAAGGGGAAGAATGTATGGGTTTGTTTGGCACTCTAAAAGTAGAAAGGGGCTTATCTTTATTTCCCGGTGATTTTAAAAAAGCATTTTCTGTTGCCAAGGAATTAAAATTTAATGGGATAGAAATATCTTTAGCAGATCCTGAAGAAATTTCTATATCTGAATTGAAAGATTTGGTAGATAATTATCAGATTGGAATTTCAGCAGTCGCTACTGGTGGAGTTGCAGTTAGGGATGGACTAATATTTTCTTCTCCGGACAAATCTATCCGTAAAGCAGCGGTTCAGAGAATTAAAAGGCATATAAAATTTGCTTCACTTTTCAAAGTAGTGGTGGTTATAGGTCTGGTTAAAGGTTGGGTAAACAACAGTTATTCTCAATCTAAAGATCTTATTACAGAATGCCTAAAAGAATGTAACGAATATTCAATAAAAAAAGGAGTCAATATCGCCTTAATACCGATTAATCGTTTCAAGGAGGATTTTTTCCATTCTATCTTGGATTGCAAAGCCTATCTGGATAAAATTCAGCTGTCGAATGTAAAGATGATGATCGATTCTTTCCACATGAACATCGAAGATAGCGATATGTGGGAAAATATGCGTAAAGCCCGAGACTTTGTTCACGTCCATTATTCAGATAGTAACCGTTTGGCTCCCGGAATGGGTCACTTTAATTTTTTTAAAATGAGCGAGGTCTTAAAAGAAATAAATTATTCCAGATATATTTCTACTGAAATTTTACCTGTTCCAAATTCTTTTACCGTTGCTAAACAAACCATTGATAGTATGAAATTTTATTTTAAATCAATAAGAAGAAAAAAAGAAGATTAAGAAAGGAAAATTATGGAAAGTAAATTTAAATCTATAAGTAATTATAACTTAGACAAAGATACACTTTTAAAAATGTATTTTACTATGGTTAAGATAAGGGATTTTGAAAATGCTATTACCGATGTTTATTCCAGAGGTTTAATGAATGGGCTAGCCCATCTTTATATTGGTGAAGAGGCTATTGCCGCCGGTGTGTGCTTTAACTTAACTCCACAAGATTATGCGGTAAGCACCCATCGAGGACATGGCCATTTAATTGCCCAAGGGGCTGAAATAAAAAAGATGATGGCTGAAGTGTTAGGGAGGAAGACCGGTTATTGTAAGGGTAAAGGCGGTTCTATGCATATTATGGATATTAGCAAAGGTATCCTGGGAGCCAATGGCATTGTCGGTGCTGGCATTCCTATAGCTACTGGTTCAGCCTATTCTGCAAAATATCGAGGAACCGACCAGGTAACGGTCTCTTTCTTCGGGGATGCCGCTTCCAATCAGGGTACCTTCCATGAAAGTATCAACATGGCTGCTGCCTGGAAACTCCCAGTGGTGTATGTTTGTGAAAATAATCTTTTTGGTATTTCTGTTGATTTGCGTAAGGTCACCGGGAATCCTAATATTGCCGATCGGGCTGTTGGTTACGGTATCCCGGGAGTAGCAGTAGATGGTAATGATGTGCTGGAGGTATACCAGGCAACTCATACTGCTTTTGTCCGTGCTCGTAAAGGAGAGGGTCCTACTCTAATAGAATGTAAAACCTATCGCCAGAAAGGCCATCATATCGGAGATCCCGGAAATGTCTATCGTCTGAAAAAGGAGCTGGAAGACTGGAAGAAAAGAGATCCGATCAAAACCTTCAAAGTGAGATTAATTGAAGAAAAGTTCGCTACCGAAGAAGAACTAAGGAAGTTAGAAGAAGAAGCCAGGCAATTGGTCAAGACGGCTGTGCAATTTGCCGAGGATAGCCCTTTCCCGGAACCGGAAGAAGCATTTGAAGATCTATTTTATGAAATGGAAGGAGCAAAAGAATAATGGCCAAGATGAAAAAAGTAACCTATGCACAAGCGATTTGTGAAGCCATCGATGAAGAGATGGATCGGGATAAAAATGTTCTTATATTAGGAGAGGATGTAGGGGTCCTAGGAGGAAATTTTAAAACTGCGGTGGGATTACTGGAAAAGTATGGAGATCTCAGGGTGAAAGATACTCCAATCTCTGAGAATAGCTTCTTAGGGATGAGTTTGGGGATGTCTCTTACCGGATTAAGACCTATTGTCGAAATTATGTTTAGTGATTTTTTACTACTCGCTGCTGATCAGCTTTTAAATCAGATTGCTAAAATTAGATATATGTCCGGCGGACAAGCCAAAGTTCCTTTAACGGTTAGAACCACCATCGGAGCAGGACGTTCTTCTGCTGCCCAACATTCTCAGAGTTTGCATGCCATCATGTGTCATGTTCCGGGATTGAAAGTTGTAGTTCCTTCTTCTGCAGCCGATGCCAAGGGTTTACTGAAGACCGCCATTCGAGAAGACAATCCGGTGGTCTTTATCGAACATAAGATGGAATACAACAATGAATACGAGATTCCGATAGGAGAATACACTATTCCTTTTGGTAAGGCCAATGTGTTAAGAGAAGGTAAGGATATCACTGTGATTGCAACTTCCAACCTGGCTTTAAAAGCGGTGAAAGCAGCCGAGGAGCTGGCGAAGGAAGGTATTGATGTAGAGGTTATTGATCCCCGAACTTTAGTTCCCTTAGATCGCGAAACCATGATTGCTTCCATCAAAAAGACCGGAAGGGTTTTCTTTGCTGATGAAGGTTATGAACGTTGTAATATAGCAGCAGAGATAGTAATGGATGTTATGACAGATATTTTTTATTATCTGGACAATCCACCAGAACGGCTTTGTCTCCCCAATATTCCTTTACCTTTTAGCCCAGCTCTAGAGTTCCCGCTGATTCCGGATCAGGAGAAATTGTATAAACGCATTAAAAAAATGTTTGAAGATTAGAAAGGAATCAAAGATGGCAAAATATATTATTATGCCCAAATTAGGCTTTAATATGGATCAAGGGACAATAGTTCAGTGGTTAAAGAAAGAGGGAGATACTATAGAAGAGCGGGAAGAGGTCTTAGAAATTGAGACTGACAAGACTATCATGCCGGTAGAGGCGCCCTATTCTGGTGTTTTAAAAAAGATACTGGTCGCAGAAGGCGAAGAGGTTCCGGTTACCCTGCCCATTGCCATTATCGGTGGCAAAGAAGAAGATATTAGTCAAATGATAGAGGCAGCCTATCAAAAACTGGGGAAAAAAGAGGTTATAGAAGCACCCAAAGAGGTGACTCCGGTAATAGAAAAGAAACCGACCCTGGAACCGAGAAAAGAAGCTGAAAAAAAAATTTCCCCCAGAGCACGGAGAAAGGCCAAGGAATTGGGGATTCAGATAGAACGTTTGACCGGCAGTAGCCCGGCTAGTGCAATCAGTGAAAAAAATGTTCTCGCTTATCATGAGACCCATCAGGAAAAAATCAGCACAGAGGATCAAGCCGATAAGAGAATTCCCTATACCGGTATGCGTAAGATTATCGGAGACCGACTCTCTCAAAGTAAATTTACCGCTCCCCATATTTACTTTACTGTTTCTATCGATATGTCCAAGGTTATAGATTTACTAAACAGATTTAACCAAGACAGCGAAGAAAGAATATCCATTAATGATTTTTTAGCATCTACAGTAGCTAAGGTATTAACTGAGCAACCTAATATTAATTGTTCTTTGGTTGGTGAGGAAATCGTTTATCATAAAGATATCAATATTGGAATAGCAGTAGCCTTAGAAGAAGGTCTTATTGTCCCAGTAATAAAAAATGCTAATAAAAAGAGCTTGTCTATTCTATCTAAAGAGATAAAAAAATTGATTAAATTGGCTCGTGAGAAAAAGTTGACACCAGATGATTATAAAGAGGGGACTTTTACAGTATCCAATTTAGGCATGTATGGGATAGATAACTTTACAGCTATTATGAATCCTCCTGAAGCTGCTATTTTAGCAGTTGGAGCAGTTAAAAGAGCTCCTATTGTAATAGAGGAAGAAGGGGTAGAAAAATTAGGGATTTGTTCTTTAATGAAGGTTACTCTTTCAGTGGATCATCGCTTGATTGATGGCACCACAGCGGCAACCTTCTTGAAACAAGTCAAGGACTACTTGGAATTTCCGGAAGGATTGGTATTGTAGAAGATAAAATAGAAACTTTTTATTAAGCCGCATAAAACTCCAGACTCCTGTCTGGAGATGTAGCGGCAGCCCGAAGGGCCCAAGTTCGTTTTTCGCTTGTAGTCAAAAGATGCCCCCAGCTCCTGCTGGGGGAGTTTCGCTAACTTTATACAAAATTTAAAGAGAGGTGAATAAATTGGTATATGGATATTTTATGAAATTAGCCGAAATTAATTTAACTGATAAGAAAATTAGTTATTTAAAACTTGAAGAAAAGGATGTTAGAAAATTTATTGGCGGAAGTGGATTAGGAGCGAAATTACTTTATGAGTATACGAATCATCAAACCGATCCACTGGGACCGGAAAATGTACTGATTTTTATGACTGGCCCTGTAACGGGCACCAAAGTTTTTTCTTCGGATCGTTTTGAAGTGATTACTAAATCACCTTTAACCGGTATTTATGCTGAATCCGATTGTGGTGGTGAATGGGGTGAAGCGTTAAAAAAATGTGGATTTGATGGAGTTGTGATAAAAGGTAAATCTGAAAAACCAGTCCATATAGTTATAAAAGATGAAGAAATTACAATAAAGGATGCTTCTAATTTATGGGGCAAAGATACTTTTGAAGTTGATGAGCTATTAAAAGAAGAAATTGACACTAAGGCTTGTTCTGTCTGTATCGGTATTGCGGGAGAAAGGTTAGTTAAGATTGCTGCTATAATGAATGAGGGGGAGGTTGGTCGTGCTGCTGGGAGAGCTGGAGTAGGCGCGGTCATGGGTTCTAAAAAACTTAAAGCCATAACTGTTTTGGGAAGCAAAGAAGTTAAAATTGCCCATGAAAAAGAATTAAATAAATTTGTTAAAGAGATAACTCCTCATATGGTAAAAGTTTCGGAAAGATTAAGAGAACATGGAACTTCAAGAGATGTAGAGCTTTATGAAGAAATAGGAGATTTACCAATTAAAAATTGGTATGAGGGAAATTGGAAAGAGGGAGCCAAAAAAATTTCCGGACCAGTTATGACGAAAAATATTCTCACAGGTAGATACTATTGTGGTAGATGTATCATTGGCTGTGGCAGAGAGGTAGAAATTAAAGATGGGCCCTATAAAGGCCAAAAAGGTACAGGACCGGAATATGAAGCGATTGGTATGTTTGGTTCTAATTGTTTAGTTGATGATCTTAATGTTATCTTTAAAGCTCAGGAATTATGCAATAGATATGGTTTGGATTCGATTTCTGCTGGTTCGCTTATGAGTTTCTGCATCGAAGCTTACGAAAAGGATTTGATTAGTAAAAAAGATACGGGTGGTTTAGAAATGACCTGGGGCAATGGGGATGCCATTATAAAGATGTTAGAAAAGATTGCCTACAGAGAAGATATTGGTAAATTACTCGGTGAGGGCATAGTTAAAGCATCTGAAGAAATTGGAGGTAACAGTTCTGAATTTGCCATACATGTAAAAGGCTTAGATGTACCCGCTCATGATCCTCGAGCCAAGGTGAGTCTAGCTTTAGGTTATGCTACTTCTCCCAGAGGGGCTTGTCATGTTGCAGGTTTTACCCATAATCTTGAATTTGCTTTTGCCTTACCAGACTTAGGTTATCCAAAAACCCTTGACCGGTTTGAAACTAATGGTAAAGCTAAAATGGTGGCGGATATGCAGAATTTAATGAGCTTGTTTGATTCTTTGCATATCTGTAAATTTACACTTTTTGCTGGTATGTCTGTAGAGCCGTTGCTAAAGAGTTTAAATCTGGTTACCGGATGGAATATGACCAAAGAAGAGTTCTTAAAGGCGGGAGAGAGGATATTCAATTTAAAAAGGCTCTATGATGTTAGAGAAGGAATTAGCAGAAAAGATGATACTTTACCGGCAAGGTTATTGACTCACCCTCGGGGCGGAGGTTCAGGAGACAACCTACCGCTTTTAAACGAAATGTTAAGAGATTATTATCGTGTACGTGGCTGGGATGAATTTGGTATACCAACCAAAGAAAAGATACTAGAGCTTGAAATGGCGTCATTACAATGAAATTAAAAGTTAAACTTTATACGACTCTGGAGAAGTATACTAAAGGAAAGGTATTGGAAGATAATACGATTGTTTTACCTAAAGATACCACACTTCAAGGGTTATTTAATTATCTCAACATACCAGATAACAATGGGATAGTATTTTTAGTTAATGGTTCGTTCCAATACAAAGAGTTCGGATTACATGAAGGGGACGAGGTCAAGATTTTTTCATTCATCGCTGGTGGTTGAGGTTACGTCACTTTTTACGCAAGTAATGAGCTAAAAGTATAAAAAATGGGTTTATTTTTATTAAAAAGTATTTTTAAATAACTATATTTAAAGGAGAATTTAAAATGACAAAACCAAAAGTAGCAGTAGTAGGTTATGGAACTATTGGACAGCGCTTAGCCGATGGAGTAGCCAGACAGAAAGATATGGAATTAGTAGGAGTTTCAGATGTTGCTCCTACTCTTTCTGTCAGGGCCTTAAAAGAAAAAGGAATGCCATACGAT
>SDBT01004357.1_pt1 | contig 24078 bp, 20 predicted proteins | sample 2277101 | NCBI WGS metagenome assembly SDBT01 (sample SAMN10404973, study PRJNA504765) | marine sediment metagenome | isolation source: marine sediment core GS10_PC15, 103 cmbsf | place: Arctic Ocean: Southern Knipovich Ridge | collected 2010 | reverse complement strand
TTTGAACGTGCGTATGCGTACCAACCACACCACTAACCTGACCATCTAAAAAATAGCCCATAGCCATTTTTTCTGACGTTGCCTCTGCATGGAAATCAACAAAAATAATATCCGTTTTATTTTTTAGATAGGTCAATATCGATTCTGCCGTACGGAATGGACAATCAACAAGATCACGCATAAATACACGACCCTGCAAATTAATAACCCCAATCACCTGGTTTTCACAGGTAAATGTTGTTACTCCCACCCCGGGGGCTGCACTTGGAAAATTTGCTGGGCGCAAAAGATCTGTATTTTGATCAAGATAGGAGTATATTTCTCGACAATACCAAATATGATTGCCCGAAGTAATAACATCAGCACCATTATGTTTAAAAAATCGGACAATACGCGTGGTAATACCGCGCCCGTTGGCGCTGTTTTCACCATTGACTATAATCGCATTAATATTGTGCGTTTTTCGTATCCGATCAATATGTTTTTGAAACATGGTGCGACCAGTAGAACCAACAACATCACCAATCAATAACACACGCAGTTTGTTCATTCCTTACCTTGCATATTCAATAGCTCGTTTTTCGCGAATTACATTAACTTTAATTTGCCCAGGAAAATTCATTTCTTTTTCTATCATACGAGCAAGATCATGAGCAAGCACCGCTGCTTTTTCATCATCCAAACTATCTTCCTCAACAATAACGCGTATCTCACGACCTGCTTGTACGGCATAGGCCTTTTTCACCCCTTCAAACGCATGTGCTATCTCTTCAAGTTGTTCTAGTCGCTTGATGTATGCTGCTAAGGTTTCTCTACGCGCACCTGGACGTGATGCAGAAATTGTATCTGCAATAACAACTATCGGTGCATATACCGAGGTAAATGGTACTTCTTCATGATGTGCCATAATAGCATTGACTATTATTGGATCCTCACCACACCGTTTGGCAATATCACCACCAATTATCGCATGTGGTCCTTCAACTTCTGCTGTTACTGCTTTGCCAATGTCATGCAATAGACCTGCACGCATCGCAAGCATACCATCAAGACCCAATTCCTCTGCTATCATACGAGCAAAAATACCAACCTCTTTGCAGTGAACAAGCACATTTTGTGAAAAACTTGTTCTAAAGTGAAGCTTACCAAGTAAAGTAGTAATTTCACTGTGCACACCCTGTAGGTTAAACTCTAAAACGGCTTCTTTCCCATATTCTTGAATAATTTCTTCAATTTCTTTTTCACATTGAGTGACTGTTTCTTCAATACGCGTCGGATTGATACGACCATCTGCAACAAGTCGTTCAAGTGAACGGCGAGCAATTTCTCGACGCACAGGATTAAAACCTGAAATGGTAATGTCAGGAGAATCACCAATAATAAACTCCATACCGGTTGCCGATTCTAATGACTTGATGTTTCTCCCTTCTTTACCAATAATACGACCTTTCATCTCTTCATTTGGTAGGTGAACCATACCAGATGAATGTGGAGCAACATGATCCGCCGCATATCTCTGCATTACGGTAACCACAATATTTGTTGCTTTTTCTTTAGCAGACTGTTTTGCATCATCTTCAATTTTTTGAATCAATTTTTGGCTTGATAAGCGCACTTCATCTTCAAGCGTATCAAACAATGCTTGTTTAGCATCATCCCTTGACATACCACTTATTTGTTCAAGTTTGGATATTAAGTCATTGTAAAGGTTTTTCAATTTGGATTCATTGATACGATACGTATCTTCCATACGATAAAGGCTGCGCTCTTTTTGTTGTAGCTCTCGACGTAAATCATCAAGTTGTTGCTCACGTTTTTCAATATTTTCATATTTTCCATTTAACTTATTCTGTAAGCGATCAAGTTCGAGACGATCACGCTTGAGTTCAAGCTCAAAATCTTTACGTTTGCGATATATCTCATCCTTGAGCCTTACCAATGCTTCGCGTTTTTCTACATCAACATCTCGTTTGGTGTTTTTTAGTCGTTCCCTTGCTTCATCAAGCATGCTTGATGCTGTATTAATTTTTCGTTTCGCATATAACAGCAAGGCTAGTGATATTGCAATACCGCTGCCACCGATTATAATAAAAAGAAGACCAAGACTAATCATAGTTGTTCCTAAAAGCTAAATAACTAAAACAATAAATCACAGTTTTTTGGGTTCCCAAATTAGACATTTAGGGACCCAAGCCTGGAAATTCCCCATTTTCCAACCTCAAAACAAGCTATAGAAAATGTCCACAATGATATAAGTATATGCTAACTAAAGATAACATATACACAAAAATAAGATCTTATAACAAGAAATCACTAGCTTGAAAAGAAAGGCCACATCGCTTAAAAAGCACAATATCATCGAGCTTGGTAGTGTGGAAGCATGAAAAATATCACCCAGAAAAGACTCTTATGGATCAAGGGCGAGAAGTTCTTGTTCAATATACTCTACAAGTGCCACTTTTTTATCATTGTCCGTTTCAAGTGATTGCTCACAATCAAGCAACCTGCTTGCAACACGCAAAGCGGCCAAAACAGCTATTTTCTTTGGGTCGGCCAACTGCTGAGCATTTTGAATAATTTCGTGCATAAGCGAATCAATCAACGTAGCCGCTTGTATTACTTGACTTTCAGGCTCATCACTTATAACCGTATATTCATCCCCAAAGATCTGCACCCTATAACAATTTTTTTCATTCTTCATTGTTGGTTTTCATGTTCTACTAAGGCATCAATACTTTTAATCAAATCATCAACAACTGCTTTGGTAGCAGACCGCTCTTGTTTGAGCTCTTTTACCTGATCTGTTTCTTTCAGCATCGACCCCTCTATCGATCTCAATTGCGCCGTCAACTGTGCATTGTCTTCAGCAAACTTAGCATTTTCTGTTTTAAGCCCATCATTTTCTGTTTTTAACTTTTCTTTATCTGCTTGTAATGTTTCACTTTCTGTTTTAAGCCCCTTGATCAAAGTTACAAGCGATTTAATTTTTTCTTCGAGAACATTGAGCACCTTCATGACACTCCTTTTTTTTTGAGAAGGTTATAACCTTCTCATTTAGCAACTTACATTTTACACTATAGGCCTCAGTCTAATAACGGATATTAGGCCTTGTCAAGAGTACTAACTTTTTGCAATATCTACCAACTTTGTAAAAGCCTCTGGCTCAAAAATCGCTAACTGACTCAACATTTTCCTATTGAGCATAATATTTGATTTTTTAAGTCCATGTATAAACTGATTATAAGGCATCCCGTGTTGGCGCGTTGCCGCCCTTACACGAGAAATAAACAGCGCACGCATGTCACGCTTTTTAAGCTTTCTCCCCTTAAATGCATATGCCCATGAGCGCATGAGTGTTTCTTTGGCACGCTTAAAAATATTTTTACGTTGCCCCCAAAAACCTTTGGTCTGTTTTAATAGACGCTTATGTTTTTTTTTAGTAACCGTACCACGTTTAATTCTGACCATTTTTTTATCCTGTAAATTGATCCGAAAAAATTAATTTTTCCAAAAACCATAAATAACAACTAATAACCAAATCATCACGATCAGATAATTATCTTATCACAAAATTAAACGAAAAAATTGTAAAAGATAAAATATACCACCCCATTCATCATAAATTCTTTATAGTTGATTATGGGGTCCCCGTAAAAATCGTTAGATTTTGTTGGTTTGAAAAAAGTTAATACGGTAATAACCGTAAAATTGAACGTCGATCAGCATCATGAATATAAACACCTTTACGCAACTGACGACGACGCTTTGCCCCCTTTTTAGTCAATAGATGTCGTCGGTATGCTTTAGATCTCTTGATCTGTATGTTTTTACCACCAACTTTTTTAAATCGCTTTTTTGCAGCTGACTTCGTTTTCATTTTTGGCATAATATTACCCTAAGTTATTTTTTCGAAAAGGTTATAAAAAAATTATAACCTTTTCGTTTAATTATGTGATCAGATATTTCGCCCCCCCAAAAAAAAATTTTTAATTTTTCGGGGACCCCATTAATTTCATATATTATCCAATCGTGATCATTTATTGCGCATTTTTAAGATAATAAACACGAGACCAAAATCGACCCATTTTTGTATCCCTCTCAGCAACCAGATTCTTGGCCAAGCCAACTTCTGCAAAGCTATCGTCTACTTTTCTAAACAACTCTGCACCACGCACCTCTTTGGTAATATTTTCACGCCCCCGAAAAGAAAGGGTAATTTTTACCCTCTTTCCACTTTTTAAAAACTGAATTGCATGTTTAATCTTTGTTTGATAGTCATGCTCTCCAATCTTGGGCCTCATTTTAATTTCTTTTATTTGGATAACTTTTTGATGTTTTTTTGCTTCAGCACGCTTTTTCTTTTTTTCATATAATACCTTGCCATAGTCCATAATCTTGACAACGGGTATACCCTCTTTGCCTTTTGGTGTTATCATAACCAAATCAAGACCAGCTTCTTCTGCTTGACGCAATGCTTGATTTCGACTTATTGTTCCCACATTCGTACCACTTTGATCAATCAATTGAACATTTTCAGCACGAATTTTTCTATTTATCAGTGGCCCACTTTCTCTTCTTTCTTTCAAAGTAATCATTATCCTTGTTTATAGGTTCAATTTTTGCATTAACTATAATCGCTTTTTTGCTTTTTTATAGTTGCCTGCACTGACTGATATATTTTATCAAATAATACCTTATCAGACTTAAGGTTCTGTAAAACCTGTTCTCTTCCGTGAGCCATTTTGGCTTCTTCAAAAGAAAACCAGGACCCTGATTGTATCACAAGTTTAAAATGTAACGCAGCATCCAACAAATCGAGCTCTTTACTGATTCCTTCATTAAACAAAAGATCAACTTCAACAGACTTAAATGGAGGTGCCACTTTATTTTTAACAACACGTACTCGAATACGATTACCAACATGTGTGTCATTTTTCTTCAAACTTGCAATCTTACGCACATCCAATCGCAATGACGCATAAAACTTCAGTGCCCTTCCACCCGTTGTTACTTCTTTGTTTGCAAATGGCATTGCACCAATATTTTGCCGAATCTGATTAATAAATATTAAAATTGTCTTGGATTTATGTACAACTGGCGTAAGCTTACGCAATGCTTGGGACATCAATCGAGCTTGCAAGCCCATATGCGAATCACCCATATCACCTTCAATCTCAGCCTTAGGTACGAGCGCCGCCACCGAATCGATTACAATAATATCAATAGCACCTGATCGCACCAACATTTCTGTGATATCAAGTGCCTGCTCGCCATAGTCTGGTTGAGAAATTATAAGGTCATCAATATTTATCCCTAATTTTTTTGCATATGCAGGATCCATCGCATGCTCTGCATCAATAAATGCGCAAATTCCACCACGCTGTTGGGCTTGCGCAATTGCATGCATAGCCAATGTTGTTTTACCAGATGATTCAGGACCATAGATTTCTATAATTCTCCCTACCGGCAGTCCGCCAACACCGATCGCCTGATCAATTAGTATAGATCCAGTAGATATTGCTTCTATCTCTAAATTATTCGCTTGGCCAAGCATCATAACAGCGCCATTGCCATATTGCTTGTCAATTTGCGCAAAAGTCACTTCGAGCATTTTTTTCTTAATCGAAGTATCTCCGTCGCGCACTTTTGCTACCTGCGTTTGTGATAATGATTGTTTGGATTTTTGTTTCATACTGAATATTATTCGCCTGCTATAATTATTGATTCATTTGTTTCTATTGTAGCATTTCTATACAAAGAAGCAACAAAGCCTTCCAAGTAAAGACGCGTACGCATGCCTTCCAGCTTATCTTTTATCTCAGTACGTGCAGCAATAAATTGCTCCTCATCAAAAGGCTCAAGGTCATCAAGGCGAATCAGAAAGCCATCGCCTGTTGTTTCATGAGCTAATACCGCACCAGTATGATCCAACTTAAGCATCACATTAACCGGCCACCCTCGTTTTTCGAAATTCTTTACGTCCTTGCTATCTGCTTTCAACCAACCAGTTTTTTCAAGCGATACATCAAAGGTCGTGCGAAGCTCAGCAAACGATTGATCGGCAGCAGCTTTTTTTGCTTCTTGTAACTGTTTTTGCATAGTTTCCATGGCACGTTCTTCAAGCAAGTCGCCCTCGACCACGTTTTTGATCGATTCAAGAGGTGGCAGATGGCGCTCTTCTATCTCCGTCAACTTAATCGCAATACCAGTTTGCCCATCAACATAAAAAGCTAATCGATTCTTTTTCAAGGTAAATATCTGTTTCGCAAGTTTGGATTCATCTTTTGTGATAGCACCAATTTGCTCTTGATTGCCACCTTTTTTCGTAATAAAGGTTACCAACGCTTTTCCTTCAGAATCTTGTTGAACAATATCTTTCATGTCAGAAACAAAGCGATTTTTGAATTTCTTAAGCGTGAGCGTATTTCTAATATCACTTCTAACTTGAGCAAGTAGCTTATACGTGCGGGGTATGCGCTTGATCAACTGCAAGATCACTTTTCCTTCATCTGTTTCAACAACTAAAGAAATATCACCTTCTTTTCTGAGTAAAAATGCAGCACGCTCAAATGCTCGCTCTTTATCCCCACGAGAAAATGGTGCAATTTCTTCCCACTCCTTGGCCCATTCCGATGATGAGTCTGCAATTAATTCAGCACGTATTTCACTTAAATTCGCACCAGCTTCAGCCGGCTGTTTCATTTGGCGAACAGAGACCCTAGTTGGCTCATCAACGTAATTCTTTACTTTATGATCTTCATAATATGATTTAATTTCTTCATCCGATACCAAAATGCCATAATTGCGCGGTTCAAACTTCCATATAATCACACTTCGTTTTTCAGGAACCCAATAGCGTTTAAACTGTCTATTTTCTTTATCAAAAAAAGCTTTAAGTGTTTTCTCAGAAACACCTTTTGCTCTTTCTTGTTTCAAAAATTGATCAAAAGAAAAAGTTAATACCGAAAACTTCTTTTCCGCCTTGTCTGCAATATATTGCTGCTTGAGGTCAAATTCCGGCACATACCCCATTGCACCAACTAATTCTACAATTTGTTGTCGTGCAAGAAGACGTTCAACCCTACGCTCAAACGCTCTAATTGAAAAACCACTTCGTTGCAAGTACATTCTTAGAGTGCGCATATTCAATGCACCTGATTGATCGTAAAGAAACGGCGGCACCAAATCACCAAGATGTTTTCGCGCAAAATCGGCGTCACCAATATTTTGCGTGATAAAATCTGGATGTAAATACAGACCAATCTGATCAGCAAATTGATTAATTAATTCCTCTTTTACTAATACATCAAAGGCAAGTGATTTTGGATCAAGACTCATACCCATTGACTGTAGAAGCATATCTGCAAATTGCCCAAATTGTACACGAAAGGCTGAAATACGATCTCGTTGTTCAGCAACTTCACGCATAAATGATTGATATGAAATTTCTTGTTTATTCACTCTGATTGCCCAAGGTCCACCAGCACCACTTTGACGTATCAAAGCTGGCAATGAAATCATTCCCAAAACAATTGCAAACACAATAATCAACAATAATGATCGATATGCAGAACTCTTAAACTGTCGCCTAATAATTGTAATCACGCCGTAAGCCTTTCATCATTATCATCCACAAAAAACAAAGATTTTCATGGAGTAATTTAACATGAGTAGAATATTTTAGAAAGAAAGAATTATTATCAGATAACACACAAAATTAATGGGGCCCCCACAAAAATCGTCAGATTGTGTAGGGTAAAAACAATCACGATCATATAGTATCTGGTCGTGATTGTTAACTTTGCGTTAGTTCTATATTTTAGCAAGTAACAATGCGTACACCTTTGAGTTTTTCTTCTTTACTGACCTGAGATACGAGCGTTTCGAGTTCCACTTTATCCGCGTATGGTAGTGTGACAACTTGATACCATGCAATGGTACGCCCTTTTGCTGTTTTGCTCACCCGCTTTTTGGTTTGTACTATCACGCCTTTTTGTGTAAGCCTTTTCACAAATCGTTCTGCAGCCCTTGACGTACCAAACCCAATTAGCTGGGCATAATACCGTGTTGAGGGAATATGTTCAGCTTCCTCAGGTGTGCTCGTAGTTTCAGCTTGTGTGTCTGTTGTAACAATTGCCGCAACATGTCCTGGCACGCTATCATCTCGTCCTTGACGTTTTGCTAGTGAAAAAACTGATGCATAAACTTGATCAGCAAATAAATCTTGGTGTATTTGATGAGTAAATTGTTCGGCAGTGGATTTTTGCCCAAAAAAATAACCCCCTATGAATGTTAAAAAAACAACTAAAATAATACCCGCCACAACAAAACTCAGATGCCTATTGGGGACAAACAGACCGCTCATGTCAGAACAACGACACGATTTATCTGAAGAAAAAGGCTTATTTGATGAATCATTTTCCCAATCGTTCATAGCACTCTCTTTAATAACCTATCACCGATAACCTATCTAACAGCTCCTTAATATATAAATTAAGATTGACTAAAGTCAAGTTGACAGTCTCAAGACATCCAACCGCTTGCTGTTGGCCAAGGGCAACAGTTTTAAATTCACGCTCAAGCATTTTCCAAAAAGTACGTTGTCTCTTTGCATAGTTTCGTGTTCGTTTTTGTATACGAGAAACGAAACGAGGTAAATCATTTTCTTTACCATTTTTCTTGGAAAAGTAATCGAGTAATTCATTATATCCAATAAGCTTTTTTTGTTGCATAAATTCTTCCCATGCTGTGTCACGTAATGGTGCAACTTCGTCAAGCCATCCTTGCTGTATCATGGCATGTACCCGAGCATTAATTCGCTCATATAATTCCTTACGCTCGCGAGTAAGCATAATCAGCAAAAAATCAGCTGGTGGATGGTATGTGGAAACAAATGATGATGGCAACTTGCCAGTTCCATGCCAAATTTCCAGCGCCCGTTTAATGCGATACATATCATGCTCATCTATCTGTATTGCACGATCAGGATCAATTTCATACAGTTTTTGCCAAAAATTAGTGCCTGAAGGATACAATCCTTCAACATCTATTTCCGCTGTATTAGCTCGCGGCGGAAAAAAAATTGATCGTAGATAAAATCCTGATCCACCAACAACAATAGGTATTTTACCCCTTTGCCAAATGCCCTCAAGCGTATCAAGCAGCATAGTACGATATTCAATAGTGGTAAAATTTCTTGGTTCATTGATGATGTCAAACAAATGATGCGGTATCGAACTTGCACGCCAATCTGGTTTTGCTGTTCCAATATCAAGGTGCGCATACAACTGACCAACATCCATATTGACAATTTCTGCTGGTATACCACGTGCAATCGTAAACGCAAAGTCAGTTTTGCCAACAGATGTTGGACCAAAAATAACGAGTAGAAATCTATTTTTTATTGCTTTCATACTCATTAGCGTACACAAAAAGGATTTTAAATCCAAATTTGCTTTGCAAATCCAAACATTTTGGCTTTGTACCCTCCTATAAGCTTTTGGCAATCCCTGACATATGTTTTTGCTCGTCTGCCACCAACGATCGAAGTTGCTTAATAGCTTTTTCTTCACCCATATTTTTAACTATAGCAATTTCTTCGACTAGCAGCGATTCGGTTTGATGCAAGAGAGTTTTTTCACCAAACGAAAGCTCTTTTTGCGTTTCAATATGCTTGAGATCTCGATATATGGCGCAAATCTCCCGCAAATCACCGGTACGTAATTTGCACTGATATTCCTTGTTGCGCTTGTTCCAGTTGGGCATAGCAAGTTCATTGTGAGCTGGAACAACTGGCTCAGAAAGCATTTTAAAAATATCATTAACATGTTTGTTGGAACTTAACGGACGAATACCCACTTGAACAGCATTATCAATCGGAACTAGAATTGTCATATCTTTATTGAGAAATCGTAATTCGAAAAACTTAGTAACCTTTCCAGCTATTTTTTTTTCTATGATACGATTAATTTGAGCAACGCCATGACCGGGATAAACAATTTTTTCATTATGGGTAAACATGTGCTACCCTTTCTTAAGTAAAGGGAAAACCAGCACAAGAAAAAGATTTTTACACCTGATTGTTAATATACCATAAAAAATGAACTTTTTTAATTCCCTGAAAACACTTGTGTTAAAACAAACATAAAAAGTTAGCAACAAAAAATAATTATATGTACACATTGTATAAACGTTTCATCAATAGTGTTGTCTGGAATGCTGTCGAATCAATTGTATATCATGCTGTACTTCTTGCCCACCAAATAGCACTGTTTAAAACAATTACACCGGCAAATTATGGATTAATCGGATCAATTTTTGCAATCATTTATCTTGTTATTACCCTCATGAACCTTGGACTTGATGCATCACTTGCACCTTTTTTTACACGTTTTTCTACAAACAGACAAGCATTCTATCAATTTGCAATTACCCAGATATTGATTAATTACATTTTCTATGCCTGCATCATGTGCGGTGTTTTTATTGCACAATACTTCTTTGCACCATCTCTTTTTATAAACGTTGATACACTGTCATTGACTCTCATCGCTGCTATCATTGCCACTGAAAGTATAAAACGAACAGCAAAAGTGCTCTTACAACTTGCCTTCAAATTCAAGTACACTGTCTTTGGCGAGATTGGTACTATTACCACGTTCGTTTGTCTGGTATGGGGTGGCTTTATATATGGATTTGAGCTTAATAGCACCCTTATATTTAGTTCAATGCTTATTGTATCAATTATTGAGACAGTGTTGTTTTGTTTATTTCTTTATCGTTGGTATCAAGCATTGCCTACACACAAAATACCAACACAACAAAAAATAGGATGGCAGATTGGCAAGACTCGTATTTTTAACTACTGCAACCAAATAAGTAAACTCATTATTTCTGGTAATCTACTGGTGCCATTTTTTGCCGCGTCGTTTGGTCTTGAATCTGCCGGCATATTAAAACTTGCGAGTAATATTACTCGCAGCGTAACCGCTGTACTTGAAAAAATTTTTGGTACGTCTAGCTCAGTAATCCTTGCTCAAGCAAAAAATATGGATCTTGGTGCCAAGCAGAAGCTCTTTCTTTTTATGACCAACAGAAGCAACCAGATTCTCTTGTGTTGTTTGGTGTTTTGCTTGGTCAATTATCGCTTATTACTCGATACATCTGCAACATCGCTCCTCCCCATTTTGTATCTTTACTTTTTGATTCATTTTTGCGACACCTTCTTTATCATCTATGAAACATTTTATGTAACTGAAGAACGTGCTAATTATCTTTTGCTTTTTAATATGATTAGCCTCGCTTGTTTTGTTCTCATTTTTAATTATGCACACTCACCAGTACAAACTCTTGTATGTATACTATTAACTCGCATTCTGTTTTATACACTGATTAGTATAACTTCCTTTGTTATCTGGAAAATCAGACCAAGCTTATACCTTAGACCACGATACATACTTGGGTCTTTAGCTATCTCATTTATTTTCTTTTTCATCACTAGTTAAACGACCATAATCAGATAGTATTTGATTACAAAATTTAATAAAAAAGCTATAAAGTCTTTCCAATGCAAACACAGAAAAACTTGAATGAGAATGGGCGTAGAGCGACACTTTTAACAACGAGCATGTCTTTGGTCGAAACAAATATGTTTTTTGTCAAAAAAGAAATATGGAGCATATTAAGTACAGCTTTGAAAATAAAACAACAAATGCACGACATGTAAAACAAAAAATCTATTTAACTTTCAATAAGAAACAATCGCGGTGTTTGTCATTTCACCTTGACGCCATATGCATCTTTCAAAAACTTAAGCAGCTCTTTTCTCTTCATCCTGACCAATATATCCACCAATGTTTCCCCATTTTTATTTTTTGTAGAAAGATCTGCACCATTTTTAATCAAAACCTCTATTATCGATTTACTGAGAACATCGCTACTAACAAATGCAACCATATGAAGAGGCGTACTACCAAAATTATCCCTCAAATCAACGCGAGCTTTATTTTCCAACAACAATCGTATCATGGCAAGTTTTTGGTGAAGAACAGCAAAATGCAATGGTCCATAACCGTAGGCGTCACGAGAACGATCATTAACATTGACTCCGCGACTAATTAAACTATTTACCTTTGACTTATCCCCACGCATAACAGCAAGCATCAGACCATTCAAACCAGTTTTCTTATCCCATCCTTCACCAAGCGCAACAACTTTATGTTTTTCTAATACTTCAAAAATATCTGTATATCCAAATTCATTAGCCTTTGCCTTTGCCAGCTCAATACTATCAGATGATATCAACAATCCCCACCAATCAAGTAGCATCTCCACACCACCTTGATCGCGCATCTCTACCGATCTAGTAAGCACCGTAAAGCCACGATTATCGCGCTCATTAATACGTGCACCATGTTTAATAAGATCACCCACTACATTCATTCGCACAGAAAGGTTACTAATGTGAAGAACAAACTGAATCGGTGGCTTACCACCGGCATTGCGTGCACGCACATCAATATAATTTGAGATTAATATCCACACAATCTCTATACTTTCTGCATCATTTCCATTTTGGATTGCATAATGTAACGCAGAATTAGCTTCTTTATCAACAACATTGACATCTGTACCTTGCTTGAGCCTTGATTTGACCTGCTCAACATTACCATCAGCAGCATCTTTGATCAATACAGGAACAGTATCCCCTGTAATGCCCCAGACATACCGAAATAATACCAACCCCACACACAAAACAATCACCAGCACTCGTATACTTACGGCCATAAAAATAGCTTTTTTTAGCTCCACAACAATCACTCCTTATTTTCCTAAACAGACTAGGTTATAAAATAAAATAATACCATTTATATATTTCTATTATCAATATTTGAAGGTGTTTCGTACCACAAAAAACCCCAATCACATTACAGATCTGCTGTTTTTATGGTATTCTATCCATTTCAGTCGCCCCAAAAACCGCCCATTATCAAATATTTTACCCCTAATTTTTTGGGAGCCCCATTTTCAAGATAAGTAACCTCCATGAAGATACAACACCTTTTCAATCAATTTACCCGCGGTACCAATTGGAATGCTGCCCTCTATATCACCTATAAGATCCTGTTTACTATTCTCTCATTCCTCCTGCTGAAAATCCTCACAACGAACGACTTTGCCGCTTGGGCAAACATCAACAGTGCCATTTTTCTCATACTACTGTGGCTTGATTTTGGCTTTCGCAAATCAGTACCTAGATTTTGCCCCGAATTTGCCCGCCACCACAACAAAACCAAGCAATTTATTTCCGCAATTATTATTTTTCAAGCCTGTGTACTAGTCGCCAGCATCCCCCTTATACGCTTCTGTCTTACTACCATAGCACAGCGACTTAATCAACCGCCAGCAATTACCATATTGATAGGGAGTACACTATTTATTACGCAAGGAATCATTGCCGCTATTCGCCTCCTCTATCATTCATATTTTCTTCACAAGCAATTCAACCTGCTCGCAATCATAGTTGTGATCACCGAAACGATCGCCAATATAATACTTATATACACCCTGCCAGCAAGCACCATCTTGCTCCATAGTGTGCTCACCAACAAAATAATAGCCGACTGCACCATTATTTTTTGTAGTAGCTTCATGTTTATCACATTACTACCGACCATCATCAAACCCAATACCACCATACCTCAAAAAAATATACCCAAGCGATTCATAAAACACTCAGCAGTCATGTGGATGAATAGCAACATTAAAAGTCTATCCGAACGTAATTTTTTAGTACCATTTATGACAATCACAATAGGGCCAGCTTTCGCCAATATTTTCAAGGTAGCAAATGATGCAGCGCTTCTTTTTTATCGCATTATCATCAAAACAATCGGCACAACGGACACATCCTTGCTTACGTATATAGAATTATCACGACAGAAAAATTACATGAGAATGGCATTCACCAAACTAACAACGAAGATTACCAGCCTCAGCCTTCCCCTTTTAGGAATAATTATCTTTATAAGTATTCAAAAAGATAGTCTACTTGCTGATCCATTCGTTTTTCATGCGTTTATCATAATGGTAGGAGGATATTTAATTGAAACTATGTTAATCCCATATGAACGATTGTTAGAAGTAAAAGGAAAGTATTGGTATTTATTCCTTGGGCATATTCCGTATATAACAATGCTAGTGATTTTACGTAATAACACCATAATATCGTTCATAGGTTTATTAGGGTTTATTTCGCTCGTACAAGGCGTCCGATTGGTAAGTATTGGGATCATTACCTGTTTCGCATACCATTTATATAAAATGCCCCTTCCAATTAGATTTATTCTCACGCGTATCATTTGGTACGGATTCTTGTTCGGGTTTCTCGGAATACTGTTATCTATAGAACCCATTAGACACATAGTCAACTACCTGATTCAGTATGTTCCTTTGCTGAAAGCATAGTATTGCTTCGAAGCTTCTTTTTTACCCCAAATTTGTAATTTGGGGACTCCACTAGTTTCCTAATTAGTTTTATACCTGTTCGCCTTTATTCCCCTTCCTTTTATTCCTCTTTCCTCAGAGAGTAGTGATGTATTACTCAGCACACGGTACAATTTTTACCCCTAAAAATTAAACGTTTTTTGGAAACACCATTAACTTTCTAATAAAGACTGGGTAGCGGTTGGCACAGAGGCACACGGAGGTAAGCACCTCAGCCTCCGTCATGTCCCCACGGGAAAAGGCTGAGGTGGGAGCCGGAGTGGGCGGTAAAGCTTTTATGCGTGCGCATAAAAAACCGAATAACACATGTGTGGATATAATTTATAAATTATGCGACATAACCCTTTGCCAATAGATCGTAATGGGAAAACCACAGGGTTATTACTATATTTCTACTTGTAATTTTCTGCTGTAAGTATTGCCCGAAAAATCGAAGTCATGGGGACATAAAAAACTTGAACCGCCCCCTATAAAAAACTTTAGTGCCTTAGACTAATATTTCTTTAGTTCGGCGTTGACAACATGGGGCAATTTAAGCTATAATCTAAGGAGAAAATAATTATATCACTTCTAACTCATGATGAGGGTAAAATGGGAAAAATTATCGGTATTGACTTAGGAACAACCAACTCGGTAGTCACCTTCATGGAGGGTGGATCACCAAAGGTTATTCCCAATAAAGAAGGAGACAACACAACACCATCTGTAGTTGCATATGACAAAAATGGAAAACGCTTAGTAGGTGTATTAGCAAAACGCCAAGCAGTAACCAATCCAGAAAACACCGTATTTTCAGCAAAGCGTTTTATTGGGCACAAGTATGATGAAGTACTCAATCAAATCAAACATATGCCATACAAAATAATCAAGCGTGATAATGGTGACGTAGGCATAGAAATTCAAAACAAAAAACACACTCCACAAGAAATTTCTGCATCTATACTTAGTCACTTAAAACAAATTGCCGAAGATTATCTTGGCCAAAAAATTACACAAGCAGTAATTACCGTACCAGCATATTTTAACGATGCACAACGGCAAGCAACAAAAGACGCAGGAAAAATTGCTGGTCTCGAAGTAAAACGTATTATTAACGAACCAACCGCCGCCGCATTAGCCTATGGCGCAGATAAAAAGAAATCTGGCAAAATAGCAGTGTTTGACTTCGGTGGGGGCACCTTTGATATTTCAATACTCGAAATGCATGATGGCGTTATTGAAGTAAAATCAACCAATGGTGACACTCAACTCGGTGGCGATGACATTGACCTAATGCTCATAGAATACCTCATCGACGAATTTAAAAAAGATCAAGGCGTAAATCTACGCTCAGATAAAATCGCATTACAACGACTAAAAGAAGGTGCAGAAAAAGCAAAGAAAGAACTTTCTACTCTGCATGAAACAGAAATCAACCTTCCATACATCACCGCAGATGCCTCCGGACCAAAGCACATGAATATTAAAATTTCTCGTGCAAAACTTGAAGCCCTCTGCAGCGATATCTTTAATCGCTTACTCAAACCATGCAAAACAGCTGTTGCTGACGCAAAACTTTCTACAAACGATATCGATGAAGTCATCTTAGTTGGCGGTTCAACCCGCATGCCAAAAGTACAACAATTGGTAAAAGATTTTTTTGGCAAAGAACCAATCAAATCAGTCAACCCGGACGAAGTAGTTGCAAATGGCGCTGCAATTCAAGGCGGTGTACTTGCTGGTGAAGTAACCGATGTATTACTTCTTGACGTTACCCCACTATCTCTTGGTATCGAAACCTTAGGCGGTATTGCAACCAAGCTAATTGAACGAAACACAACAGTACCAACCAAAAAATCACAAGTATTCTCAACGGCCGACGATAACCAAACAGCGGTTGATATTCGAGTAGTTCAAGGTGAACGTGAATTTGCAAAAGATAATAAGCTACTTGGACAATTCAGACTTGAAGGAATTCCATCTGCACCACGCGGTGTACCACAAGTTGAAGTGTCCTTTGATATTGATGCAAATGGCATTGTAAGTGTGTCGGCAAAAGACAAAGCAACAGGCAAAGAACAAACGATTACCATCACCAGCAGCAGCGGTTTAAAACAAGAAGAAATCGACCGCATGGTACAAGAAGCAAACGCACACGAAGACGAAGATAAAAAAACAAAAGAAACAATCGAAAAACGCAACCACCTTGATGGCGCAATTATTGAGGTTGAAAAAACCATCCATGAAAACAAAGATAAACTGAATGCAGATGATATTACGGCAACGCAAGTGACAATCGAAAAAGCAAAACAAGCGCTAAAAAACAATCCAGACAACGCTGCAGAATTACAAAAAGCCACTGATGAACTCACGCAAGCGTCATACAAAATTGCTGAAACATTGTACAAACAAAAAGAAACTACACAACAAAACAAAACCACCACCGACGAATCAGCACCACAAGGAACACCTAGTTCTGATCAAGAACCAATTGACGCCGAAATTAATCAGTAAAAAAAAGCAAGCCCGACACAATGTCGGGCTTGCTTTCAACCAAAAAATTCTCATCACATTTAAGAAGATTTTTTACAATTACAACCAGAGCAAGAACCACATGATGAACAGCAGCTTGAAGAAGATCCACCTTTTTTACATCCACAGTACAAGCTCATGAAAAACATAACCAAACTGTATAGCCCAGCAAGCCCAACAATATAGTACATTGGCAAAATAAGCATACGCAGCTGAACAAGCATAAATTGCATCGTAAAAATATTGAATCCAAATGGGATAAGCCCCATATTAATAGAGGCTAGTGCCGTAATTATCCATGATACCATCCCCAAAATACGCATAATTGGTGACTTCATAACATACTCCTTTTCATTAAAACAACCCGACCAATGAACACTCTTTAAGTTTTCATACCATAACAGTAATATTTATGCAACCAAATACACCGCCAAATGTGCAATAATTTGATCAAATAATAATTTTATTGCATACTAATAATTAAACGACCACGGTCAGACAATATATGAAATTAATGGGATCCCCAAAAAATTTTTAATTTTCAGGAAAAACCATGAGCATCAAAGCAGGACTCGTTGGACTACCAAATGTTGGTAAATCAACCCTTTTTAACGCGTTAACCAAATCAAGCATCCCAACGGAAAACTACCCATTTTGCACCATCAATCCACACATTGCAATCACCGAAGTACCCGATGGACGGATTACAAAATTACAACAGATCTATAATTCTCAAAAAGTTATCCCGGGAACCGTCACTTTTGTTGATATTGCAGGATTAGTCAAAGGGGCAGCAGCCGGTGAAGGATTGGGTAACAAATTTTTAAGTCATATACGTGAAGTTGATCTACTACTACACGTACTACGATGTTTTGAAGATCCTAACATTGTACGCACTGATCAAGTTGATCCAATCGCAGATTATGAAACAGTTATTGCAGAGCTCATGCTCAAAGATTTAGAATCAGTAGACAAGCGTATACCAAAAATTGAAAAATCACTCAAAAGCCAACCAAAAGCGGCTGAAAAAAAAGCACTAGAAGACGAATTTAAATTACTTACGCAACTCAAAGATACGCTCGATACAGGCAATGCAGAAAAAGTAAAAGATTTAGTTGCAAATTCACACATACAGACAATCACCCTACTCACCGCGAAAAACTTTCTCATTATCGCCAATATTTCCGAAGACGAACTCGAAAATGACGCATACAATCAAAACAGACATTATCAAGCACTCGTTGCCAAATTTGGCAATAATCATGTTATTCCAATCTGCGCACAAATTGAATACGAACTTTCACAACTGCCTGACGAAGAAGCACACGAGTTTATGGAAAGCCTCGGCATAAAAAAACGTAGCCTTGACGCAATCATCAGCGCCACGTACAAGCACCTTGGCCTTATCACCTTTTTCACCTGTGGTCCGAAAGAAATTCACGCCTGGCCAATTAAAAAAGGTACAACTGCACGCTATGCTGCTGGTGAAATTCACTCTGACCTAGAACGCGGATTTATTTGCGCAGAAGTATTTAATGACCAAGACCTTTTTACCCTCGGAAACACAACCGCGATTAAACAAGCGGGAAAAATAAGAATCGAAGGAGCAGATTATAATGTCCAAGATGGAGATATAATGCTCATTCGATTTAATGTGTAAACACCGATTAAATCAAACAATCCAATCCATACACATACAGCGCACCCAGTTGACTTTTTTTACCAATCAGCTAGTATTAATAGTAATATTAATAATAATAATACAGTTAGAAAGTCTAAATCATACTTGAGTCACTGGGAGGTACTCACAATGAAATATAACAATCTCGGCAATAAGACAATAGTAAGATCTATAGCGCTCAGTATCGTACTTACAGCTGCAAGCGTTTATCCAATACCTTCACCTCCACAAGCTGGCGTTTTTACCAAAACATTGCTCAGAGCATTGTGGGACAGCGTAACCCTCAAAAAAGAACTTGATCGCAATTGGGGTAAAATATTCGAAGAAGATAAAAAACAGATAGCAGAACCTACATTAGCAGCTAAAAATTTTAGAGAAGCTATTGAGGCAAATCCCACTATTACCATCAACCCTGGTGATTTCTTATTCGGTGCATCTCTTTCAGCATATCAAGCTGAAGGTGGAATTGGTGAAGAATGTGCAGCTGATCGCTTCTACAAAAAACATGGGCTTCCAGGTGCAGGCAATGCTATTGATTTTTGGAATAAATACAAACAATACATCAAGCAACTTAAAGAAAATGGCTTAAATACACTTCGTTTATCAATCTCATGGCCACGGGTTGAACCAAAACAAGGAAGTTATAACATTGAGGCCATCAAGCATTATCAAAAAATAATACAAACATGTAAAGCACATGGAATTGAACCCATTGTAGTTTTACATCATTACACCGTACCTTCTTGGTTTGAAAACGTAGGTGGCTTTACACAAAAAGAAAACATTCAATATTTTGTTAATTTTGCTACCACCATGTACAAAGCACTTGCAGGTGAGGTTCGTTATTGGTCAACCTTTAATGCTATTGAAGGCTATGCCTTTAAGGCATACTACACCGGTGAATTCGGAGAAACTGGTAACCTGCAAAAGACGGCAGTAGTTATGGCACATATGCTTGAATCACACGTACAAATCTATAAAACAATTAAAGGTAAAAACGGTTTGTATAAGCAATTAAAACAAAAACATTCACATATTCCTGAACCACAAATTGGTATTCAAAAAAATATTCACCAACTTGATCCATCGTTCAAAACATTAAAACATACATGTCTTTCTCCTATCAGCCGTATCTGTTGCGAAATTGGAAATATGCTTCAAAATGAAGGATTCTACGGTTTTTTTAATAATGGTAGATTTCGCATATATATTCCAAACAAAGTAGATGTTTTCCATGAAAATCCAATAGCCCCATATACCCTTGATTGGATTGGCGTTAATACGTACTCAAACCGTTACCTGTTCATCACAGACACGGCAAAAGATGATAATCCATTACGACTTACAGAAAATAAAAACTACCGTTTTTATCCTGAAGGTATTTACCGCGCAGTACAAGAAATTTCAGAGCGGATTGCAAAACCGGTTGGTAAAAAAAGAAACAAAAATAACAATCCAATTCCAATCATAATTACGGAAAACGGTATTGCCACAAAACTAGATGAAGCCGGTGAAGCAAGACGCCGCCGCTTTTATCAACAAGCACTGCATGCTATTACCCAAGCAATTAAAGATGGCTATCACATCATCGGTTACACACCATGGGCAGCATATGATAATTTTGAATGGCACCAAAAAAATAACAAAACTGGCGAGTGGATTAAAGGAGGCGTTGGCAACAAACGCTATGGCCTGTTTCATGTGAACTTTGATGATCTCACAAAAAAACCGAGCCTAAAAGACGGTGCGAGGGCATTCACTGACTTTGTAAATGCATTTCGTGAAACGTCTGCAAAATAATTCATGAGGCCATCACCCTTCAATTTATCTTTAGGGTGCACGGCCTTTATTATCTGATCACAAAATTAAATGAAAAGGTTGTTGAAGAATTATCCAAAAATCTTTTTCATTTACCAAATGCTTTTTTAGCAAACTGTGGCAAAACAAAACTCGCTTGATGAATAGCCGCATTATAATAGTTCAAGTCCTTAATGCGTGCAACTCGCTCTGGATCAAGGTTATCGGTTGGGCCAAATTTATTGGAACAATAGGAAAATCCAATAGTGCCACTTGGATACGTTGGAACCAACGTAAAATAATATGCAGACACAGGAAATACCTGCTGATTTTGTTTTTGTAGTTTTATAACAAAATCTTTGTCATAATACATCGATTCTGATTGTGTAACAGCAATCCCTTCATCAGTCAATGCACGCTGCAATCCCCGATAAAATTCTTTACGAAACAACACTTCGGCAGGACCAAAAAAATCAGTTGAATCAACACAAATAACGTCAAAATATTTTTCTTTTGATTTAATATATTCGGCACCATCGTCAATAATAACTGTCACGCGTGGGTCATCAAAGCTAGCGGAAAATTCAGGAAAATATTTTCGAGATAAATCAATAACTACCTTGTCAATCTCACACAACACCACCTCTTTAACCGTATCATGCTTTAAGACTTCTTTGAGGGTACCACCATCACCACCACCAACAATTAAAACCCGTTCTGGATTGGGATGCGCATTAAGTGGCAGATGAGCAATCATTTCATGGTAGGCAAAATTATCATACTGAGTAAGCATAATAATACCATCGAGGGTCAACATGCGACCAAAAGGTATAGTATCGTACACCTCAACTTTCTGGTAAGCAGATTTTTCCGCAGCCAACAAACGCTTGACCGCAATCGTTGTCCACATGCCACCAAATGCAGCATAATTTTCTCGAAATACCAAGCGGTTATTTTCTTGCATCAGAGGTTTTAACTCAGTTATACCGTTGGCATTGTCAACCGATACGTGCGTAATATCCAAAAAAGATTTAGCTGATAATTGATCACCTTCAGCCTTCTCAAACGGACTGCGCATTTTCACTGCCACTACTTCATATCGATCAGCACCAAGACCCTGCTTGATTACCTGCAGTGCTGCAAGATTATCGGTATGTGGCCCACAAGTAAAAATATCAACTGAAGAATAATTGTATTCGGGCCAGGTATGAATAGCAAGATGTGATTCTGCAACAATTACCGCACCACTTACACCCTGCGGAGAAAATTTATGGAATTTATGAGCAACTACTGTCGCATTTGCTGCTTTTGCCGCTTCAAGCATGATAGTTTCGACACCTCGCAAATCATCAAGCACCATTGCGTCGCATCCATGAAATTCTACAATTAGCTGCTCTCCCAAAACCCTTTCAGAAACCTTTGAAATCCCCGCAGAAAGATTTCCCTTCGCATTATGATTGATAATTTCCATAATATTTTTCCCCGATTAAGATAAGACAATGGATAAATATAAGACCAATAAATACTATACTTGTACACCAAATTGCCTTTTTTTACAAGATAATTCTACAATAGCCTAAAAAGATATATTCCATTTGTGATAAAATAGTATCCGCTTAACATATTAAATTTATTAAAATAAAACACATCATAGAAAAGAAATAAATTATAAAATTTGATTATTTTTTCAAACGTGACACGCTTATTAAGATAGGGCATTGTAGAATATCTCAATTTTAAGGACTATCTATGAACATATATAAAAATCTGAGCGTGCTACTCTCCATAGTATTGCTTACTACCCAAGCACTCGCTTACAATACCACCTATTGGAATTGGAAAATAATTGACACTAATCAGATTAATTTTCCAAAAACATTCTTGTGGGGAACAGCAACACACGCATACAACGTTGAAGGAAATACCACCAATAACACCTGGTACGCGTGGGAAACTCACACAAACGCAGACGGTACCCCATGGGCACAAGAACGCTCAGAGCATACATGTGATCACTGGAATTGCTATCAAGCAGATATTCAGCACATGAAAGAAATGGGACTCAAGTCCTATGCATTTTCAGTCGAATGGAGCAAAGTTGAACCTCATGAAGGACACTTTGATTCTACCGCATTACAACATTACGCAGATGTATGCAATGAACTAGTACGTAATGGTATAAAACCCGTTGTAATCCTCAAAGACTACCGTGACCCATTATGGTTTGCCTATCGTGGTGGATTTGAACAAAAAGACAATATTAAACTCTTTGTTCGTTTCTGTGCCAAAGTATTTGAGCAATTGCACGATAAAACACATATGTGGATTACCTTCTGGTCGCCTGAAAGCTATGCTACCAATGGATATTTACAAGGAAAAACCCCGCCTGGTAAAAAAAATATACCACTTACAATTGAAGTACTCAAAAATACGTTAGAAGCGCATGTTTCCGTTTATAAAAAGCTCAAGAGCATGCCAGGTGGTAAAACAGCACACATCGGTATTACCAAACACGTCTATCAACTCGATCCGTGGAATAGCTGGAATCCGCTTGACCACCTGGCATGTTTTATTACCAATAAATTAATCAACGAAACATTTTATGATTTTTTTACTACCGGCACATTTGCAATCAATATTCCTGGAATAGGACCCTTTAAAGTTTCAGTAAATCACAAAAACTCATACGCGCCAAAATCACTTGATTTTATCGGTATCAATCATTATTCACATGGATACATAAATAACTTCAAATGGGTAGAAAATCCTGATGAGATACCAACTGACATTAAAGGTTTTACCATCTACCCGGAAGGGCTGTATTTAGCAATTAAGGAAATAAGCCAAAACATCGCAACCAAACTTGATATTCCAATGTATGTAACACAAAACGGTATTGCTACTGCGGACGATAGTCTGCAAGATTTATTTTTAAAGCGCTATATGTATGCCCTTTCAAAAGCAGTTAAAGATGGATTTGATGTCCGTGGTTATTTTTATTGGACACTTATGGATGGCTATCTGTGGGGATCATATGATAAAAAAATGGGCTTGTTGAGTGTTGATCATGATACCCAAAAGCGCACCCGTAAAAATGGAGCGCAACATTATATTGATGTAATAAAACGATCACGATCTACTAAGCAGAAGGCCTAACTATTCATTTGGAACACAAAACATTGGTTTATCAAATCTATCAGTTTCTGATCAATTATTTCTTTAAATAAAAAAGGTAAACCTTTTTTATTTGCGTTCATTGCTGCGATTAGTTCAAGCCCTTGAGCAAAAGTAACCTGTATTATAGGGTTTCCATCTTCATCTTTGGTTACTATTTTAGTTAACATTTCCCATGTTTTATCGTCAAATAGAGTTAATTTCTCTAGCTTCCTTTCATTAATAGAAGGATAATAAACAAAAATAATAAATTTTCCATCCAAATCAAAAATAGCTGTCTCGGCCTCGTAATCTCCTATAAAATGTTTTACTAATTTTCCAGTTTTTGAATCGAATATTCTTATTTTATTTTCTGTGACATCTGAAACTAAAACAATAAATTTTTCATTCTCACTCCAGGCAATAGAAGA
>SDBT01004356.1_pt1 | contig 24080 bp, 27 predicted proteins | sample 2277101 | NCBI WGS metagenome assembly SDBT01 (sample SAMN10404973, study PRJNA504765) | marine sediment metagenome | isolation source: marine sediment core GS10_PC15, 103 cmbsf | place: Arctic Ocean: Southern Knipovich Ridge | collected 2010 | reverse complement strand
TTCTTTAGAAGAAGCCTTTTCTGAAGCCATTAAAGTACAAGGGCAAGAAGCAAAAGTTTTGGTAATGCCCTATGGAGGTTCTACTTTACCTAATTTAAAGACAAATTTTAGGCAAAATTAAAAATGAATATCTCTGGATTTGTGCAATTTTTTCTTTCCTTTTTTGAATATTAATACCATTGATGTTCTTTGGAAAACAACAATAAATAACAATTCATACTATTTATTATATGCAAAGGTCTTATATTTGAATATATTTATTAAAAATAATTTAACCCATATAAAACTTTTTTTTGTTGGCCTCTTTTATGGGTGTGTTTTTATTGCCGGTAAAATTGTTGCTCCATACCTTCCGCCGTTCACTACTGCTTTTTTGCGTTTTTTTATAGCTCTCTTTTTTTTGGTACTATTTTTCCTTGTTATGTATGGAAAATTACCCAAAATCAATTTACGTCAAATTCCGTTAATTCTTTTTTTAGGAGTAACCGGTATTGCAGCTAATAATTTCTTTCTTTTTTTGGGATTGAAGTTTATTTCAGCTAGTCGGGCATCAATGATTGCCTCTTTAAACCCTGCTGTAACTGCCATACTTTCAAATTTAATATTTAAAGAGAAATTGGGCAAATTTAATTTTATAGGGATTATTATTTCCTTAATTGGAGCCCTTATTGTAATTTCTAAAGGAGATCTACAAGTTATTTTGCAAGAAAAGATTGGCATAGGAGAATTATCAATATTGGGGTGTGTTGTATGTTGGTCTGCCTTTACTATAGCTGGTAAAATTTTGGTAAAAGAACTTAAGCCATTGATAGCTATATCTTATGCATGCCTTGCGGGTAATCTGATTCTAATAATCCCTGCTATTTTAGAAGGAGAACTTCAAAATTTTATGCAATATAATATTTCAGTATGGATAAGTATTTTTTTTATGGGATTTTTTGGCACTACTTTAGCCCTTGTCTGGTTCTATGAAGGAATTGACAAAATTGGTCCTTCCAGAGCTGCAATATTTATTAATCTTCAGCCGATCTTTGCTACTTTAATAGCTGTATTGATTCTTCGCGAAAATATTTCCTTTTCTTTCATTGTAGGAGCGATTTTTGTGTTAAGTGGCATTTATCTAACTAATTATCAATTTGCAGAAAACAAGATATAGTCAGATGGAAAATAAAATATAAATAAAACATAAATAATAGTTTAACTTAACTTATCCGCATTTGGTTCATTTTTAAAACATATCTAAATGTCATGTTGGAATAGTGCTTTTGCTGTTTTTGCAGAGGTATTAATTTTATGAAATTTAGGATAGATGTAAAAAAAGCAATATTTTTTCTTAAACTATTTAGTAAAACACTTTTATAGATAAAGTAGTAATTTTTGATAGTGTTATCAACTGACCATCTCTTTCTTTTTTACCATCCATCCTCCTTTATTCATTTAGCGGCTTGATAAGTAATTAACCCATTATTCAAGGATATTATATCTAAAATTGCATTAATTTTTACCCAAAAAAAACCAATTCCACAAGTTAAAATAGGAAAATCTTTTAAAAATCTTTAAAAAATTGACATTAAAATAAATAACTGATATACTGGTGTTAGTAATACAAATATATTTTAGAGATTATATCAAATATATATTGTGATAAGATATATCATTCTATAATTTAACGAATGAAGGTGATAAAAATTAGAGATTGCGATGAGGTTTATAAAATAATTAAAGATCTAATTATTAAAAACAAGTTAAAGTCTGGTTCAATTATTTATGAAAAAGAGTTACAAAAAAAATTAAATTATGGTAGAACTCCAATAAGGGAAGCTTTAATTAGACTTTATTACCAAGATTGGCTAGTTGATATTGTTAATAAAAAGGGTATTTTTGTTTCAAATATAAAACTTGAAGATATACAGATAATTTTTGAATTAAGATACGCGTTAGAAGGACTAATTGGAAAACTGGCAACAGAGAGAATATCCGATACACAGATAAAAAAAATTGAAGAATTAATTAAAAAGAATGAATGTTTAAAAAAAATATCTTATTCTGAATCTATAGAGGTTGATTTTAATTTTCATAATATCCTTATAGAAGCTACTGGCAATAAATTTATAGCAGATATTTTTAGTAAATTATTCAACTATAGTACTAGGCTCTTATACTTACAATATGCAAATAGATATAAATTCAATATATCAGAATATAGAGAAATTTTAAATGCATTGAAAGATAAGAATGCAGAGAAAACATCAAATTTATTAAAAAAACATATTGTTGATTTTTGCTCGAGTTATTTTAAGAATATCTTTGTTTAATTGAAAATGTGGGATTAGGCGCAAGTTCATAAAATTAATTAATATAATATAAATTTTATTAATAAAATTAAAATAAGAAAGGAGAGTAAATTAATATGAAGTGATTAACTAATAAATTCAATTAATTTTGGGATAGTTATTTTTAAATATTACTGGAATATTCAATATTTTTAAAATTTGGAGGAATAAAATGGGAAAAAAATTACGTAATATTCAAATATGTAAATTATTAAATGGATATGAGCTTTCTTTAACTCTCCATGAATTTTCATGTAACAAACCTGGACCTACGTTAGGACTTTCTGCTACTTTTCATGGAGACGAAGACCTTCCAATAGAAATTTTAAGACAATTTTCATTGGAATTAGGAAATTTAGATTTTAAAGGCAGAGTTTTGATATTACCGGTAGCAAATCCTAGTGCGTTGGGAGCTTTTACTAGAAATAACCCAATTGACATGAACAACCTTAATCGAGTTTTCCCTGGATCTAAAGAAGGGACAATGAGTGAGCAAATTGCTCACGCAATAGTAACGGAATATATACCACAAGTAGACTATTTTCTTGATTTTCATTCAGGAGGAGCGGTTCCTACGGTAGAATATTCGGCTGTATATCCCAAAGGTGAGGAATTAGCAAAGATGTTTGGACAAAAATATCTGCATAAAGGGAGTGGGCTCCTAGGATCTATGGCATATTATCTAGCTACAAAAAATAAGCCCGTGGTAATTGGTGAATTTGGCGGGGGAGGCCAGAATAATAAATATTATATTAAACAAGGTCTGACAGGCATAAAGAATGTGATGAAATATTTAAAAATGATAGACGGTGAGCCTAATCTTCCTGAGGTACAATATGATGTAAAAGAAATGGTTACTATAAAAGCCAAACATGGTGGTATTTTTAGCCTAAACCTAGGTATGGATTCAATGCATTCGGTTATCCCCAAAGATAATCTACTTGGTATAACTTACAGCCCTTATACCTTTGAAGAAATTGAGCGTTTTTATGGACCTTTTAACCGTAACTTAATTATTCTTTTAAGAGCAGATGTAGGTAGGGTGGATTCAGGAGAAGTAATGTTTATGATAGGAAATATGGATACTGCTGAACAGATATAAATCTGACAATTTAAAATATGAATTTAATTGAAGGAGGAATATATGTCAAGTTTTATTTTTAATGCAAAGGTAGAGGAAACGCGCTACCGTTATAAGATGTTGAATCTAGTGCGTAAAGACAAATTCGATTTCATTATGCCCGGAGCTATGAGGGACAATGGCATAGACATGTGGATTCATGTGATAAAAAGAGGTGTTCCGGATCCGTTTGAGTTGGATTTTGGTGTGAACCCTGATTACTTCCTCCTTTCCCGCGACTATTCCACGGGATATTTCGTTTTTACAGATCGCGGTAGCGATAGAATTGAAAGGGCGCTTTTTGGGGTAAGTCGTCCCGCAATTGCCGATGAATCAGTATATGACATAATCGGTGAGGAAAGGGATTTCGCAAAATACGTAGCAGAACGAAACCCAAAACATATTGCTGTTAATATGTCAGAATGGCTACCCCATCTTGATACTTTATCTTACACTGGATACTTTAAACTATGCAAAATGCTTGGTGATGAAAATGTAAAAAAACTTGTATCATCAGAAAATGTTCTAACGGATTTCCGGGTCAGAAGGGTACAGAGTGAAATCATTCTCTTTACCAAAGCATGTGAAATACAGCGTGAGTTGATGGAATCAGCCTTTAAAAGCATTGTTCCAGGAGTTACAACCAGAGAGGATATGGGCTGGTATGCCCAAGGATGGCTATTAGACAAAGGAATAGAGAACTATCATTATTATAATGGAGTGATCAGGAAAATTCCGAAAATTGCGCATTCCTGTGTTTCTGACTCCTCCGAGTGCGCTGACCCTAATTATGTCTACCAAAGGGGAGATATGATAAAGTGGGACTATGGCTTTATTTATCTGAACTTTGGTACGGATTATAAGAGATGGGCATATATCTTGTGTAAGGGAGAAAAAGGTCTTCCAACAGGTGTTCAACACGCGTGGGATGAAGCAGTAAAAGCCCAGGAGATTCTCCGAAAAACCATAAAGTCTGGTCCGACTGCATTAGAGACACTTGAAATAGTCAATAAAGCAATTGAAAATGCGGGTTTTGTTAACACACCTTTTACTAGCACAGCTGAGGATGAGGAGATAGTTGCTTCACTTGGTGACTCAGAGAAAACAGGCTTTTCAATAGATTGTCACTGTGTCGGAAATGCAGGTAACAGTCAGGTTGCGGTTGGTCCTTCAGTGGCGCCTTTCAGAAAAGATCGTGCTCATCTCAAAGTTCAATCAAATAATCTGATTGCGTTTGAATTTATTATACATTCCTGGATCCCTGAGTGGGGTAAAAGATTTATGATAAATCTTGAAGAAAACGCACTTGTTACAGAACGTGGGGTTGAAGCACTTTATCCCAGACAGGAAAAAATAATTCTTATACGCTAACTTCATAGTTTTAGTATATATGTGACACTATGGTAGTGCTGCTTTTATTAACTGATTGACCCTCTGATGAGAAGGGTAAATGACTGTAAGATTATAAACGATTTTTTTTAAAATATAAATTTATTGGGTTGTTGTAATTTAGAGATTTATATAAAAAAGATAGGACTTCACGAAATTAAAAGAATAGATTTTTGCCCTCCACCCCTCTAAAAAGGGGAGAAAAAAAGGTAAAAAATCTAAAAAATGCTTTTTAAAACCCGCTATCTACAAGGGTTTTGGAGCTGGAGGGCAGATTAAAAATAGGTGGCCCTGGAAACCGTTGATAGATAAGGGTTTTCTAATTTCGTGAAGGGCAATAAATATAGATTAAAGGAGGTAAAAACTATGGATAGTAAATAATTTTATTTTTAAGAAGTATATTCAATAATCAATTTTTTTAAAGGAGGTTCTATTATGTTAAATAGAAAAGTTAAGATTTTGGCGATTAGTTTATGTTTGATGGGAATTTTACTCAGTTTAACCGGTTTAGGTATTGCGGGAAGTATACTAAGATATAGCTCCGATTGGCCAGTTTCTATGGATCCAGGTGTTAAAGCAACTGTACAAGCTATAACTGCACAAGTAAATTTACTTGACCCTTTAGTTTTCCCAGATACTAAGGGAAATATCATACCACATCTTGCAGAAAGTTGGGATACGTCACCTGATGGCTTGCATTATACCTTCCACCTACGTCCAGGGGTTAAATTTCATGATGGAAGGGAGTTAACAGCTGAAGATGTTAAGTTTAGCATGGATCGTTTAATAAAGATGGGAGGAGGATCGGCATATTATTGGATGAACCTTATACAAGAAACAGAGATTGTCGATAAATATACTGTGGCATTTCATCTGAAAACTTCCTTTGGGCCATTTATGACCACTTTACCTCTTTTCTTTATTGTAAACAAAGGTTTAATCATGGAAAATATCAAACCAGGAGAATATGGTGAGATGGGTGACTATGGTAAAGCTTACGCTTTAGATAATGATATCGGTTCTGGTCCCTATATAATTAAAGATTACAGTCGTGGGTCATATCTGCTTATGGGTAAGAATACAAATTATTTCTTGGATATTAGTACTGCTCCGGATGAGTTTAAAATGATTGGGTCAAGGGAATCAGTATTATTAAAAACATTGATGAGTAACCGAGAGTTAGAGATGACTAATAAGTACGAGCCACCTGATTTAGTTGAAGCTTTATCAAGAATTGAAGGTGTAGGAGCTGCTGCGCTCCGGATGACATCTTCCTTAAGCTCCATTTGTATGAATACTAAAAAACCACCTCTTGATGATATCCATGTCCGAAAAGCATTGTCTTGGGCTTTCGATTATGATGAAGCTCAAAAGTTATCTCCATGGGCTGTTCAGGCAATAGGACCTGTTCCGAGGGGTCTTTTTGAGAGTGAGCCAAATTTTTTTCAATATAATCGTGATTTAGAAAAAGCAAAGCTGGAATTAAAACAGTCTAAATACTATGGTCATTTTGATGAATATCCTATGGAAATACACTGGGATAGTAATCCACTTTTTGAGAAATATGCTATGCTAGTTTCGTCGAATGCTGCCGATATTGGTTTAACTGTTAGGGTTAGAGAATCAACATGGACATTACTTGTTGCTGCTGCTTCTAAGGCAGACACAACTCCGCACCTCAAGGCGTACCCTGGTTCAATTTTTCTTCCAGATGCCGGTATTTCACTTAAAGCACGATATCATTCTATATCATCTGGTACATGGAGTAATTTAGAATGGTTACTCGATCCAATTCTTGATAAAATGATTGATGAAGCAATTGCTACTGTAGATAAGAAGGAAAGATTAGCTAAATATATGGAAGCTGCAAGATATATAGTAGACCTTGTTCCAACCATTTGGATCTCAGAGATACCAGAAGTTCGTACTTATCAGGCTGCATATGTGGATTGGCCTGCTGCTAAAGGAGAAGCACTCTCGTACCTTGCGTTTAATAATTCTGCGCGGTTCATAAAAATAGATACTGAAAAAAGAGAAGAATTATTGAAAAAATAATCAAAATATGATAAGGTGGTGTATTTATAGTTAAGAAGAAAGCCCTGAAGGGCTTTCTTCTTAACTTATCAGTCGAAAATTATGAAAAATAGAAGAATAAAATTTGTAATAAAAAGGATATTTCAGCTTATATTTGTTTTATTGGGTGTTTCTATACTTATTTTTATTTTGACTCGGGCTATACCAGGTGATCCAGCAAGGTTGGCTCTAGGAGAAAGGGCTCCTGAAGAAGTGGTAGAACGTCTCAGAATTGCAATGCATTATAATGAACCGGTACATATTCAATATTTTTACTGGTTTAAAAATGTTCTTCATGGTGATTTTGGAACTTCTCTTATTACAAACCAACCTATTTTAGAGGATATTAAAGAAGTCCTCCCAGCAACTTTTGAACTTGCCATGTATGCTTTTATCTTTATGACGGTTATTGGAATTACGCTTGGTGTTTTATCAGGTCGATATCATAATACGTGGGTAGATAACTTAGGACGGATCGCTTCATATTTTGGTGTTGTAACGCCTTCCTTTGTATTTGCAATTATAGGTATGTTAGTTTTTGGCTACGTACTTAATGTTCTTCCTTCTATGGGAAGGCTTAGTCCGGAATTAACAATTCCTCCAAAAATAACAGGTTTAATAACAATTGATGCATTAATTCAAGGCAATTTTAAGGTTTTTATCGATGCCCTTAAACATTTAATATTGCCGACGGTTAGTTGCGGTTTAATGGGGATGGGACAAAACGCAAGAATTGTTCGAGCATCATTTTATAAAAACATGAAAAAAGATTTTGTTGCAGCTGCAGAATCTTATGGAATTCCTGAAAAAGTTTTAATATTCCGTGATATTTTAAAACCTTCTCTTGTGGCGCCAGTATCTATAATGGGGTTAAGTTTTGGTTGGCTTATTGAACAAGCCTTTCTCGTTGAATTGATTTTTAATTGGCCTGGATTTGCTCGTTATGGAATGATGGCGATGTTACAAAAGGATCTTAATGCTATAACTGGGGTAATCCTAGTAATGGCTGTAATCTTCACCTTACTCAATATCATTGTTGATCTCATTGTCGATTTTCTCGACCCTCGAATCCAACTAATGAAGGAAAGGAGCGAATAAATAAAATGAATAAGATGAAAAAGAGTATTTTCCACCCAGTATTAAATTCCAGAAAATGGGAGAATAGTCAAAGAAACTGGTATAAATTTTCCCGTAATTATCTTTCTATTATAGGACTAATAATAATTGCTATTCTTCTATTTATTGTAATATTTGCTCCTTTTATTGCACCTCATCCTAAAGCTGTTAGTAGTTCTGTAAATTTTGCTGAGGCAAAAAAACCACCCAGTTTAAGCTATCCTTTTGGAACTGATATTTTTGGTCGCGATATTTTAACTCGTATTTTATATGCTTTTAGAATTTCATTATTAATGGCTTTTGTGGTTCTTTCAATATCAGCTCCCATAGGGATAACTTTAGGACTTATTGCAGGATATTATCATGATACATGGATTGATATTATAATTATGCGAACTACGGATATTTTTCTTGCTGTTCCTGCATTAGTTCTTGCCCTGGCAATTACTTCTATTTTACCTCGAAATTTATTTACTACTATGCTTGCATTATCTGTAGTATGGTGGAAAGCGTATTGTAGGATGGTTTATGAATTAGTCACTTCTATAAAAAGTGAAAATTTCATTCAATTAGCAGAACTAATTGGTGTAGGAAAATTACATCTTATTTATAGGGAAATTCTTCCTAATTGTCTTTCAGAAATTATTACTAAAATGTCTTTAGATGTAGGATCAATAATTTTAGTTGGATCTAGCCTAAGTTTTGTAGGGCTTGGCGCGCAACCTCCTACTGCTGATTTAGGAAGTATGATTGCTAGTGGAATTAAGTACTTACCTGAGCAATGGTGGATGACAGTATTTCCTGGGATTGCCCTGACAATAGTCGTATTAGGATTTAATCTTTTGGGAGATGGAATTCATGATATATTTATAGGTGGGGAGGTTTAATTTATGCAAGTACCCTTACTTGATGTAAAAGATTTAAGTCTACATTTTAAGGTCTTCGGTGGTTTTCTTAAGGTGTTAGAAGGAGTAAATTTTACAGTAGGAACTAAAGAGAAGGTTGGATTAATTGGTGAAACAGGTTGTGGGAAGACTACCACAATGAAGGCAATAATAAGAATTCTTGGTATGACCTCAGCAAGGATCACTAAGGGTGAAATCTTATTTAAAAGAAGAGATACTCTAAAAATGGATAAAGCAGAGATACATGGACTTATAAGAAAAGAAATTTCTATGATTTTTCAAGATCCTACTGCTGCTCTTAATCCTTTCTTTTCGATAGGTTCTCAATTTAGAAATATTATAAAGTATTCGGGGGGAATGGAAAAAAAATTAACAAAAGTGGAGATTAAAGCTCGTATGATAGAAACATTAAGGGAAGTTATGCTCCCGGATCCGGAAAGAATATTGGAAGCCAATCCTACTCAGCTCTCTGGAGGTATGCGTCAAAGGATTTGTATTGCACATGCATTGTTAGGTAACCCTAATTTATTAATTGCCGATGAACCTGGGACGTCGCTTGATGTTACAATTCAAGATCAGATTCTTCGTTTATTAAATAATTTAGTGAAGGAAAAGCATTTATCAATAATATTAATTAGTCATGCTTTAGGAGTGATTAAGAATATCACTGAAAGAACATATGTAATGTATGCCGGTTCTATGGTAGAGGCAGCAAAGACAGCAGAAATGTTTAGTAATCCCTTACATCCATATAGTCAAGATTTAATAGCTACTGTTCCCAGACTTACGGGGGAAGGAATATCTCAGGGAATTCCAGGGCATATTCCTGATTACCTCAATCCACCGCCAGGGTGTCGGTATCATCCAAGGTGCAGGAATGTAATGCCGATATGCAAAGTAAAAAAACCACCTTTTTTTAGAGTTAAGGATGTTCATCAAGTTGCATGTTGGCTCTTTAAAGAAAAGGGGGATAAAGTTGTTAAATAGTAATGTGTTAACTGTAAAAAATCTTAAGAAATATTTTGTTACCCAACAAGGAATTGTTAAAGCAGTAAATGATATTGATTTCTCAATTAAAGAAGGAGAGATACTTGGTTTGGTAGGTGAGTCTGGTTCAGGAAAGAGTACAGTGGCTTATACTATAGCTGGTTTATATCATCCTACCTCAGGAAAAATTATTTACAAAAATCAAGATATTAGTAAGGAAAGTAAAAAGCGTTCCAAGGAATTAAAAAAGGAGATACAAATTATTTTTCAAGACCCGGGTACTTCTTTAAATCCTGCGAGGAGCATTTATTCTATACTTGAATTACCACTTGAAGTACATGGTATTGTTAAAAATCGTAAAGATCGAATTGAGAGGGTTAAAAAACTTCTAAAAATGGTTGAGCTACCAGAAGGTTATGTTTACAAATATCCCAAAGATATTGGAGAAGGAGAAAGGCAAATGGTTTCAATTGCACGAGCTTTAGCAACAAATCCTTCTTTAGTTTTATTGGATGAACCTACATCTGCCTTAGATGTGTCAATACAAGCAAAAATTATTGATATGTTAATTAAATTTCAAAAGGATTTCAATTTATCTTATCTTTTTATTACTCATGATTTAAGCTTAATGCGGAATGTAGCTTCATCAGTTGCTATTATGTATCTTGGCAAAATTTGTGAAAATGCATCAAGTTCGGAATTTTTTAGGAATCCTATTCATCCCTATACACAGATGTTATTATCATCTATACCAGTTCTATCTGATGAGGAAGAAAAGCTTAAACCTAAAAAAGTAAAATCTATAGGTGAGATTCCTAGTCCAGTAAATATTCCCTCGGGTTGTAGTTTTCATTCGAGGTGTTCTAAGAAAATGGACATATGTTCTAAAGAGGATCCGGTTATGGTAGAAATAAGCAGAGGACATTTTGTTAGGTGTCATCTTTATTTATAATGAATAGAAAATTATTTTCATGTATTTTCTAAAAATTATTATGAAAATAGAAATAAGAAATTAGGAGTAAATCGAAATGGTGGATTTGAAAAATTTACATGATAATGCAAAAGAAATTAAAGGCAAACTATGTTTATTAACTTACCCTTTGGCAATTAAGATGATAAAAAATGAAAAGGAAATTTCTAAAGATGCGATAAGACCAGTTAAAGATATGGTTTATTACCTTGATAATTTTCAGGCTTTTTCAATGTCCCGAAGGGGACAGAAGACAATTGTTATGACCAAAGAAGATATGCGGTGCATGGCACCATTTGTAGGATATGGGTTTGTAAAACCATCCAAAGAATGGCTTAAAGCAAAATATCGTACTTTATTGGGAATTAATCCGGAAGCTAGGCAAAAAGCTGTGCAATCCGCTCCTCGTTTTAAAGTGGGTGAGTTATGGGGATAATCTCTGCTCCTTTAGAAAAATGTTGTTTTGAACCAGATTTGGGTATTAGTACCAACTCGTGGAAACCCCACGGGCAAGCCCGTGGCACCTTAAACCAATTCAAGCTTCGCTTGACCTAAATCCTGAGTTTTTTGCCATCGTACGTATTCTAATATGCTCTTTTCATCCAGGCCTATAGTAGAGACAAAGTATCCTGGTGACCAGACGATATTCTCTTTCCAGTATACCTTGGATAGCCAGGAAAACTTTTTCCTTAAGTGACTTGCTGTTTGAGCTTTTATCCTACTTATTACTTCGGACACTTTATATTTGGGTGGTATTATCATCACCATGTGGATATGATCTATCTGGATATTGTATTCGATAATCTCACAGCCGGGTAGACTTCTTAGTACTTTGGGAAAAAGTTTTCTTAAGTACTCCGAGAGGCCAGGATTTAGGATACGGCGGCGATATTTGGATACCCATACTATGTGATATTCGGTGCGATATGCACTGAGTCCTGAAAGTCTAATTTCCATAAGTACATTGTAACATATCGCCACCTATTCATTCATCCACGGGCAAGCCCGTGGTATTCTGCCCTTCGGGTTAATAAAGTACAATCGGGCGCTTTTATAGGAAATATTTTAGCATTTTATGAAGCAGCAAAACAATATGGTGGTAAATACCAATAGTTAATTGATTGCAAGAATATTAATAAGTGTTTTTAAAATAGATGAATTTTTAAATTAGGAGGACAATGATGACCAACAAAGAAAGGTTTATTGCTACTGTATTATTTGATAAACCAGATAAGGTTCCATTTTGGCCAGGAGAACCTAGAGAGGCTACGCAGAAAATATGGCGCAAACAAGGATTACCAGAAGGAGAAGAATGGTTTTCCTGTATAGTAAAAAAGTTAGGCATAGAAGTAGAATATATGTAGGCCGATATGACAACTGAAATAAATTCTAGAATGATACCTGAATTTGAGGAAAAGATAATAGAACAAAAAGAACGCACCCAAATAGTGCAGGATTGGAAAGGCAATATTTGTGAAATATCTAATGAATATGATGTTTCTAATTTGCGTCCTTATGTGTGGCGAGCCCCTGTAACGCGTAGGTGGATAAAATGCCCTGTAGAAAGTTGGAAAGATTGGAAACAAATGAAAGAACGCTATAATGTTAATGATTCAAGAAGATTTCCCTTAAATTTTGAAAAAGATTTTGAAATGGTAAACAGACAAGAAAAGTTAGTGAAAGTAAATTTTTGTGGATTGTTTTATTAATTGCGTGAATGGATGGGATTTGAAAATCTATGTATTGCTTTTATAGAACAGCCTGATTTAATTCATGACATGATAAAGTTTCACGGTGATTTTGTATCTAAAATGTTAGAGACGTTATTGAAATACGTTAAAGTCGATTATATAATGATAAATGAAGACATGGCATATAAACAAAAAACTATGATATCACCAGCAATGATTAGGGAATTTATTCTACCAACATGGCATCAATGGGGAGAAATCATACATAATGCTGGTTCAATATGTGATTTAGACTCTGATGGATATATTGGTGAACTCATACCTCTCTGGATTGAAGCTGGATTTCGAGTTAATGAGCCAGTAGAAATAGCAGCAGGTAATGATTTGAAAACATATCAAGAAGCTTATGGTAATAGTATGGCATATATGGGGGGAGTCGATAAGAGGGTTATAGCAAAAGGAGGGAAAGATATTATCGAACAAATAGAAATGCTAAAGCCAGTTGTACAAAGAGGAGGCTATATTCCTATCTGTGACCATGGAATACCAACTGATGTATCTTGGCAAAATATGATAGAATATTGTAAATTACTAGCTAAATTAACAGGCTGGTTATGACATTAAAGAAGCTCTCCACAGGATCTAAGGTTTCTATTTCGATGATTTCTAAAGTTGAAAACTTACAGACACTCACTTCTATCGCAACGTATATTAAAATTGCATCTGCCTTAGGAATATCATTTAGTCAGCTTATTAGTGATGATAACACAGATGTTAATATTAATATAGTCAAGGCGACAGAAAGACCTATAATTACTAAAGGACCACATGCAGCAAGTCCTCCTACTTACAAAAAAGGAAAAAAAGAAATGGAGCCTTTCATATTTTACTACTCAAAGGGAAAGAAATTTCCTATGAGAAGTGTTCGGGTCTATATTTTCGGTCACCATTATAGCAGTTATAACTTGGGTAGAACCGGTACCGGCTTAGATGCTCCTTATTATATTAAAATTTTGGTAGAAGACAAGGATGTAACTAAAATTTTGATATAAAGGAATTAGCAAAAGAAATACCTAAACGTGCTAAAAGAGTTTCGGGAAGTCAAATTAATTGGGTAGTCGCTTCTTCGACTATAAAAGTTATATTAGGTATTTTGAATAATACAAATGAATTAAGTCACGTACCGGGACCAGAAGGTTTGGTAGGTGGTTATCCAGTTCGTTTAAGTAAAGATGGGGTGAAAGTCTTTTTACCAGAGGGAGTAACCAGAGAAAAAGCCATTCAGATAAATGAAGAAGCTCAAAAATGGGATGGCATAGAAAAAATTGAGGAAGATGGGACTGTTGTACTAGCTCAATAATTCGGTAACTTTTGATAGCTATTGCCGCGATTATTGGTAATGACGCCAATATTGTGCATCAATATGGGATTAACTCTTTTAATTAGTGTTTCTGGGCAACCGATGAAATTAGATGAATCAGTATCTGAAAAGTTTCGTTAATTAAAAACAGTATAAAGCAATCTATGAGTGCAATAAAGACAGGTAAAGAAGAATTAAAGAAAAAAAGGGGTTGGTAGGGATGTTTGAAAAAATGAAATTTGGTCTTATTGGTGGTGGGATGGCAGGTCCTCTTTCAGCGGGAGCATTAAATGATATTAAAGAAGCTGAGCTGGTTGCATTTGCAGATATTAAAGAAGATGTATGTAAAAATTTTTGTAAGAAATACAATATAAAGGATTGGTATACAGATTATAAAGAAATTTTACAAAGAGACGATATTGATGCAGTATATATAGCCACGCCTCCTTATTTACATGAAGAAATGGTAGTTAGTGCAGCTAAAGCCGGTAAACATGTCATGTGCGAAAAACCTATAGCGATAAATTTATTAGAAGCAGATAGAATGATTCAAGCTTGCGAAGAAGCAAATGTGACTTTTGGTGTTATCGTTATGTGTAGATACTATGATGCAGCAGAAAAAATTAAAAAAGCATTGGATGAAAAGAGACTGGGTAAGATATTGCTAGTAACACTTACCGGAAAGTCTTTTAGGAATGATGAGTATTATGCATCTGGAGCTTGGAGGGGAATGTGGAAAGGCGAAGGCGGCGGTAGTTTAATGAGTCAAACCATTCATTTTATTGATCTAATGTTATATTTTATTGGAGAAGTTGATAGTTTATCTGGTAGCTATATGACTACGATTCATAAAGATATTGAAGTTGATGATATGGCAGTGGCCCAGTTTAAATTTAAGAATGGTGCAATAGGAGTATTAGATAGTAGTACTGCTGTAATTCCAGGATACCCGAGAATATTGGCAATTCATGGTGAGAAAGGGACTATAATCATGGATGAAGATAAAATAAAAGAGTGGAAGGTAGAAGGAATGAACGAAGAAGACTTCATATCTAAGGATAAAGAGGCAGCTAAAACTATCACCAAGGCAGGATATGTTGAGACTGAGTTTCACCGCAGGCAACTATTAGATTTTATGAAAGCAATTGTTGAGGGAAAGAAACAGAGATTTGATGCAACAGATGAGCGAATTGGCATAGAACTTATAAGAGCTATTTATCAGTCTGGTGATACAGGAAAAGAAGTAAAATTTCCTGTGATTGATAGAGAAGAATATGGTAAAGAAACGAGAATGTAATTTTTTAAAATCATTGATAAAAAGGAGTGGTTAAGATGAAAAAATTACCTGTTATGGAAGAGGTTATAAATAATTATTCTCAAAGAAAATGTGATAAGTTAGTAAAAATATTAAAGGAAGAGGGAAATACAGAAGCACTAGAATTGTTTAATGAGTATAAAAATGATAAAAAAGGTTTCCATGATTATATGCAGGGATTTGCAAATATAATTATGGGGTATGTGCAAAAGTATGGGGGAGACGAGGTGGTATGGAAAAATATGCAAGATTACGCCCGATATGGCTACCCCCCATTTATAAACAAATGGATTGAAGCATTCGAAAAAGGTGAAACAGGTCCGGAGAACTTTCCTTTGGAGGAATATTTAATAAATAGAGCAACAGTTTGGGAGAAGAATCACGATAATTTACAGAGGTGGGAAGAAGATGATGAGAAGGTAATACTTACCCTGGATCCATGCGAGAGTGGTGGTCAAATAGTTAGAGATACACTCCCCGAAAAGGTAGCCGTGACAGGAGAAGCACATACCTGGTGCTATAATACAAAAGGTTTTCCAATTTATTGTTTGAATTGTACTACTATGTGGGAATTTGGGTGGTATGAATGGTTCGGATGGCCAGTAATTATTTTTGAGGTTCCTGAGATAGGGAGCAAAGGGAAGTGTGTTCACACTATTTATAAGGATCCCAAGAAAATACCGGATAGTTATTATAAGAAAAGAGGACTAAAAAGGAAAGTTTAAAAATTAGAACCATGGAAAATACTGCTCATTTGGATGCCTTCAAAGCATTTGGAGCTAATCCGACCCCAATGGCTTATGCGGAATTATATACAGCTCTGCAAACCAAGGTTATCGATGGGGCAGAGGCAGCCAATGTGAACTATAATTCTAAAAAGTTTTATGAAGTTGCATCTCACTGGGCTCAAGTTGGTTGGCTGTATTGCGCACAAATTGTAGTTATGAGCAAGATCTTTTATGATAAGCTTCCACCTGATTTACAGGAGTTAGTTAATAATGAAGCAAAAGTAGCGGTTAAGTTCGAAAGGAAAGCATACAGAGAAAAAGATGAAGTGTTGCTTCCAGAATTAGAGGCCTTAGGTGTTCAAGTAACTTATCCAGATAAAAAACCTTTTGTAGAGGCTGCGAGCGTAGTTTATGATAAACGGGCAGACAAAGTTGGTGGACGTGAAACAATAGATGCCGTATTAAATTTTAAACATTAGCAAAGAAACTATTTTCTAAAATTTTAATAGGGGGGGGATTTAAATTCTCCCTCCTTATTAAAATAGAAAGGAATAAGAAAATGCAATTTAGTTATCAGGAATTCTTATCAAAAGAAATTTTTAATAATATTTGCGAAATTAAAATAAATACTCCCGAAATAATTAAGTCTGAAGCAATTTCAAGAAAAAGAAGAACAAACATTACAAAAGATGGAAGATTAATAATGCTTGCTACTGATCATAGTGCAAGAATGATTACCGGATATGATAATGACCCTATAAGAATGGGAAATAAGCATGAACAGCTTTCTAGTATTGTAAGGATATTATCTTGTAATGAAATAGATGGTCTTGAAGGTACTCCAGATATCTTTGAAGATTTATTAATATTAAATTATATATCAAAAAAAAGTAGTGGTATAGACTTTCTAAGTAATAAATTAATGATTGGGGTAGTAAATAGAGGTGGATTAAAGGGTACTTCTTGGGAAATGGATGATCAATGCACCTGTTTTACAGTAGAAAGAATTGCTGATTTGAAATTTGATGGAGTAAAATTTATGTTTAGAATTGATATAGATGATGATGGAAGCGGTAAAACCATAAAGTATTGTAGTGATATTGTAACTCAATCTACAGAGAAGGGATTGCCGATATTTATTGAAAGTTTATATGTAAACAAAAAAAGCAAAGGATATTATGTCGATACAACCACTGTTAATTTAGTTAAAGTTGTTGGAGTTGCATCTGCTTTGGGTAATTCAGCATCGAGGAAATGGTTGGAGGTTCCTTTCGATAAGAATTTTGAGCGAGTATCTCTATCCACTACCTGTCCAATATTGGCATTACCAAATGGAGTTGCACGAAAAGCTTTTGATGTGGTTCAAGAATATTATATTGATAAGAGCGTTGCAAGAAATATAAGAGGCATGCTCTTAGGAACGAACGTTTTACTGCCTATAGATGAAGACCCATTATGTCTTGCAAGTGCAATTAGTAAAATATGGCATAAAAACCTAGATCCTAAGATCGCTTTAGCAGAAGCAAGGGAAGAAATGAAAAATGAGAAAAATTTATTTAAGAAAATTTTTTAAGGAGGAATAGAATGAAAGGCTGGACAGGAAAATATCTTAGAATTAATTTATCCAGTAAGCAGATAAAAAAAGAAGAGTATGACCTAGAATTTGCCCATAAATGGGTGGGGGGCAGAGGATTTGCAATTAAGATCCTCTGGGATGAACTGAAACCCGGCATTGACCCCTTAGGTCCTGAAAATAAGCTAATTATTGCTTTGGGAACCCTTTCTGGTTTGACTGCCCCCACCAGCGCAAAAGCAGTAGTTGCAGCCAAGTCTCCCCTTACCGGAGGGTATGGAGATGGTAATATTGGTTCTAAAGCAGCCATGCAGTTAAGGAAAGCAGGTTATGATTATTTAATCATCGAAGGGAAGGCAGAAAAACCCACACTCCTTAATATAGAAGACGATAAAATTGAACTCCTGTCAGCAGATGAAGTTTGGGGTAAAGGTGTCTATGAGACGTTAGAGATTCTGTATGAGCGATATTCCAAGAGAGTTGGTATCCTTACCATTGGACAAGCCGGAGAAAATAAGGTCCTTTATGCCGTGATCCGAGCTATGGAAGGACGAGCAGGAGGGAGACCGGGTATGGGAGCAGTCATGGGGTCAAAAAACTTAAAAGCGATTATAGTCAAAGGAACCAAGGATATACCTCTTGCCGATAGCGATGGATTGAAAAAGATAGGTTTGGAAGACTTAAAAGGAATTCAGGAACTTGATAAGAAAGTCGGTTGGTCTGAACAAGGCAGCCCCGAGATCTTGGCTTGGTGTAATGAAGTGGCCGCTTTACCGGTAAGAAATATGAGAAAGACATCTTCTAAAGATGCCTGGAAGATAGATGGAGAAAGACTGCAGGCTGCTCGAGTTGCTACTTACGGATGTCCTAATTGTTCTATGCATTGCGGACATGCTATTTTAGATAAAGAAGGGCATATATCTGAATTAGATTACGAGAATGTGGGCATGTTAGGAAGTAATTTAGAGATTTTTGATCGAGCTCAAGTAGCTTCCTTAAACTACTTGTGTGATGATTATGGAATAGATACTATCTCCGCTGGAGGGGTTTTGGCTTTTTATGCTGATGCTATTGATCATGGTTTAACCCAGGGGGATTTTAAATTTGGGCAAGCCGAGAAAGCAAAGGAACTATTAAGAAAGATAGCCTGCCGGGAGCAAGAGGGAGATCTTCTGGCTCAAGGAACTAAAAAAATGGCCGAAAAAATTGGTCAAGGTTCAATGGATTTTGCCATGCAAGTCAAAGGGCTAGAGATCTCAGCCTATAACTGTAAATTTATTCCCGGTATGGCTTTAAGTTTTGGTACCAGCTCTATCGGAGGACATCACAAAGAAGCCTGGATCATTACTTTCGAAATTAAGGAATCCTCTCGAGATTCCTATGGCCGAGATAAGGCTCAAAAAATTATTGATCTACAGAGAATTAGGGGAGGTTTATTCGAAGTCCTTGGGGTATGCCGCTACCCCTGGATAGAAATAGGTTGGGGAATCGAACACTATCCTCTCTATTTTAATAAGGCAACAGGATTAAATTGGAGACTAAAGGATTTTGATCGATTGGCTGATCGTATTTATGCCTTAATCAGGGCTTTCTGGGTACGAGAAATACCTGATTGGAATAGAGAGTACGATAGTGTACCCAAAATATGGTTTGATCCTAAAAATGCAGATACAGAAGGTCCCATTGCTGGAAAAATCCTTGAATTCGACAAATACAACCAATTGCTTGATCATTATTATGATATACGGTGTTGGGACAAAAAGGGAATTCCTACTAAACAAACCATGAAAGAGTTAGGGCTAGAGAAAGAAGCCTTTGAATTAGAAGACTATGTTTCATTAGAGTAATCAAAAAAAAGAAGGAATTTTATTCTTTAAACCATGAAAATTAAACTGAAAATATTTGGCTATTTGATTTATCAATCTGGATTTAGAGAGAAAGAGGTAACAATTCCTCATTCGATTACCGTTGTGGAATTGTTACCATTAATCAATCTAAAAAAGCAAATTCCCATGATCATCACTCGTAATGGAAAAAAGATTAACCCTGATGATAAGATTGAAGATGGTGATAGAATTGTTATTGCACCCATTTTCTCCGGAGGGTAAATCAGGATTAATTTTTAATGCAAAAGAAAATATTTTTGAAGTAATTTAAAGTTTTAGAATGAATTGAGAATAAAATGAAAACAATGGGTTTTTTGATCAGTAAAAAAGAAAATGAAAAGAGGAGAGCCTTAACCCCTAATGGTTTAGTAAATGTTAGGAATGTATCTTATTTATATTTTGAAAAAGGCTATGGGGAAATTTTAGGATATTCTGATGAAGATTATCATAAGATGGGAGCAAACATTGTAAATAGAGAAAGAATTTTCAAGCAAGATATTATATGTAATATCCATGCTCCTGAACCTGTAGAGCAAACATTATTTTATAAAGGCAAAATATTTTTTGGTTTTATTGATGCTGTGCAAGGGAGAAAAATAACTGATTTTTTTTTAGACATGAAAATGACTGCAATTTCGTGGGGAAAGATGGTTGATAATGGCCGATTTGTATTCTGGCGGAATAATGAAATAGCCGGAGAAGCTGGCGTATTTCATGCATTTTCATATTACGGGAAATTACCATATGAATGTTCGGTTGCGGTTATTGGTAAAGGCAATGCTGGTAGTGCAGTAGTAAAATTATTAGAAAAAATGGGAGCAGATGTAACTATTTATGATAGAAAAACTATTCTATCATTAAGAAATGAACTTGGGAAATACGATATTATAGTAAATACGGTTTTATGGGATGTATTTAGAAAAGATCGTTTGATTTATAGAAGGGATTTAAAAAAAATGAAGAAAGGAGCAATGATTATAGATATTAGTAGTAATAAAGAACTGGAGATAGAAACTAGTCATCCAACTACAATTGCTAATCCGGTCTATTCTGTGGATGGAATATTGCATTATGTAGTCGATCATACACCTACTATTTTTTGGAAAACTGCAACAGAATCAATAAGTAAAGAAATAATAAAATATATAGATGATTTAGTAGAAGAAAATGACAATAAAGTATTGAAAGATGCCACAATTATCAAAGATGGAAAAATTTTAGATGAAAAGATAATAAAATTTCAAAAACGGCAAGTATAATCTTTTTATTCTATAAATTATCAATTAAGCTTGAAAATTAAATGAAAAATTAGTCTGTGTAAATATTTGAAAAGATTTTCCTTAAAAAAATCAGATTATAAGCTTTCAGAAAATTCGTTCTTTTAGAAGTAAATATTAGGAAGGGAAGATTTTACAAAGCGAATCCTATCCTTAAAAGATTTGTTAAATAAAGGTAGATATATAACAATTCATTATTTCCGTTTCTTATGGATCTCCCTTAGATTGGGAAGGGCCTTTAGAAGATGTTTATAAGGCTTTAGTACCATTTACACTAGCCAGTATATTTGTATTATTATTGGTAAACTATCTACCATTTATCATAACTTTTTTACCGTCGATATTTAGTCCATAAAAATTGAAGGAGATATAGTATGAATCTAACACTATCAAGGAAAGATAAAGAGCTTCTAAAAGGAAAGAATGGGAAATCGCCAAGAATGGCAATGGAGGTGCTGGTCGAGCTGGCCAAATCCTATGGAGCCAACAAGTTTATTGATATCAAACAAGCCCATATAGATGGGTGCCTTTTTTCAACTACAGGAGAAGCGGGACTGGAATTTGCCGAAAAACTGGCAACGATGGGAGGCAAGGTCAGAGTTCCCACCACCATTAATGTTACTTCAAGGGATATCAAGCGCTGGAAGGATTTCAGAGTTCCAGAAAGATTTTCCATGAAAAGTGCTGCTATGGAGAAGGCTTATCTTGAAATGGGATGTATCCCCATCTGGACATGTACGCCATATTAACAGGGTATAATTCCTAGATTTGGAGAACATATTACCTGGGCAGAATCAAATGCTATTAATTTTGCAAATTCAGTTCTGGGTGCAAGGACCGCTCGATATGGAGATTTTGTAGACATTTGTGCTGCTCTAACTGGTAGAACTCCCTATATTGAATATCATTTAACAGAGAATCGCAAAGGACAATTTTTATTTAGATTTCACGGATTGGAAAACCGGGAGCATTCTGCTGCCTTTTATTCAGCTGTAGGTTATCTTGTCGGGAAAGTTACCGGTGACCTGGTTCCGGTATTAGAGGGTATACCTGCAGAAATTACTTTTGATCAACTAAAGGCATTAAGTGCAGCATCAGCCTCATCCGGTTCGGTAGGCCTATTCCATGTAGTTGGGGTAACTCCGGAGGCACATAATGTGGATATGGCTTTTCAGGGGAAGGAGCCCTTACAGGTCGCCAATTTTAGTTATGATGATGTTCTGGAAACGGCTAGGGAGTTGACCGGAAAAAGCAAAAATGTAGATCTGGTCGCTGTAGGTTGTCCTCATTTCTCCTATCCGGAAGTTGTAATGGCTTCAAAACTGCTAAAATCAAGAAAGATAGCAGAAGGAGTACAGTTCTGGATTCACACCAACCAGAACACAGAGTTTTTATTAAAGAAAACGGGCATTTGGAAGGAAATAGAAAAGACGGGAGCCAGGATAACTACCGATACATGTATATTAAACTGGCCGCTGGATAACTGGGGCTTTAAGGTTCTAATGACTAATTCGTGTAAATTTGCCCATTATGCCCCAGCTCAAAGAGGATTGGAAGTTATATTCGGAAGCTTAAAGACTTGCGTTGAAACAGCAATTAGCGGTATTTGGGAGGGTAATTATGAGTTATAAAGTTATAACTGCGAAATTTTACGCTCGAGGAAAAGCAGAAGGCAGGGCACTGGTAACTGATAAATCTTTATGTTTTTGGGGAGGGCTTGATCCAGAAACGGGAAAAATAATTGAAACGGGACATCCCTTAGAGGGACAGGATATAACGGGAAAAGTTTTAATCTTTCCCCGGGGACGTGGTTCAAGTGGTGGTTCAGGAGTATTACTAGAAGCAATACGATGTAATCATGGACCTGCTGCCATAATTAATATTTTCTGTGAACCGATTATTGCTACAGGGTCGATAGTAGCTAAGGTATTATATGGGAAAAGTGTACCGATAGCTGTTGTATCGGAAGAGGATTTTAAAAGCTTTTATCCCGATATCCTGTTAAGGGTTGATGATAAAGAAAAAAGCATAATCATATTGGAATGAATTTAAAATAAATTATCGTTAATTAAATTCCAAAAGAATAAGTTTTAATAATGCAGTTTACCACATAACCGCCCGGGGAAATAGAAAAGAGAAAATATTTTACTCAGATGCTGACAGAAGAGTATTCCCCCAAAAAATAAACCGAACCTTCCTTAAATATTCCTTCATTTGTTATGCTTATTGTCTTATGGATAATCACTATCATCTATTTATCAAAACCTCTTTGGGTAATGTAAGCCAGGGGATGCATTATCTGAATGCCTCTTATGCTAATTATTTTACCGCAAAATATAAAACCAATGGTCCTTTATTTCAGGGCAGATATAAATCATTACTGGTAGACGAGGATGATTATGCTCTGACCCTATCTACCTATATTCATCTTAATCCTATTCGAGCAGGGATAGCTAAAAATCTGGAGGAATATACCTGGAGTAGTCTATTAGATTATTTAGGCAAAAGAAAGAAAAAGTTAAAAAAATTGGATACCCAATTTATCCTTACTCAACTTCATAATAATCTGACTCAATCCCGCACCATTTATAAAAGATATCTCCTGGAAAATCTTACTATGGATTTCCCGGTAAAAGATATCTATCGTGGTATAGCCCTGGGGAAGGAAAGCTTTATTAAAAGGATAGAATCTAAGATCAAGGCAGTAGGAGAGAAGCGAGAAATTCAAACTACTAAATACTTTAATTCCTATTCTCCCGAGGAGATTATACAAAAAGTTTCCCAAGCATTTAATCTGACCAAAGGAGAAGTTCTAAAAAAGCAAAGAGGGAATCTATATCGACAGATAACCCTATATTTAGTCAAAAGATATTCATCTTTATCCTTAAAGGAAATTGGCAAGATATTCGATATGGATTATACTGCTGTTTCCCAGGCGACAAGAAGGTTTGAGGATAAGATTAAGAAGGATAATAAAATAAGAATAAAACTGGATTCCGTTTTAGAATTATTGAATCATTAAGAAATGATAAATGTGAAGATCCCTATTTTATACTATTGGCTAAATCCGGCGCAAATGGCGTTTTTTGCATCGGAGTTCGCAATAAAAAGGGAATGAGAATAACTATAAAAATGAAAAATCAATACAGCTCTGTAAAAAACTTATATTGGGTTTTGAAAAGGTAGAGATCTTATGGGGAAAGTAGAAAAAAAATTACAGGATATGGGTATAATTATACCAGCTGTACCTAAGCCCGTAGCTTCTTATGTTCCACTTGTTCAAACAGGAAAATGGATTTACATTTCGGGGCAGACTTGTAAAAAAGATGGTGTTCTTATTTATAAAGGAAAATTAGG